>ENA-UOVV01000185-UOVV01000185.1-compost-metagenome-genome-assembly--contig:-NODE-185-length-94333-cov-22.237394_pt1 | contig 94333 bp, 83 predicted proteins | sample MGYA00238155_ERZ761577 | MGnify/ENA primary metagenome ERZ761577 (study PRJEB28898, sample SAMN06268775) | compost metagenome | isolation source: Emeryville, CA | place: USA:Emeryville, CA | collected...
GGGTGGATTCCCGGTCGCAGGCCGCCCGTGTTCCTGGCGATGCGGCACGGGATGCGCCCGGGCTACGGTGCCATAAGCCCAAAACCCCGATCGGCCGGCGAGGCGAGAGCCTCTTTTATCTGCGGACTAACCGCGCGAGGATCAGACCTCGCCGGCCCGCTTCACTCGCCCCGAAAGGGGCAGGACCATCCATCAACCCGAGGCCGCAAGGCCGGCGGGCGCTTCGGCACGTCCGTTAGCGCCGTAGTCGCTTGGAGAAGGAGCTGGCCGCAACCGCGAGGAGAATGATCGCGCCCACGAGAATCTGCCGGATGTAGCTGTCGACGCTCATCTGGGTGAGGCCGTTGTCGAGCACGCCCAGGATCAGCACGCCGATCACGGTGGCGAGGATGCGTGGCACGCCTTGTTCGCTCATCGTCATGCCGAGGAACACCGCCGCAATGGCGTTGAGCATAAGCCCGCTGCCCTGGGTCGGGTTGGCTGAGGCGACACGGCTCGCGTACATCAGTCCAGCCGCGGCGGCGCTGAGGCCGGTGAGCGCGAAGGCGATGAGCTTCAGCCGCCGCACCGCCACGCCCGAGAGATAGGCCGCCTCGATATTGCCGCCGATGGCATAGAGGCGGCGGCCGAACGTCGTCTGCTCGAGCAGCACCCACACGGCGAAGACCACGCAGGCGGCGACGATGGTGAGGTTGGGCAGCATCACCGCCACCCCGCCGATTTCACCGAGCGGAATGCCGCCGCGGGCGAACTGGGCGAACTCGGCCGGAATCGAGGCGCCCGAAATCGTCTTGCCGCCGCTCAGCACGAAGGCCGCGCCCGAGAGGATCGTCAGCATGGCCAGCGTCGCGACGAAGGGCAAAATGCCGATGAAGCTCACCAGCACGCCGTTGACCGCCCCGCCGACGAGCCCGCCGAGCAGCGCCACGCCAACCGCGATCCAGGTCGGATAGCCGGCGGCGAACAGCACGCCCGCCACGATGCCGGACAGGCTCGCAGCCGAGCCGACCGAGAGGTCGAAATCGCCCATCACCATCACGATGGTCATGCCGGCGGCCACCACCATCAGCATCGAAAGCTGCTGGGTGATGTTCAGCCAGTTGCGCGCCGTCATGAAGGTGTCGGGCAGGTTGATCCAGAAATAGGCGAGGATCAGGGCAAAGCCGATCAGCGTCCCATAGCGGCGGAGAAGGGTTCCGATACTCATGCGGCGAGGGGGGCGCGGCCGTAGCAGCGGTTGAGAAGGTCGTCTTCGCGCAGGCCGGCTGCGGCGACGATTTCGGTGATGGCGCCTTCGCGCATCACCGCGATGCGGTCGCACATGCCGATCAGCTCGGGCAGGTCGGAGCTTACCAGAATTACCGCCATGCCCTTTTCCGTCATGTCGCGAATGATGGTGTAGATATCGAATTTCGCGCCCACGTCCACCCCGCGCGTCGGCTCGTCGAGCAGCAGCAGCCTGGGGTTGCCGCTCAGCGCCTTGGCGAACACCACCTTCTGCTGGTTGCCGCCGCTCAATTCCCCCGCCAGCTGGCGCGGTCCGGTCGAGCGCAGGCGCACATCGGCGCCGAGCCCCGCGGCGAAGCGCTGTTCGGCCCTAGGTGTGAGGAAGCTGCCGCCGAAGCTCTGGCGCGAGAGCTGGGCGAGCGTCACATTCTCGAAGATCGGGCGGCTGAGCATCAGCCCTTCGCTGCGCCGTTCACGCGGCACATAGGCGACGCCGGCCTGCCACGCGTCCGCCGGGCTGAAGGGGCGGTAGGGTTTGCCGGCAAGGCTGATGCTGCCGCCGCGCATCGGCAGGTCGCCGAACAGCGCCCTCACCAGTTCGCGCTGGCCCGACCCCGAAAGCCCGGCAATGCCGAGGATTTCGCCCTCGGCGAGGCTGAACGAAACCGGCCGCAGGTCCCCTGCGGAGAGGTCGCGCACCCCGAGCGCCGTGCCGCCGGGGCGGCGCGTGGCGGGGGGCGGGTAGGCGTCGGCCACCTTGCGGCCGATCATCAGCGCCACGAGGTCGTCATGGGTGATGTCGGCCATCCGGCCGGTGTCGATGGTCTCGCCGTCGCGCATCACCGTGGCGCGGTCGCAGAGCGCCATCACCTCATCGAGCCGGTGCGATACGTAGAGCACCGAGCCCCCATGGCTGCGGATTTCGCGCAATACCCGGAACAGCCTCTCGGACTCGTCGCGCGTGAGGGCGGCGGTCGGCTCGTCCATCACGTAGAGGCGCGCCGGGGCGTCGGGCTCCGAGAGGAAGGCGCTCGATATGCGCACTAGCATCTGGTCGCCGGGCGAGAGCTGCGCCATCTTCCGGCGCGGATCGATATGGGTGATGCCGAGCCTTTCGAGGGCGTCGCGGGCCGTGGCGTTGAGCGTCCGCCAGTCGACCAGCACGCCGGCGCGCGTGGGGTAACGGCGGCCCATGAAGATGTTCTCGGCCACCGAGAGGGCCGGGACGACGTTGAATTCCTGGTGGATGAAGCGGAAGCCGAGCCGGTGCGCTTCGTGCGGGCTGCCGATGCTCACCGGCTTGCCGTCGATGCGGATGTCGGCCGCGTCGGGAGCCACCACGCCCGCGAGAATCTTGATGAGCGTCGATTTGCCGGCGCCGTTCTCGCCCATGAGCGCATGAATCTCGCCCGCCTCGATCGTGAGGCTGACGCGGCGCAGCGCGGGCACGCCCGCATAGGCCTTCTGGACGTTGTCGAGGGAAAGGAAGCTCATCGGTGGTGTTAGCGGGCGCCGCAGGCGCCCGCTATCGGCAGATTACTCGGCCGCGTTGTCCTTGGTGATCAGCTTGGTCGGCACGAAGGTGACGGCGTCGGCCGGAGCGTTGCCGTCGAGCAGGGTGGCGACTGCCTCGGCGGCGGCAGCACCGATGCCGGCGAAGTCCTGCGCCACCGTGGCTTCGAAGTTGCCGCCCTTGGCGACTTCCTCGCGGGCCTGCGGGTTGGCGTCGATGCCGGTGATGACGATGCCCTCGCCCTCACGGCCCGCAGCCTCGATGGCCTGCAGCGCGCCGAGGGCCGGCTGGTCCCATGCTGCCCAAACGGCCTTGATGCTGCCTGGCTCGGGGTTGGCCGCGAGCACCGCCTCCATCTTGGCGCGCGAATCGGCGATGCCGCCGTCCGACACGTCCGGGGTGATGCGGTCGAGGATCTTGATGCCCGGATTCGCGGCGAAGATCTCGTCGGCCTTGGCGCCGCGCACCTGAACCGGTGGGAAGGCGTCGAAGACGAACATCACCACATTGCCCTCGCCGCCAATGCGGTCGACGACGTAGCCGGCAGTGGTCTCGGCCATGGCGACACCGTCCGAGGTGACATTGGTCGCGAGCAGCGGATCGTTGCCGGCATCCATGCCGACGACCGGGATGTTGGCGTCCCGGGCGGTCTGCAGGCCGGCGGTCACCTGGGTCGGGTCGACATTGATGACGATGGCATCGACGCCCTGGTTCACCACGTCCTCGATGCGGCTGATCACGGCGGCGACGTCCCCGGCGGTATCGACGACGTTGACGTTCCAGCCCTTTTCCTTGGCCACGGCCTGGAAGGCCTCGACATAAGCCTGAGTGCCCGGCTGGGCCATGTACGGGGTGATGACGGCGACTTTCGCCTGCGCAAACGCGGCGCCCGAGGCGCCGGCAATGGTGGCGGCAGCCGCGAAGGCGAGGCCGCGTGCGGTGCGGGAAAGGATGGTGAGCATGTTTGGGTAGACCTCCTGAAGGCTACGGGCGGCATGATCGCCCGGCCGGCCGCATTGCCCCTGCGGAACGGCTGTTTTCCTTGTGCCTCGGGCGACTATAAGGGAGCGGGCCGCGGGCGGCCACTGGCATTTGGGAGAACTGAAGCGTGGCTGAAACCACTCTCATCGGCATCGACGTCGGCACTACGGCGATCAAGGCGATCCTCATCGACGCCAAGGGCAACCGGCTCGACAGCTTCGCCCGCTCCTATCCCGTCGCCCGGCCCGCCGAGGGCCATGCCGAACAGGACCCGCAGGACTGGATGGACGGGGTGCTCGCCGGCCTCGGCCAGTTCGCGGCATCGCACGACCTCGGCGGCCTCGCCGGCATCGGCATTTGCTCGCAGGTGCAGACCACGGTGTTTGCCGACGAGGCGGGGGCGCCGGTGATGCCCGCCATCCTGTGGCAGGATACCCGTGCCGCTCCCGACGCGGCCGAACTCGATGCGCGCATCAGCACCGAGCAGAAGATCGTCTGGTTCGGCGGCCCCATGCCCATCGATGCGAGCCACGCGCTGGCCCGCGTCGCCCATGTGCGGCGCGTCGCGCCCGAGGCGTGGGCGCGAACCTGCCACATCCTCCAGCCGCGCGACTACTGTATCCTGCACCTCACCGGCGAACTGGCCGCCGACCCCATTGCCGCCATCGGCCTCACCAATGCAAACGGCTATATCGCCTCGCTCTTCGACCTGTTGCCCGACACGATCGAGAAGCTCCCGCCGCTTCACGGCTTCACCCATGTTGCTGGCCGGGTGCGCGCGGGCCTGCCGTGCGCCGGCGTGCCGGTGGTCGTCGGCGCCATGGATGCATGGGGCGGCATGTTCGGCGTCGGCGTCGCCAGCGACGGCGACGCCATGTATCAGAGCGGCACCAGTGAAATCCCCGGCATCGTCTCCTCTACGGTGATCCCGACGCCGGGTGTCATCCTCTTTCCGCCCTACGAGGGCATCGTCATGCATGCTGCCCCGACCCAGACCGGCGGCGCGGCACTCGCCTGGCTTGGCAAGGTGCTGGGGCGCAGTCCGGCCGAGATGTCGGAACTCGCCGCCAGCATAGAGCCGTCCTCGGCGCTGCCGCTCTTTCTGCCGCATCTTCAGGGCGAGCGGGCGCCGATCTGGGACAGCGCCACCCGCGGCGTCTTCGCCCGGCTCGACAACCGCGCCGGCGCGCCCGAAATGGTGCGGTCCGTCATGGAGGGCGTGGCGCTCTCGGTGCGCTGGGCCTTCGAGGCGCTCGAGGCTTCGGCGGGCCGCAGGGTCGAGGTCGCCAATATCGGCGGCGGCGGATCGCGCTCCGACGTGTGGTGCCAAATCAGGGCCGATGCGCTGGGCATGGTGCTGCGCCGCACCGCTTCGCCCGAGGCCGCGGCACTCGGGGCGGCGATGCTGGCTGGCGCCGGCAGCGGACTGATGCCGTCGATCGTGGCGGCGGCCCGGGAACTGGTCCAGTTCGACCGCATTTTCGAACCCGACCCCGGCAAGGCGGGGTACTATGCCGAACGCTTCGGCAAATACCGCGAGCTCTATGAGGCACTGAAGGGATTCAACGCTTCGTAGCCCACATTCTCCCCGCCGGAAGGCGCGATTTACTGGGGAAGCGCGATGGAGAAATCCGGCAGGCGCCTGCTCGACAGGCGCGCGGCCGACGGACAACATGGGGTCGCTGACGACGTTCCGGCCGTCGGGCAGCCGGGCTATGCCATTGGCAAGGCCTTGATCAAGATGATGACCGAGATGCTGGCTGCCGAACTCGGGGCCAGGGCGTTCGGGTGAGCGTTGTGGCGCCGGGATATGTGCTGACGCCGGCCATGCGGGCGCGGATCGACAGCGGACAGCGCGACCCGCGCGCAATCATCGACAAGGCGGCGCTCAGGCGCTTCGTTCAGCCCGCCGACGTCGCTGAGGCGGCCTGGTTCCTCTGCTCCGACGCGGCGAGCGCCATTACGGGGTGACGCTGCCGGTCGATGCGGGACAGCTCGCCTATTCGGCCTACACCGCCTATGCGGCGGTGACGTGAGCAGAGCCTAGAGCTTTTTCAGCTCTTCGATGGTCTTCAGGATGATCGCCTCGACGCGGGCGCGTTCCTCGCCGACCAGCGGCAAGCGGGGCGGGCGGACGTGTTCGGGCGCGCCGTAGACCAGGTGTTCGGCGAACTTGATGTACTGCACCAGCTTCACATCGGTATCGAGGTGGAAGGCCGGGGTCATCAGGCGGTAGAGCGGCAGGGCGGCCTTGAAGTCGCCGGCCTTGGCCGAGTTGAAGATCTTCACGCACTCGCCGGGCCAGGCATTGGTCATGCCCGAGACCCAGCCGACGACGCCCAGCGCCACGCTCTCGAGGATCAGGTCGTCGACGCCGCAGAAGATGTCGAAGCGGTCGCCGAAGGCGTTGAAGAGGTCGGTGACGCGGCGGATATCGCCCGTCTCTTCCTTGATTGCCACGATCTCCGGCACGTCCGCAAGCCCTTCGAGCGTGGGCACGTCGACGTCGACCTTATAGGCCAGCGGGTTGTTGTAGATCATGATCGGCAGGCCGCTGGTGGCGACGGCCTTGTACCACTCGATGGTCTCGCGCCGGTCGGTGCGGTAGGCGAGCGAGGGGAAGACCATCAGGCCTTCGGCACCGAGCTTTCTGTAGTGCTTCGCGGCGGCAACAGCGTCGGCGGTAGAGAGTTCAGCGAGGCCCGAGAGGAGCGGGACGCGTCCCGCCACGGCTTCCTTCGCCGCCGGCACGACCTTGTCCCTCTCGGCCTGCGTGAGGGCGGCATTCTCGCCCAGCATGGGCAGCACGATGACGCCGCTGACGCCGTTCTGCACAAGCCGGTCCATGCTGGCCTGCATGGCGGGAAGGTCGAGCTCGCCGCTCGCGGTCATCTTGGTGGTGGCCGCGGGGAACACGCCGCTCCAAGTCATCGTTCTACCTCAAAGTCTTGCATGTCGAATGTATACATTCGGCGGTCGAGCGTTGCAAGCGAAGCCACGGCTCGTGTAACAGCGAATGACGCCGATCCGCGGCGGCAGGGGATGCCATGCCAACCGGGCTGCTCGACAAGACGACCATTTCGATCCAGGTGGCGCAGGAGTTGCGCCGCCGGATTCTTGCCGGTCACTACCCGCAGGGCGTGAAGCTTCAACAGGAACAGATCGCGGCGGAACTCGGCGTCAGCCGTTCGCCGGTGCGCGAGGCGCTGGGCCAGCTCGAGGCCGAAGGGCTGGTGGTGCTCACGCCGCAAAAGGGAGCGCAGGTCTCGCCCATTTCGCGCGACGAGATCGCCGAACTGTTCGAACTGCGGCTGCTGGTCGAACCGCACCTACTGGCGCATGCCATCCCGGGGATGACAGAGGCAGACTTCCACAAGGCTACCGGCATCATTTCGGAGATGGGCGGCATAACGCTCGAGGGCTGGAGCGACGCCAACTGGCGGCTGCACGAGACACTCTACGCACCGGCCCGGCGGCCGGGCATGGTGAAGCTGCTGCGGCGCACGCACGAGACGATCGGGCGCTACATCCGCATGCAGGTGATGGCCACCAATGGCCGCGGCGAGGCGCACCGCGAGCACAGGCTGATCCTCGATGCCTGCCGGAGGCGCGACGTGGAGAAGGCGGTAGCGCTGCTGCGCGAGCACATCGAGGCCGCAGGCCGGATGCTGCACGTGGAGGGCAAGCCGGACAGCGCCTAGCGGCGGTAGTCAGCCGGTCGGTATCTGCGTGCGGCGGATGATGCGGCTGATCCGCGACCTGATAACCTGTGGGCGCAGTCGCGGAGACATCGGGCTCCGCGGCCCTGCGACCGATCCGTTCACCTGCATGAACGGACGCCGACCCGACTCTGAAGGGGCGCTTGAGAACCTGTACTTCAGAAAAAGCAACGGTACATCAATATTTTATCCGTTTTGTCCCGCGGCTTTCCGGCCAAGTAAACGCTGTTCACATACTCAAAGAATACGTTACGGGCAGACCGGGGCGCCTGCGCGAGTGTCGTCGCCGTCCCGACCCAAGCGATGACCGCCGAGAGACGCGTTTGACCCCTCGAGGCGGTCGAAGCGAGGTTATCGTCACTGGGCTCGAGGGGGACAAGTCACCCCTGGATGCGGCGATAAAGGCGCCCCGAAAAACGGACAAATTGCCCGAGTTGGGAACAAAATCGTGGTCCCGCGCCTTGAAGGACTGTGCGGCAGAGGTCGCCGCACGGCAAAAAAACGAGGGAACTCAAAAATGGCATTCGATGGCGTGGGTTGGTTGGCGGCGATCATCATCGGCGGAATCGCCGGTTGGCTCGCCGGCCGCTTCATGGGTTCGGGCAACAGCGTGGTGATGAACATCATCCTCGGCGTGGTGGGCGCGATCCTTGCGAGCCTGCTGCTGGGCGTGTTCGGCATCTCCTTCGGTGGATGGTTCGGCTACCTGATTGCCGGCTTCATCGGCGCCTGCATCATCATAGCGATAGCGCGGGCGCTGCGACGGACCTGACGGCCGCCGATCGACGCATTCGGAACGCCGGGGTTTCGCCCCGGCGTTTCCTTTTTTGGGGGATGCCGCGATGCTACTGCAACAGCTCCTTGAGGAGCGAGCGGAGGGCAGCGGCCTTCTCGGATTCGAGGCGCTCGACGATGCGCTGTTCCTGGGCGGTGGAGATGCCGCGCAGGCGCTTGAACAGGGCCGTGCCGGCCGGGGCGGTGAGGATGAGGACGCGGCGCCGGTCGTTGGGATCGGGGGCGCGGTAGACGAGGCCCTCGGCCACCATCCTGTCGATGATCTTGGTGAGGGTAGGCGCCTCGATGAGCGACTGCCGGGCAATCTCGCCCATGGCAACGGGCTCACTGGCATCAAGCACTTCGAGAATGCGGTACTGCTCGATGGACACGCCACCGGGACGGAGGCGCTCTTCGAGCTCGGCCTCGAGCCGGCGATTGAGGCTGGCGATCAGATAGGCCAGCTGATCCTTCATCCGCACTTGCGCCATCGTCTCCTCCTCAGTCCTTTTTCAATAGTCGTGACAGAAAGAAACGGCGCGCTCTGCCCCGTCCTGTTCCCACGAGGTGCCGGGGGAATGGGGCATGAGACAAGGTGGGGCGCAGCGGAATCGCCGGCCCATCGTTCCCGGCGGATAGCACTGATGCTTCAGCATGACAATATTTTGAAATGAACGAAGTTCAGCGCGAGTTCGCCGACGGCCCGCAGGGTAGCCCCTTGAGCCTCGCCCAGATAGACGGTGGTGACGACGGTCTCGGAGAGCCTTGTCGTCGGGCTGCCCCGGAGTGACGGTGCTGGACCGCGCGTGCCGCAGCGGCGCCCCGCTCGCGCTGATCTTCGTAGGGCGGATATGGAGCGAAGCCGAGCTGTTGGCCCTCGCGAGCAGGCGACCAGGCACCGGAGCTTGCCGACGCCGGTGGAGACGCCGTACCAGGTGCCGGCGGCGAATGCCGACTAAACTCGCGCTCTGTCGCGGGCGCTAGGCTGCGAAGGTACGGTGAGTGGAGGCGCGGAAATGGGCTTCGAGGGCGGCGACGGCGCCTTCGACGTCCTGGCGCTCAAGCGCATCGATGACGCGCAGGTGCTCGTCCACGGTTTCGAGCAGGGCGCCGCGGAAGCCCGGGCGGCGGTGGACCTGCTGGGCCATGCGGATGTTTTCCTGCAGGCGGGTGTGAGTATCGAGAATGGCGCGGTTGTCGAGCGCCTCGACGATCTCGCGGTGGAAGCGCATGTCGAGGGCGAGGAAGCGCAGCTGTTCCTCCTGAAACGGGCCACCATCGGTGAGGTTGCGGCGGCACTCCTCATGGCTTTCACGCATGTTGGCGAGCCATGCCTCGGTGACGGTGTTGCCGAAGCTGCGCAGCGCGAAGATCTCGATCATGATGCGGAACTGATAGTTCTCGCGGATGAAGGCGACCTCGGGGTAGACGATGCGGATGCCGGTGCGCGGCTTGATCTCGACGAGGCCGAACTCCTCGAGCAGGACCAGGGTCTCGCGCAGGGGCGAGAGCGACAGGCCGAGCAGGTCGCACAGCTCGTTCTGGGTCACCACCATGCCAGGCTGGAGCTTGCCTTCCTGCATGGCGGCGCGGAAGCGACGATAGCCTTCATTGTCCTGTCGGATGTCTGACATCGATCAGTGCCGTCTCCTTGGCCGGCCGGGCAGTGGCGCCTGACTACCTTAGTCCATCATTCCCCGATTTTGAAATATCAGGTTTTCCCCCAGTCGGAAGCCCACGTCCGCGGGTGTTTTTCGTGAGGTTCCGCGAGCTTAGCTATCGTTTCGACCATTGTTGCAGGTTCTTTGGCTTGACTTGAGATATCATCTCCGCTCAAAAATATCTCAGCGGAGGGCATCATGACTCTGATGGAATGCTGGCACGTGAGCGGGGACCGCTGACGTGGCGAGGGTTGAGCTGAAGAACGTCAGCAAGTCGTTCGGTGCGGTGCAGGTCATCGAGTCGGTCGACCTGACCATTGAAGACGGCGAGTTCGTGGTGTTCGTGGGTGCGTCGGGCTCCGGCAAGTCGACGCTGTTGCGCATGATTGCCGGGCTCGAGCAGGTCTCGGGCGGCGACATCCTGATCGACGGGCAGGACGTGACGTTCGCCGAGCCGGCAGAGCGCGGCATCGCCATGGTGTTCCAGAGCTACGCGCTCTACCCGCATATGAACGTCTATGACAACATCGCCTTCAACCTGCGGCTGGCGCGGTTTTCCCGCGACGAGATCGACAAGCGGGTGAAGGAAGCGGCCCGGATCCTGCGGCTCGAGCAGCTGCTGAGCCGCTCGCCGGCCCAGCTTTCGGGCGGGCAGCGCCAGCGCGTGGCGATCGGCCGGGCCATCGTGCGCAACCCCAAGGTGTTCCTGTTCGACGAGCCGCTCTCGAACCTCGACGCAGCGCTGCGCGTGCAGATGCGGCTCGAGATCGAACGGCTGCATCGCGAGCTGGGCACGACGATGATCTATGTCACCCACGACCAGGTGGAGGCGATGACGCTCGCCGACCGGATCGTGGCGCTCGACGCGGGCCGTATCCAGCAGGTGGGGCCGCCGCTCGAACTCTATTCGCGGCCGTCAAACCTGTTTGTCGCGGGCTTCATCGGCTCGCCCAAGATGAACCTGATGCCGGCCAAGGTGGTGGGCGCGGAGGCCGGCAAGGCAAAGGTCCGGCTCGATGCCGGGACAGAACTGGAGGTGGGCGCGGGCAAGCTCGCGGCGGGTGATGCGGTGACGGTGGGCGTGCGGCCCGAGGCGCTGCAGATCGTCGCCACGGGCGCGGCGCTGCCGGCCGGAGTGGCCGGGCTGCCGGCCAGGGTGGAGTCGGTCGAGCGGCTGGGAAACATCACCTACGCCTATCTCGATGCCGGCGCGCCCGAGGTCGTCACCGTGCAGGTGATGGGGCCGACCGACCTCGCCTCGGGCGACGCGGTGCAGGTGGGGCTCGAGCCGAGCCAGCTCTACGTTTTCGATGCGGCAGGGGCGGCCATCGCTCCCGTCGCCAACGCATAAGGCCACGGCAAAGCCGGGCACAACTGGAGGAGACCAAGCATGCGAATTCACGGAAGGGGTGCCCTTGGCGGTGTGGTCGCCGGCGGGCTGATGCTCGCGGCGGGCGCGGCGGTGGCGGAGGAGATCACGCTCAACGTGTGGTCGGACCCGGTGCGCCTGACCATGTTCGATCTCTACGACAAGACCCACGACAACGTGAAGCTCAACGTCACCACGATCGACCCGGCGGGTCTGGTGGCGAAGATTCAGCTCGGCATGCAGTCGAAGTCGGAAGTGCCCGACGTGATCTTCATGAATGACATCGGGTATGCCGCGCAGCTTTCGACGCGGCGCTCGAACTACCTGCTCGATCTGACCGGCAAGGTGCCGCAGTCGGTGCTGGACGAGTTCTACCCCAACGCCAACTCGCCCTGCTACATCAACGGCAAGCTGCTGTGCCTGCGCAACGACATTGCCCATGACGTGGTGTGGTACGACAAGCCGCTGATGGAGAGCCTGGGGCTCGAAGTGCCGACCACCTGGGAGGAGTTCCAGGCGCTGGGCGACGCGCTGGTGGAGAAGGGCTATTCGCTCGGCTCGCCGATCGTGCCGTTCCAGGCCTTCCTCGTCACTGCCGGCTGCGACATGGTGATGCCGGTCGCGGGCAAGGACGACACCGTCAAGATCGACCTCACCACCGAGAAGTGCCTGAAGCCGGCCCGGCTGATCGATCACATGATCGCCAAGGGCAGCCTGGCCAAGGTCGATCCGTTCGATCCGTCGGTGGTCGAGCAGGTGAAGTCGGGCAAGGTGCCGCTGCTGATCGGGCCGACTTGGTTCGGCGAATACGTGATCAAGCCGACCTACGAAATGGCCCCGGGCAAGCTTGCTGTCGCCCTGCCGCTGCGCTGGGAAGACCAGGAGCAGCCGCTGACCTGGAGCTGGGGCGGTGGCGTGTATGGCGGCTGGAAGGACACCAAGCATCCCGAAGCCGTGGCGGACCTCATCACCTGGATGGCCAGCGACGTTGCCAACCAGACCAATGCCGTGACTCTGCCGGCGCACCGTCCTTCGGCCCTGGCCTGGGGTGAGCGCCTCAAGTCCGACCCGTTCTACGCCTCTCCCGATGCTTTCGACGTGCAGGTGAAGGCGGCCGAGTACAGCCACCCGGGCTACACCTCGCTGCGCTTCTCGGTGGAAGAGGCCATCGTCAAGATCGTGTCGGCCAACATTGCCAAGGGCGGCACCGTCGAGGCCTCGCTGCCGGCGCTGCAGACCGAACTGGTGAACCTCGCCAAGCTCAACGGCTACACCGTCGAGTAAGGCGAGCCGCCACCGGCCGGGCGCTCCCCCGACGCGTCCGGCCGGCCCCTTCCCCTGCGACCTCAACGCTGGATCAAGATGAGCGCTATCGCCGCCTCAGCATCGCCGCCAGCCATCGCCCGTGAGCGCGCCCGCGCGGCCAAGCGCAAGGGACGGCGCGACGCGCGCATGGCCTACCTGCTGCTCGCGCCCTATCTGGTGCTGCTCGTCATGTTCGGCCTGTTTCCGGTCGGCTACGCCTTCGGCCTCAGCTTCGTCGACACAATCGAGAACGCCTTCTACGGGCTGGCCAACTACGAGTTCGTGTTCAACGATTTCCGCGTGCCGTCGGCGGTGGTGAACGTCTTGTGGTTCGTCGCCATCTGGGTGGCGATGACCATGGTGGGTGTGGCGACCCTGTCGCTGATGCTCGACAGCATCGGGCGCAAGACGGCGACGGTGCTGCGCACCATCTACTTCCTCCCCGGCGCGGTGACCTCGTCGGCGGTGGTGGTGCTGTGGCTGTTCATGCTGGACCCGGGCGTGAGCCCGTTCCAGGGCCTGCTGCATGCAGCGGGCTGGACCTATTCGATCGATGTGATCTCCGGCCTCGGGCTGGCGCTGGTCTTCTCCATCATGGCCTATTTCTCATCCTCGGGCGGGTGGATCGTGGTGTTCGGCGGTGCGCTGTCGAGCCTGCCCACCGAAGTGATGGAGGCGGCTCGCATCGACGGCGCCAACCGCTTCCAGCTCGCGACCCGCATCAAGCTGCCGATGATCTGGCGCTCGCTGGTGCTGATGGGCATCCTGAGCTTCGCGGCGGGCCTGCAGCTCTTCGTCGAGCCGCAGCTGATGCAGCTCGCCGGGCCGCAATCGGCGCAGAACGACTGGTCGCTCAACCAGATGGCGTTCCAGTACGCCTTCCGCATGGGCGATTTCGGCGCCTCGGCGGCGCTCTCGACCATGCTGGTCGGGTCCTCGATCATCATCGCGCTGGTGATCGTCTTCGCTACCCGCTTCTACAAGATCGATTGAGGGGACCATGGCCGACGCACGCACTCCGCCATTCCGGCTCAACCTCGGGCGCTTCGTCGTCTTCGCGTTCCTCGCCTTCGGGGTGTGCTTCTACGGCGTTCCGCTGCTGTGGCTGCTGCTCGCCGGCACGCGCTCGCAGTCGTCGCTGTTTGCCGATCCGCCCTTCACCATCGGCACGTGGGAGAGCTTCATCACCACGTGGAACAATCTCACCACCTACAACAACTTCCAGATCGTCGACTGGGCGGTGAACTCGCTGATCTACTCGGTGGGCGGGGTGGCGCTGGCGCTGTTCGCCTCGATCCCGGCCGGCTACGCGCTGGCTGCGTCCGAGTTTCCGGGGCGCAAGCTCATCCTCGTGGTGACGCTGATCGCCATGATCACGCCCTCGACGGCGGTGGTGCTGCCGATCTTCCTCGAGATGAACCTCCTGGGGCTCAACAACACCTATGCGGGGCTGATCCTTGCCTCGGGCTTCTTCCCGTTCGGCGTCTACCTCACCTATGTCTACTTCTCGAGCTCGCTGCCCAAGGGCGTGATGGATTCGGCGCGGGTGGATGGCGCCAACCGGTTCGAGCTCTTCAGCCGCATCGCGCTGCCGCTCGCCAAGCCGATCGTGGCGCTGGTGGCGTTCTTCAGCTTCATCGGCATCTGGAGCAACTACTTCCTCGCCTTCGTGCTCTTGACCGACGACAAGCTCTACAACCTGCCGGTCGGGCTCACGGTGCTGATTTCGACCTCGGGTGCGCTCAGCAACCTGCCGGCCAACGACGTGCCGATCAAGAAGCCGGAAGTCATCCTGGCGGCGATCCTGGTGATCCTGCCGGTGCTGCTCATTTTCATCGTCGCCCAGCGCTTCGTGCGTTCGGGCATGCTTTCGGGCGCTGAGAAGGGCTGAGGCCCTCAGGCGCCAGGTCTTCGACTGGAGGTTAACATGAAGATCACGGGGTTCACGGGTTGGCTTGTCGAGCACGACCCCGGACCGAATTTCATCTGGCGCGACGGCCTGCACGGCTCGTGGGGCGACATCCCGCGGGGGACCAAGCCCCGCAAGGCCGTGATCCGCATGGAGACCGATGCGGGCTATTACGGCGCCATGGAGATCGGCCGCGGCGACAGCGTCATCGACCTGGTGCGCCGCCGCTACCATGAGTTCATCGGCGAGAACCCGCTGCTGACCGAGCGGCTGTGGCGCAAGATCTGGGAGATCGACCGCGTCGAGGAAATCCACATGCGGGCGCTCGGCCTACTCGACGTGCTGTGCTGGGACGTGAAGTCGCAGCACGCCAAGATGCCGATCTACCAGATGCTGGGCGGCGACGAGCGCGTGGTGCCGGCCTACGCCTCGACCGTCACCTGGCCGACGATGGAAGAGTACGAGCACTACATCAAGAAGTGCCGCGACATCGGCTTCAAGGCCTTCAAGCTCCACGCCTGGGGCGGGCCGGTGAAGCGTGATATCGAGCTGTGCAAGAACCTGCGAAAATGGGTGGGCGACGATGCCGACCTGATGTTCGACGGCTCGGCCGGCTGGGACTATGTGAACGCGCTCGAGTTCGGCAAGGCGATCCAGGACCTCGGCTTCCTGTGGTACGAGGAGCCGATGCGCGAGTTCCATCTCGGCGCCTACACCAAGCTGTGCGAAAAGCTCGACATCCCGATCCTCGCTGCCGAAACCTCGGATGGCGTCCATGGCAACATGGCGACCTGGATCGAGAACAAGGCGCTCGACATGGTGCGCGTCTCGGCCTTCTACAAAGGCGGCTTCACCGGCGCGATGAAGGTGGCGCACCTGGGCGAAAGCCACGGCATGCGGGCGCAGGTGCACGGCATGAGCCTTGAAAACGCTCAGATCTGCGCCGCCATCTCCAACAACGACTATTACGAGCAGATCGTGATGAACGACGAGCAGATCGACGGTCTCAAGGACCTCGGCAAACTCGCCATCGTCGACGGCAACCTGACCGTCAGCGACGAGCCGGGTGTCGGCTATGAGTACGACTGGAAGCAGCTCGACGAGACGTGCCTGACGAAGGTCGAAGTCAAGGAGCGCTTGACGCCGATGACCGAACTAGTACCATGGCACTGATATATCAGTTTGCTAAAGTGAACGATCATTGGGAGGTTTTGATATGACGACCAGGTTTGACCGGCGTTCGGTGCTCAAGATGGGTGGTGGCCTCCTGGCCGCCTCCGCACTGACGCCGCTGCCCGCCTTCGCGCAGTCGAAGAGCATCAACTACTGGCACACCTTCACCTCGCAGTCGGAGGCGGCTGGGCTCGAAGCGGTGCTCAACCTGTTCAAGGCGGCCAATCCCGACATTTCGGTGACGCCTGAGAACATCCCGAACCCCGAGTTCATGGCCAAGATCACCGCGGCCGTCGTGGGCGATGCCCGCCCGAGCGTGACCATGGTGGCCTCGGAGCGATTCGAGGACCTGCTCGCCATGGGCGCGCTGGTCGACATGACCGACCGGATTGCGGCCTGGGAACGTCGCGGCGATTTCGACGACAAGCGCTTCGCCGCGATCACCAGCGAGGGCCGGACCTACGGCGTGCCGGGCTTCACCTTCGTGGACTGGGGCTATTACCGCAAGGACTGGTTCGACGAGGCCGGCCTCGCTCCGCCGACCACCTATGACGAGTTCCGCGAGGCGGCGATCAAGCTGACCGACCCGTCCAAGGGACGCTATGGCTTCGGCCTGCGCGGCGGGCCGGGCGGCCAGAACTTCATCGTCAACGTCATCGAAGCCTTCGGCTCGCCGGTGAAGAAGGAAGACGGCTCGATCGGGCTTGACCGCGACATCGTGGTGGAGGCGCTCGACTGGTATTCGGGCCTGCTGGTCAAGGACAAGGCGGTTCCGCCGAGCGCCGCGAACGACGGCTTCCAGCAGATGATCTCGGGCTTCCAGACCGGCCAGACCGCGATGATCTGGCACCATACCGGTTCGTACCAGGACATCGCGTCCAAGCTCGAGCCGGGCGTCGAGTTCGGCACCTTCGCGATGCCGGCGGGCCCGGTGAACCGGGTGGCGCGCCTCGCCTACGCCTACAACTGCATCACCAAGGAACAGGATGCGGATGCGGCGTGGGAGTGGATCAAGTTCTGGGGCGAGCCCGATGCGGCCGTCGCCTTCCTCGAGAAGACCGGCTACTTCCCGGCTTCGAGCGTGGCGGCAGCGGATGACCGTATCGCGGGCAACCCGATGTACAAGGCTGCCTCGGACACGCTGGGCTTCGGTATTCCGCAGCCGAGCTTCCCGGGTGCTGCCGGCTGGGCCGAAGGCACCGTGCTGCCGGCGCTGCAGCAGATCCTGATCGGGCAGGCCACGCCGGAGCAGGCCGCCGACCAGATCATGGAAGGCCTCGCCCAGGCCATCGAATAACATTTCGGGGTGGCCGCCCGGTGCGGCCGCCCCGTCTCCCCCGACCCGATCAACGCGCTTGTTACAGCGCTTGCCCAAGCGCTCCGAGGAGCTTTGATGAGCCGAGGCCCATCCATCACTGCCATGCCGCCGCCGCGCAACATGTGGGACGCAATCAACCCCGTGCGGCTGCTCGGCGAGCTTAGCGAGACGCGGTACTGGATGTACCTGCTGCTGCTGCCCAGCGCGCTGCTGATTACCGCGATCGTCCTGTTTCCCACCGTCTACGGCTTCCAGCTGTCCTTCACCGAGATGCGGCTCAACCGCCCGGCGGGCAACGGCGCCTTCGTCGGGCTGAAGCACTATGCCCGCATGCTGTCGGACCCGATCTTCTGGGTGTCGCTGCGCAACACAGCGGTGTGGGTGACCGCCTCGATCGTCATCGAGTTCGGCGTCGGCCTGATCGCCGCGCTGGCGCTCAACCGCAACCTCCCCGGCACCAAGGTTCTCGCGGTGCTGATCCTCATTCCCTATTTCCTGCCCAACGTGGTGGCGGGCAATATGTGGGCGCTGATGCTCGACGCGCGCGTCGGCGTGATCAACGACCTGCTGGTGAAGCTCGGCTTCCTCGCCGAATACAAGGCCTGGTTCGCCGACCCCAACACGGCGATGGCGGCCGCGATCTTCATCGAGGCGTGGCATAGCTTCCCGTTCTTCACGCTGCTCATCATGGCCGGCCTCAAGGGCATCCCAGCCGACCTTTACAAGGCGGCCGACATCGACGGGGCAGGGCCTTTCGCCCAGCTGCGGCTCATCACGCTGCCCATGCTGCGCACCATCATTGCTGCGGCGGTGATCCTGCGCGTCATCGGTCTCGTCAACTCGCCCGACCTGCTGCTGATCCTGACGCAGGGCGGCCCCGGACGATCGACGCAGGTGCTCAGCCTCTATGCGTTCCAGAACGCCTACAAGGACTTCAACTTCGGCTATGCGGGCGCACTGAGCGTGGTGATGTTCGTGCTGCTGATGCTCTTCGCCTGGGCCTATATCCGGCTCAGCAAGGTCAACCAGGACTAGCGCCATGGCCCAGACCCGCTCCGGCTCCAAACTCACCTGGAACATCCTCAGCTACGCGGTGCTTATCGTCCTGGCGCTGCTCAGCGTTTTCCCGCTGCTGTGGATGCTGCTCACCTCGTTCAAGGTCGAGGACGATATCGTCACCCGCACGATGGTCTACTTCCCGACCCGCTTCACGCTCGACAGCTATGTCGCGTTGTGGAACCAGTCGGGCTACCCGATCCTTGTGATCAACTCGCTGGTGACCACGTTGATGACGGTGGCCATCTGCCTGTTCACCGGCACCATCGCCTCCTACGCCTTCTCGCGCTTCAACTTCCCCGGGCGCACGCCGCTGATGCTGGGCTACCTCGTGGTCCGCATGTTCCCGGCCGTGCTGATGATCATTCCGCTGTTCATCGTGATGCGGAACCTGGGGCTGTTCGACACCAGCCTCGGCCTCGCCGTGGCTTATACGAGCTTCCTGCTGCCGCTCTTCGTGTGGATGCTGAAAGGCTTCTTCGACGCCGCGCCCAAGGAACTCGAAAACGCGGCGCGCATCGACGGCTCGACCCGCATCGGGGCGATGTTCCGCATCGTCATCCCCATCGCCCGCAACGGGCTGGTGGCGACCTGCGTGTTCGTCGCCATCGCGGCGTGGAACGAGTACCTGTTCGCGCTCATGCTGACCTCGTCGACGGGGTCGCGCACCTGGCCGGTCGGCCTGCAGCTCATGGTCGGCGAGTTCCAGTTGCCCTGGGGCATGCTGGCGGCCGGCGGCATCATTTCCATCATTCCCGTGATCGTGCTTTTCGCCCTCGTGCAGCGCGTCATGGTGGCCGGCATCACTGCCGGCGCAGTCAAGGGGTAAGCGCCGATGGCCACTCTATCGATCAAAGGCGTGCGCAAGAGTTTCGGCGCGCTCGAAGTCCTCAAGAACATCGACATCGAACTCGAGGATGGCGGTTTCCTGGTGCTGCTCGGGCCGTCGGGCTGCGGCAAGTCCACACTGCTCTCGATCATCGCCGGCCTCGAGCCGAGCTCGGGCGGCGACATCCTGATTGGCGACCGCAACGTCAACGACGTGCATCCCAAGGACCGCAACATCGCCATGGTGTTCCAGAGCTACGCGCTCTACCCCACCATGTCGGTGCGCCGGAACATCGGCTTCGGCCTCGAGATGCGCAAGGTGCCGGAGTCGGAGCGCAATGCGGCGGTGCAGAAGGCGGCGGAGCTGCTGCAGATCGAGCACCTGCTCGACCGCAAGCCGGCGCAGCTGTCGGGCGGCCAGCGCCAGCGCGTGGCCATGGGCCGTGCCATCGTGCGCAATCCGGACCTGTTCCTCTTCGACGAGCCGCTCTCCAACCTCGATGCCAAGCTGCGCGTCGAGATGCGCACCGAGATCAAGCGGCTGCATGACCGGCTCGGCACCTCGGTGGTGTACGTCACGCACGACCAGGTGGAGGCGATGACGCTGGGCACCAAGGTGGCGGTGATGAAGGAAGGCGTGATCCAGCAGATCGCCGACCCGCAGACCATTTACGAGCGGCCGGCGAACATGTTTGTCGCCGGCTTCATCGGCTCGCCGACCATGAACTTCCTTTCCGGCACGCTGGAGCAGGTTGGCGACACGCTGGCCCTGCGCCATGACGAAGGGGCGCTGCCGCTTCCCGCCCTGCAGCAGGAGGTGGGCAGCCATATCGGGCGCAAGGTGGTGGCAGGCATCCGGCCCGAGAGCCTGAGCGCCGGCACTGGTGCGGCGACCCTGACCGGCAAGGTGGACGTGGTGGAGCCGACCGGCCCCGACACCATGGTGATCGTGTCGGTGGGCGGCCAGCTGGTCACGGCGCGGCTTGGTTCGCGTGACCGGCCGCAGCTGGGCTCGCAGCTGTCGGTAGTGGTGGACACCAGCGCGGTGAACCTGTTCGACCCCGAAAGCGGCAACAGGATCTGACCAATCGTATCGGCTGAAGGCTCGGGGCCCCTGCAAGTGTGGAGTTCCGGGCCCTGATTGTCACGCTCATCCCCGTCTCGACGCGGATGACATCTGGAACGAGGCGGAAAGCGCGGTCGAAGAACCGCCGCGCCTCTGGGAGGACTACATGAAAGACCTGCGCATCAAGCGCCTTACCGTCACGCAGTACAAGTGGAAGCGGCGTGATCTGACGGGGGACTACAACGGCTTCAACCACGTCTACCTGAAGGGCGGAGAGGTCGAGTTCACCGACTATGTGATGACGGTGGAGACCGAGGCCGGGATCACCGGAGAATATGCCGGCGGCGTGGGCGTGTCCTACGCCCAGGTGGGAATGGCCGCACAGTACCTGCTCGGCAAGAACGCGCTGCAGCGCGAGCTGATCTGGAACGACCTGAAGCGCGCGCTGCGCAAGCACGACAAGTTCGGCATGGGGCCGATCGACTGCGCGCTGTGGGACATTGCCGGCAAGGTGGCGGGACAGCCCGTCTACCAGCTGCTCGGCGGCTGGCGCGACCGCCTGCCGGCCTATGCATCGACCTTCCACGGTGACGAGAATGGCGGCCTCGACTCGCCGGAGGCTTTCGGTGACTTCGCCGTGCAGTGCCGCGAGATGGGTTACCCGGCCTTCAAGATCCACGGCTGGGGACACGGACCGATCGAGCGCGAGGCAAAGGCCGTGTTGGCGACACGCAAGGCGGTGGGCGACAGCATGGACCTGATGATCGACCCCGGCTGCGAGTACGAGAACTGGGGCGATGCGCTGAAGGTCGGCAAGGCCTGCGACGAGGCCAACTACTTCTGGTACGAGGACCCCTACAAGGATGGCGGGCTCTCGGCCTATTCGCACAAGCGCCTGCGCGAACTGATCAAGACGCCGATCCTGATGGGCGAGCATATCCGCGGCATCGAGAGCCGGGTGGACAACCTCATCGCCGAGGGCACGGATTTCGTGCGCGCCGACGTGGACTATGACGGCGGCATTACCGGCGTGATGAAGATCGCCCACGTGGCGGAAGGCTTCGGCCTCGATTGCGAAATCCACGCGCCGGGCCATGCGCCGCGCCACTGCATGGCGGCAATGCGCAACACCAACTACTACGAGCTGGGGCTGGTGAATCCCAAGGTGCCGGGCTGGAAGAGCCAGCACCAGGTGCATGCCGACGACTATTCGGACGATCTCGACGCGGTGGACAAGGACGGCTGTGTGCCGGTGCCGCAGGGGCCGGGGCTGGGCTACAACCTCAACTGGGAGTGGATCCGCAAGCACGCGACCGGGACGACCGTCTACGAATAGGTCGGACGTGGTGCAACGCCCTCGTGGTTCGACAAGCTCACCATGGGGGCGCCTTCAGGGACAGTGACCTCACCCCGGGCCTCATCCTGAGCTTGTCGAAGGGCGAGGCCCGGCAGGGACGCACACCATGACCTCCATTCCCACCATCACCGCAACCCGCCGTGCTCCGGTGCCGAAATGGGCGCTGCTCGAGCGGCAGATATTTGCCGTGCTCGACAAGGCGGCGATCGAGTTCGCCGACCGCTACACACGCGACGACGGCACGCTGATCTGGCGCGACGAATGGCCGGGCATGGATGGCTCGGACGATCCCTACGAGGGGTTCATGAACATGCCGCTCTTTTACGCGCTGGGCGGCTCGCGCGAGGTCTACGAGCGTTCGCGCACCATCTGGGACGGCATCACCTGGCAGTGGACCGAATACGGGCAGATCCACCGCGAGTACGACGCCTATTACGACTGGATGCACCACGGCGAGAGCAACCTGTTCTTCTACTTCTTCGGGCTCGCCGACCCCAATGCGATGAAGGACCGCCAGCGCACGCGGCGCTTCGCCGGCTTCTACAATGGCGAGGACAAGGAGGCGCAGAACTGGGACGCGGAGCGCAAGCTCATCCGCTCGCCCATTACCGGCAGCCGCGGCCCGCGCCACGTGCAGACGGCCGAGGACTGGTCGACGCACCGCGAAATCCTCGACAACTATCTGCCGCCCTTCGAGGACCTTCCGGGGATCGACCCCTATGGCATGAAGACGCCGTGGTCGGACGATGCGGTCTATGCGCAGATCCTCGAGCGCATCAACGCCCGGCAGGCGCGCGGCGACGTGCCGCTCAACCTCGGCGCCACCTCGCTGATGACCCACGCCTATGCCTATACGGGCGAGGAGAAGTATCGCGCCTGGGTGCTGGACTATCTCACGGCGTGGGAAGAGCGCACGGCGCGCAACGGGGGCATCACTCCGGACAATATCGGGCTTTCGGGCGAGATTGGCGAATATAACGACGGTAAGTGGTGGGGCGGCTATTACGGCTGGCGCTGGCCGCATGGCTCCGTGTCGCTGCTCGAGCCGCTGTCCGTGGCCGGGATGAACGCCGTGGCGCTGACGGGCGAGATGAGGCATCTCGACCTGTTGCGCTCGCAGCTCGACATGCTGTGGGGGCTGCGGCAGGGCGACCTGGTGCCCAACCGGCACTATGACGCGGGCTGGCGTGACTTCCGCCATCCCCACCCGATGTTCGGCGTCTACCTGTGGGCCACGTCGATGGACGAGGCCGACGCGGCGCGGGCCGAGCGCGGTTGGGCGCACGAGATTTTCGACACGGTGAGCCAGGCCTATTCGAGCTACGGGCAGAACACGGCCGGCGGGCATATGGGGTTCAACGGCAACACGGCGCAGTGGTTCAGGTTCATGCGCGGGCAGTGGCCGGACTATCCGGAGCAGTTGCTCGAAACCAACCTGACGATGATCGCCGAGCAGATCGCCAAGTTCCGCTCGGAGGAGAACAACCCGCTGACCATGGACCACTATCGCGAGTCCATGACCATCCATATGTGGCAGCAGCTGACTCCGATGATCATCGAGGGCTTGACGCAGCTGACGCTGGGCGGGCCGATGCATGTCTATCACGGCGGGCTGCAGCATGCCCGCTTCCGCTACTTCGATCCGGCCGGGCAGCGGCCTGGCCTGCCGCAGGGCGTCGCGGCGCTGGTGGACGGGCTGACGGCGGACGGTGCATCGCTGACGCTGGTGAATACCGACGTGGACGCTGCACACGACGTGATCGTGCAGGCGGGGACGTTCGGCGAGCACGATTTCGCCGGCGGCACGCTGGACGGGGTGCCGTTCGAGGCCGACGGGCGGTGGCTCACGGTTCGGCTCGAAGCCGGGGCGACGGCGCGGCTCGAGGTGACGATGCGGCGTTATGTTCGGCCGGTGAACTACGACACGCCGTGGGTAAAGGCGGGCGAGGGCGTGGCGCCGATCAGGGGGCGGGTGGAATAGCTCTGCACCGGGTGTCATCCGGCCGAAAAGCAGGGACCGGCCTTGCGGTCTACCCCCACCCCAGCTCAGCTACGTCGCTTCGCCCCTTGCGGCGCTACCCTCCCCACAAGGGGGAGGGGGCCAGTGGTACTGGTCATTCGTGCAAGCCGTAGAGTGGAGGGGATTGGGTCTCATCCTCCGTGTGGCCACAGAACACTGAGGTGTCATCCCGGCCGAAGAGCCGGGAACCATCTCACCTGCTGTGCAGGCTTCGGGTTGGGTCCAGGGTCAGGCCCGGGATAACACGTTGAACAGGTTGGTTCGGCGTGCCTAGCCCCGCCGCTTTGCCAGGTAGATGTGCTGGCAGGCCAGCACGACCTCGCCCCGCTGGTTGAGGACACGGACATCCTCGGTAATGCGGCCGTACTGGGGGCGCCTCGGATCGTCGTCGAGGGCTGAGATGGTCAGTTCGGTGTGGATGGTATCGCCGATGAAGACCGGGCGGGGGAAGCGCAGGCGCTCGTAGCCGTAGGTAAAGGCGAGGGGGTTGATCTCCGTCGCCGTCAGGCCGATGCCGATGGCGAAAGTCATGGTGCCGTGGGCGATGCGCTGGCCGAACTCGGTTCCCTTCATGAACTCGGCGTCCATGTGATGAGGGAAGAAATCGCCCGTATGGCCGGCGTGGACGACGAAGTCGGTCTCGGTGATGGTGCGGCCGGTGGTCTTGCGGACCTCGCCCAGCACGTAGTCCTCGAAATGGCGCGGACGCTCCAGCATCAGAAGCTCTCCCGGAAGGCGCGGTCGATATCGGCGAGGATGGCGGTTGCCGGCTCGCGGTTGATGAGGCCGGCATTGAGGCGCTTCGAGGCCCAGTCCTGGAAGGCCATGTAGCCGTTGTGGCGCGGCCGGACATAGGACGCTTCGAGCGTCCTGCGCGTGTCGCGGTAGAAGTTGCCGGTGGCGGCGTTGACGGCGTCGTCTTCCCACGCGGCGGCGTGGCCGGGCTGACCGCCCGAGGCGGCGTAGAGGCCCCGCTGCACCTCGGCGGAGGCGACCCAGTAGGCGTAGTCGATGGCCGCATCGCGATGCTGCGAAAAGGCAGAGACGGCAATGCCGGTGCCGCCCAGCGCCGAACCCCTTGACTCAGGCAAGGGGATGTTTGCGAACGTCAACTGGTGCGGACGGAAGCCAGGTACGGCGTAGCTGACATAGCCGTAGCCGAGCGGCATGAGTGCGACGACGGCGTCGGGCCGCGCCATGGCCTCGGAGGCGGCGATCGGGTCCATGGCGAAGTTCGAGGGTTCGATATGCGCCGCGACTTCGGCCAGCATCTCGATGGCGCGGATGCCGGTGGCGCGATCGACGAACGCGCCCTTCTCCGTAGCACAGGGATGGCCGAGACTGGCGGTGAGGGTGAAGAAGCTCATCATCGAATGCGGCGCGAGAAGGGGCAGGGTGACGTGGCCCTGCTTCGCCAGCGCGACGACGCCGTCCCAATCGGTAGGCGGCTCGATGAGGTCGGCGCGGTAGGCCATGACCTGCGTGGCGGCATCGATGGGGAAGGCCCATTGGTGTCCGGCATAGGTGTAGCTGGGGTAGGACTGGCCGACGCTGCCCGCGGCCAGCGCTTCGCGTTCGGCTTCGCGGCCGGGAACATCGAGCGGGGCGAGGCAGCCCTCGTCGGTGATCTGGCCGACATGGGGGTGGTCGATGACGATCAGGTCGTATTGGCGCGCCAGCTCCTGGACCGGGAAGGACTCGAAGTCCTGGAGGCTGCGCTTGTCCCACTCGATGACGACGCCGGTCCGGTCGGCCCAAGCCTTTGCGGTCGCCACCATGGGGTCGTAGCCGCGCGGGTGACTCCAGGTCATGCCCTTAAGGGTGGTCGTCACAGGTCGAACTCCTTGCGGATGCTGGCGCTCTGCTCGCCGATGAGCGGGGCGGCGCGATCGGTCCGGGTGCGGGCACCGTCGATGCGGAGCGGCGAGCGCGTGGTGAGGATGGAGACGCCGTCCTCGCGGGTGACGGTCTGCAGCATGTCTAGGGCCTTGAAGCCTTCGCTCTCCAGCAGTTCGGGCCATTCCAGCACCTTGGCGCACCAGATGTCGGCGGGCTCGAGGATGGCGAGCCAGTCGGCGGTGGGTCTGGTGACGAGGCGGCCGGCGATGAGGCGCTTGATCTCGTCGCGGGCGGTGAACCAGCTTTTCGGATCGGCGGCGTAGGGGGTGAGCGCGTCGAGCTCGAGCAAGTCGCGCAGCTTGCCGATGGGCGTCATGGCGATGGCGAGCCAGCCGTCGGCGGTGGGATAGACGCCGTAGGGGGCCGACAAATAGGCGTGGGCGGAGCGGAACTCCGAGCGCCTGGGCTTGCGGCGGCCATCGTTGAGGTGGGTGGTGAGCACCTCGAACTGGAAATCGACCAGGGCTTCGAGCAGGCTGGTTTCGACATGGGCGCCCTTGCCGGTGCGGCCCTTCTGGACGAGGGCAGCGAGGATGCCCTGCGCCACGGCCGCGCCGGCCAGCATGTCGGCAATGGCGAGGCCGAAGGGCACCGGGCCCTGGTCCTCGTCGCCGTTGAGCCACATGACGCCGGAGCGGGCCTGGGCCAGCAGGTCCTGGCCGGGGCGCTGCACCCACGGGCCTTCCTCGCCATAGCCGGTGATGGAGGCATAGACGATGCCGGGGTTGAGGGCCTTGACGCTGTCGTAGTCGAGGCCGAGACGGTCGATGACGCCGGGACGGAAGTTCTGCAGCATCACGTCGGCGCGGGCGAGCAGCTTCTTGAGCGCGGCGAGGTCGTCGGGGTTCTTGAGGTCGAGCGCCAGGCTTTCCTTCGAGCGGTTGATGGCGTGGAAAATGGTCGAGTCGCCACCGATCTCGGTGTCGGACAGGTAGAGGCGCCGGCTGAGGTCGCCGCCATTGGGGCGTTCGATCTTGATAACGCGCGCGCCGAGATCCTGCAGGCGCAGCGAGGCGTAAGGGCCGGAGAGGAACTGGCAGAGGTCGACGACGAGGACGCCGTCGAGCGGGAGGGTAGTCATTGCTCAGAGGTCTTTTCTGTCTGGCCGCTGTCGCGCGCCTGCCCTTCAAACGCGGCCGGATTGCGGTATTTCACCGTCTGCAGGTGCTCGCAGTAGAGCACCAGTTCGCCCTCGCCCTTGAACACCTCGTAGCTGGCGCGGACGAGGCCCAGCTCCTTGTATTTAGGGCGTTTTTCCAGGTTGGTGCGGATGGTGTAGATGGTGTCGCCGATGAAGGTCGGCCTGATGAAGCGCAGCTTGTCGTAGCCGTAGCTGAAGGCGTTGACGCAGTTGGTGGCGACGAGCCCAAGCCCGGCCGAAAAGACGAAGGCGCCAGCGACGAGGCGGCGGCCGAACTGGCCCTCGGTGGTGGCGAAGATCTCGTCGGCGACATAGGGGTGCATGTCGGTGACGAGCGCGTTGAACTGCATGCTCTCGCCCTCCGAGATGGTGCGGCGGAGCGAGCGGATCTTATGGCCGACCTCGAAATCCTCGTAGAACCAGTTCTCGGCGTTCCATACCGGCAGGCGGGCGTGCTCGGCCGGCATGGTGGTGGGGTTGGTCGAATGGATGCCGACGGTGCGCGTGCTCATCTTGCTCCCTCTGGTGCTGACTTCACGGGAGTGGCCGGACGGGCGGCGGACTCGAAGGCGGCTTCGGCGAGCGCCATGGTGTGCCAGGCGTCCTCGACCGAAGTGACGAGGGCTTCATCCTCGCCGGATGCGACGCGCTGCAGGTTGCTCATGGTGCCGATGAAGGCGTGCGGGAACCACTTGCCGCTCAGCGGAACCTGCTGCCAGTCCTCTCCGCGCCGGGTGATCCAGAGCTCGTCGGGCTCGCCCTCGGGGTAGTTGAGGAGCAGGCCGAGCTTCACCATGGCGGCGCCTTCGGTGCCTTCGAAGCGGAAGCTCGCATCCTGGAAGCGACGGCCGAAATCATGGTTGTGGTTGATCGAGAAGGTGACGCGCTGGTCGGGTGCGAAATCGAACAGGGCCGAGGTGCGGGTCTGGGCCAGATCGGTGGAGGGGTGGCCGAGGGTGCGAGCGTGGACGCCGCTCGGGTTGCCGAGGAAGGCGCGGATGGTGTCGAGATAGTGGATCGAGTGCACGGCGATCTCGACCCGCGGCATGCCCTTGAGGAAGGGGAAGAGGTGCCAGGGGGTGACGAGGTTGAGATGCACCTCGACATCGATGAGGCGACCGAGCCAGCCGCGGCGCACCGCATCTGCGACCGCCAGCATCATGGGCGAGAAGCGGAGCTGGAAGTTCACCGCAGCCTTGAGCGACTTGCGGCGGCAGAGCTCGAGAATGGCGGTGGCCTCGGCGAGGTCGCGGCCCATCGGCTTTTGTAGCAGCACCGCGGCGCCGTCGGGCAATCTCGGCAGCACGTCGAGATGGGCGGCGGGGGGCAGGGCGAGGTCGTAGACGGCGCCGGAGGTGGCGAGCGCTTCGGCAAGCGTGGCGAAGGCGGGGATGCCCCACTTTTCGGCGACATGTCGGGCACGGCCGGCGTTGAGGTCATGGACGCCTGCGACGGGGAAGCCGGCGAGGCGGTAGGCGGGCAGGTGGGCGTCGTCGACAATGCCGCCGGCGCCGATGATGACGATGGGGCGAGGCGCGGCCGGGTGCGGCCACGCCTGTTGCAGGGCGGCAATTTCGCTCGTCACGCTCTCCTCCTTCGTTCTTATATGAAATGTTCTTTCACAAATGGATTGCGGGGACAAGCCGCGGGTCAATCCATGTGGAACACTTCCTCGGTGGAGGCCCACCACTCGCCTTCGGCGCGGGTGTCGAGCGGCTTCTGCATGGGCATGCACAGCGCCCACCATTCCTGCGTCTTCGGGTCGGCGGCCATGGCTGCCATGTCGGCTTCGTAATCAGTGCCCACATACTCGAAATAGGCGAACATGAGGTTCTCGGGCTCGCGCAGGAAGATCGAGTAGTTGCGGATGTTGCTGCGCTTGATCTGGGCCAGCACCTCGGGCCAGACGTCGGCGTGCAGGCGCTTGTATTCGGCCATCTGCTCGGGGCGCAGGCCGATGACGGAGCCGTAGCGTTTCATGGGGGTGTTCCTCCTTGGGGTGTTGTTATGGCTTTGCCCGCTGATGGCGGGGATAAGGTGCGCGTTCAGGCGTTGTGTGCGTTGACGCCCGCCACCAGGCTTCGGCTGTCCTCCCTCCCTCCCCCCGTATCGCGGGGGCGGACCCCGGCGATCTCGGCGTTTCTAGACGCGGTAGATGCGTTCGGCGTTGGCGTGGAGCAGCTTGGCCTGCTCGGTTTCGCTGGTGCCCTTGAGGATCTCGCGGGTGGCCTCGACCCAACGGGTCAGGGAGCCGGTGAGGGTGACGACGGGGTGGTCGGAACCCCAGACGACGCGGTCCCAGCCGAAGCACTCGATGACGTGCTCGATGTAGGGGCGGATGGTGTCCACGGTCCAGTCGGCGCCGGAATAGGCGACGATGCCCGAAATCTTGGCGTTGACGTTGGGCAGCCCGGAGAGCGTGCGGATATCGGCGCGCCAGGGGTCGAGGCCGGCGCCCGTGACGTCCGGCACGCCGCAATGGTTGAGGATGAAGGTGACGTCCTCGGCACGAGCGGCGAGCGGGGCGGCGACCGGCGCGAGCTGGTCGGCGCGCACGCACAGGTCGAAGGTGAGGTTTTTACCCGGCAGGCGGCGCAGGTTCTCGACGAAGAGGTCGGACTGGCTCAACTCGTTGGGCGAGGTGTGAAGAATGCGGCGCAGGCCCTTTACGCCCGGGATGGCAGCGAGTTCCTCGAGCTGCTCAGCAAAGGCCTCGCTCTCCGGGCGGCAGGCGGCGATGGCGCCGGCGATGCGGGGGAGGCCGGTGACGAAGCGCGTCTCGCCGAGGATGTCGGTCTCGGCGACGTCCACCTCCATGTGCAGCGCGCTCTCGATGCCGAGCGGCACGGCTTCTTCGAAGTAGGATTCCACCGACCAGGGCTTGTTGATGGCCGGCGCGCCATCGAGCCAGGGGTAGGAGAAGCGGTCGGGGTAGACAAGGTGCAGGTGGGTATCAAGGATGCGCATTTTTTCCTGACGGGGCAACGTGTTGCGAGAGTTCCCGGCTGGCCTCGCGAAGGTGCTCGAGGGTGGCCGGCATGTTGGGGGCATCGACCTTGTCGAGCCGCTGCGTGTAGGGGCAGGTGAGGGCGGCGATGGTGGTGCCGAGCGGTCCGATGACCGGCACCGAAAGGTTGAAGACCCCCGCCGTCTGGGCGCTGGGCATGGCCTCGTAACCCTGCTCGCGGACGACGGCGAGGCGCTGTTCGAGCCCGGCAGGCAGGGTTTCTGGGCCGAGCGCCTGCTCGGCCAGCATGACCTTGCGCTCCTCGGGCGACGCGAATGCGAGGAAGATGTGGCCCGAACCGGTGTTGACGAGGCTGATGCGGCTGCCGACGCGGACCGAGACGTTCCAGTAGCCGGGACCGTCGACCTGGGCGATGACGACGAGCGCGTTGCGGTCCTGCACGACGAGGTGGGCGGCCTGCTCGGCCTTGAGCGCGAAGCGCCGCATGATCGGCAGGGCCTGGCTGACGAGGCGCTGAATGGGCGAATGGCGGTGCGCCAGTTCGAAGAGTTTCAGCGTGAGATCGTAGCGGTCCTCGGCATTGCGGCGGACATAGCCGCGCCGCACGAGGCGATCGAGCATGCGGTAGATCTCGTTGGGGGTGCGGTCGAGCGCCTTGGCGATCTCGGCCTGGCTCAGGCTGTCGGGAATGCCGGCCAGAAGCTCGAGAATGTCGAGGCCCTTGTCCAGCGCCGGGGCGCGGTAGCGCTCGGCTTCATCTTCGCCCGAACCGCTCACGGCAACGCCACTCCAGCGCCCGGCTGAACGGCACCTGACGCTTCCTGAACGGTTCCTGACACCTTGTGAACGGTTGCTGACGGCACTCCCCGGATCTCCTCTTCTGCTGCCTGTCCCCCGCCGACGAAAGCAGTCATTCACATAGGAATTTCAGCGCCTTCCTAGCAGCCGCCGGCGCGCAATGGCAACCGGGGGCACGCCCTGAATGGCGTTGCATTGACCGGAGTGTACGCGCCGTGCTTATATAGGAATAGACTTTTCATAAGTGGGCAATCAAGGCCCGCGGAGCAAGTGGGAGGGAAGCGATGACTCGCGGAATTCTGGCCAGGGGGTTCGCTTCGGCGATCCTGGCGACGACGGCGCTGGCCATGATGGCCGGTGGGGCACAGGCGCAGGAGTTCGACTACGGCTCCTTCCCGGGCTACACGCTGAAGGTGAAGCTGATCGGCGGCACCCAGTACGAGAAGCTCTACACCCGCATTCCCGAATGGGAGGCGATGACGGGCGCCAAGGTGGAGATCGTCTCCTCCAAGAACCATTTCGACCTGGATCGCGAGATCAAGCAGGATATCGCCTCGGGCTCGATCAGCTGGTGCGTGGGTTCGAACCACACCAGCTTCGCGCCGCAATATGGCGACCTCTATATCGACCTCAAGGACCATATTCCGCAGTCCGAGCTCGACAAGTACGTGCCGGGCACGCTGGCTTCGGCGATGGTGGACGGGCGCCTGGTGCAGTTGCCGCGCGTCACCGACGTGTCCAACATCTACTACCGCAAGTCGCTCTATGCCGACCCTGCCAACCAGGCGGCCTACAAGGAGAAGTACGGCAAGGACCTGGCGCCGCCCGAGACTTACGAGGACTTCAAGAACCAGGTTATCTTCTTCGCCGATCCGCCGAACCTCTACGGCACTGCCTTCGCCGGCAAGGACGAGGGCATGACCGGCCGCTTCATGGAGATCGTGCGCGCCAATGGCGGCGACATGTTCGACGAGAACTGGAAGCCGATCTTCAACTCCGAGGCGGGCCTGGCCGCGCTGCAGTGGTTCAAGGACATCTATGACGCCAAGGCCGTGCCGGCCGGCACGGTGAACTACACCTGGGACGATATCGGCCAGGCCATGGCCGCGGGCCAGCTGGCGATTGACCTCGACTGGCCGGGCTTTGCCGGTTTCTACACCGACCCCGGCGCATCGAAGATCGCCGACGATGTCGGCTTTGCCACCGCGCCCAAGGGTACGGCGGGCAAGCGCGGCGGCTGGTCGGGCTCGCATTCGTTCTCGGTGACCGAGGCGTGCGACAACAAGCCGGCGGCGGTCTCGCTCGCGGTGTTCCTCACCAATGACGAGAGCGAGCTTATGGAAGCCCAGGCGGGCAACCTGCCGACGCGCACCAAGACCTTCGATGAGGTCAAGCAGTGGTTCGCCGACAACGGCAAGCCGTTCATGGGCGAGATGTTCTCGGCCTGGCAGGATTCCCTCGCCGAGGCTCGCACCCCGCCGCTGGTGGCGCAGTGGATCGAGGTTTCCAACGTGATCTGGCCGGAACTGCAGGCCGCCATCGTGGGTGAAAAGAGCCCGCAGGAGGCACTCGACAAGGCCGCCGCGGAGGCGACGATCATCATGCAGGACGCGGGGCTGCTGAACTAAAGGCGGCAACCTGCCGAAGGGCTGGTGGGGCTCTCTCCACCAGCCTGCCTGCTTCTCCGGTGGAGGGGAGAGGATAGGTGCACTCTCTCCTCATACACTTGGGTGCCATCCGGGATGACACGTCGGGGTGGGGAGGGGGTGTGGCCCATGGTGGCGTAGACCCCCTCTCCTCAGTTTCGCGAGGCAGCAAACTGCCAAGCTCCACTATCCTTCCCTGCCAAGGGAAGGAGGCGCGGCGGGGATGCCGTGCCTGTTCTGAACAGCCGGATGGCACATGAAGTTTCTCCATTCTCAGCGCGCCATTCCGTATCTGCTGCTGTTGCCGGCCGGGATCGTGATCCTGTCGGTGGTGCTGCTGCCGCTGCTCGTCTCGCTGTGGTCGAGCCTGACGGCATACAATCTCACGCGGCCGGCGACGCTGTTCCAGTTCGTAGGCCTCAGGAACTACGAGCGGCTGCTTGGTAACTCGGATTTCTGGTGGGCGTTCGGGCGGACCTTCGTGTTCGTCACCATCACGCTCAACCTCGAAATGGTCCTGGGGCTGGGGTTGGCGCTGCTGGTCAACCGCATCACGCTGGGGCAGCGGACGCTCCGCACCATCATGATGTTCCCCATGATGTTCTCGCCCATCCTCGTGGGGTTCCAGTTCAAGTACCTGTTCAACGACGCCGTGGGGCTGGTGAACAACGCGCTGTTCGACCTGGGACTGATCACCGAGCCGATCCCGTGGCTGGTGGACGGGACGCTGGCGCCGTTTACGATCATCCTCGCGGAAATCTGGATGTCGACCTCGGTGTTCGCCATCCTGCTGCTCGCCGGACTGATGGCGCTGCCCAAGGACCCGCTCGAGGCGGCGAAGGTGGATGGCTGCAACGCCTGGCAGGTGTTCTGGCACATCACCCTGCCGTTCCTGATGCCCTTCATCTACATCGCCATGACCATCCGCTCGCTCGACGTGGCGCGGGCCTATGACATGGTGCGGATCATGACCAATGGCGGGCCGGCAGGACGCACCGAACTGCTGTGGACGCTGATGACGCGCACCGGCTACGCCAACTCGCAGATGGGGATGGCCAACGCCATGGGCTACGTGTCGATCCTGCTTTCCATCGTCTTCACCGTCTATTTCTACCGCAAGCTGACACAGGCGCGCGCCTTCATGGGAGGCGCCGAATGACCCCTTCGCGCGGCATCGAGCGGCCCGGCGAGCGCTGGGCCATCCGCATTGGCGTGTTCCTCGCCATGCTCATCCTGGTGACGCCGGGGGCATGGGTGGTGCTCACCGCCTTCCGGCCCAATATCGAGGTGCTGGCGCGGCCGGCAGTGTGGATTCCGCAGAACCCTACGCTCGACAATTTTGCCCGGCTGTTCGGCTTCTCGTCGGCCCAGCAGGGGCTGCCGGTGGCGCAGTATTTCATCAACTCGCTGGTGATCTCGCTCACCTCGACGCTGGTGGCGGTGCTGATCGGCATGGCGGGCGGCTACGCCTTCGCGCGTTACCGCTTCAAGGGCAAGGGGGCGCTGTTCCTCGGCTTCATGCTGTCCCGCACGGTGCCGGGCGTGGCGCTGAGCCTGCCGCTCTTCATCATCTGGAGCCGTATCGGGCTGATCGACACCTCATGGGGGCTGATCCTCGTCTACATGGCGGTGAACATCCCCTTCACCATCTGGCTGACGGACGGCTTCTTCCGCCAGATTCCGCAGGAACTGTCCGAGGCGGCGCAGATCGATGGGTGCACGCGCTGGCAGGCCTTCTGGGCGGTGGAGTTTCCGCTCGCCCGCTCGGGCCTCGCCTCGGCGGCGATCTTCGCCTTCCTCACCTCGTGGAACGAATATGCGCTGGCCAGCCAGCTGACCCGCACCACGGCGAGCAAGACCATGCCAGTGGGGCTGATGGATTTCACCGCCCAGTTCACCGTGGACTGGACCGGCATGAGCGCCATGGCGGTACTCATCATCATCCCGGCGCTGGTGCTGACCTTCATCGTGCAGAAGCACCTGATCGCCGGGCTGACATTTGGCGGGGTGAAGTAGGCTTTTGGGGAATGGCGGGGGGTCGGGGTTCGGGGTAGCCACACCGCATAACTGAGTGATGGCCCTGCCGGGACGGCCCCTCCCCGACTCCCATGAAGGGGAGAGGGTGAAGAGGTGCGCGCTGACACGGCGTTCCACGAGGGGGCGTCCGGACAGATTTGAGGATTGAGATGACTTTCGATTTTCGCCCGGTGGGGCAGACGGGGCTGAAGGTGACGAGCCTGGGGTTCGGCTGTGCGTCGATCGGCAATCTCGGGCACGCGGTGAGCGATGCCGAGGCGGCCGCGGTGCTGGAGCGCGCCTGGGATGCGGGCATCCGCTATTTCGACACGGCGCCGCATTACGGGCGCGGCCGCTCGGAAGCGCGGCTGGGGGCGTTCCTCAAGGGCAAGGCACGGGGCGACTACGTGCTCTCGACCAAGGTGGGCAAGGTGCTGCGGCCGGGCGCGCAGGTTGCCGAGGCCGACGGCTTCGTCGACCCGCTGCCCAATGATGCACACTACGAATACACCGCCGAGGCGCTGGAAGAGGCGCTGACCGGTTCGCTGGAGCGGCTCGGAACCGGCCATGTCGATATCGTCTATGTGCACGATATCGGCACGATGACGCATGGCGCGGCCAATGCGCGGCATTTCGACAACCTGATGTCGAGCGGGCTGCCGTATCTCCAGAAGCTCAAGGCCGAGGGCAAGGTGGGGGCCATCGGCATCGGGGTCAACGAGACGGCGGTGTGCATCGAGATTCTGAAGCAGCAGCCGCTCGACGTGATCCTGCTCGCCGGGCGCTGGACGCTGCTTGACCGCGACGCGGAAGCCGAACTGGTCGGGCTGGCGCGCGAAAAGGGCACAAGCTTCGTGCTCGGCGGCATCTACAATTCGGGCATTCTCGCCAAGGGGCCGGTGCCGGGGGCATGGTTCAACTACGCCCCGGCGAGCGAGGAAATCCTCGCGCAGGTGCGCGACCTCCAGGCGCGGGCCGAGGCTGAGGGCGCGACCCTGCCGCAGGCGGCGATGCAGTTTGCGCTGACGCGACCGGGCGTGGCGAGCGTGCTGATCGGCACGTCGGGCCTGAAGCAGCTGGAACAGAATCTGACGCTCGCCGCTTCGCCGCTTTCGGCCGAGGCTGCGGCGCGGCTTTTTGCTTAAAGGGGATTTCTGATGAGCCGGATCGTGCGCGTCGACCTCGTGATGGTCGACCTCAAGCCGAAGGTGAAGCGGGTCGATGCGATCCAGAGCTTCGTTTCCCAGGAGACGCCGATCGTGCGCATTACCGATGCGGATGGCGTGGTGGGCACGGGCTACAGCTACACCATCGGCACCGGCGGCCATTCGGTGATGGCGCTGCTGGAACGCACATTGGCTCCGGCGATCATCGGCGAGGACGCCAACGACATCGAGAAGATCTGGAAAAAGCTGCTGTTCCTGACCCACGCGACCACCGTGGGGGCGATCACGGCCATTGCCATGGCGGCGATCGACACGGCGCTGTGGGATCTGAAGGCGCGGCGTGCCAACTTGCCGGTGCACAAGCTCGCCGGCGGGGCGCAGGACAGGGTGCGGCTCTACACCACCGAGGGCGGCTGGCTGCATCTCGAGGAGTCGGCGCTGGTCGAGGATGCGCTGCGCGCCAAGGAGGCCGGGTTCGGCGGCTGCAAGCTCAAGGTCGGCCGCCCAATCCACGAGGATGTGCGGCGCATCTCGAAGGTGCGCGAGGCGGTGGGGCCGGGCTTCGAAATCTTCACTGACGCCAACCAGGCCTTTGCTGTGGACGAGGCGATCCGTCGGGCGCGGGCCTATGAAGAGCTCGATATCGGCTGGCTCGAGGAGCCGCTGCCGGCCGACGACATAGCCGGGCACAAGCGGCTGGTGGAGCACACCAGCATTCCCATCGCGGTGGGGGAGAGCCTCTATTCGCACCTCCATTTCCGCGAGTATCTCGAGCAGCATGCGGCGAGCATCGTGCAGGTGGACGTGGGCCGCATCGGCGGCATCACGCCGTGGCTCAAGGTGGCGCACCTCGCCGAGTGTTTCAACACGCCGGTCTGCCCGCATTTCCTGATGGAACTGCATGTGGCGCTCTGCGCCGCGGTGCCGAACGCTCGCTGGGTGGAATACATCCCGCAGCTCGACGACATCACCACCGAGGGGATGCGGATCGAGGATGGCTACGCCGTGCCTTCGAGCGAGCCGGGGCTCGGGATTGCGTGGGATTTCGAGGCGATCGCGCGGATGGCGGTCGAGGGGAGTGCGGTCAGCGTCAACTGATCGCTGCTCCGCCCCTGGCCCGGCGCAAGGCTGTCATCCCGGGCTTGACCCGGGATCCATCCGATACCTGCGCGGACTTCGAGTCGGGTCCCGGCTCTCCGGGCGGGATGACACCTTGGGGGTGTCGCGCGGTCGGTCGTCCGACCGGACGCCTCAGATGAACATGCCCAGGTGGCGCTGGAGGGCGGCGTTGAAGTGGGCGACGAGGGCGGCTTCGGCGCGGTCGGGGTCGCGAGCGGCGCAGGCATCAATGATTTCGAGGTGCTCGCGGATGGAGCGCTGAGCCAGCGGAACCGTGAGCTTGCGATCGAGGCGGACGAGCCGCAGGTAGGTGTGCATGCGCCTGTAGCTGACGTCGATCAGTGGGTTGCGCAGGATGGCGATCACCGAGTTGTGGAGGAGCGACTCAAGCGCCTCGAGTTCCACCATCACGGCCGGGGTGAGGCCGTTCCCGTCGATTTCGCCACTGACGGCGCGGTGACGGTCGCCAAGCTCGCGGATGAGGCCTTCCTCACCCCATTCGGCGAAGGCGCGGACGGCAGCGCGCTCGATGATGGTGCGGAACTGGTAGGTGGACTTGGTCAGCTCCATGCCCGGCTTCACGAACTGGATGCCGGAGCGCGGATGGATGGTGAGGATGCCTTCGACCTCGAGGGTGCGCAGTGCATCGCGCAGCGGCGCCACCGGGATGCCGAGGAGCTTGACCAGATCGTTCTGGCTGACAAAGGCGCCGGCCGGCAGGCGGCGGTCGAACAGGTACTCGAGTATGCGCGTGTAGGCGAGATCGCTCAGCCGGCCCCCGGGGCGCGATTCTGCCGGCTGGTTCTCCCCTGCCGCCACCGATGATTCCTTGCTGGCCACTTGTGCGCCTGCCCTCATTGGTCTATTACGCCTCCCCACTGATATATCAGTCTCCAACTCTAGTCGATCAGAGATCGCCATCCATGCGCATAACCGAGTTCCGCATCACCCGTTTCCAGTTCGCCCGCGACCGTGTGATCGGCGACAGCCAGGTCCGCATCGACGATGTGAACATAGCGGCGCTGGAGCTGATTGCCGATACCGGTGCGGTGGGGCTCGGCTTTATCCAAGGCCTTCTTGTGCCGCTGCCGGACGAGGACGAGATCGTGCGCGTGTTCCGCGCGGAAGCCTGGCCGGGGCTCGAGGGCCAGCCGCCAGCGGCACTAGTACATCGCGTCAGCCGTCCGCGCGGCGGCAACCAGCGCGCCTATTCGCTGAATTTCCACGAGGCGATCCAGGTGGCGCTGTGGGATCTGGCGGCCAAGGAAGTGGGCCTGCCGCTGCATCAGATGCTGGGCAGCCGCCGCGACCGGGTGGAGGCCTATGCCTCGGGCCTCGACTTCCACCTCTCCGACGAGGAGTTCGCGAAGTTCTTCGCCCACGCCAACGCGATCGGCTACCGGGCGTTCAAGATCAAGGTCGGGCACCCGGACTTCGACTGGGACCTCAACCGCCTGCGCATCCTCAAGGAGGTGGTGCGCAAGGACGCGCTCATCATGATCGATGCCAACGAGGCGTGGGGCGCCAAGGAAGCGCTGGTGAAGCTTACCGCCATCCGCGATGCGGGCCATGAGCTGCTGTGGGTGGAGGACCCGATCCTCCGCAACGACTATTTCGGTCTCAAGATGCTCAAGGATGCGTGCAATTGGACGCTCATCAATTCCGGCGAGTATCTCGATGCACATGGCAAGCGCCTGCTGATGGAAGCGGACGCCACCGATATCCTCAACGTCCACGGCCAGGTAACAGACGTGATGCGCATCGGCTGGCTGGCGGCCGACCGCGGCATTCCGGTGAGCCTGGGCAACACCTTCCTCGAGGTGGGCATCCATATGGCCTGCGCGCTGCCCGAAGTGCAGTGGCTCGAATACTCGTTCCAGAACTTCGACCACCTGGTCGACGAGCCGGTGCTCATCAAGGATGGCTGGGCCTATGCCCCGAACCGTCCGGGCCACGGCCTCGTGCTCAGCGAAACGGCCCGCAAGGAATGGGCGCGGCCCAAGCTGCTGCCGCGCGCCGAACTGGGCGAGGCGCCGTTCAACCCGCGTGTCGCGGGCTGACTGCCGCATGCGGCGCTTCCGGTGACGGGAGCGCCCCGATCAACGACTCCGTCATTCAAGGGAGGAACCTCAAGATGACTCTTCTGCGCACTACCGTGGCGCTCTCGGCGATGCTCGTCGCCGGCGCCGCGCTCGCCCAGGACGCCAACGGCATCACCGTGTGGGCCGACGCGACCCGTCAGCCGGCGGTCGAGGCCTTCATGGCCGCGCACCCGGACATTCCGGTGAACCTGGTTCTCGATGATGGCTCGTCGGGCGCTTCGGGCACGTTCCAGACCAAGATCGGCCTCGCCGACCAGGCGGGCGAGGGCTGGCCGGACGTGGTCTTCTCAACCCAGAACAACGATGCCGCCTGGGCCGCCCGCGAGACCAACGGCGTGCAGGCCTTCGCGCAGGTGCTGAACGAAGGCTTCCTCGACGACGAGTTCCTCGCCGGCTTCACTCCCGGCGCGCTCGATCCGGTGACAGTGGACGGCAAGGTCTATGGCCTGCGCAATGACCTCGCCCCGGTGCTGTTCTGGTACAACAAGACCCTGCTCGATGAGTTCGGCTATGCCGCCCCGACCACCTGGGAAGAGTACCAGGCGCTGGGCGACAAGCTCGCCGCCGAGCATCCGGGCTACTTCCTCGGCGCCATCGGTGACTCCTTCCAGGGCCCGTACATCTACTACTGGAGCGGTGAGGCCCCGATCTTCCAGGTCGAAGGTGACAGCTTCAAGTCCGATACCGCGCACCCCAACGCGGTGAAGGTCTCGAACCTCATCGACCACATGGTGGCCAACAAGACGCTGACGCTCGACAGCGTGTTCGGCGCCAGCTTCGTGGCCACGGCCGACAAGCTCGTCGCCATTCCGGGTCCGGCCTGGTATGCCGGTGCGCTGTTCCAGAACCCGGGCGGCGTCAACGCCAAGGCCGGCGATTGGGTGGCGGCCCCGCCGCTGAAGTGGGCCGACGGCAACGCCGTGACCGGCAATGTGGGCGGCGGCGTGTGGTACGCTTCGAGCCACACCGAGAACCCCGAGGCGGTGAAGACCTTCCTCAAGTTCGTGACCTCCGATCCGGCGGTGGCCGGCACGGGCGGCCTGCCGGCCTACCAGGCGGCAGCTGACGCCTGGCTCGAGAAGCAGGCCGAGAGCGGCTTCTATGCCGGCGACTTCAAGGCGGCGATCAACACCGCGGCTTCGAGCGTGTGGAATGGCTGGGGCTACCCGAACTTCTCGCCTGAAACGGCCTGGGCCAAGGTGATCACGCCGGGCCTCGTTGCCGGCAAGACCATGACCGAGCTGAGCGCGGCCTGGGAGCAGGAAATGAAGAACGAGGCTCAGGTCGTCGGATATTCGGTCGACTGAGAGTGAGTTGGGGGTGGGGGCTTACCCCACCCTGGCTCTGCTACGTCGCGTCGCTCCCAGCGGCGCTACCCGCCCCACAGGGCGAGGGAGATGATGGGCGGAGCCGGCAAGTACAGGGTCTATGCGCTGGTGCTGTTTTGCTGGGGTGTCATCCCGGGTTTGCCCCTGGACCCACCTTCGCGCCAGCGCAGGTTTCGAGTTGGATCCCGGGTCAAGTCCGGGATGACGTCGGAAGGGGCGGCGGTGACCCGCCCGACCCGCTCCATTGATGCAAGTGCCTGGAGCCGTTTCGCGTGACGACGATCGACAATATTGCTGCCGCACCGGCACGGCGGAAGGGGCGCCGCAGCATCGAGAGGGCGCAGGGGCGCATGGGGGCGGCTTTCGTCAGCCTCTATACGCTGTTCCTGCTCGCCTTTGGCGTGTTCCCGGCGCTCTATGCGGTCTATCTGGCCTTCACCAAGAAGGGAGCCTTTGTCGGCTTCGACAACTTCGTGAAGGTGTTCAAGGACTACCGGTTCTGGCCGGCGGTCGAGCATGTCGGCATCTTCCTCGTCGTCTGGCTGGTCATGCTGGTGGTGCTGGTGGTGCTGCTGGCGGTGATGGTGCACGCGATCGGCATACGCTGGCTCTCGAGCGGCACGCGCTTTCTCTACTACATCCCCGGTGCACTGGCGGGGGCTTCGAGCGTGATGTTGTGGCTGTTCGTGCTCGACCCCACGGTGAGCCCGGTGGCGCCCCTGCTCAGGGCGATGGGCTTCGACTCGCTGGTGAGCGTGGTGCAGGTCGACCGGCTGCCCTTCGTGCTGGCCGTGATCGCCTTCTGGACCGGCGCGGGCGGCTGGATCGTGGTGATGTACGGCGCGCTCAACAACATTCCCAAGGAAGTGCTGGAAGCGGCGCGCGTTGATGGTGCGGGGCCAATCCGCACCGCCTGGTCGATCCAGATTCCGCTCATGCGCAAGTGGATCGCCTACATGGTGATCATGAGCTTTGCCGGCGGCACGCAGCTTTTCGTCGAGCCGCGCGTGTTGAGCCAGGCCAGCCGCGGCGTGGTGGGGCAGGACTATTCGCTGAACCAGCTCGCCTTCCTCTATGCGTTCAAGCAGTCCGACTTCAACGGCTCGGCGGCGATCTCGCTGCTGCTGCTGGTGGTGGCACTCGGGCTCTCCGTCTACTTCGTCTTCAAGGGTGGCCTGTTTGAGCGCGCCTGACATGTCCATGGATCGTCCCGCAGGGGCCATGACTCCCGGCCAGTGGCTGGGGCGTGTCCTCGCCATCCTCATCCTTGCGGTGTTCGTGCTGTTCTTCGTGGTGCCGCTGATCTGGCTGGTGCTGGCGCCGACCAAGACGGACCGGCAACTGCTGCTCGACGCGCCGTTCATGTTCGGCGATTTCGAGACGCTGGCGGCCAACTGGGAGTCGCTGGTGACGTTCCAGAAGGGGCTGATCTGGACGTGGATCACCAACTCCGCCTTCTACTGCGTGGCGGCCCTGGCGATCACGCTCATCATCTCGATCCCGGCCGGCTATGCGCTGGCGCTGACCGAGTTCCGCGGGCGCAAGGCCCTGCTCGCCGCTACGCTGATCGTGATGCTGGTGCCAAACACGGCGCTGGTGCTGCCGATCTTCCTCGAGCTTTCCGCCTTCAAGCTGATCGGCAACCCGCTGGCGGCGATCCTGCCCTTCTCGTTCTTCCCGTTCGGCGTCTACCTGACCTACATCTACTTCTCGACGGCGGTGTCGCGCGACCTGCTCGATGCGGCGCGCATGGACGGGGCCAACGAGTTCCAGGTGTTCTGGAAGATCGCCATGCCGCTGGCGACGCCGGTGATCGCGCTCGTCGGCTTCTTCAACTTCACCGGCAACTGGAACAACTACTTCCTCCCCTATGTGACGCTGCCGGGCAAGAAGGCGCCCATCCAGGTGGGGCTGGCCGAGCTGCTCTCGAACGTGCCCGCCTTTAACCCGACCAACGCGGCCTCGACGACGATATCGCTCTCCGCGCTGGCGCTGGCGACGCTGGTTGCCATCGCGCCGGTGCTGATCGTGTTCCTCTTCGCCCAGCGCTACCTCGTATCCGGCATGACGGCCGGCGGCACCAAGGAGTAACGCCATGGTTCAGCGCATGGGCATGGTGATCTCGGTGAAGCCCGAGAAGCTCGAGGAATACAAGCGGCTCCACGCCAACCCCTGGCCGGAGATGAACGCGGCGCTGTCGGCGGCGAACATCCGCAACTACTCGATCTTCCTGCGCGAGCCGGAAATGCTGCTCTTCGGCTACTGGGAATATGCCGGCACCGACTACGAAGCCGACATGAAGGTGCTGGACGGGCTCGCCATCAGCAAGGAATGGCTGGCGCTCACCGACCCCTGCCAGGCGCCGCTCAAGAGCGCTGCGCCGGGCGAGTGGTGGAGCATGATGCCGGAAATCTTCCACCTCGACTGAGGGGCGTCTTCGGAGCGTCTAGGCGTGGAAGTAGGTCGTCCGCATCTTGCGCGGAGTGATGCCGTAGGCGTTGCGGAAGTGCTCGTAGAACTGGCTGAGGGACGAAAAGCCGGACTGGAAGGCGACGTTTTCAATCGAGAGCGCGCCTTCGAAGAGCAGGGCGCGGGCGCGGATCAGGCGCATGCGGGTCACGAAGCGGTGGAGCGAGACGTTCATCACCGAGGTGAAGAGGTTGAGCGCGTAGTTGGGGTGTAGGCCGACGACGTGGGCGATGTCCTCGGCGCTCAAGGGCTCGGACAGGTTCTCGAGGATGTGGCGGATCATGGCCACGACGTAGCGCAGCGGGGTGGCGCCGCGGGTGGCGGGTTGCACGGCCTCGATCCAGGGCGAGAGGATCTCGTCCCAGCCATCCACCGAAGCGCGGCGCAGCATGAGGCCGATCTCGGAGCGCAGGATGTCGCCGCGCTCGGCATCGCCGCGGCGATAGTCGTTGTACCAGCGCTCGAGCGTTTCGTCGCCGATGGAGCCGGCGGGGAGCGCGATGAGGCCGCCGCCCATCATGGTTTCGGTGAGGCGGCCGAGCCGCGGCATGTGCAGGAAGGCATCGAGCGGCAGGTAGACGTTGCACTGGCGGCTGTCGCCATTGGGGCCGCGGTCGATGCTGATGGTACGGTGCGGGATGCCGGCCCAGAAGAGCACGAGGCGGCGCGAGGGCACCGTCACCAGCTTGCCGTCGATGAGATAGTCCATCGAGCCCGAGGTCAGCCAGTTCATCTCGATATGGCCGTGGAAGTGCTCGCGCTCCATCAGCTGGGGGTCGAACCAGCGGATACCGAAACGGCCGAATGCGGTGCTCTTGGCGTAGAACTGCCGATCCGGGCGGGGGACGGGCGGGGCTGCCTTCACAAGTGGGGCCGACGGGTTGGGCATGGTCGTGCCGATCTTTAAAACCCGGAAATACCCATCCAATAAATCGGATTGTGGAGGCCGTGGCAAGTCGTACCATTCGGGCCTGCTGGATGGCGAGACCAGGGCGGGAGGCCCCGGTTTCGGCACTTTGCCTGTTGTCCAGCGCAATGGGAGGTACCATGCGAAAGCGAATTTATGCCCTTGGCGGGGCAGGACTGCTGCTGTCCGTATCAATGATTGCGGCGCAGGCCCAGACCGTGACGCCGACCACTCCGCCCGATCCGCCGACCTTCGAAGCCCAGGGGACGCCCAACTTCGTCGGCATCAAGGACATGTTCGAGTACAAGGCGCTGGCCGAGTACAATGAACCCGAGTGGGTGACCTCGAAATATGTCGAGACCGGCAAGCTGCCGCCCGTGGCCGAACGCTTGCCAAAGGAGCCGTTGGTCTACAAGGCGGCCAACATGCCCGACGGTATCGGCGTCTATGGCGACGTGATGCGCCACGTGATCGGCGGCCGTCCCGAGGGCTGGAACTATATCGGCGGCCAGAGCCAGGGCTGGGGCGGCATCGATATCGGCCTCTCCGAATGCCTGACCCGTACCGGCCCGCTGTTTCAGGTGAAGGCCGACGAGCTCGAGCCGCTGCCCAACCTCGCCAAGAGCTGGGAATGGTCAGAAGACGGCCACACGCTGACCATGCACCTCATCGAGGGCGCGAAGTGGTCCGACGGTGACCCGTTCGACGCCGACGACGTGATGTTCTACTGGGAGGACCACGTCCTCGATCCCAACGTGTCGCCGCTCAACGGCGCGACGCCCGAAACCTTCGGCGAAGGAACGACGCTGGAGAAGGTGGACGCCTACACCATCAAGTGGACGTTCAAGGAAACCAAGCCGACGCAGTATCTGTATGCGATGGCCTATGGCACCTTCTGCCCCGGCCCGAGCCACCTGCTGAAGCCGCACCACCCGAAATACTCGAGCAACACCTACGACCAGTACAAGAACGCCTTCCCGCCGGAATACCTCAATATTCCGACCATGGGCGCCTGGGTGCCGGTCGAGTACCGCGCCGACGACATCGTGGTGATGCGCCGCAATCCCTATTACTGGAAGGTCGACGAGGCGGGCAACCAGCTGCCCTATCTCGACGAGATGCACTACCGGCTCTCGACCTGGGCCGACCGCGACGTGCAGGCAGTGGCCGGCTCGGGCGACTTCTCGAACCTCGAGCAGGCGGAAAGCTATGTCGAGGCACTGCGGCGCTCCGCTGACGAGAACGCTCCGGCGCGTCTCGCCTTCGGCGCCCGCACCATCGGCTACACGCTCGACATGAACCTCTCCGGCAACGGCTGGGGTACTCCGGACGAGCGCGGCCAGAAGGTGCGCGAACTGAACCGCAACCTCGAGTTCCGCAAGGCCGTCACGGTCGCCATCGACCGGCAGCGGCTGGGTGAATCGCTGGTGCGCGGTCCGTTCACCGCCATCTATCCGGGTGGCCTGTATGCCGGCACGGCCTTCTACGACAAGGCCTCGACGGTCTACTACCCGTACGACCTCGAAGCCGCCAAGGCCATGCTCGACAACCTGGGCCTCAAGGACACCGACGGCAACGGCATCCGCAACTTCGCTGATGGCGGTGGCGACGTGGAGATCACGCTGCTCGCCAACTCCGACTACGGCACGGATACCAACCTCGCCGAAGGCGTGATCGCCCAGATGGAGCAGCTCGGCATCCGCGTGATCGCCAACTTCCAGACCGGCACGGCCCGCGACGACATGGCGGACTCGGGTCGCTGGGACTGGCAGGTGCGTCGCCAGGGTTCGGAAATGGTGTCGGTGGTGCAGGGCACCGCGACGCTGGCTCCGACCGGGCCGCGTACCAGCTGGATGCACCGCGGCGGCACGGACGGCACGGTCGACCTGCTCCCCTACGAGCAGGAGATGGTCGAGGTCGTGAATGCGTTCATCAAGTCCTCGGACACCGAAGAACGCAAGGAGCTGATGAAGAAGTACCAGAAGCTGTTCACCGAGAACGTCAACTCGGTGGGCCTGACGCAGTACCCTGGTGCGCTCATCATCAACAAGCGCTTCGCCAACATCCCGGCTGGTGCCCCGATCTTCATGTTCAACTGGGCTGAAGACAACATCATCCGCGAGCGCGTCTATGTGCCGGCCGACAAGCAGTCGGACAACGAGCTGCATCCGCAGACCCTGCCGGGCCAGCCCGGCTCGGCCACCGGACTGCTGTAACCCGCAACGCAATCCTGGCAGGGGGCCGCGTGTCCCCTGCCCACCGACCGGCCTGCAACCCGCCGAGGCTGCACGGCCACATCTACCCGAACGTTTTCAGGCAGGCAGATGCTGAGATTTCTCTTGATGCGCATAGGCGGGGCGATACCGCTGCTCCTGCTGCTCAGCATCGTCACCTTCGCGATCATCCAGGCGCCGCCCGGCGACTATGCCGACTACATCAAGTCGATGCTGATCAACCAGGGGGGCGTGCCGGCCGACCAGGCTGAAATCCAGGCGCAGGCCTATCGTGTCGCCAACGGCCTCGACCAGCCCATACTGGTCCAGTACTTCAACTGGATCTGGGGCATCATCACCCGCTTCGATTTCGGGCATTCCTACTACTACAACAAGGATGTCGGCATCGTCGTCGCCGACCGGCTGCCGGCGACCATCGCGCTGGCACTCGTGTGCCACATCCTCGCCTCGCTGCTCGGCATCGGGCTCGGCATCATCGCGGCGACCCGCCAGTATTCCTGGGCCGACACCCTGCTCGGCATCATCTCCTTCCTCGGCATGACGATCCCGCGCTTCCTGCTGGCGATCATCATTCTCTACATCCTCGTGTTCCGGCTCAACGTGTCGGAGGTCGGGATGTTCTTTTCGGCCAGGTATGGCGGGCAGCCATGGAGCTGGGACAAGTTCGTCAACCTGGTGCAGCACGTCTGGCCGGTGGTGTTCATCGCCACGTTCGGGGGGCTGGCTTACAACATGCGCGTGATGCGCGGTAACCTGCTCGACGTGCTCAACGCGCAGTATATCGAGACGGCGCGGGCCAAGGGCGTGCCGGAATCGGGCGTGATCATGCGCCATGCGGTGCCCAACGCACTCCATCCGCTGCTCGCCTACCAGGGCGTGGCGCTGCCCTACATGCTGACCGGCGAGATCGAGGTAGCGATCGTCTTCGGCCTCGCCACAGTCGGCCCGGCCATCGTCGGCTCGATGGGCGTGGGCGACGTCTACGTGACGGCGACCTTCATGCTGGTGCTGGCGACGACGCTCATCATCGGCAACATCATCGCCGACCTGCTGCTGGTGGCACTCGATCCGCGCATCCGTCTCGGAGGGTCGGCAGAATGACCGATACCCGTCACGATGCCACTCCGCTGCCGGCGGAACCCGGGGGCGGCCCTGCGCCCACAACCGACATCACCGATGCCGGCGAGGCCTCGCGCATGGCCGACGACACACAAAGCGGCGTCTCGCGCTTCGGCCACGGCAACGAGGGCTATGCAACGCTGGTGTGGCGCCGCTTCCGCCGCTCGGTCATGGGCATGATCGGGCTGGTGCTGGTGGTCGTGCTGCTGGTGGTGGCGGTGTTCGGCGACTTCTTCGCGCCGATGGACCCCAAGCGCACCGAGCTGCCCTTCGCGCCGCCCGACGTCATCGCCTTCGAGGACCCATCAGGCAATTTCAGCCTCCTCCCCTACATCTATCCCATTGGGGAGACGGGCGAGTTCGACCCCATCACCTTCCAGCCCCTTACCGGACCGGAGAAGGACAATCCGACGCCGGTGGGGCTGTTCGTCAAAGGCCATTCCTACAAGCTCCTGGGGCTGATCCCGACGAACATCCACTTCTTCGGCTCGACCGACGGGCGGCCCATCCATCTGCTCGGCACCGACAAGTTCGGGCGCGACATCCTCTCGCGCGGCATCGTCGGCTCGCAGATTTCGCTCACCATCGCGTTGATCGTGGTGTCTCTGACCACCACCGTGGGTACGCTGGTGGGGATCTCGTCGGGTTACCTCGGCGGGCGGTTCGACCTGTGGGTGCAGCGCTTCGTCGAGTTCGTGCTCGCCTTCCCGCAACTGCCGCTCTACCTGGCGCTGACCTCGCTGATCCCGGTGACGGCGCCCTCCAACGTCTTCATCGCCTTTGTCATCGGCGTGATGGCGGTGCTGGGCTGGGCGCAGCTATCGCGTGAAGTGCGCTCGAAGACCCTGTCGCTGGCGCGCATCGAGTATGTGCGGGCGGCGATCGCGGTGGGTTCGTCCGACATGCGCATCATCACGCGGCACATTCTGCCCAACGTGCTGAGCCACATCATCGTGGCGGTGACGCTGGCAGTGCCGACGGTGGTGCTGCTCGAGAGCTTCCTCGGTTTCCTCGGCTTTGCGGTGAAGCCGCCGCTGATCAGCTGGGGCCTGATGCTGCAGGATACCGGCACGTTCTCGGTAATCGGCTCCTATCCGTGGATCCTGTCGCCGGTGGTGTTCGTGCTCGTCACCGTGTTCGCCTTCAACGCGCTGGGCGACGGCCTGCGCGACGCCATCGACCCCTACTGAGGCTTGCCATGACCAACCCGGAAAACCTCAGCCCCCGGAATCTTGCGCCTGACGAGCGCCATGACCTCGGCTCGCATGGCCGCGAGCTGATCCTCGATGCGCGCAACATCAAGGTCGACTTCAAGGTCGAGGGCGGCACGGTGCACGCGGTGCGCGACGTGTCGTTCCAGCTCCACAAGGGCGAGACCATTGCACTCGTGGGTGAAAGCGGCTCGGGCAAGTCGGTGACGGCGCGCACGATCATGCGGCTGCTCACCAAGCGGGCGACGGTGAGCAAGCAATCGAAGCTCCTGCTCAACGGGCGCGACATCTACCAGATGTCGGAGGCCGAGGTGCGAAAGCTGCGCGGCAACGACGTGTCGATGATCTTCCAGGAGCCGATGAGCTCGCTGAACCCCGTCTACACCATCGGCCAGCAGCTGTGCGAGGTGCTGCACCTGCACAACCGCATCAGCCGCGCCGAGGCGATGAACCGGGCCGAGAAGCTGCTCGAGGAAGTGCAGATCCCCGAGCCGCGGGCCCGGCTTCGCTCCTATCCGCACCAGCTTTCGGGCGGCCAGCGGCAGCGCGTGATGATCGCCATGGCGCTCGCCAACCGGCCTGAAATCCTCATCGCCGACGAGCCGACGACGGCACTCGACGTCACCGTGCAGGCGCAGATCCTCAATCTCATCAAGGACCTGAAGTCGAAATACGGGATGGCGGTGATCCTCATCACCCACGACCTGACGATCGTGCGCCAGTTCTCGGACTATGTGTATGTGATGCAGCACGGGCGCGTGCAGGAGCACAACACCACCGAGGCGCTGTTCGCCAACCCGCGCCACCCCTACACCAGGCATCTCCTCGCCTCGGAGCCCAAGGGCCGGGCAAAGCCGCTCGGCGACAACGAGCCCACCATCCTTGAGGGCGACAAGGTGCGGGTGAGCTTCACACTCAAGCGCGGCGGTTTCTTCAAGCCCAACTTCTTCGACTTGGTGGCCGTGGACAACCTGTCGCTCAACCTCAAGCGGCACGAAACGCTGGGGCTGGTGGGCGAGAGCGGCTCGGGCAAGACCACCTTCGGGCAGGCGCTGATCCGCCTCATCGGCAACCAGGGTGGGCAGATATTCTTCGATGGCCAGCCCATCCACGACAAGAACCGCGAGCAGATGCGGCCGCTGCGGCAGCGCATGCAGATCGTGTTCCAGGACCCCTTCGCCTCGCTCAACCCGCGCATGAGCATCCGCCAGATCCTCGAGGAGGGGCTGATCGTCAACAAGATCGGTGCCAACGGCAAGGAGCGGGTAGACCGGGTGCGGGCGGCCCTGCGCGACGCGGGCATGCCCGACAACATCCTCAACCGCTTTCCGCACGAATTCTCCGGCGGGCAGCGGCAGCGCATCGCCATCGCCCGGGCCATTGCGCTCGAGCCCGAGTTCATCCTGCTCGACGAGCCGACCTCGGCGCTCGATCTGTCGGTGCAGGCGCAGATCATCGAGCTGCTGCGCAAGCTGCAGGACGATCGCGGCCTGAGCTACCTCTTCATCTCGCACGACCTCAAGGTGGTGCGGGCGCTCTGCCACCGCGTGATGGTGATGCAGCACGGCAAGGTGGTGGAGGAGGGGCCGGTGGAGCAGGTGCTGACCAACCCCAGTACGGATTACACGCGGCGCCTGGTGCGCGCCGCCTTCGAAATCGCCGCCTGACCCGGCGAAGAGTTCTAGTGGAGACCCCCCAATGGCCAACCCCAAAGTCACCTTCATCGGCGCCGGCTCGTCGGTGTTCATGAAGAACATCGTCGGCGACATCCTGCAGCGCCCGGCCCTCGCCGGGGCCGAAATCCGGCTGATGGACATCAACCCGCAGCGCCTAGAAGAGAGCGAGATCATCGCCCGCAAGCTGGTGAACACGCTTGGCGTGCCGGCGACGGTGAAGACCTATTCGAACCAGCGCGAAGCGCTCGACGGAACCAATTTCGTCGTCGTCTGCTTCCAGATCGGCGGCTACGAGCCCTCGACGGTCGTCGATTTCGAGGTGCCCAAGAAGTACAACCTGCGCCAGACGATTGCCGACACGCTGGGCATCGGTGGCATCATGCGCGGCCTGCGCACCGTGCCGCACCTGTGGAGCATCTGCGAGGACATGCTGCAGGTGGCGCCCGAGGCGGTGATGCTGCAATACGTCAACCCGATGGCCATCAACACCTGGGCCATTTCCGAGAAGTATCCGACCATCAAGCAGGTCGGCCTCTGCCACTCGGTGCAGGGGACGGCGATGGAGCTGGCCCACGACCTCGACATTCCGTACTCCGAGATCCGCTACCGCTCGGCCGGCATCAACCACATGGCCTTCTACCTCAAGTTCGAGCACCGGCAGCCGGACGGCTCGTATCGCGACCTCTACCCGGACCTGATCCGGGCCTATCGCGAGGGCCGTGCGCCCAAGCCGGGCTGGAACCCGCGCTGCCCCAACAAGGTGCGCTACGAGATGCTGACGCGCCTCGGCTATTTCGTCACCGAAAGCTCCGAGCACTTCGCCGAATACACCCCCTACTTCATCAAGGAGGGGCGGCCCGACCTGATCGAGAAGTTCGGCATTCCGCTCGACGAATACCCCAAGCGCTGCGTCGAGCAGATCGAGCGCTGGAAGACGACCTCGGAGGAATACCGCAAGGCCAACACCATCGAGGTGAAGCCCTCGAAGGAATACGCCTCGGAGATCGTCAACGCGGTGTGGACCGGCGAACCGGGGGTGATCTACGGCAACGTGCGCAACAATGGCGTCATCACTTCGCTGCCCGACAAGGCGGCGGTGGAAGTGCCCTGCCTCGTGGACGCCTCGGGCATCCAGCCGACCTATATCGGCGAGCTGCCGCCGCAGCTGACCGGGCTGATCCGCACCAATATCAACGTGCAGGAACTGACCGTCGCGGCGCTGATGACCGAGAACAAGGAGCATCTCTACCACGCCGCCATGCTCGACCCGCACACGGCGGCCGAACTCGACCTCGAGCAGATCTGGAACCTGGTCGACGACCTCCTCGCCGCTCACGGCACGTGGATCCCCGAATGGGCCCGCGTGGCGCCGAAGCAGCGGGTGGCGTGAGGGGGGCACTGAGCGTTCCCGAGCAAAGGCAGTGGGCTTGGGGCCACATCCCGCCGTTGTGCAGATGAGGGTGCAACTCCCCAGAGGTGTCATCCCGGGCTCTCGACCCGGGAACCACCTCATCACCTGCGCAGGCTTCGTGTTGGGCCCTGGGTCAAGCCCGGGAAAACATGTCGGGGGAGCTGGTTCCGTTGGTGGTCCGAACGGTAGGTCTTCACCTGCCGCGGCTCAGAACTCGCCACGATGCGTGGACGCCCGGAACTCGCCGGGGGTGACGCCGTGGGCGCGGCGGAAGGCCTTGGCGAAGTAGTTGCCGTCGGCGAAGCCGCAGGCGGTGGCGATTTCGCCGATGCCGGAATCGGTGGCGATCAGCAGGCGCTCGGCGCGCTGCATGCGCTGGGCGAAGACATAGGCCGAGGGCGCGACGCCGACGGTGGCGGTGAAGAGCCGGACGAAATGCGCCCGGCTCAGCTGGGCGATGCCGGCGAGCCTATCGACGCCGAGCGGAGCGCCCAGATTGTGGTCGATATGGGCCAGCACGCGCTGGATGGCTAGGGGCGCATGGGACGCTTCGGGCTCGGCCGTGGTGGTGGCATCGTGGACGGCCATGATGGCCGAATAGGCCGCTGCCGAGGAGAGGCCGGTCGGGACATCGGCGCCGAGCAGCGCGAGGCAGGCGGCGGCGAGGCGATCGACGGCATCGGCGCCGGGGCGGATCACCGGGCCGTTGGCATCGATGATGGCGCGGGCGATACGCAGGGCCTCGCGACCGTTGAGCGTGATCCAAAAATACTCCCACGCATTGCCCACCGCGAGCCAGTAGCGATGGCGGTGCGGAAGGGTGAGCAGCATGGTGTCGCCGGGGCCGAGGGCGTGGTGCGTGCCCTCGAAATCGAGCTCGCCGCGGCCGGCAATGGTGTGCTGGATCAGGGCAAAAGGCTGGGACCCGCGCTTCATCCCCTCCCAGGAATAGGCCTCGTTGAAGCGGCGTTCGAAGCCGGCGCCGCGGGCCATGCAATGAAGCGGCAACGCGCCCTTGGCAGGGTCTGACATGCGGAGGCCATGGCCATGCTCGATCAGCGCAGACAGCATGAAATTACCCTAAAGCGCATGACATTTCTCTACACTGCCGCAGGGCCGCGCGGTAGTCGTCAGGCAGCCCCTGAGGAGGAGTTTTCGTCATGTCGTTCAAGGTCGCCATCATCGGCGCCGGCTCGGTCGGCTTCACCAAGACGCTGATCTCGGACCTGCTGAAGGTGCCGGAGTTCGCGAGCGTGGAGTTCGCCCTCACCGACATCAACGAGCACAACCTGTCGATGATCCACGAGATCATCGCGGAGATCGTGAAGGTCAACAACCTGCCGGCGAAGGTGACGGCGACGACCAACCGGCGCGAGGCGCTGGCCGGCGCGCGCTACATCATGAGCTGCGTGCGCGTGGGCGGGCTCGAGGCCTTCGCGACCGATGTGAACATTCCGCTGAAATACGGTGTCGACCAGTGCGTGGGCGACACGATCTGCGCCGGGGGCATCCTCTACGGTCAGCGCAACATCCCGGTGATCCTCGATTTCTGCAAGGATATCCGCGAGGTGGCGGAGCCGGGCGCGCTCTTCCTCAACTATGCCAACCCGATGGCGATGAACACGTGGGCGGCGCTCGAATATGGCGGGGTCAACACGGTGGGGCTCTGCCACGGCGTACAGCATGGCGCGCACCAGATCGCGCAGGTGCTGGGGGTGGAGGACAGCGAGCTCGACTACATCTGCTCGGGCATCAACCACCAGACCTGGTATATCGACATCAAGGCCAAGGGCCGGAAGATCGAGGCGGACGAGCTGATCGCCGGGTTCGAGGCGCATCCGGTCTACTCCAAGACCGAGAAGGTGCGCATCGACGTGCTGAAGCGGTTCGGGTTCTACTCGACGGAGTCGAACGGGCACCTCAGCGAATATCTGCCCTGGTACCGGAAGCGGCCGGACGAGATCAGCCGCTGGATCGACATGAGCGACTGGATCCACGGCGAGACCGGCGGCTACCTGCGCTATTCGACCGAGCGGCGGAACTGGTTCGAGACCGATTTCCCGAAGTTCAAGGCCGAGGCGGCCAAGCCCCTCAGCGAGCACAAACGCACCACCGAGCACGCCAGCCACATCATCGAGGCGCTGGAGACGGGGCGCACCTATCGCGGCCACTTCAACGTGCGCAACAACGGCATCATCCGCAACCTGCCGGCCGATGCGATCATCGAGAGCCCGGGCTTCGTCGATCGGTTCGGCATCAACATGGTGGAAGGCATCACGCTGCCGACGGCGTGCGCCGCGACCTGCTCGGTGTCGGTTTCGGTGCAGCGGCTCAGCGTCGAGGCGGCGATGACCGGCAATATCGACACGCTGAAGCTCGCCGTGCTGCACGACCCGCTGGTGGGCGCCATCTGCACCCCAGACGAGGTGTGGCAGATGGTCGATGAGATGGTGGTGGCGCAGGCCCAGTGGCTGCCGCAATACGCCGACGCGATCCCGGCCGCGAAGGCGCGGCTCGAAAAGGCGACGGTGAAGACCCGCGACTGGCAGGGCGCCGCCCGCAAGACCGTCCGCTCGGTCGAAGAACTGCGGCAGATGCAGGGCGCACACCACTAACGTTCGATGTTCCTCCCTGACTGACCCGCGGTGTCACAGCCGCGGGTTTTTCTTTTGCTGAATAGGCGCGCCTTACAGGCTTTCCTCATAGGGACGCAGCACATTCACCGTCGCGGTAAGGCCGGACGCTTCCATATCCAAGAGCAATTGCCCGGGTGTCCTTTCTGGGCGTTTCAGGCGTTCTCTCATGCGCCGTACGGCACTGACCGCCCTGCCAGTGTCCAGCGTGATGGTGTTGGCCAGGAACACGTCGGTGGTGACAGCCTCGATGTTCAGGGCAGCCAGGACATCTGCGGGAAAGTGCCTGATGTTATCGGTAACGACAACATGCGCTCTTGTCTTGAGTGCCGCGGCCAGAACATGAGCGTCGCCCTGATCAGGAAGTCTGGCAGCCACGCCAAGAAAGTCGTCGTAGTCGGACACCATGGCGTCCTCAAATGCTTCGGTCATCGCAGAGACTGCAGCGTGGCCCCTTGCCTCGGCGTCCGGCAAATTGCGCGCGATCAACATGCTGCTAACCGCGGCCGCTGTCTCCTGCAGCACTCTCTCCGACCAGCGCACACGAAAGAACTCAGCTTCGGCAAGTGTGAGCAGCAGGTTTCACTTCAGCGCTCCGGCCAGCGAGCATGCATCGATGTAGGCCGTGTAGCGGTTGGCGAACAATCGTCAGAGCAGCTCCCCATCCGCCTCAGCAAGACGAGCAAGCGCGTTGCTCCGCTTCGCATCTCTGTTCCGCTTGTACTCAAACAGGTGCTCGGCGAGCACGCGGCGGTGTCGCCCAACCAGAGTGTAAGGAATGATGTTCCGATCGAGAAGAGACACCAGATACGGCCTCGAAACATTCAGGATGTCTGCTGCCTGCTGTGTGGTGAGCATCTTGCTCACTGGCACCAGAGTTACGGCGTCTCCGTTGCCGACATGACGGAGCAGTTCCATCAGCAACTCGGCAAGGCCCGGGCCGAGTGTGATGTCCGCTGCCTTTTTGGTCTTCTCATCGGTTACTTTGAGCGTGGCTTCCCCATCGAGGTATGAGGCCAGCAGCTTTCGGAGCTGGTTAGCCGCCTCCATCTCGCTGGCGTCGGGAAGCCTTCGTCCGATGCGCGCCGCCTTCGCCGCTATGGTCATCTTCGCTCTCCCTCAGGTCCGCTAGAGTAGCCCGTATTCGAAATATTCGCAACGTTCGAAATTATCGAAACTCGGGTCGCGTTCCAAGAGGCCGTAGAATGTGGATCGAGGGGCGCAATGCCGGCCGCAGGGCGTTTCCTCCATCAGTTCCACCTTCGCTCCCGTACCCCCGTCAAAAACTCCGCGTGTCCGAGCGCCTTGGTGGCGGCCTGCTTGTATTCCTTGACCATGGCGTCGTGGACGGATTTGGCGAAGCTGCGGAGTTTGGGGTCGTCGGCCATTTCGGCCTTCGCCACTGCGGGGTCCAACAGGCCGAGGCCGTCGAGGACGGGGTAGTGGAGCTGGGTTTCCATGTGGGGGAGGCCGCTCAGGTAGTTCGGGAAGTGCTCATGGCGGGGCATTTCCTTTTTCCAGCGGGCGAGGCGTTCCTTCGTTTCGGGATGGATGCGGTTGGCGCGGACTTCGCGCCAAAACGGGGTGTCCGCGCGTTCCACCAAGTAGTGGGTGTTGACGAAGGTGCGGAAGTCGTCGACCTGGCGGCCGAAGCGGGCATTGTAATGGTCGCGCAGCTCCTGGCCCATCTCGTGGGGGGCGCGCAGGTATTCGCCGCCGAACAGCATCATCTGCACGATGGTACCGTGGATGGAGGTGGACTCGAGCGGCTCGAGGAAGTTCGACGAGAGCCCGACGGCGACGACGTTGTTGATCCACGCCTTTTCGAGCCGGCCGATCTTGAACTGGATGTCGCCGCGCACTTCGACCTTGCGGCCGAGGACGCGCTCGATTTCGGCGTGGGCCTCGTCGGGGGTGCGGAACTCGTCGGAGAAGACGTAGCCGCAGCCATAGCGGAACTGGGTGGGGATCTGCCACATCCAGCCCGCTTCCTGGGCCCAGGCGCGGGTGTAGTTGGCGATCTCCTCGCCCTCCTCGATGGGCAGCCAGAAGGGCAGCGCGCGATTGACCGGCAGCTCGTGGGCGTAGCTGACCCAGGGCGCCTGCATTTCGCCGACGATCAGGCGCTTGCGGAAGCCGGTGGCGTCGAAGAAGAAATCGCCTTCGAGCTTCTGGCCGTCCTCGAAGACGATGGCGGTGACGTCGCCGGTTTCGGCATGGCGCTCGACGCCCGTCAGCACGTTGTCGACGATCTCGACGCCCTCGGAATGGGCCTTGAGGTATTTGCCGACCAGGGCCTGATCGAAGTGGTAGGCGGGGAGGAACGGGCCCAGCGCGAGGAGGCTGCCGTCCGCCTTGGTCGTCCACGGCGCCTTCTTGCGCTGCAGCAGGGGTCCGAAAAGGTGCATGTCCTGCACCGGCTTGCCGACCGACACGGCATAGACGTTGAGGTAGTCGGAGGGGGCGCCGGGCGGGGCTTCAACCACCTGATGGGGATCGTCGATGGGGCCGTAATAGGTAAAGCCCTTGCGGCGCCAGTCCTCATGGCGGATGCCGAGCTTGTAGGTCGCCTCGCACTCGCGCATGAAATCGAAGATGTCGATGTTGAAGTGGCGCAGGAAGACGTGGAAGGCGGCCGTGGTCGCCTCGCCGACTCCGACGGTGGGGATCTTGCTGCTCTCGACCACCGAGACCGTGGCGTCGAGTTTCAGCCGGCGGATCGAGTCCTGCAGGATGAAGGCCGTGATCCAGCCGGCGGTGCCACCGCCGACTACGACAAAACGCGATTGCGCCAAGATGAACTCCCCCACTCACTCCGGGCTGCAGTTGAGCCCGGAATGGCGGGGTTTTCAAGGGGTTGGGCGGTGTCGATCAGGACTCGGCGAGCGCCTTCAGGACATGCGTAGCGAGCGGGTTGGCCTGGGCCTCCTCGGAGGTGAAATCGAAGGTGGAGACGGTCATCCAGCCCTTGCCGAGGAAGCTGCGCTTGGTGAGCGCCGCGGCCTTGTGCAGCCATGCCACCGCGATGCCGGCATCGACGAGGCCGCCGAAGGCGGTGGAGCGGAAGCCGGTGAGCACGAATTTCGGGATGAGACCGCCCCAGTGCTCGTCGAGCATGGGGCCGTTCGGCAGGGCCGCCCACGGGCCATCGGTGCGGCGCCAGGAGAAGGCGCCCATCCAGCGGCCGTCCCACGGCGTACCCTCGCGCTCCTTGAGCTGCATGGTGGGGAAGTTGTGATTGTCCCCGACCGGCAGGTTGCGGGCCGGGTCCATCAGCGCGTCGATGTAGTTGGCGACGAGCAGCACCTTGCGGCCGGCGAGCAGTTGTTCGCGCACCGGCGTGGTCAGCTGGGTGGCGAGCAAAGTGCCGCCGCTCGATTGCGGATAGCCGATGGCAAGCAGCAGGTTCTTGGCGTCGACATCGGCGGGCTCCAGCGCCGGGGCGTCGGCGAGCGGCGGGACGATGCAGAACTCGTGCGTGCCGCGGGCGAGCGGGTGGCCAGCGGTGTCGGTGGCTACAAGTTCGAGGGTATGGGTTTCGATCGTCGAGGCGGGCGGGGCCGTGAGCGAGATGGTGATCTCGGCGCTGCCAGTGGGACCGGGCGGGAGCGTTGCCGTGCCGGTGGCACCGCCGAAGCGCCAGGTGAGGGTGACGTTGCCTGAGAGCTGCGCGGCGCTGGCAAGGCGGACCGGGATGCTGACGGTTTCGTTAGCCGCGAGCGTGGTGCGCTCGGGGCGGGCGATGACGAGGGCAGGCTGCTGCAGGTCGCGCAGTTTGTTGCCGAAGGCACGCACATTATTGCGCGCGTCAAGCAAGCCGTTGGCTTCCCATTGGGTGTCGTTGAGCTCCGTGATGATGTAGCCGGAGATCGGCTCGGCCCAGCGCAGGGTTTCGATCTGGAATTTCAGGGCGCGGTACTGGGTGTCCTGCGCGGCGGCGACGAAGCCGTCGAGGTCACCGAAGATGGGGGCGAGCTGGGCGTCACGGAAGCGGGTTTCGATGCCGTGGGGATAGGCGGCGCCGTTGTTCCAGTCGTGACCGCTCTCGAACCACCACGGCTCGGAGCCGTCCCCTTCCATGATGTCCTTGAGGTGCGGCAGGCCCCAGACGCCCAACTCGGAGCAGACGAGCGGCTCGGTGCCGGTGCGCTCGGCGTCGCCATGGGGCGAGAAGGTCCACTTGGGACGCGCCGCGAATTCCTCGGTGATGCGGGCGAACCAGGCATTCTGCGAGGGCCAGCTGTTGTACCAGTGAAAATCCTCGATGTCGGTCTTCACGTGGTAGTTGCGCGGGAAGCAGGGCGAGTTGTCGACGACGAGGCTCTGCGGCACGCGGCCCTTCGCCTTGTCGAAGGCGAGCTTCAGCCAGGCGCGGTCGTCCGGGTTGTCGTCGAGGTCGATGCCCCAGCCTTCGTTGATGATGGTCCAGATGCAGATGGCCGGGTGGTGCCCGTGGTTGTCGACGGCGGCGTTGAAGGTGTCGAGCAGCTGCACCCGCGTCTCGGGAGCGAGGAACTCCATGTAGGGCATGTCGAGCCAGACGATGAGGCCGAGCCGGTCCGCCAGTTCGAGATAGAGCGGATCGGGGATCTTTACGTGGCAGCGCAGGGTGTTGAGGCCGATGGCCTTGGCGTTCCTGAAGCGCTGCTCGAGGAATTCGGCGCTCGGGTGGCGGCACTCCTCCTCGGGGTACCAGTCCTGGTCGAGGGCACCGAACATGTAGAAGGGCTCGCCATTGAGCCAGAGGCGGCCGTCGCGGCTCTCGAACCTGCGGAAGCCGATTGTGCGGGATTGCACGTCGGTGCCGAGGGTGACGGTGAGGTCGTAGAGATTCGGGGCGTCGGGGGACCAGAGTTCGACGGCGGGGACGGGGAGACGGAGGAAGACCTCAGCGCCGGTCTCGAAGCTCTCGCTGGCGACTGTTTCTCCATTGCGGCTGATGGTGAGGGTGACTGTGCCGCCCTCGCCGCCTTCGAGGCGGCCGCGGACGGTGACGGCGTGGGTGCTCAGGTCGGTTTCGGTGGCGACGGCGAGGCCGGCGAGGTGAAGCGGCTCGCGCGCTTCGAGGCGGACAGACTTCCAGATGCCGCCCTGGAGGCCATACCAGTCCTGCTTGCCGTGGAGCATGACGCCCAGCCCGCGCTCGGCATAGTTGCGCTCGTCGGGGACGCGGGCGGTGACGGTGAGGGTGAAGCGCGGGCCGAAGCGGGTGGCATCGACCTCTATCGGCGTCCAGGCATTGTCGTGGCGCGCCACTTCTTCGCCGTTGATGGCGATGCTGGTTTCGTGGAAGACGCCCTCGAAGATCAGCACGGCGCGCTTGCCCGACCAGTCCGCCGGCACCTCCACGGTGCGGCTGTAGGTGCCGGTGCCGGTCGAGTTGCGCAGCTCGGCGAACTGGGCCTGCCAGATGCCCGGCACCCTGATCTGCCGTTCTCCATCGAGCCGGGCTGCGGCACCGGAAAAGGTGAAGGACCAAAGCCCGTCGAGGCTCAGGGTGGGGCGGGTGATGGTGCTGGTCGTCACGGATCGTCCTCGGTTTGCCGGTTGGCCGGCTTCGTTTCTTCCGGCGCCCCGAACCAGGTCGACAACGCCTCCTCAAACCCGACAGTAGCAGCTTCGCCGACCCACGCCACATGTCCGTCGGGGCGGATCAACACTGCGGTGGGGGCGGGCACGGGGCCGATGACCGGAAGCTCCCACGGGCCGGGCGTTTCGGCTTCCGCGACCCGGACGCGGCCGGTCCACGCGCGGGCGGCGGCGGGTGCCGGGCCGAAGTTGAGGAGCAGCGGGCGGGCGTCGTGCAGCAGGGCGAAGACGCTGGTGGGGCGCCCCGCAACGAGGAGATCGAGGTCGGGCATGCGGCGGCCAAGCAGAGGGTGGCCGGGGCCGAGGTCGTAGTGGATGTCGAGGCCCGACATCTGCCCGGCCATGAGCTTGCGCCCGGCATCGGTGGCGAGCAGTTCGGCGACGACGGCAGCGGCAGCCTGCGAGCGGTCGTCCTGCCGGGCGAGGGCGACATTGGCCATGGTGTTGCGCAGGACGCGGGCGGCCACCGGGTGGCGCTCGGCATGGTAGGTATCGAGCAGGGTGTCGGGCGACTGGCCGCGCACCACCTGCGCCAGCTTCCACCCGAGGTTCACTGCGTCCTGCAGGCCGAGGTTCAGGCCCTGGCCACCGGCCGGGTAGTGGATATGTGCGGCATCGCCGGCGAGGAGGACGCGGCCGGCACGGTAGCGTTCGGCCTGGCGCGAGGCGTCATTGAAGCGGAAGAGCCAGGTCGGGGAGTGCACGCCGAAATCGCTGCCATAGAGGTCGGTCAGCTCGGCGCTGAGGTCGGCGAGGCTGGGCTCGCGGTCGAGGCTCACTTCGCGCTCGGTGACGATGACCTGGATCTGGCCTTCGGGCGTGCGGTTGATGCCGTGAAGGCGCGGCGACTGGCGCATGCCGAAGGGTGGCTGCGCGGTGAATTCGACTTCGCCCAGGAGGTTGCTGATGGTGGGGTTGGAGCCGGGAAAGCCGATGCCGGCGAGCTTTCGCACCGTGCTGCGCCCGCCGTCGCAGCCCACCAGATACCCTGTGCGGAGCATCGTGCCGTCGGCGAGGCTTATGTCGATACCGGTTTCGGCCTGAGTGAAGGCGGTGAGTTCTACACCACGCAGGATGGCGACGCCGAGGTCCTCGCACCATTCGAGCAGCAGGCGCTCGATGTGGTTTTGCACCAGGGCGAGGCCATAGGGGTGTCGCGTCGGGAAGTCGGAGATGTCGAGGCGAGTGTGGGCGAAGCCATGCACCTGTGCGGTGTAGCCTGCGGCGAGAAAGCGCCCGGCCATGCCGCGCTGGTCGAGCAGTTCGATGGAGCGGGCGTTGAGGCCGCGGGCGCGGGTGCCTACCAGCTCGCGTCCGGTACGGCGTTCGACGATGGCGACGTCGATGCCCGCCAGTTTCAGCTCTGCCGCCAGCATCAGGCCGGTGGGGCCGGCACCGGCGATGACGACGGCGTGGTGGGTGACGGGCATGGCTGACCTCCGCGAGTTGCTCGTTGGGTCAGGCGTTGTAGAGGATGGCGGGGGGCTTGAAGCAAGGCCCTTATGCGCTACATCTCAGTAGTGGGAAGGAGCGCTTCCCCACGCCCCGTTACTTTGCCAGCTTGAGGACCACCACGTCGCGTGGGGGGATAGTGAAGGTCGGGCCATCGGCCTCGCCCCAGTATGTGCCGGACAGGCGGAGGCCGTGTGACGGGTTGAGGGCGACGGTCACCTGCTGCGGTTCGCGTGTCTCGTTGACGAGCCAGAGGGCGCCACCTCCAGTGCCGGTGTGGAGGCGGGCGTGCACCGCGCGGTTGCCGGTCTCGACGTGGCGGGACCTGGCGGTCCAGGTGAAAACGTCGGCGAAGTAGCGCAGGTTCTCGGGATTCGATGCCTTGAAATAGCCGGCGCCGGGATGGGTGCCGACGAGCAGGGTGCGGCCCTTGCCGTAGCGGTTTTCCACCATGGCGAGGCGGCCGCCGGCGAAGTGGCCGAGTCCCGTGCCGGTGGTGGGCGTGTAGGCCTGGAGGAAGCCGCCGCCGGTGATGGTGTTTCCATTCCAGTCGAAGCGGATGCGGTCGGCAATGTCGGGCATGAACTCGACATCGGCTTCGCGCGCGCCGAACACGGCGTCGAGGCCGTTATTGGGCTGCACCACGCCGACCTTGCCGCGATCACCGAAATAGCCGGGCGTGGCCTCGGAAATGAGAGTGCCGCCCGCCTCCACCCACTGCCCAAGCGCCTTCGCATGCTCGGCGGTGAGCATGATGGGGTAGGGGGCGTAGATGGTGTCGTAGTCGGCGATATGGTCGATATGCACCCAGTCGGGCTGGAGGCCGTTGTCGAAGAAGCCGCGATAGGCGCCCCACATGGCTTCGCGGTAAAGCTCGGGCTTGTGGTGGTGGTTGAGGAGGTAATCCCAGGCTTGCGCCTCGGGGATGACCAGAAGCGCGATGTCGCCCTTTACCGGCTTCATGTCGAAGAGCGGCTTCTGCTCGGCGGCGTTGGCCCATTTGCCGATGCGGCTCTGCATCTCGGAGCGCGGCGTGCGCGAGCCATCCATGCCATAGGCGCCGAAGGCACCGAAAAGTGGGCCATCGAGCAGCGGGCGGTAGCGCAGGTTGAGGATGCCGGTGGCGCCGGCGGCGAACGAGGTCATGGTGAGGATGCGCACATCCTCGGGCTCCATGACGCGGCCATCCTCCTTGTCGCGGCCGAGGACCTGCGGCTGCAGCCAGAGCGGGCCGGCGGGACGTTCGGCGTGCCACCACTTCTTGCCGCGGGCAGCGGCGCGGGTGATGTCGGGGCCGAAGAAGTTCTGCCACGGCTTGAAGCCGCGGCGCGAGGGCACCCAAGTGAGGCCGTAGAGTTCGACCTTGCTGGCGGCCAGCCAGTCGTCGGAGCCGCCCGAGGCCATGTTGGGAATGGCGCCACCGACGCCGTGGGCGGCGATGAGGCAGTCGGGATCGACCTTGCGGATGGTGTCGATCTTGAACTGCATCTGGGCGTAGTAGTTCTGGCGCTTGAACTCGAGCCAGTCGAGGCCCTCGGCGAAGGCGGCAACCTCGGTGGGCGGCTCGATATCGTCCCATTCGGCGTAGGAATAACGGTACCAGGCCTCGGCGAGGGCATCGAGGCTGCCGTATTTGGCCCGGAGCCAGACGCGGTAATCGGTCTTCATCCACTCGGAGAAATCGACGTCGGGCGCGTAGTTCACCTCGTTCCATACGTCGTAGCCGAGGAGGCCAGGGTGGCCCTTGTAGCGGGTGGCGAGAGCCTTGAGGAAGGCACCTACTGCCTCCTTCACCTCGGGGCAGTTCATGGTCAGCCCGCCGGCACCACCGCCATTGCTGGCGAAGCCGCCGGTAGAAGACGAGACGCCCATATTGGACGTGAGCGGGCGGCCGTCGGCGCGGATCTGCCGGGCATGGGCGAAGCGGCGATAAGCCCAGTCGGGTACGGTGTGGGTGAGTTCGGCGATGATCGTCTTGATGCCGTGCCTGGCCGCGAGGTCGAGCTGGCGGTCGTAGTCGTCCCAGTCGTAGACGCCGGGCTTGCGCTCGATGGAGGCCCACATGAACCAGTGGCGGAAGACGTTGAGCCCGTCCTCGGCGGCAACGGCATAGTCGCGCTCCCAATCCTCGCGCGGCGGGTTGGACTTGCGGAAATAGACTGCGCCATAGGGCACATGCGGGACTTTGTCGGTGGGCATCAGGGAGCGGCCTCGGCGGTGAAACGGGTGCGGTGCAGCATGCGCTTGTTGCGCGGGTCGGGATTGGGCACGGCGGAGATGAGGGCCCGGGTGTAGGGCTCGGTGGGCGCGGTACAGATCTGCTCGGCGCTGCCGGTCTCGACGACACTGCCGCGATGCATCACGGCAACGCGGTCGCAGAAATAGCGGACGACGGAAATGTCGTGGCTGATGAAGATGAAGCTGAGGCCAAGCTGCTTCTGGATATCGAGCAGCAGGTCGAGGATCTGGGCACGGATGGAGACGTCGAGCGCGGCGGTCGCCTCGTCGGCGATGATGACGCGCGGATCGAGGGCGAGGGCGCGGGCGATGCCGATGCGCTGGCGCTGGCCGCCCGAGAAGGCGTGCGGGTAGCGCTCCATCGATTGCGGATCGAGGCCGACCAGCTCCATCAGTTCGCCAACGCGGCGTTCGAGCGCGGCGCCCCTGGCGCGGCCGGCGACGAAGAGCGGGTCGCCGATCACTTCCTTTACCGTCAGGCGCGGGTTGAGCGAGGCGAAGGGGTCCTGGAAGACAAGGCGGACGTCGCGGTGGTAGTCGCGCAGCTCGCGCTTGGACAGCGCCGTGACGTCGATCGCGTGCCCATTGCGGTCATTGTAGGTGATTGTGCCGGAGGTGGGCTCGACGGTGCGGAGGATGAGGCGGCCGAGCGTGGTCTTGCCCGAACCGCTCTCGCCGACAATGCCGAGGTTTTCGCCGGCCATGAGGTCGAGGCTGACACTCTCGACGGCGCGGACGCCCTTGCCCCTGTTGCCGAAGAGCGTGGCGCTGGCGCCATAGAACTTGGAAAGGTCCCGGACTGAAATGACCGGCTTTGCCTCTGCATGCGCCGGCTCGGCAGGGCGGGTGAGGGCGCGCGGGTTCTGCTCGAGGCGGACGGTCGAGGCGAGGAGACGCTGGGTGTAGGGGTGGCGGGCGTCGTGGAAGATTTCGTCGACGCTGCCCTGCTCGACGATGCGTCCATAGCGCATGACGGCGACCTCGTCAGCCACCTCGGCGACCACCCCCATGTCGTGGGTGATGAGCAGCATGGCCATGCCGCGGCTCGCCTGCAGGCGCTTGATGAGGTCGAGAATTTCGGCCTGGGTGGTGACGTCGAGCGCTGTGGTGGGTTCGTCGGCGATGAGGATGTCGGGGTTGCAGGCAAGCGCCATGGCGATCATGGCGCGCTGGCGCATGCCGCCCGAGAATTCGAATGTGTAGCGGTCGATCTGCGTTTCGGGGTTGGGGATTTCCACCTGGCGCAGCAGCTCGATGGTGGCGGCGCGGGCCTGGCGCTTGTCCATCGCCTGGTGCAGGCGCAGGGCCTCGACGATCTGGCTGCCGATGGTGTGGACTGGTGAGAGCGAGCTCATCGGCTCCTGGAAGATGAGCCCGATGCGGCCGCCGCGGATGCCGAGCAGTGTGCGGCTGCGTTCGTCGAGTTTCGCGATGTCGATATCGGAGCCCTTGCCGCCGCGCAGCAGGATGCGGCCCGAGGTGATGGCGCCATTACGGTCGATGATGCGGAGGAGCGCCCGGGCGGTGACCGATTTGCCCGAGCCGCTCTCGCCCACGAGGCAGAGGGTGCGGCCGCGATGGAGGTCGAAGCTGACGTTGCGAGCGGCGTGCAGCACATGGGTGCGCAGGTTGAAGTCGATCGAGAGGTCCTGCACCGAGAGCACGGTATCGGGCGAGGGGGCGTCAGGTTTGCGGAAATCGGCGTCGCGGAGCATTGCCATGGCGTCAGCTCTCGTAGGGATCGGCCGCGTCGCGCAGGCCGTCGCCAAGGAAGTTGTAGGCGAGCACGGTGAGCACCACGGCGCCGGCCGGCCAGATCAGCAGCCACGGGGCGGTGGCGATGGTGCGGACGTTCTGCGCCTCCTGCAGCAGCACGCCCCAGCTGACGACGGGGGCCTTGAGGCCTATGCCGAGGAAACTCAGCGCCGTTTCGGCGACGATCATGGTGGGGAGGGCGAGCGTCACCACGGCGAGGATGTGGCTCGTCAGCGAGGGCAGGATGTGGCGGAAGATGAGGCGGCGCTCGGTCGAGCCATCGAGGCGGGCGGCGGTGACGAAATCCTCGGAGCGCAGAGCGAAGAAGCGGCCGCGTACCTCGCGGGCGAGGCCGGTCCAGCCGAAGAGCGAGACGATGAGGGTGATGACGAAATAGACCTGCAGCGGTGACCAGGTGAGCGGCACGGCTGCCGCGAGGCCGAGCCAGAGTGGGATGGTGGGCATCGAGGAAATGACCTCGATGATGCGCTGGATGGTGAGATCGACCCAGCCTCCATAAAAGCCGGAGAGCGATCCGAGAATGACGCCGAGGGTCAGGCTGATGACGACGCCGATGAGGCCGATCGACATGGAAACGCGGGTTCCGTAGATCAGCCGGCTTAAGAGGTCGCGGCCAAGCTTGTCGGTGCCGAGCAGGTACATGGTGTCGGTCGACTTGAGCGGGCCGATGAGGTGGATATCCATCTCGATGAGGCCCCACATCCGATATTTCGGACCTTTGACGAAGAAGCCGATGGGCACGACCTTCTCGGGGTCGATGGTGAAGATGCGCTTGAGCGAGGCCTGGTCGACCTCCTGCTTGTAGCCGGTGACATGCGGCATGAAGCGGGAGGTGCCGTCGGGGTCGGTGACGAAGAAGTGCAGCTCCTGCGGCGGGGCATAGGTGAATTGCGGCTTGCTCGCCTCGGGCAGGGCGGGGGCTAGGAACTCGGCGAAGGCACCGATCAGGTACATGACGAGGATGATGATGCCGGCGACGACTGCTACCTTGTTGCGGACGAACTTGAGCCAGATCAGCGCCCACGGGCCGGCGACGGCGGTTTCGCGACCTTTCAGCCGCTTGATCGGGGTGATGGCCGGACCGGTCTCGGCGCTGTCGCCTTCTACGAACACATGGGTCAATTGAAGCGGATCCGCGGGTCGAGAATGGCGAGGAGGATGTCGGAGATCAGCATGCCGACCAGCGTCAGCACGCCGAGCAGCAGGATGATGGAGCCGGCGAGATACATGTCCTGCACGGTCAGCGCCCGCAGCAGAAGCGGCCCCATCATGGGCAGGTTGAGCACGATGGCAGTGATGGTGACGCCGGAGATGAGCTCTGGCAGCACCCAGCCGATGGCCGAGACGAAGGGGTTGAGGGCGATGCGCACCGGGTATTTCAGCACCACCTTGTATTCGGGCAGGCCCTTGGCCTTGGCGGTGATGACGTAGGGCTTATTGAGCTCGTCGGTGAGGTTGGCGCGCAGGATGCGGATGAGCGCCGCGGTGCCGTTGGTGCCGATGACGATGATGGGAATCCACAGGTGGGCGAGCAGGTCGCCGAACTTGGCCCAGCTCCACGGCGCATCGACATATTCGCGCGAGAAGAGGCCGCCCACCGTCTGCCCCATATAGCGGTAGGCGAGATACATCAGGGTCAGCGCCATGATGAAGTTGGGAATGGCGAGGCCAAGAAAGCCGATGAAAGTGAAGGCGTAGTCGCCCACCGAATGGCGGCGCATGGCCGAGTAGATGCCGATGGGCAGCGACACTGCCCAGACGAACAGCAAGGCGAGGAGCGAAACCGACAGAGTCGGCGCGAGGCGCTCGGTGATGAGGCTCCACACCGGACGGTTCCACTCGAAGGAGTAGCCGAAGTCCCAGCGGGTGAGGATGCCCCACATCCACTTGCCGTATTGCACGAAGAACGGATCGTCGAAGCCGTAAATCTCGCGGTAGCGGGCGATCTGGTTCTCGTCGACGTTCACGCCGCTGTCGGCCATCGAGGCGAGCATCGAGGTGAGGTAGTCGCCAGGCGGCAGCTGGATGATCAGGAAGGCGATGATCGACATGCCGAACAGGGTCGGCACCATGTAGATCAGCCGCTTGATGATGTAGCGCAGCATGGCCGGGCGCCTCCGTCAGCTCCAGCTCACATGCACGGCCTCGAGGGTTTCGAGGCCGGGGACCTCGATCTCGACGCGGCCATCGATGACATGGGCATTGGCCTCCCTGCCGGCGACGAGCAGGCGGGCGCGCCTGAAGCTCCTGTCCGGCGGTATGGCGAGGCTCACCGTTTGCCGCCCGGCGGGGAAGACGGTACGGATGGGGCCTTTCATCATCATGGGGTTGTTGAGGTTGTGGAGCACAATGGCCATGCCCTCAGCGTTCTCGCGTAGGGCGATGTCGAGGATTTCGCGGCCGGCGACGACGACATCGGGGCGCTTGCCGAGGGCCCAGAGCACGGCGTTGGCGATGAGTCTCGCGTGGTCCTCGGCGAGGATTTCCTTGAAGACGCCGCCGATGTTCCACGGGAAGTAGACGGTGCGCCCGCCACTCTGGTGGGTACGGGCCACCACGGCGGCGCCGCGTGGCGCTTCGCGCGGGTAGACCTCCTCCATGGGCAGGTCGGGGAAGTCGGGAACGTAGAGGAAGGGCACTTCGGTGTCCGGGGCGGCCTCGACGGCGAGCAGGCGGGTGCCGCCGATGATGCGGCTTGCGCCCTCGAACCCGGCGGAAATCGGGTGCTTGCCGTTGATGGCGACATAGGTGTTCTTCACCGGGCCGCGGGCGGGTGCGGCAAGGGTGACGCCGAGCAGAGGGCCGAGCCCGATGGCGTTGCGCGGGCGGTTGAGTTCTGTGCGGGTCGAGGTCTCGTGCGCTGCGACGAGGCTGCCGCCGCGCGCCACATAGGCTTCGAGCGCCGCGATCTGCTGGTCGCTGAGGCAGGTGGAGTTGGCGAGGATCAGCACCTTGAAGCGATCGAGCGCCTCGGGCGTCATCGCCTGGTCGGAAAGCATCTCGAACGGAATGCGGGCCTCGACAAGGGCGTGGTAGATGCCCAGATCGTCGGCTTCGGCGGTGGCGCGGGTGTCCTGCCCGTGGTGCCGGAGCGTCGTAGCGGGATCGAGGATGGCGATTTCGGCGGCGGGGCTCATGGTGGAAAGCACCGGCTCAAGCTCGGCATGAAGGCCGAAACTGTCGGCGACGGGCTGGACCCAGCGTGTATCGGGCACGACGCCGTTGAACTTGGTGAACCAGGGCAGGAGTCCCTGCGTGGTGCCGTTGTCGATCCAGGCCTGCATTTCGGGCCCGGTGGTGACCGAGTCCTTCCAGCGATAGACCTCCTCGGGGCCGATTGAGGTGATGAGAATGGCGGGGCGGTCGCGGAAGGTGGCGCGCATGCGCTTGCCGTTGCGACCCGCCATCCAGATCGGCTCGGTGCCGTGGCGGCCCTGGTCGTCGACGCAGAGGAACGGGCAGTAGCGCTCGATGACGTCGAGGTCGAACTCCATGAGCGAGACCGAGCCCATGTTGGGAATGAAGCTGGTATGCGGCTTGATCCGCTTCATCACTGCGTCCCACTCGACGACGAGACGGGTGAGGATGGTGCGGCGCCAGGCGGCCCAGGCCATCCATACCGGGTCCTCCGGGTTGGCCTCGCGCGGCAGGTCGTAGCCGGTGGCGGCGTGGAAGTTCGCCTTGCAGCTCTCGCAGTAGCAGACGCCATGCCCCTGCCAGCGATTGGCAAAAATGGCGTCGATGTCGTAGTTCGCCGTGATCTCTTCGAGCACCTGCGGCATGAACCTGAAGTTGTAGTCGGAATAGGCGCAGGTGACCCAAACCTCCGGGAAGGCCCAGTGGCGGCGCTTGTTGCCGTCCCGGTCCACGGCGATCCATTCGGGATGGGCGTCGGCGGCCTCCTGGTGGATGGCGTGCGGATCGACGCGGGCCATCACATGCATGCCGAGGTGTCGCGCACCATCCACCAGCGTGCCGAAGGGGTCGGTGTCGCCGATATGCTTCGACACATAGTGGAGCGGCACCTTGGACGGGTAATAAGCGATGTAGCCGCCGGCGCTCAGGCAGGTGGCGTTCGAGCGGGTGCGTCTGAATACGTCGATCCAGAAGGCGGGATCGAAGCGGATCGGATCATCCTCGACGAGCGTCAGCTGGGTCCAGCGGGTGGCCGACTTGTACCAGTCAGGGCTGCGCAGGTTGGTTGCGGCGTTCGCCTTGGCGTCGAGCATCAATCAGGTCTCTTCAGGGGCAGGGTACCGGCCCGCCGGAGGGGGCGGGCCGGCATGGGAGGACAGTTCAGCCCGGGAGTCAGGCCTTGAAGAACTGCTCCGGGCGGGCTGGGCCGGGAGTCGGCCAACCGAACGAGTTCGGCATTTCCTTGAGCACGTTGACCATGTTGTTCTTCACGATGCCGTAACCGTCGGGCGGCAGGCTGACGCCGAAAGTGAAGAACAGGTCGGCAGCGTTCTGGAGTATCTCGGCCATCACCTTCTGCTGCTCGGCCTGGTCGGCGGTACCGACGAGCTTGCGGTAGAGATCCTGCTGGGCCTTCACCGCCGGCGGCGGCTCGATGGCGTCGGGATTGTCGGGCTGGGTGAAGTAGAGCGCCCAGCCTGGCGAGTAGAAGCAGTTGTTGTTGATCGGCACGTAGAAGCGCGGATCGAGCATGGCGGCGATGCCGGCATTGGCGCCGAACTGGTGCGCGGTGGCATCGTATTCGCGGCCGCGGCGGACGCGCGTCTCCCACAGCGAGCGGTCCATGGTGCGCATCTGCGCATCGATGCCCACGGCCTGGAACATCGGGATGGCGAGCTCGAACATGTCGAGGAAGGTGGTGCGGGTCTGGTCGATCTCGAAGATGATCGTGACGCGCCGCCCCTCGGCGTCGAGGCGGTAGCCTTCACCATCCTTGTTGGGGATGATGGCATCGAGCATGGCGTTCGCCTTGTCGGGGGCGTACTCGGTGTACTGCTTGCTGAGCTGCTCGTTGTAGAGCGGGTCGCCCTCACGCATCGACGCCTGCGCCGGCGAGCCCTGGCCGACGAACACCGCGTCGATCAGCGCCTGCCGGTCAATGCTGATCGAGAGCGCGCGGCGGAAGTCGATATTGTTGAACAGCTCGCGCTTGGTGGCGTCGAGGTGATTGAGGTTGAGCTGGAAGGCCATGACGTTGGCCGCCGTTTCCTTCAGCGTATAGAAGCCGTAGCCGCCTTTTTCCTGGCCGTCGAACAGCACCGGCTTGTTGGCGGGCGTGCCGATATACTGGTCCATCATGTCGATCTCGCCCTGCAGGGTCTTGAGCAGGAGCACTTCGGGATCGGCGACCATCTGGTAGACGACGCGGTCGAAGTAGGGCAGCTGCGTCCCGGCGGTATCGACCTTGTGATAGTACGGGTTGCGCACCGCGATCGAGGTCTCGGTGTTCTGCCCCGGCGCGCTGCCGCCGGGCAGGTGGAAGGCCCAGGCGTTGAGTGTGGGACGATTGGCGTTCTGGAAGAAGGCGTTGTCGTCGAGAAAGCCGATCTCCTGCTGGAAGAGCGCGATCCAGCTTTCGAGCCCCGCCTCCTTGGCCAGCTTGTCCGCATCGGGGTTGTAGCGGATGTGGAACTTCTCGAGATAGTGCTTGGGGCAGCGGGTCAGCTGGTCCTGCTGGGCCCAGGCCAGCTGTTGCAGGAAGAAGCCGTTGGGCTCCTTGAAAATGACCTTGAAGGTCTGCTCGTCGATGACTTCGAGCCTGGCCGGCTCGCCACCGGCCGACCACCACGAGTTGCCGCCCAGCGTCGTTTCCTCGTCGGTGAAATAGGCGTCGTACCAGAACTGGATGTCGGCGGTGGTGAAGGGGTGGCCGTCAGACCACTTGTGGCCCTTCCTCAGCTTGATGGTGTACTCGGTGGCGTCGGAGTTCACCTCGTAGCTTTCGGCCACGTTGACCTCGATGCCCGACCAGTCGGCAGTAAAGCGGACCAGCGGCTCGTAGCCCTGGTAGCGCACCAGCATGGAAAGCGAGCCTCCGCCCACGAGGGCGTGGTTCCAGTCACCGCCCTGCTGGCCGACGCGCTCCCACGGGGTGATCACCAGCGGATTTTCGGGCAGGCGCTCGGCCACAGGCGGCAGCGTCCCTGCGTCGACCTGCGCTTGCAGGAACGCGGACTCGGTGGCCTGTGCGAAGGCGCGTGGCGCGGTGATGACGACGCCAGCGAAAGCCGAACTGCCGGCAATAAAAGCCCTGCGGCTGATACCGTTCATAGGATATCTCCTCCCAAAGCGAGCGGCCGTTCCTCCACAGCCGTTAGCTGATGCTAGGCTTGCAAGAGCATTTCGTTAGGTAAAGCGTTATGTCAGAAGATTCCGACCTTTTTCCTAGTCAGCATCTCTGGCCCAGTTGCGCCGAGGCTTATGAATCCTTATTTTGTGCTGCTGGGTTGGGCGTGGATGACGCTGAGTTTTTGCACCGTTAGGCTACGTTATCGTGAAGGGGCCGTGAGTGGAGCGGATAACACTTGGGGTGATCGCAGCGCGGCTGGGGCTCTCCAAGTTCGCCGTGTCGCGAGCCCTTTCGGGCAAGAGCGGAGTCAGCGAGGAGACGCGCCGCCGGGTGCAGGAAATGGCCGATGCGCTTGGCTATGCGCGGCCGGCGGCGGCTACCGAGGCGAAGACGATCGGCGTGGTGTTCCACGACACCGATCTCATCAATTCGGAACTGCACCTGCTGATGCAGAACGGCATGCAGAGCGAGGCACAGCGGCGCGGCTACCAGTTGCGCATGCGCTGGACCCACCTGACCGATGAGGTCGATGCCATTATCCGCGATTGCGACGGGGCGGTGATGGTGGGACCGCACGACCGGAACACCTACAACCGGGTCTATGCGCTCGGCATCCCCATCGTCCGCAATGGCTGGCTGCAACCGCTCGAGCCGGTGGATTTCGTCGGTGGCACCGATCACGAGGCGGGCTCGGCGGCGGCGCAGTTCCTGGTGGGACTGGGGCACACCAAGATCGCCTATGTGCACGGCACGCCGGGTTATCGTGGCCGCATCGAGCGCTATTATGGGATGCGCGAGGTGCTCGAAACCATGCCGCAGATCGAGTTCCGGCAGATGACCTTCGACAAGGAGGTACGCTTCACCGAGCACCTCAAGGCAGCCCATGCCGAAGGTTTTCACCCCACGGCGTTCTTCTGCGCCCATGACGGGCTGGGGGTGACGGTGATTTCCGAGCTGCTGCGGCTCGGCTACCGCATCCCCGAGGACATGACGGTGGTGGGGTTCGGCGACTATTCGGCGGCGACGCAGATTTCGCCCAAGCTGACCACGCTGCACATGCAGGGCCAGCAGATCGGCGCCGCCTGCGTGCGCCTGCTCGACGACCGCATCAACGACCGTATCCCGCGTGACGTGCCGGTGCGGGTGCTGGTGGCGAGCCACATCGTGGAACGCGACTCGAGCGGGCCGCGCAAGGGTTAGTTGCCACTTGCGACGGCCCGGCGGTTGTCGGAGTGTCCCCTCGGCTGAGGAATGGGGACTGTTGCGATGCCGATTCAACTGAGTGCCGCGAGGCTCCCGGAGATTGCCGCGAAGGCGGGCGTGCCGCAGTACGACCGGACGGCGCTTTCAGCCGGGATCGTGCATTTCGGTGTGGGCAATTTTCATCGGGCGCATCAGGCGGTCTATCTCGATGACCTGTTCGGCATGGGGCTCGACCATGACTGGGCGCTGGTGGGCGCCGGGGTGCGATCCAATGACGAGGACATGCGCACCAGGCTCGCCGGGCAGGATTTCCTCACCACCGTGGTGGAGCAGGAGGCGGGGCGCAGCGCGGCGCGGGTGACGGGCTCGATGATCGGTTTCCTGCCGGTGGGCGACGTCGCCGCGATTTCGGAACGTCTGGCCGACCCGGCGATCCGGATCGTGTCGCTGACGGTGACCGAGGGCGGGTACTATATTGATCCGGCCTCACAGCGCTTCGGTGCTGCACACCCCGACATCGTGGCCGACAGCGTCAATCCGGAGGCGCCGATGACGGTGTTCGGGTTGATCCTGCTCGGGCTGCAGCTGCGCAGGGAGCGCGGGATAGCGCCCTTCACGGTGATGAGCTGCGACAACATTCCAGGCAACGGGCATGTGGCGCGGAACGCCGTGGTGGGGCTGGCGGAACTCATCAATCCCGAGCTTGCCGCCTGGGTGCGCGACGCGGTGGCGCTTCCCAACGGCATGGTCGACCGGATCACTCCAGCGACGGGGCAGCGCGAGCGCGACACGCTGGCGAACGAGTTCGGCATTACCGATGCGTGGCCGGTGTTCTGCGAAGAGTTCCGGCAGTGGGTGCTCGAGGACCATTTCCCTGCCGGGCGGCCGGCGCTCGAAAAGGTCGGGGTGCAATTCGTGTCCGACGTTGCGCCCTTCGAGTTGATGAAGATCCGCATTCTCAACGGAGGGCACGCCACCATCGCCTATCCGGCGGGGCTGCTCGACATCCATTTCGTGCATGAAGCGATGGCGCATCCGCTGGTGCGGGCCTTCCTCGAAAAGGTCGAGCGCGAGGAGATCATCCCGGTGGTGCCGCCGGTGCCGGATACCGATCTAGGGGAATATTACCGGCTGATCGAGAGGCGGTTTGCCAACCCGAGGATCGGCGACACGATCCAGCGACTCTGCCTAGACGGTTCGAACCGCCAGCCCAAGTTCATCCTGCCCTCGGCACTGGACCGGTTGGAGGCCGGGCAATCGGTGACGGGGCTGGCACTCGTCTCGGCCTTGTGGGCCCGCTACTGCTTTGGAGAGAGCGATAGCGGCCAGGTCATTCCGCCCAACGATCCCAACTGGGATCGGCTGACGGCGCTGGCAAAGCGAGCTCGGGAGCGGCCAGAAGCGTGGTTGACGATGACAGACATCTTCGGGACTCTGTCAACCAACCCGGCTTATGTGGATGCGTTCACGACGGCGCTCGACTCGCTGTGGCAGCGGGGCACGGTCGCGACGCTGGAAGCCTATCTGACGGACCGGCTGTAGGCTCCCGCGGTCAGGTTGCTGGCCTTATACCACCGACGCGTCATCATCCCGGGCTGTGACCCGGGATGACACGTTGAGGATGGGGTGAGCTATTGGCCTGAACTCACTAACCGGTCGAGTTCTTCCATCGTTGAAGCGCCTTCCATCGGGCCGCGCTTTGTGACGGCCAGGGCTCCGGCGGCGCAGGCGCGGCGGAGGTTTTCCGCGGGCGCGAGCCCGGTGAGCCAGCCGACAACGAAAGTGGCGCCGAATATGTCGCCGGCGCCGGTGGGGTCGATCTCCTCGGCCGGAAAGCCGGGCTGGAAGAGGTCGGTGGTCGCGTCGAGGTAGCGGGCACCGGCGGCGCCCTGCTTGTGGACGATGGCCCTGATGCCGCGGCCGAGAAGCTCGTCGGCGGTGCCGAAGAGGCTGAGTTCGCCGCCGCTGGGCAGGAACAGGTCGGCGGCGGCGAGGGCCAGTTGCAGCCGTTCGGAGAAGCCGGGGGCGTCGAGCATTTCGGCGCGGATATTGGGATCGAAGGAGACGGTGCCGCCCGCCGACTTCACCAGCGCCAGGGCTTCGAACACGGCAGCGGCCACCGCATCGGCGCCCAGAGAGGAACCGACGATGTGGAGGTGGGCCGGGCCGTCGAGCACTGCCCTGGCATGATCGTCGATTGCGATGAAGCGGTTGGCGCTGTCGCGCAGGTTGAAAACGAAGTTGCGGCCGCCGTCTTCGCGATAGCGGACGAAGGCGCTTCCGGTGGCGGCGCCCGCATGCACCGCGATGGCCGAGACATCGACGCCGTCAGTGCGCAGGCGGTCGAGGTTCAGCGCGCCAAAATCGTCGTCCCCTACCGCTCCGATCATGGCGCATGGGTGGCCGAGGCGGGCGGCCTGGTCGATGAAGATGGCGGGGGCGCCCGAAGGGTAGGGGCCGGTGAGCGGCTGTGGCTCGAGAAAGCCGTCGCCGCGGGTATCCGCCATGATCTCGACGAGGATTTCGCCGATGGCAACGATGCGAGTCAGTGGGCTCATGGGGCCAATCTGGCCGAAGCCGCGGTGGGCGGCGAGGGGGTGCCTACGGGTTTCCCCCGGCCGCGAAGGCGGCGGCACCTGCCCAGGCATCCGCGATGACCCCGTTGACTCCATCGCCGGCTAATTTAGTGTGCCTAAACTTTTTCGGGGCGCCGATCAGATGCATGCCGACGACATCCGGGCGATGTCTGCACCCTCAGTCACGGATGGCGAGCGCCTCGGGGCCCGGCTTCGGGCCCGTCGCAAGGCCATCGGCAAAACCATGCAGCAGGTAGCCGAGGAGGCCAAACTCACCATCGGCTTCATCTCCCAGATCGAGCGCGGCATCTCCACCCCGTCGCTCGCTTCGCTCTACAACGTGGCCAAGGCCCTCGATGCGTCGGTGGACATGTTCGTGTCGCAAGCGCCGACCCGCAAGCATCCGGTCGCCACCCACGCCGGGCAGCGGCCGACCTTCAAGGTCGACGGCACCTCGCGCTATTACGAGTTCCTCGAGCGCGGTTTCCCGGAAGCCAAGCTCAATGCCTGCATCTCGCATGTGCCGGCAGGCCATGCCTCGGAGATGATGAGCCACGAGGGTGAGGACTTCGTCTACCTCGTCGCCGGGCATATGCTCTACGAGGTGGACGGCGTGACCTATGACCTCAAGGCCGGCGACACGCTGCATTTCGACAGCCGCAAGCCGCATCGCGGCACCAATATCGGCCCCGACACGGCAATCGAGCTGTGGGTGGGCACCATGAGACTGTTCCCCGAATGACCCCCATCGACCCGACCATCGCCAGGGAACTCGCGGCTGCACTCGCCGACGGCCCGGCGGCCCTTTTCGCCGTGCTGTCGAAGCTCTTCACCGCCATCCCCGGCATCCGCACTGCGACCTTCATCGCGGTGGCGCCTGATCGCACGGTGACGCATCGTATCGGCACCTCGAACCCGGACCATTTCCCCATCGGCAATGTCGATCCGGTGGGGGATGATCCGTGGAACAACGCCATCCTGCGCGACCGCAGGCCCGTGATCGGCAACTCGGTCGAGGGCATGGGCGCGTTCCTGCCCGAGACGGACGGGCTCGTCGCCATGGGCTATGGTGCCTGCTCGTGCTTTCCCATCGTGATCGCGGGCGAAACCCGCGGCGTCGTCGCCCTGCTCGGCGATGCCGGGGTGTTCACGCCCGAAGCGCTCGCCGCCATCGACACCCTTCTGCCCATCGCTGCGCTGACCTTCACCTTCCACGGGATCAGCGAGAGATGACGACTGAAGCCGGCCCAGTCGGCCGGTACGAGATTTAACCAGGGAGACTGCCATGCGTTTCTACAAGACGCTTGTCGGGGTCGCCCTCGGCGCGGTGATGGCCGCGTCGGGAGCAATCGCCGCGACACCCCAGAATACGTTGGTGATTGCCGACGCAATCGACGACATCATCACGCTCGATCCGGCCGAAGTGTCGGAAGTCGGTGGCGTGCTTGCCAGCCAGCAGATCTACCAGCCGCTGGTCAGCTTCGATCCGGCCGATCCGACCAAGATCACTGGCGTGCTGGCCGAGAGCTGGGAAGTGTCGGAAGACGGCAAGGTCTTCACCTTCAAGATGAACCCGAACGCCAAGTTCGCCTCGGGCAATCCGGTGACGGCCTATGACGCCGAGTATTCGCTGCGCCGCGTCATCCTGATCGACAGCCGCATCTCGTTCATCCTGAACCAGTTCGGCCTCACCAAGGAAAACGTCACCGAGAAGATCAAGGCGGTGGACGCCTCGACCCTGCACTTCGAGGTCGACCAGAAGTACGCCCCGAGCTTCGTGCTCTACGTGCTGTCGTCCTTCACCGGTGGCATCGTCGACAGCGAGATCGTCAAGCAGCACGAGGCCACCCGCGAGGATGGCTCGAACGATTACGGCAATGCATGGCTGAAGTCCGAGAACTCGGCCGGCTCGGGCCCCTACGTGCTGACCAAGTGGGACCCGAAGGTCTCGATCCTGCTTAGCCGCAACCCGAACTACTGGGGTGAGGCACCGGGCGTCGAGCGCGTGTTCCTGCAGCACATGCCGGAATCGGCCACCCAGCGCCTCGCGCTCGAAAAGGGTGACATCGACATCGCCAACAAGCTCGGCCCGGACGATATCGGCGCCATTGCCGGCAATTCCGACATCCAGGTGCTCGAGGGCGTCTCCTCGACCATCTATTATTTCGGTCTCAACGTCCGTAACGAGGCGCTGAGCAACCCCAAGGTCGTCGAAGCGATCAAGTGGGGCGTCGACTACCAAGGCATCGCCGACACCATCGGCAAGGGCACCATCAAGGTGCACCAGACCATGATCCCGGACGGGTTCCTGGGCGGTGGTATCGACTACAACCCCTATTCGCTCGACATCGAGAAGGCCAAGGCGCTGATCGCCGAGTCTGGCGTTGCCACCCCGATCAAGCTCGAGACCGTCGTCTGGAACGTGCCGCCCTATCCCGATTACGCCCAGGCCGTGCAGGCCACGCTGGGCCAGATCGGCGTCGACCTCGACCTGCAGGTGGTCGATGGCGGCCCGTGGCTCGACCGCTACCGCTCGCACGACCTCGACATCTGGTTCGGCCTGTGGGGACCGGACTATCCCGATCCGCACAGCAACGCCAAGGCGTTCGGCAACCATGATCCGTCGGATCCCGACGGCACCAAGGGCAACCTCGCCGACCGCTTCGGCTGGAACTCGGGCCGCGTCTCCGAGCTCATCAACGCCGCCGTGCAGGAGCAGGACGTCGACAAGCGCAAGGCGCTCTATGACGAGGCCCAGCGCCTCCACACCGACACCTCGCCGTTCGTTTTCATGTTCCAGGACAGCCGCAAGGTTGCCATGCGTTCGAACGTCAAGGGCGTCGTCCTCGGCATCACCTTCTCGGACGATCGCTACGGCGGGGTGAGCAAGGAATAAGGGCATCCTGCCCACGCACTCTCGTCACGCGGCAGTCTTTCGGGACAAGCCGCGTGACAGCTTCCCGGAGACTTACGTGAATCTGCCTGTGCATGGTGATAGCCCCCTCCTGGCTCCGCTACGCCGCCCCGCGGCTGGCTGCGTCACCTCTCCCACAATGGGGGCGGTGGGCGTTGGCGTTGCCCTGCACGGCGGTGGAACGGGTCCGACCCCCAGTTCGGGGGGAGCAGCCTGGCCCGGGGTGCGCACATGACCCGCCCGTTGCGCCTTCTTCTCGGCCTCGCCTCATGGCTGCTGACCGTCGCCATCACGCTCGTCGGCCTCGCTGCACTCACCTTCTTCATCGGCCGCGTGCTGCCCATCGACCCGGTGCTGGCCATCGTGGGCGAGAAGGCGCTGCCCGAGGTCTATGACCGCGTCTATCTCGAACTCGGCCTCGACAAGCCGATCTGGCAGCAGTTCGTCGAATATCTCGCCAAGCTGCTGCGCGGCGATTTCGGCATCTCCTATTCCACCAATCGCCCGGTCCTGACGGACCTGCTCAGTTTCTTCCCGGCGACGCTCGAACTCGCCACCATCGGCCTTGTCATCGGCGTGGCGCTGGGCGTGCCGATGGGCGTCGCCTCGGCCTACTGGCACGAGAAGTGGCCCGACCACGTGATCCGCATCGTCGGGCTCATCGGCTATTCGGTGCCGATCTTCTGGCTCGGCCTCGTCGGGCTGTTCGTCTTCTACTACAAGCTGGGCTGGGTTTCCGGCCCCGGACAGGTCGACGTGTTTTTTACCGGCATCGCGCCGCGCGTCACCGGCTTCATCCTCGTCGACACGGCGCTGGCCGGCGAGTGGGAGATCTTCTGGAACGCCGTCAGCCACATGATCCTGCCGGCCCTGCTGATCGGCTATTTCAGCCTCGCCTATATCTCGCGCATGACGCGCTCGGTGATGCTCGACCAGTTGAGCCGCGAATATGTGCTCACCGCCCGGCTCAAGGGCGCCAGCGAGTTCACCGTGGTGGTGCGCCATGCGCTCGGCAACGCCATGATCCCTTTGATCACCGTGATCGCGCTCAGCTATGGCGGCCTGCTCGAAGGCTCGGTGCTGGTCGAGACGATCTTCGCCTGGCCCGGCATCGGCAACTACATCTATTCGAGCCTCTTCTCCGCCGACATGAACGCCGTGCTCGGCGGCACGCTGCTGGTCGGTATCGTCTTCGTGCTGCTCAACATGCTGAGCGATGTGCTTTATGCCGCGCTCGACCCGCGCTCGCGGAGCCTTGGCAACAAATGACCCTGCTCAACACCCCCGCCGCCGATCCGAAAGCCGCCCTGCGCGCCGCGCGCTGGAAGGAGTTTCGGAATTTCGCGCGGCGCTTCTTCCGCAACCCGCTCGGCGTGGTGGGCCTCTTCATCGTCGTGCTGCTCGTCGTGGTCGCAGCCTTCGCGCCGTGGCTCGCGACCCATGACCCCTACTTGCCGACGCTCAGCGCCCGCCTTGCGCCGCCAAGCGCCGAGTGGTGGTTCGGTGCGGACGAGCTGGGTCGCGACATCTACTCGCGGCTCGTCCACGGCTCGCGGCTGACGCTGCTGATCGTGGGGCTGGTGATCGTCACCTCGGCGCCGCTGGGGCTGATCATCGGTGCCGTCGCCGGTACGCGCGGCGGCTGGCTCGATGCGGTGTTCATGCGCATCACCGACGTGTTTCTGGCCATCCCCAAGCTACTGCTGGCGCTGGCATTCGTCGCGGCGCTGGGGCCTGGCATCGTCAACGCCGCGCTTGCCATCACGCTCACCGCCTGGCCGCCTTATGCCCGCCTCGCCCGCGCCGAGGCGCTGGTGGTGCGCAATTCCGACTACGTGAACGCGGTACGCCTTGCCGGGGCGAGCGAGTTCCGCATCATCGTCTTCCACGTCATCCCGATGTGCCTGAGCTCGGTGATCGTGCGCATGACCTTTGACATGGCGGGCATCATCCTGACCGCCGCCGGCCTCGGCTTCATCGGCCTCGGCGCGCAGCCGCCGCTGCCCGAATGGGGCGCGATGATCTCGACCGGCCGCAAGTTCATCTTCGACCAGTGGTGGGTGGCGACCGTCCCCGGCATCGCCATCTTCACCGTGTCGCTTGGCTTCAACCTGTTGGGCGACGCGCTGCGCGACCTGCTCGACCCGCATCTGAGGCAGCGCAAGTGACGGCTCCCCTCGCTGAAATCGAGAACCTGCGGGTGGCCTTCCGCAATGACGAAGGCCAGTGGCACGACGCAGTGCGCGGCGTGAGCTTTTCGCTCGGCCGCGAGAAGCTGGGCATCGTGGGCGAATCCGGTTCGGGCAAGAGCCTCACCGGCCGCTCGCTGCTCGGCGTGCTGCCCTCCTATGCGCGGGTCAGCGTCGACAAGCTCAGCTTCGACGGCATCGACCTCAAGACGGCTTCGCCGAAGCTGCGGCGCTCGCTGCGCGGCGGACGCATGGGCATGATTCTGCAGGACCCCAAATACTCGCTCAACCCGGTGATGAGCGTCGGCAAGCAGATCGTCGAGGCCATCCGCATCGGCGATCGCAAGCTCGCCGCGGCCGAGGCGCACAGGAAGGCCGTCGCGGCGCTTGACGCTGTCCATATCCGCGAGCCCGAGCGCGTCATGGGCCTCTATCCGCATGAGCTTTCGGGCGGCATGGGCCAGCGCGTGATGATCGCCATGATGGTGGTGCGCGAGCCCGACCTGCTGATCGCCGACGAGCCGACCTCGGCGCTCGACGTCACCGTGCGCACACAGGTCATGTCGCTGATGGACGAACTGGTGACGCGGCGGGGCATGGGGCTGATCTTCATCAGCCACGACCTGAACCTCGTGGCGAAGTTCTGTGACCGGGTGATCGTGATGTATGCCGGCCGCATCGTCGAAACCCTGGATGCGAAGAACCTGCGCGCGGCGCAGCACCCCTACACGCAGGGGCTGCTCGCCTGCCTGCCTTCGATCGACGGCTCGCTCGAACCGTTGCCGGTGCTGAACCGCGATGCATCCTGGCTGGAGGCGGCGCGATGATCGACGTCGAGAACCTCACTGTCCGCTTCTCGGGTTCTACCGCGGTCGACAATGTGAGCTTCCATGTCGCCGAGGGCGAGAGCTTCGGGCTCGTGGGGGAAAGCGGTTCGGGCAAATCCACCATCCTTCGGACCATGGTGGGGCTCAACCGGCACTGGGATGGCCGCATCGGGATTGCCGGCATGGATGCGCGGACGACGAGGCAGCGCGACCTCGCCCGCACAGTGCAGATGGTGTTCCAGGACCCCTACGGCTCGCTCCACCCGCGCTACACCATCGGCCAGCAGATCGCCGAGCCGATGCTGATCAACGGCATCGCCGACCCGCTCGGACGCACGGCGGAGCTGCTCGACATGATCGGGCTTGGCCCGAAATTCCAGTTTCGCTACCCGCACGAACTCTCGGGCGGCCAGCGTCAGCGGGTCGCCATCGCGCGGGCGCTGTCGCTGAAGCCGCGCATCCTGCTGCTCGACGAGCCGACCTCGGCGCTCGACGTTTCGATCCAGGCCGAAATCCTCAACCTGCTCAACCGGCTGCGCAAGGAGCTTGGCCTGACCTTCGTCATCGTCAGCCATGACCTCGCGGTGATCAGCTACATGTGCGAGCGGCTGATGGTGATGCGGAACGCGAAGACGGTGGAGACGCTGACGCGGGAGCAGCTGCGGGCACGGGACGTGCGGGACGCGTATTCACGGCAGCTATTGGCGGCGAGTTAGGCGCGGCGGACGGTGGGGTCAGACCACCTGTTCCAGCTGCTCCCGCCCCGCCAGAACCATGCCGAAGCCCGGGGCGTCGGAGACCTTGAGCCTGCCGTTGACCGGCATGGCTTCGCCTTCGAACAGGTCGCCGAAGACCGGTTGGATGGTCCTGCCGTCGGGGCTAGCCGCCACGTATTCGCAGAAGGCGGGTCCGGTCTGGCTGGCGATGAACTGGTAGGAGTAGGGGCCCGAGCCGTGGGGGACCACCACCACGTCGTAGGCCGAGGCGTGAGCGGCGATGCGCAGCGTTTCGGTGAGGCCGCCCACCCACATCACGTCGGGCTGCACGATGTCGAGCAGCCGCTCCTCGATGAGGCGGCGGAAGCCGTAGCGGGTGTACTCGTGCTCGCCCGTGGTCCAATTGAGCGTCGGGTGCGCCGCCTTGATCTGGCGGAAGCCCTCGACATCGTCGGGCGACAGCACCTCTTCCCACCAGTGGATGTTGAGCGGCTTGCAAGCTTCGGCCAGCCGGATGGCGTAGTCGGCGGTGAGCGACATGTAGCAGTCGACCATCAGCGGATAGTCCGGGCCCACCGCCTCGCGGTGGCGCCTGAGGAACTCGTAGTTCTTGCGGAGCCCTTCCTCGCCCTCGAAATGGCTGTGCGGCAGCGGCACCTTCGCCCCCCAGAAGCCGAGCGCCTTGATGGCGGCCGGCTCGGGCGTGGTGCAGTAGAAGGTGATCTCGTCGCGCACCTTGCCGCCGATGAGGTTATGGACCGGCTCGCCCCGCACCTTGCCGACGAGGTCCCACAGGGCGAGGTCGACGCAGGAGATCGCCATGATCGGCAGGCCCTTGCGGCCATAGGGCAGGGAAGAGCGATAGAGCTGGTCCCAGATCATGTTGATGTTGCGCGCGTCCTGCCCGACGATGAAGCGGCGGAAATGGTGGTGGATCATCCACGCCGCCGGTACGCCGCCCGAGCCCGTCGCGACGCCCACCACACCATTCTCGGTCTCGAGTTCGACGACGATGGCGCCGAGCACGCCGATGCCCCAGCTCGACCGCTTCTCGCGATATTGCTCGTAGCCCGACATGGGGTTGGAAATGAGCGTATCGACCAGCCAGTGCTTCGCCGCGCCCGGCTTGAAGTAGGTCCCGGCCTTCTCCGACGGCTTCACGTTGTAGACGCGCATATCCTTGATGCGGAAGGCGGAACTCATTCGGGCGATTTCCTGGCGTTGGCGACCGACTGGATAGTGGTGTCGCGGACATGTTCGAGGTGACGGCGATAAGCCGCCGCGGCGGCGTCACCGTCGCCGGCCAGCAACGCGTCGGCGACCTCGACATGCTGGGCGACGCTCCTGGGGATGACGCCCGGCATCTCGCTCGCCATCCGGCGCACGTCGAGTCCGAGGTCGTAGAGCACCTGCGCCAGCGAGGAGAGGAGGGGGTTGCCGGCGGCATCGTTGATCGCCTGGTGGAACTCGATATCGAGCAGGCGGAAGGCCACCGGATCCTCGTGGAAGGCGCGGCCATCCACAGCGAGCTTGTGGATGCGGTTGAGCTGTTCGCGCGTGCCGCGCTGTGCGGCGAGCCGCACGAGCTCGAGGTCGACCACGGTGCGCGCCTCGAACTGCTGGTGTACGTCGTAGTCGGCGACGCTCAGCATGGTGTTGAAGGGCGCCACCAGCCGGCTCGGGCTGAGGTCGGTGACGGTGTAGCGGCCGCCTTGCCGGCTCGACAGCACGCCCATCAGCGTGAGTGCCTTCAGCGCTTCGCGCAGGGGCGGGCGGGAGATGCCGAAGGCGATGGTCATCTGCGCTTCGGTGGGCAGCCGGTCGCCGGACTTGAGGTTGCCCGACTTGATCATGCCCATGATGCGGGCCGCCACCTGTTCGGCAATGGGCCGGCGCTCGAGCGTGAACTGATCCTGTCGCTCACGGTCGAAATCGGCGAGGCCATTGTCCTCGGGCGGCACGAGGGTGGTGGACTTGCTCATGCACGAGCCTCCGCGCAGCCGCCGTTGAATGACCGCGAAACGCGCGCAGGCTCGCGGATATGGACGCCCATGGGCACCTCCGCCTTCCTCCCCCTCGGCCGCCGAGCGGCCATTGGGCATCAGGAATGGGCGGACCGTCAGGACTTGTCAAACAAATTTTTGTCTGACAAGTTTGTGCGCAAGGACGGAGCGGGGGCAACCCCGCCGCGACGCCTTCGGGAGGAAATTATAGGATGCCGCTGACGGTCTCGACCCGCCGCAAGGTGGGCAACACCACGCTCGAACTGCCGGTTTTCGGCTTTGGCGCCGCGCATATCGGCGAACTCTACGGCAAGGTGGACGAAGCGACATCGCAGGCTACCCTGAACGCCGCCTGGGAAGCCGGAATACGCTACTACGACACTGCGCCCTGGTATGGCCGCGGACTTTCGGAGCATCGCCTGGGGGGCTTCCTGCGCACCAGGCCGCGCGACGAGTTCCTCATCACCACCAAGGTCGGCCGCACGCTGCACCGCCCGGCCGACCCGAAGAATTTCGACCGCAGCCCGTGGGTTGGCGGCCTCAACTTCGAGGTGCGCTTCGACTATTCGTATGATGGCATCATGCGCGCCTATGAGCAGTTGCTGCAGCGGCTTGCGCTCGACACCGTCGATGCCCTCGTCATCCACGATCTCGACGTCGCCTATCATGGCGCCGAAATGCAGGCGGCGCACGAAAAGGCGCTCGCCGCCTCCGGCATCCGTGCGCTGCAGGAACTCAAGGCCAACGGGCACATCAAGGCCTATGGCATGGGCATCAACACCAACCAGGCGCTCGAGGAAGTCTCGACCCGGGTGCCGCTCGACTTCTGCCTCGTGGCGCTGCCCTATACGCTGCTCGACCACGAGAGTCTGACGCGTGGAATGCAGACCTGCATCGATCGCGGCGTATCGGTGATCATCGGCGCGCCCTTCGCGTCGGGCATTCTCGTCACCGGCTCGTCCGGCCCGGCGCACTATGCCTACGGCAAGGCGCCGCCGGAGATCCAGGAGCGGGTGCGCGGCATGGAGGCGGTGTGCGCTGCCCACAAGGTGGCACTGCCCGCGGCCGCGCTGCAATTCGTGCTCGCCCATCCCGCTGTCGTCTCGGTGATCCCCGGCGGGGCGCGGCCCGAGGAGGTGGTGCAGAACGTCGCCTCGCTCTCGGCATCCATCCCGGCGGGTTTCTGGGCCGACCTCAAGACGCAGAAGCTCATCCACCCCGACGCGCCGGTTCCCGCATGAGCGAGCCTGCCGCCGCACCGCTGATTTCGGCACGGGGCATCGGCAAGACCTTTGCCACGGTGGATGTGCTGCGCGACGTGGATCTCGACCTCATGCCGGGCGAGATCCATGCACTGCTCGGCGAGAACGGCGCGGGAAAATCCACCTTTGCTAAGATCCTCGCCGGCGTACACCGGCCGACGCGCGGCACCATCGCGCTCAACGGCCAGCAGGTAGAAGTGCCCAATCCGGTGGCGGCGCAGAAGCTCGGCATCACGCTGATCCACCAGGAGCCAATCTCCTTTCCCGACCTGAGCGTGGCAGAGAACCTCGTGATCGGCGCGGCCGAGGACGGCTGGTTCAGCCGCGTGCCCTGGGCCGAGATGACGCGCGAGGCGCGCCGGCTGATGGACCTGCTCGGGGTGCGCATCGACGTCACGCGGCCGATGCGCGGCCTTTCCATCGCCGACCAGCAGATGGTGGAGATCGCCCGGGCGCTGGCATCCAACAGCCGCCTCATCATCATGGACGAGCCGACCGCGCCGCTCACGCCGCGCGAGGTCGAGACGCTGTTTTCCATCGCCCGCAAGCTGCGCGACGAGGGGCGCACCATCATCTTCATCTCGCACCGGCTCGAGGAAGTGCGGGCGCTCTGCGACCGGGTCACCATCTTCCGCGACGGCAACAAGATCGCCACCGACACCATCGGCAACCTTACCGATGCAGACATCATCCGCCTGATGATCGGCCGGCCGGTGAAGGAATACATGCACAAGACCGGCGCGAAGATCGGCGAGGTGGCGCTGAAGGTCGAGAACCTGACGCTGCCCGGCGTCTTTAGCGATATCAGCTTCGAGGTGCGCAAGGGGGAGATCGTCGGGCTCGGCGGCCTTGTCGGTGCCGGCCGCACCGATGTGGCAAAGGCCATATTCGGCGTCACCCCGGCGGCGAGCGGTACCATTTCTCTCGAGGGGCGGCCGGTGTCGATCACCGACCCGTCCGAGGCCATCGCGCTCGGCCTTGCCTTCGTGCCCGAGGACCGGGCCGTCGCGGGCATCTTCCGCACCCTGTCGGTCGAGCACAACATTTCGGTTGCCGTGCCGAAGCGGATCGCGCCCGGCGGCTTCATCCGGCGCGCCGTCGAAAAGGCCATGGGCGAGGATGCGGTCAGGAAACTCTCGATCCGCCTCGCCTCGCTGCGTCAGCCCATCGGCGAGCTCTCGGGCGGCAACCAGCAGAAGGCCATCCTCGCCCGCTGGCTGCTCACGGACCCCAGGGTACTGATCCTCGACGAGCCGACGCGCGGCATCGATATCGGCGTCAAGGCCGAGTTCTATTCGATCATCGGCGAGCTCGCCGCGCAGGGCCGCGCCATCCTGCTCATCTCGTCGGAGCTGCCCGAGCTGCTGGCGCTGTGCGACCGTGTGCTGGTCATGTCGGAAGGCCGCCTCACCGCCGACATTCCACGCGCCGAGGCAACGCAGGAGGCGGTGATGCATGCCGCCGTGCCGCGCGGCGCGCTGCGCGAGGAGGTTGCTGCATGACCACGCTGCGTACCATCTTCCTGCGCCGAGAGGCCGGCATCGCGGTGATGATCGTGCTCTTCTGCCTCGCGGTCGGAGCGTTCAAGCCGCAGTTTCTCACGCTCGACCAGCTGCGCATCATCCTGCTGCTCACCCCGCTCATCATGATCGGGGCGATGGGGCAGATGCTGGTGATCGTCGCCCGCCACGTCGATCTCTCCATCGGCTCGATCCTCGGGCTCTCGGCGATGGTGAGCGGCATGCTCTACCGCTGGGACGCCACCTGGTTCGGTTTCGACGTGCCGTGGTGGATAGGCATTCCCATCTCGGTTGCGGTCGGCACCCTGCTCGGGCTCGCCAACGGCGCGCTCATCACTGTATTTCGCCTGCCGGCGATCATCGTGACACTGGGCACGCTCAGCCTCTATCGCGGCCTCACCTTCATCATCTCGAGCGCCAAGCAGATCGACCGGCAGTGGATTCCGTCCGAGCTCAAGGGCCTGTCGCAGACCTCGCCGATCTTCGGCATTCCGTGGATCATCTTCATTGCCTTCGGCGTGGCGATCCTCGTGTGGTATTTCGCCATGCACACCCGCGTCGGCCGGCAGATCTACGCGCTCGGCTCCAACCCGGTGGCGGCGCCGCTCCGCGGCATCAAGGTGACGCAGGTGACGCTGCTCGTCTTCGCCATTTCGGGGGCGCTCTCGGGCCTTGCCGGCATCCTCTATGCCAGCCGCTGGGGCTTCGTTAATCCGTCGAACACCGGCTCGGGCTTCGAGTTCCAGGTCATCGCCGCGGTGGTGATCGGCGGTGCTTCGATCAATGGCGGCGTCGGCACGGTGCTGGGCACGGTGCTCGGCGTGCTGCTGCTCGGCTGCGTATCGGCGGCGCTGCCGCTGCTCGGCATTCCGGGCACGTCGCAGGCCGCCATCTACGGCGCGGTGATCCTCATTGCGCTCGTCATCGACCGTTCGGTGCGCCAGCAGGGCATTGCCAGTCTCAAGAGGGTGCGGGCGTGAGCACGATGGATACCACCCGGCCAGCGCAGGATATCGCCCCGGCCCAGCCGCGCTGGAAGACGCTGCTGATCCGCCCCGAGACGATGACCTTCATCCTGCTGGTCGTCGGCGTCTTCGCCGGCAGCCTGCTGTCGCCCTTCTTCCTCGACATCAACTACATCCTCAAGAGCTTCACGCTCTATTCCGAGCTGGCCATCGTTGCCCTGGTGCTGACCATGGTGATCATCGCCGGCGAGATCGACCTGTCGCTTGCCGCCAACATGGCGCTCTCGGCCTGCATCTTCGCCTGGGCCCAGGCCTCGGGCGTGCCGGTACCCGCCGCCGTCCTCATCGGGCTCGGTTCGGGGCTTGCCATGGGGGCGCTCAACGCCTTCTTCGTCATCGGCCTGCAACTGCCTTCGATCATCGTCACCATCGGCACGCTGACGCTCTATCGCGGCCTCGCCCAGGTGCTGGCGGGCGACAAGTCGATCCGTGTGCCCGACTGGTTCATCGGGGTGGACAAGGTGATGCTGGGCGGCATTCCGCTGCCGGTGGTGCTGTTCGTGGTGCTGGCGATCGTGCTCGGCGTGGTGCTGGGCGGCACCATATTCGGCCGCAACATCTACCAGATCGGCACCAACGAGGTGGCGGCGCGCCATGCCGGCATTCGTTCCGCCCGCATCAAGGCCGGGCTGTTCGTGCTCGCCGGGGTCGTCGCGGCGGTTGCCGGCATCATGACGGCCTCGCGGCTCGGCTCGGTGCGCTACGACCTGGCGCTGGGGGGCGAACTCCAGATGGTGCTGATGGCGATGCTCGGCGGCACCTACATTTTCGGTGGCCGCGGCACCATTCTCGGCACCTTCCTTGCGGCCTGGCTGCTGGTGATCGTCTCTACCGGCATGATCGTCGCCAACGTGCTTCCGGCGGTGCAGCTGGTGGTGCTGGGCAGCCTGCTCATCGTCGCCATCATCGCCACAAACCTGATCTATTCCCGCACCCAGAGGTGACGGGCCAATCCGCCGGGCAAAACCGGCAAAACAGGAGGAAAGACGTGTTCAAGAAAGCCCTAGCACTCGGCCTCGCCGCCGGTATGGCACTGGCGACTTCTGCCATCGCGCAGGAGCCGCTGAAGATGGTCTATATCGGCAAGAATACCGGCAACCCGTATTTCGACTCGATCAATGGCGGCTTCGAAGACGCCTGCAAGTCGCTGGGCTGCGAGTATGAATTCGTCGCCCCCGCCACGGCCGAAGCCACCTCGCAGATCCCGTTCATCGAAGCGCAGATCCAGCGCGGCGTGAACGTCATCGGCATTGCGCCCAACAGCCCCGATGCCCTCAACCAGGTGCTCGACGATGCCCGCTCCAAGGGCATCCTCGTGCTCACCGTCAATGGCGACCTGACCGGCAATGAAAGCCACCGCGACGCCACCATCCTGCCGGTGAACTTCGACATTGTCGGCCGCGACCAGGTGGAGATGGTCGGCTCGCTCATCGGCTACGAAGGGGAGATCGCCATCCTCTCGGCCACCACCGAGGCCCCCGACCAGAACAAGTGGATCGTGGGCATGAACGAGACGCTCGCCAGCGATCCCAAGTATGCCAACATGAAGCTGGTGGCGACCGTCTATGGCGACGACCAGCCCGAGAAGTCGACCACGGAGATGGAAGCGCTGCTCGCCAACTACCCGAACCTCAAGGGCGTCATCGCGCCGACCACCGTCGGCATCGCGGCCGCCGCGCAGGTCGTGCAGTCGCGCGGCATCGCCGACAAGGTGAAGGTCACCGGCCTCGGCCTGCCGAGCGAGATGCGCGACTTCATCAAGGACGGCACCGTCACCGCCTTCCAGCTCTGGTCGCCCTACAATGAAGGCTGGCTGGCCGCCCACTTCGCCAAGGGCGTGCTCGAAGGCACGATCAAGAACGAAGTCGGCGCGACCTTCGAAGTGCCGAACCTCGGCACCATCACGATCAACGAGAACAACTCGATCAACACCCAGGCCGAACTGACCACGTTCAACGCCGACAATATCGACGACTTCGATTTCTGATCGGACGCAGACTGAATGAGAGAGCGCCGGGTGCAAGCCCGGCGCTTTTTGTTTGCCCGATAGCAGGCCGGGACGGCCCCCTCCCGGCCTCCGCGGCTAATGGAGGAAGGGCCTCCGCCCGGCGCCATCAGCCTCGCATTGTCGCCGTGCGATAGGGCGCCAGCGCGGCATCCACCGCTGCGAGGCAGAGCGCCTTCGGCTTTGCCGCCAGCGTGCCGGCGGCGACTGCCGGGTAGAGCCGACCGAGATACTGGCTCACCAGCGTATCGGGGATGCTCACACCCTCGAGCGCCGACATCAGCCTTTCGACTGCCGCCACCGCCACCGGGTGGGTCCAGTAGTAGCGGATGCGATCCGAATAGGAGAAATGCCGCTGCAGGTACTGCTCGTCGGGCGTGCCGGAATAGTGCGAGCGCCAGTTGCCAGGCTCGGCCAGCATCAGGGCCTCCATCACGTCCGGCAGGGGCTTGCCGTGGCCGAGATGCAGCTCGCGGGCGATGGCGTCGAGGCCGTAGAGCGCTTCGCGCAGGGCGAAGGTCAGGCCCGGCCCGACCTTGAGGATGGCGAAACCGTCATCGACCAGCGCCGACAGGGCTTCCACCGGCTGGTAGTCGGTCGAGTGGGCCTCGAATACCATCCCCGGCAGCCGCTCAAGCGCCTCCGACAGATCGCGCGCGGCGGGCGGGTCGTAGACCACGACATTGGCGTTGCCGAACTCGACGCCCGGCTGCACCACGAGGCCGATGAGCCGTTCGAGCGCTGCCTCGGCGCCACCTGCGGCGAAGGCTTCGCGATGCACCGCCAGCGTCCGTTCGGCGGCCGAGGCGGCGGTCACCTCGATGGCCTGGATTTCGTACGTCGCGCCGCCCGGCGGCGGCACCTCGGTGCCGATGATGTAGACCGGCAGCGGCAGGCCGGCTGCCTGCGCCGTGGCCTCGGCGACGTGCGCCAGCCGCCCCGCGCGTTCGGCCACGACCTCGTCGGCGAGTGCCGCCGGTTCGCCCTTGCAGCCCATGGAGCAATCGAGGTGGATCTTGCGGAAGCCGGCGGCGACATAGGCCGCGACCATCGCTTCGGCCTTGGCCATTGCCTCGTCGGCCGGGAGCGTCTTCCACGGGTTGGGGCCGAGATGGTCGCCGCCGAAGATCACCCGTTCCGCCGCGAGCCCCGCATCGCGGGCGATACCGAGCACGAAGGTGCGGAAGTCGGCCGGGGTCATGCCGGTATAGCCGCCATCCTGGTTGACCTGATTGCAGGTCGCCTCGATCAGCACCGCCGTGCCTGCGCGTTTCGCCTCGCGGCAGGCGGCTTCGAGTACCAGCGGGTGGGCCGAACACACTGAGGTTATGCCCGCCTGGGCGGTGACGCGCTCGCTCCCGAGCAGCAGGTCGAGCACCCGGTCGCGCGCGCTCATGCGAGCACGACCACCTTGGTGAGGTGGCGCGGCGCGTCGGTGTCGAGCCCCCTGGCCTGCGCCACGCGCTCGCCGAGGATCTGGAGGGCAGGGAGGTACACCAGCGGGCGCAGCGCCGGAGCCACGTCGGCAGGGAAACCGGGAGCGCCGGGGCCGCCGAGCGAGATCACCACCGCGCCCTTGGCCCGCACCTCGTCCGCCACCTTCTGCTCGGCGGCGAGCCCGTCGGCGCTGTGCAGCACCACGGCGACGCTCTGGTTGTCGATGAGGCTGATCGGGCCGTGGCGGTACTCGAGCGGGTGGAAGGCCTGGGTCATCGCCTGGCTCATCTCCATCAGCTTGAGCGCGCCCTCGACACCCACGCCATATTGCGCCCCGCCGCCGAGGTAGACGAAATGCGAGCGGCCCGCCAGCAGGGCCGTCGCCTCGGCGTCCACCGCCTTGAGCAGGGTTTCGGCCGCGGCGATGGCGGTTTCGTCCACGGTGACGCCCAACAGCTGCAGGCCGAGTTGCAGCATCAGGCTCGCCGAGGTGGTCATCACGATCCCCTCGCGCGGGTCGGTGGCCGCGGCAACGACGCGGTCGGAGTTGGCGGCGAGCGCCGAACCGGCCTCGACCGTGATGCCGATGACCGGGATGCCAGCGGCGCGGCTCGCCTTCGCGGCCGCCACCGTTTCGGTGGTTTCGCCCGAGCGCGAAATTGCCACCACCTGCACCGTGCCGCTTCCGGCCCAGTAGTTGCCGCGCCGGTTGGTCCACTCGTCGCCAGGCACGGCGAGCGCCTGCCAGCCGGCGGCGTTGGCCGTCGCAGCCAGCGTCATGGCGAGGTTGTAGGATGAGCCGCAGCCGACGAACGCGGTGAGCCCGGCGTGGGGGAGCTGATCCAAAGGCGCGGCGGCGCGCCGCCAATAGGGGAACTGATCGAAGATGGTCTGTTCTGTGGCACCCATGGGTTGGCCCTTCCTATTCCTGTATCTCTATTGGTGCGGTGGCGAGCGAGGCCGCGAGCCGCGCCACGAATTCTTCGGTGACCGGCAGGCCGGCATGCTGGGCTGCCGCGAGAAGCGCCCCGCCCACGGGAGGCAGCAGTGGCAGGCGCGGCGGGCGCCCGATCCGCTCGGTTACCGCGTTGCGCAGTACCGGGGCCTGGAACAGGCCGCCGGCATAGCTCCACGCCATGGCGGGTGCTGCGAGCCTCCGCTCCAGCGTTCGCACATGCCAGGCCAGCTCATCGGCCGCGGACTCGACGATGGCGCGCGCCGGCATGTCGCCATCCTCGGCGAACTGCAGCGCCACTCGCGCCAGTGCCGCGATCTGCGTGCGCGGTTCGTCGAGATGGGCGAGCCAGCCCTCGATCTGGCCGACGCCATTAGCCGGGTCGAGCCCGGCGAGGCGGAACACGGCGGCCACCATGCCTGTTTCAGGGCCGCGGCCATCGAGGGCCTTGCTGATAGCGCCAAGCACCTTGCGGCCGATCCAGTAGCCGCTACCCTCGTCGCCGATGATTTCGCCCCAGCCTCCGGTGCGGTGCGACACACCGGCCGCGTCGCGCGCCCAGGCCATCGAGCCCGTTCCGGCCAGGATGAGGATGCCTGGCCCGCCGCCGAAGCCGCCGAGATGGGCAGCATCCACGTCGTTGAGGACACGGGTGGGGGCGTGGGCGAAGAGTTCGGCGATCACCCGCTCCTGCGCCGCCGAGATTTCCGCCACCTCGCCATAGGCGGGCAGGGCGGCCACTGCGGCCTTGAGGCCTGGCCTGCGGGCGGCGTCGTGCACCTGCGTTGCTAGCAGTTCGGGCCAGTTCTGGCGTTCAAGCGGACTGGTTGCCGTGCCTCGTCTCAACTCGAGCACCTGCCCGCTAGCGTCGGCCACTGCCACAAGCGTCTTGCTGCCGCCTCCGTCTATGCCGCAAAGCACGCCCCCACGCATCGAACGCACACCGTCCTACGATCGTCTCACCTTTGGCTGTCGGGTACCATCAAAGCGGCTGCGCCGTCTCGTAGGCGATGGTCGCAAGTAGCGCCTCGCGCTCGGACACCACTTCGGCAAAGCCCAGTTCCTCGCGGATGCGGCTGGTGTCGAGGGTCAGCGGATAGCGGAGGTCGCTGGCCTCGGCACGCTCGAACAGCAGGGCCTGCTCGGCCGCGGGCACCGTCTCGACCTCGATGGGGATGTTCATCACCACCCCGAAGGTGAGCAGCCACTCGATGGGCGTGCGCACGAAGGGCTGCCCGACATTGTAGATGCGGCCGGCCGCGCGCGGATCGAGGGCCGCGAGGGCGATCGCCTCGGCCACATCGGTGAGGTAGCCATAGGAGTTGGGCCACTTGCCGGCCCGCTCGTCGAGCTTCACCAGTCCGCCGCGCTTCACGGCCTCGATGGCCCAGCGGAAGCGATGCTGCTTGTCGCCCGGACCGAAGATCATGGGGGCGCGGATCACCGTGGTGGCAAAGCGCGTGTCGCCGAGCGCGGCCTCCTCGAGGACGATCTTGTCGTAGTCCTCGAACAGGTCGTTCTCTACGCCCTTGGGACGGCGCGAGTTACCGCGATAGGGGTAGCGCGAAGTGCGAAGCGGGTCGGTCTCCTTGGCTGGCGCCGCCTGGACGGGCGGGCTCTCCTTGCGCAGGAGGCCGCCATAATTGGCGTAGACGTCGACTGAGCTCAGCAGCAGGTAGCGGCCGCCGGTCTTCGCCGTCGCCTCCATCACGGCACGGGTGTTACGGAGGCCGAGGGCGAAGATGTCGATCACCGTATCGACGCCGTGGGCGCGGAAGATGTCGGTGAGGCGCGCCTCATCCACGCGGTCGCTGCGCTCGAACACGGCGCCTGCCGGCAGGTTCACCGGGTGCTCTCCACGCGCTACCACTACCGGCGCGAGGCCGCGCCCCACCAGCCGCTCGGCCACGGCGGTGCCGATGAACCCCGTCCCGCCGATGATCGCCACTGTCATTGTCAAACTCCGAGAAACAGTCAGTCATCCGATAGCGGCTCGCAACGGGGATGTCACACGCCTACATGGAGGGATAAGACTTCCTTCCAGTTTTCACCGCCGGAGGCATCATGAAGAAAATCGGCTTTCTGTCCTTCGGACACTGGACCCCTTCTCCCCATTCGCAGACGCGCTCGGCTTCCGACGCGCTGTTGCAATCGATCGAGCTTGCCGTGGCGGCCGAGGAACTGGGCGCGGACGGCGCCTATTTCCGCGTCCACCACTTCGCCCGCCAGCTCGCCTCGCCCTTCCCGTTGCTTTCGGCGGCCGCCGCGCGCACGAAGCGGATCGAACTGGGCACGGCCGTGATCGACATGCGCTACGAGAACCCCCTCTACATGGCGGAGGATGCGGGCGCGGCCGACCTCATTTCCGGCGGGCGACTACAGCTTGGCATTTCGCGCGGCTCGCCCGAGCAGGTAATCGAGGGCTACAAGTATTTCGGCTACGTGCCGGCCGAGGGGCAGACCGATGCCGACATGGCGCGCGGCCATGCCGAGGTGTTCCTCGACGTGCTGCGCGGCGAAGGCTTCGCCCAACCCAACCCGCGGCCGATGTTCCCCAACCCGCCCGGCCTGCTCCGCCTCGAGCCCCACTCCAAGGGCCTGCGCGACCGCATCTGGTGGGGCGCAGCGACGACGCCGACGGCGCAATGGGCCGGCAAGCTCGGGATGAACCTGCAGAGCTCGACGCTGGTCATGGCTGAGAGCGACAAGCCCTTTCACGTGCAGCAGGCCGAGCAGATCGCCGCCTTCCGCAAGGCGTGGGAGGAGGCCGGGCATACGCGCACGCCTCGCGTCTCGGTCAGCCGCTCGATCTTCGCGCTCGTCAACGACACCGACCGGATGTATTTCGGCGGCGACCAGAGCCAGGACCATTTCGGCTATATCGAGCCGGGCAAGCAGGCGGTGTTCGGCCGCACTTATGCCGCCGAGCCCGACCAGCTGATCGAGGAGCTGAAGCAGGACACCGCCATCGCGGCGGCCGACACGCTGCTGCTCACCGTGCCGAACCAACTGGGCGTCGAATACAACGCCCATGTCATCGAGAGCATCCTCAAATATGTGGCCCCCGGCCTCGGCTGGCGCTGAGCTTTGATCGATCGGCACTATGCGGTGGACTGTTACACCAACGTGTCATCCCGGGCCTGACCCGGGAACCACCTTGAAATCTACGCTGGTGGCAAGGTGGTTCCCGGCTTGCTGGCCGGGATGACACGTCAGTGGGGGGCTGGCATCGTCGCGGTACAGGCCCGACGCTGGCCCTGCG
>ENA-UOVV01000186-UOVV01000186.1-compost-metagenome-genome-assembly--contig:-NODE-186-length-93995-cov-7.962231_pt1 | contig 93995 bp, 86 predicted proteins | sample MGYA00238155_ERZ761577 | MGnify/ENA primary metagenome ERZ761577 (study PRJEB28898, sample SAMN06268775) | compost metagenome | isolation source: Emeryville, CA | place: USA:Emeryville, CA | collected...
TCTACGGTGTTGTGCTCGCCGGTACCGCGATCGCATCGACCCGCGTCAAGGCGCTGGTGGCCTGGGGCGGCGCCTTCTTCCTCGCCTCGGACACCTTCCTGTCCTTGGTGATCGTCATGCCGGACGCAGTTGCAGGCTGGGGCTTCTTCCTGGCGATGCTCACCGACAACGGCGGTCAGGGTCTGCTGGCGCTCGGTGCCGTGCTCGTCATGCGGGCGCGCCGCTGATTAGACGTGCTCCTGGAGCCACATCTCCAGCACGGCGAGCGACCACAGCGTGTTGCCGCCGCGACGGTCAAGCATGCCGTTCGGGTCCTGCAGCATGGCCTCACGGACATTGTCCCGAATGATGCCGCGCTCCCGGGCAGCCTGGCTGCCGAGTAGGTCGCGGAGCTGCTCGAGCACGGGCCCGCCGAGCGTGCGAAGGCCCGGCACCGGGAAGTAGCCCTTTGGGCGGTCGATGACCGCGCTCGGCATGATGCGACGACCCACCTGCTTGAGGATGCCCTTGCCGCCCTCGGCGGCTTTGAGCTCCGGTGGGCACGCGGCGGCAAGCTCGACCAACTCATGGTCGAGGAACGGCACTCGCGCCTCCAGCCCCCACGCCATCGACATGCTGTCCACGCGCTTGACCGGGTCGTCCGGCATCAGCAGATGCGTGTCGAGGCGCAGCACCGCGTCGGTCGCCGTCTGCGCGCCCGGACGCTGCATCGCTGACTCCAGCAGGTGACGACTCACATCGCTGGCTACCGCCAATTGCGGCGTCACCATGCGCTGCACCTGATCGTGCGTGTAGTCGCGGAAGGCGTCCTCGAACACCGCCAGCGCGTCGACCCGGTCCGCGTGGGCGGCCGACTGGTGGTAACTGTACCCGCCAAAGACCTCGTCGGCTCCTTGTCCGGACTGCACCACCTTGGTGCTTTGGGCGGTGAACTGCGAGAGCAGGTAGAAGGCGGTGACATCGTGCGAAGCCATCGGTTCGGTCATCGCGGCAACCGCGCGGGGCACGGCCTCGGCCAGTTCCGCGTTGCTGACGCGCAGCCGCTGGTGCCGCGTGCCGAATCGTTCGGCGATGACGTCGGAGTAGGCGAACTCGTCACCGGCCTGCGAGCCAACCGACTCAAAGCCAATGGTGAAGGTGTCCAGTGGCTCAGTTGCCACTTCATCGGCGAGGGCGACCAACATACTCGAGTCCAGGCCACCCGAGAGCAGCACCCCCACCGGGACGTCAGCCACCAAGTGGCGGCGCACCGCACCGCGCAGGGAGTCGAGGACCGCCTCCTCCCAATCCTCGGCGCTCCAATCGGCGCGGTCGGGGTCACGGGAATAGTCCACGTGCCAGTACTCGCGCTGGTGTCGGGTGCCGTCCGCCTCGACCACCATCACCGTGGCCGGCGGCAACTTGGTCACGCCACGCAGAATCGTCCGGGGCGCGGGCACGATCGAGTGCCAACTCAGGTAGTGGTGCAATCCGACCGGATCGATGGAAGTGTCCACCCCGCCACCGGCCAGCAGGGCCGGCAGCGAGGAGGCGAACCGCAGCGAACCGTCGACACCCGCCAGGTACAGCGGCTTCACGCCGAGGCGGTCCCTGGCGAGCAGTACTCGATTGCGTCGCTGATCAAACAGCGCGAACGCGAACATGCCATGCAGGTGGTCGACCAGGTCATCACCCCACTTGGCATAGGCCTTGAGAATCACCTCGGTGTCGCTGGCGGACCGGAAGCTGAAGTCGGCGGACAACTCGGCCCGCAGCTCAACGTGGTTATAGATGCAGCCGTTGAAGACCAGGGCGAGGCCGAGGTCCTCGTCCACCATCGGCTGACTGCCGCGCTCGGACAGGTCAATGATGCCGAGGCGGCGGTGCCCGAAAGTCACCCAGTCGTGCTGCCACAGGCCCTCAGCGTCTGGCCCGCGCGAGGCCATCGCGTCGACCATACGCTGCACCGCATCCCGCGGTGTCTGGGCGTGAAAGGACAGAGATCCGGCAATGCCACACATGTGTCCTCCTAGACCAGCGCGCCGACGGCGCGACGGTTCGAGATGGCAATGGCGTCTTGGACGACCGCCGACAGGGAACGGGTGCGTGCGTACGCCTCGCGTTGCTGCCGAGCCCCCGTGCCGTCCGAGAAGATCGTGTCAAGCCCAGTGACGACGCGGTCCCGATCGCCATTGGCTTCGAGCGCGTCCGAGACGTGGTCCAGCAACGCCGCGACCGCGTCCCGAGCACGTACAGGGCGGCCCAAGTGCAGGTCGACCAGATCGTCTTCGATGCCAAATCGGCTGGCGGTCCACATGGCGGCCCGGAGCATGGCAGTGGGCACCGGGATGATCGGCTGGGCGGTGTGCCACTCCTCGGCGGCGGTGTCGACCAGTGCGCGAACCAGCGCAGCCAGGGTCGGGACGTGGCTGGGATCCAGGCACACGTCCGCCATCCGCATTTCCACTGTGGGGTTGTTGCGGCTCAGGCGAGCATCGAAATAGATCATGCCCGGATCCAGCAGCACGCCGGACTCCACGAGATCCTGGACGCCCTGATGGTAGGCGCGGGCGCTGCCAAAATGGTCATAGGCGCCAGCGGTGGGCCAGCGGCTCCACGCCTGGTACCGAAAGCTGCCAAAGTCGGTGTCGCGGCCCTGCCAGAACGGTGAGTTGGTGCTGAGCGCGTGCAACACCGGCAACCAGGGGCGGATGCGATCCAACACCGCCACACCTTCCTCGTCGTCCGCCACGCTCACGTGCACGTGCAGGCCGCAGGTGAGCTGCTCCCGGAAGGTCATGCCGAAGCGTTCCTGCATGCGGTGGTACCGCGGATCCGACGCGGCATGTGAGGTGACCGGCAGCACACTGGTCGCCAGCGCGACAGCACGCGCGCCAACCTCCTGGGCAGCCTCGTCGGCGAGCTGCCGACCCGCAAACACCAGCGCCTCGATGCGCTGCATGTCATCGCTCGGCGGAGACACGAGTTCGATCTGTTCGGCCTTCGCCTCGCGCTCAATCATGGGCAGCAGGCTGCCGGTGGTGGGGTCTTGCTGGTGCTCGTCAGCGAAGTCGCTGCGGCGCAGAATCGGTTCGATTGCTGCGACCGGAAGTCCAGTGTTGGGGTCGACGAGGAACAGTTCCTCTTCAATGCCGACGGTTCGCTTCGATCCCGAAGGATGAATGCTGCCCACGGTGAATCACTCCTTTATGGCTCAGTCGCGCCGAAACGGTCAACTGCAGACGTATTGACGATAGTCAGAGCCTTCGGAGATAACAGGCCCTTGAATTTTCAGGGACGGGTCGGTATTCGCGCGCGGGTGTAGCAAAGGTACTTTGGCTGTCCGTGTGTGTTCGCGCAGAGTGTCGACTTGGCAGGAATTGCCGACTTGGCATCTAGTCCGACATCGCGGCGCTGGTGGCATCCAATGCGGCCCTCACCGTGCCCGCGACCACAGATGCAGGGTCCCCATGCAGTGTTACCGCAGTGTCGCTGACCACGTCACCCTTGGCCACCGCGATGTACACCGTCCCGGGTGGCTGGCCTTCTTCGCTGCCCGGCCCACCCACTCCGGTGACGCCGACACCGATCTCAGCGCCGAGCAGACGGGCCGCCGCGGTGGCCATGGCGCGAGCTGTCTCAGGAGTCACCACAGGTCCCGGCGGGGTGCCGAAGAGGTCGTGCTTGACCTCGGCTGCGTAGGCAACAATGCCGCCTCGGAACCACTCGGATGCCTCTGGGGCGGCCGCGAAGGCGTTGGCGAGCAGCCCGCCAGTGAGCGACTCAGCAACGGCGATGGTCGTACCGGTGCGGCGTGCCGCCTCGGCAATCGCGGTGATCGGCACGTGGGAGGGGGAGTCAATGGTGGCAGGCATGCTGTCCATATCACCCACAAGCGGCACGAAAATACAAGCCCCTAGCCCACCTGACGATCCGCGCCTGAGACTGAACGTTTGGGGCAGATCCTGTTCTGTGCGCACAATTCCCCGAATACTGGAAGCATGGGCTTCCTCTATTACAACGGTCTCGTCGAATTCGAGTTCGAGGACCGCACCTTGGCACACCTCAAGGCCGCCATTGGGACGAAGCTTCGGCGGCAGGAATCCTTCCTGCTGAACTGGACGAACCCACCAGAGAATGGGAGTGGTCGAGTCACCCTGTGGATCTCGCCAGCGATCCCGCTGGTGTTCAAGTTCGCGGGCAACACCCCGCCCACACTGAATAACGCGTGGGTGCAGGTGCTCATCGAGACGGCCAACACGCCACGGGGCATGACCGTCGTGCGGGAGAACCAACTCGACGCCGTCGTGACGAATCCGTTGACCGGTACGGTGACCGGGCTGCCAGGCACTGCCTCACCATAACCCCGTTTACTTACCGGGGTGCGGCTGAAAGTTCAAGCCCCTACAGTGAACTGCTCCATCACCGTACGGTGCAAGAAGCGCGGGTCACGAACCCGCCATTCATGTGCGAGGTGAGGAGAGCGACATGGTTCGTATGGCACCCCGACTGATGGGGGTTGAAGAGGGGTTCGTGCTCCTCGACCCGGCCACCGGAGCGCCGGCCAACGGCTCGGCGGACAGCGTGCGTCAGGCACTGTCCGGCAACTTGGCGATCAAGCAGGACTTCTGCGACAGCCAACTCGAAATCGTTACGCCACCGTGCGTCCACTCGGACGATGCGGAACGGATCCTGACCGACCTGCGCGCCGAGGTCGCCGCGGTGGCGGAGTCGCGCGGGTTGGTACTCGCCCCAACCGGTACACCACCCGTGCTGCCGACGCAGCAGGCAGTCTCGCCCGTGACTCAAGATGAGCATTACTACCAGGTGGCTGGCACGGTGCGGCAGCTCGGGCGTGCGCACCACGTGAACGGCCTGCACGTGCATATCGAAATCGCGCGCCCGAACGAGGGCGTCCGCATTATGAACGGGCTGGCCCGGTGGGCGCCGCTGCTGCTCGCGATGACGAGTAACTCACCGTACTGGGATGGCGCGGATACGGGCTTCCACAGTTGGCGCCACCTCGTTGGCTGCGCCTGGCCGATGCAGGGGTATCCGGAGCAGGTCCGAAGCGGTCACGAATATGAAGAGCGACTGAGTGGACTGGTGCGCGCGGGCGTGCTGGGGGATAAGAACTCGGTATCGTGGCTGGTTCGCCTCTCGCAGCACTACCCGACCGTCGAGGTGCGCCTCGCCGATGTGCAACTCACGCCGGGTGCATCGGTCGGGTTCGCGGCAATCGTGCGCGCTCTAGCGACCACGATCCTGCGTGACCGTCGATCCGCTCGGCCCAGCGCGCTGCGCTCAAACCAGGTCGATGCCGCACTCTGGTTCGCGGCGCGTGACGGCCTCTCCGGATCGCTCACCGACCCCAAGCGCGGTGAGCCGGTCCTCGCGGCCACCTGGCTCGAGGAGCTCCTCGACACCGTCGCGCCGGCGCTCGCCGCCCAAGGTGACCTTGATCGCGGCGCGGGATACATCGAAACGATGTTGCGGCGTGGCTCGGATGCTCACATGCAGCGTCGAGCGCACGCGAGCGGTGGCCTCGCCGGAATCATCGACCTGTATCGCAGCATCCACTCGCCCGAGCAGGCCGCTGCCCAGGCGAAGGCGCTGCGTCAGGCGCAGGCTCCGATGCAGCGACGCGAGCAGCAGGCGCCACCCGCTGTGGCGGAGGCGCGTGAGCCGCTGATCGATCTGGAAGCGACGGTCGTTCCCTAGCGGCCGAGTAGGAGGAGCGATGCCCCAGCGCAAGACGTCGCAACTGAAGGATCCGGAACTCTACGAACGGCTCCGCGCCGACGGGGCCTCGGCCGAGAAGGCGGCGCGGATCTCGAATGCCGCAGCCGCCGAGGGTCGGAGCACGGTCGGGCGCCGCGGCGGGACCGCAGCGAACTACGCCGATCGTACGGTGCCAGAGCTGCGGCGCCGTGCGAAGGAACTCGGACTGCGCGGCTACTCATCGATGCGAAAGAGCGAACTGATCGACCTCTTGCAGCACCATTAGTTCGCCGCGCGGTCATCCCGCAGCGGCCGGGCCGAACAAAAGGACACAGCATGACCAATCGCGACCCACGCACCAAGTACTGGAGCGGCACCTTCCCCGGGCAGGAGCAGGAGCAGCCCGGAATGACCGAGGAGACCACGCCGGAGCCCGATCACGGGGAGACGACCTATCGTGGCTCTGGCCGGCTGGCTGGACTCTGCGCGCTGATCACCGGCGGTGACTCTGGAATTGGCCGCGCCGTTGCCATCGCCTATGCCCGTGAGGGCGCGAAGGTAGCGATCTCGTACTTGCCGGAAGAGCAGGAAGACGCTGAGGCAACCGCCGCGCTGGTTCGGGAGGCAGGGAGCAAGGCGCTGCTGTTGCCAGGGGACATTCGCGACGAGGCCGTATGTCGCTCGATCGTGGCCGACACCGTCGCCGAACTCGGCTGTCTCGACATCCTCATCAACAATGCCGGATACCAGCAGCATCGACCCGGTGTTGAGACGCTCGAGCGCGAGGATGTCATGCGGGTGCTCGAGACGAACCTGCTGGCACCGCTGCTGATCACGAAGGCGGCCGTGCCGCACCTGCAGCCTGGGTCCAGCATTATCTTCACCGCCTCGATTCAGGGCTTCGATCCGTCCCCGATGCTGGTGGACTATGCCGCGACCAAGTCCGCGCTGGTGTCCTTCACCCGGTCGCTGGCCGAGGAACTGGGACCGAAGGGCATCCGGGTGAATGCGGTCGCCCCGGGCCCGATTTGGACGCCGCTGATTCCGGCGACCGGCTGGGACGAGAAGCAGCGCAAGTTCGGGCAAGATACTCCACTCGGCCGCGCCGGGCAGCCCGCCGAGCTGGCCGGCGCCTACGTCTACCTCGCCTCCGAGGACGCCTCCTACACGTCCGGAACCGTGCTCGCCGTCACCGGCGGAAAACATCTTTGACGGTTCTGGGTCCGCTGATTCGGGCAGCGGACGGAGGTGGTGCCCCGATTCAGGGACGGGGCGCCACCTCCACGTTCCTCCGACTACGGGGTGCCGATATCGGTAAGGCCACTAGCCGTCACCGCGAGCACCCGGTCCAGCGTGAGCTGCCGCAAGAACGCGGGCTCGTGGCTGACGATCACGACGGCACCGCGGTACTGCTGCAGCATCCGAACGAGGTGCGCTTTGGTGTCGAGGTCGATATCGTTCGTCGGCTCGTCGAGGACCAGGAGCTGTGGTCCGGGGTCGGCCAGCAGCAAGGAGGCGAGCACAGCCCGGAAGCGCTCGCCGCCCGAGAGGGTGTGTAGCGGACGGAGTGCGGTGTCGCCTTGGATCAGGAAACGGCCGAGTCCGTTCCGGAGCTCGCTGACCGGCTTGCCCGGTGCCGCTGCGGTGAGCAGGTCGAGTGCGCTGCCGTGCAGATCCACGTCCGGACGCTGCGGCAGGTAGCCGATGCGCTCGACGTGCGACGTGGCGGTGGGGCGATCGGGCTCGCTCAGGCCCTCGTGGGTCTCACCGGTGACGGCTCCGACGAGCCTTCGCAGCAGGGTCGACTTCCCCACTCCGTTCGGTCCGACGATCGCCCAGCGTTCCGGGCCTTGGAGTACCCTGTCTCGGTCGTTCGCGGAGAAGGTCGCGACTCGCCTGCCGTGGGAAAGACCTGGGTCAGGCAGGGTCAGCGGCATTGCGTCGTCGTCACGGAGGCGATCCTCGGCATCGCGCACCGCCTCCTGCGCATCGGCAATCTTGGCCTTCGCCTGCTCACGGAGTCGGCCGGTGGACTGTTCCGCGCTGTTCTTCCATGCGTTCAGCACGATTTTTGGCGCGGTCGCATTCGCGCGGGCTGCGCGACCCGCCGCGCGTCGGGTTGCCATCGCCTGCTCCTGCTGGGCGGCGTCATCGCGCTCGCGCTGCAGTCGCTGCTTGGCCGCGGCGAGCTGCTTGGCAGCGGCCTGCTGTTCCGCAGCGGTGGCGGCCTGCCACGCCTGGTAGCCGCCGCCGAAGGTGCGCAGTCGGCCGCCTCGCAGTTCCACCGTGTGGTCCACGAGGTCCAGCAGTTCCAGGTCATGACTGACGACCAGTAGATCGCCCCGCCATGCCGTGACCAGGTCATGCACCTGGGCGCGGTGTCGGGCGTCGAGGTCATTCGTGGGCTCGTCAAGCAGCGTCAGCGCCGCGCGCCGCAACTGCACGCCGACCAGCGCGAGGATGCGCGCCTCGCCGCCGGAGACCTCGCCGAGGCGCCGATGCAGCAGCGCGGCCATGCCGAGCCGGTCGAGTTGCGCGGTGAGGCGTTCGGCCAGGTCCCAATCGTCGCCAACAGTGTCGAAGAGCTCGGGGGCGTACTCGCCAGCCTCGATCCGGTCGAGGGCATCCAGTTTGGTCGTCACGCCGAGCAGGTCGGTGACGGGCGCATCCGGATTGAGCCACGGGTGCTGGGGGAGCACCGTGACCTCGCCGGAGCGGGTGATGGTGCCGCTGGTCGGGGTCAGTTCGCCGGTGATGAGTCGTAGCAGGGTCGACTTGCCTGCGCCGTTGCGGCCGATCAGGCTCGACCTGCCAGCGGGCACTTCGAAGGTGACGTCGTGCAGCAGGGCGTGGCCGTCCGGCCAGGCGAATGTGAGTTGGTGCAGAGAAATGGGCACAGGGCTCCTTCGGTCGGTCTGTGCGCAGACCGTGCCGGAGAGCCGTGGCAAACCATGCCAGAGGAAGACGAAGACCGACAGTGCTGCGCTGTGGAGCGCACCTGTCGGCGATGCCGAACACCGTGCGCTAGGGAGCGGGGATGCCGGTCAGCTTCATGTCGTCAGTCCTTCGATCGGGGAGAGTGCCCTGCGAGTGTAGCCCAGCAGGCTAGGAAGTGGTCAAGCCCTTGCCAGCGGATTCGCGGCGGGCGCGGCCAGCCTGGCCGATCCAGCCGAGGTGGGTGTGCTGGAAATCATCGTCGTGCTTCAAGCCATAGCCGAGGGCGCGGTCCAGGGCCACGTGGAACGCCCAAGCGCCGGCGATGATGACCAGCCAGGTCGGGTTGGATTCTTGCACGCTGGCCGAGAGTAAGCCGATGACGACTGTGAGCAGCACTGGACCGGTGTAGTTGTGCACCAGGTTGTAACTGATCGCACCGACTCGGGTTGAGATCGCGTATCCGATCGCGGACAGATCAAAGACCAGGAACAGTACGGCGAGCCACCACCAGTCGAGGCCGACCCAGATGAAGCCCAGGAGGATCGCGAGCGCGATCGCGGCGTTCTCGACGCGCTGGATGGTGGTGGTCATCAGGCTCCTTCGCTAGCGGGCGAGCCGGGCCTCGAGCCCGAGCCGCACGTTCTCCCACTCGTAGTCGAGGACAGAGTACACGCAGGTGTCACGGACGGAGCCATTCGGCGGGACAGTGTGGCACCGAAGTGCGCCATCCAGCTTGGCGCCTAACTTCTCGATCGTGGCCCGGGACTGGTGGGTCTGGGCGTGCTGGCGAATCTCGACCCGCACCGTGTCCAGGGGTGCTGCGCAGGGTTCCTCGGGTCGCGTCTAGCGCGACCCGAGAAGAGAACCGGAGTACTCAGGGCACATCTTGCCGCTGCCGTATCCAGCGGCTTCCGCGTACCGCAGGACCTCACGCTCGTCAGTGGTGAGCTTGCGGAACTCTGCGATGATCTCGGAGGCATTCTTGCCTTCCTTAAGCCACATGCAGGTCTGCGAGATGACTCGCACCATGTACGCGTATTCTTCCTGGGTCAACGGGCAGACGTCCTTGGTATTCGCGCAGAGGCCGTCCCAGAATGCGTCACCAGTCGACTCCTGCCCCGAGGCTGGTGCCGATTCGTCACTCAACATGGCGTTGACACTCGCAGGGCAGTACTGCTGCGCTCCCGCGACGGTGAGGGCGAGTATGTGCGTGAGGGGAGGCCGCTCCGGGTCTTGGATGCTGAGAAAGTAGGAACTCAGTTCGAGGACATAGTCCTCCTTGGAGGGTTCGGCCTGCAATGCCGCACATGCCCACTCCGTATGCCGAAACAGCGTTTCGTTGGGATACGCCGGCACGCCGGGCATTATGACCGCGAATCGCTGCTGCGCCGCAGAGTCCAGCCGATCCGATTGCGTGAGAGCCAGCCCAGCGTCTCGATACTGCTGAACGCTGGTCTGTCCAACCGGTGCCGGTTGCTCGACGGCGGGAATGGATTGGGCCGATTGACAAGCAGTCAGCATCAGTATCGAGGCCAGCACCGTAATGGATGCACGTATCTTCACAGCTTCACCCTTCTTGTGACGTGTCTCAAGAAGTAGTGCCAGCACGCAACGGACGCAGTGAACGGGATCGATCTGTGGAGAATGAGCGAAGGCTGCGAGCCTGTGGAATTGGTCTCGCACAACGGCACTGTGCGGCGGAGCGTCTCAGCACCCTCGGCCTGCTCGACCGGTAATTGGACAACTGCAGGAGGGGTGCGGTGGCTCCTCAGTCACTCCGCCGCTGCCAGGAGGCGGTCCGTTGTGCGCTCACCGTGCCAGCCGTGCCTCAAGCCCCAGCCGCACGTTCTCCCACTCGTAATCCAGCACCGAGTACACGCAAGTGTCGCGGATGGAACCGTTCGGCAGCACCATGTGGCGCCGCAGCACGCCGTCCAGCTTGGCGCCCAGCCTCTCGATTGCGGCCCGCGATTGGTGATTCTGGAAGTGGGTGCGTATCTCGACCCGCACCGTGTCCAGAGTCTCGAAGGCGCGCTGGAACAGCAGCAGCTTCGCGGCAGGGTTCACCTTGGTGCCGTGCGCGGCTCGCCCCAGCCAGGTCGAACCGATCTCGAGGCGACGATCCGACGGCGCCAGATTCAAGTACGTCGTCATGCCCACCGCGCGACCGGTGCCGCGATCGATCACTGCCCACGGGGCGACGAGGCCGGCGGCATGCTTGGCGAGGCGTGCCTCGATCTCGCCCGCCATCGATTCCGGCGAGGGGATGGTCGTGTACCAGGTCGTCCACAGCTCGCCGGGCAGCACTGCCTCGACCAGGTCATCGTGATGCGCAATGCTCAGTGGTTCGAGCCGCACCCACTCGTTCTCCAGCACCGGAGCATCGCTGTACGTCATCGTTCGATGTTACTGGTCGCCCTGTCCGGGCTCAGTCGACTTCTTGCGTGCGTTGGGGCGAAGTCCAGTGATGAAACTCTTGCCGGCGTCAACCGCTTGCGCAGCGGCGTCGGCGGCGGCGCTGACGGCTGCTCCTGTCTTTTCTGCTGCTGTCCCCGCGGCCGCCGCTGCAGCACCGATAACCTGCACTGTCGCAGCGATGCCCTGTTCTCCGGCGGTCACCACGTTGTCACGGACTTCGGAAGCCGCGTCGCTCCAGGCGCGAGCGGTCACTGCACGGGCTTCGGCAATGAGTCCCAGGGCGGTGCCGAAGTCCGAGAGCGTCTCCTGCATCGCAGTGGTTGCCGCGACGATGCGCTTGGGTGCGAGGGGGTGAAGGAGTACCTTCTCATTTGCGGTGCGCACGGCCGTCTCGATGGCTTGTAAGACTCGCTCGCAGGCGGCGGCAATCCTGGCACGACGGTCCAGACGGGCCGCCCGCAACCCCTCGGTATGTTGCGCGAGTTGCTCGGGTGCTTCCTCGCGCACTCGATCGAGTTCGATGACGGTGAGCGCTTCCTGTAGTTGGACGCTGCGGGCCAGCACTCCGGTCCAATCCTCGACCTCTTTCCGCCCACGATCTGCTGCTTCGGTGAGATTTTGTATGGAGTCCGTTTCCAATGCGCCGGCGGAGTGCTCGATCTGGCGCAGGGCGTAGGCCTGGGTGGCGGCGATGATCTGATCAGAGCCCTGCACCTTCGACCATGTCACAGGGGAGATTCCCCCGGTGTGCTGGCGAATCTGCATCGCATCGTCGATGACGAGGCCCACGCCGACGAGTTGCGAGAGCACCGCGTCGGTTTGTCCGCGGAGCACGGCTTCGACTCGCTGCTGTATCGCCTCGAGGTACGCCGTGATCTCTTGCATCGCCTGCTGTGCCGCGAGCTGCGTCATGAGGCCGCCGAGGCCGGCGAGGCCGGCCGGTGAGCTGAGGAGCCCTTTGAGGCCCTCAACCTGTTCGAACTCGACCAACTTCGTGACCCGACCCTTGCTGCCCTGAACGACAGCCCGCTTCGTGAGGGCAGAACTGCCCTTCATCAACTTGCCTGCGTTAATGGCGGCTCGTGATTCCTTAGTGATTTTCACGTAGAGGCCGGAGTGTTCAGCCACGGTTGCAGCAGCCGACGACACCGCCCCGGCCTGAGCGAAGATGCCCGACCAAGAGCCTCGAGGGTTGAACCGTTCGCCAGGCATGTCGAGGTCGATCGCGAACTGCTCGATGGCCTCGTCGGGGCCGATCAACAACACGCCCTCGTCATCCTCGTAGACGGCAATTTCGTCGGTCACGCAGGCTCCCCGCAATCAGCGTTCACATCTGGAATAGCAGTGAGCGTAGCTGTGGCGACTGACTCCCGTCGAGAGTGCCAACCGCAGCAGTCTGCACTGCAGTCGCCGAGACGCTCAGAATGCACCGACCGCCAGCCGGATACCAGCCCCAGCGAGCAGCGTCGTGACCGTGATCAGCAGCGACGGCACGAAGAAGGAATGGTCGTACAGCCGGGTGCCGAGCTTGGTGCTGCCGGTGGTGTCGAACTGGGCTGCGGCGATTTGCAGGACGTTGGTCGGCAGCAGGTAGATGCCGCCGAGCGAGCAGACCCACAGTCCCACGACCAGCGGCATGGGGACGCCTGCGGCCAGCACGATCGGCACGATCATGCGCGTCGCGGTGGACTGGCTCGTGGTGAGCACCGCGACCAGGAAGATGCCGACCGCCATCGTCCAGGGCATCTGCTGTACGAGGTCGCTGAGGGTCGCCGCGACCGTGTCGTTGTGGGCCTGCAGGTAGGTATCGATCATCCAGGCGAGGCCATAGAACGCGATCGCTGCGACCATGCCGCCTCGGAAGATCGGCATGGTGGGCACGGCGTGGATGTCGGGGGCCCGACCATCACCACGAGCGTCGCCGTGACCAGCATGATCAGCTGGATCATGGTGGCGACGTTGACGGTGTCCCCGGCCACATTGCTGGGCCGCAGCGCCGGGAACAGGCCGAAGGCCACGATGGCCAGAACACCGGCGAAGTAGATCAGCGCGGTGGCGCGGCCTCGCGCGGTCGGGCGCTGCAGCGACTGGAGTGAGTCCAATTCGATCGGCCCAGACCCGGCGTCGGGGGCAAGCCCGCGCTGTGCAGCGAGGTCGCGAGGGTCGACGCCCCCGAATCGGCTCACCAGCACACCGGTGATGACCACGTCGATGACCGCAGCAGGCACCGTGACTGCCATCAACTGCAGCACGCTCCACCCGTTGCCGCCCTGCGCGTCCTGGATCGCGATCATCGCCGCCATCGCCGCGGACACCGGCGAGCACGCCAGCGCGATACTGGTCGCCACCACCGAGGTGCTCACCGGCTTGGACGCCCGCACTCCGGCCCGCTCGGACACTTCCTGGATGACCGGCAGCAGCGCGAACAGGATGTTCGAGGTGCCCGCCCCGATCGCGGCCAGGAGCGACACGAGTGGGGCAATCACGGTCACGGATTTTGGTCTGCGCACGATGGGTTTCGCGGCGATCCACACCATCCAGTCGATGCCGCCGGATGCCTGCAATGTGGACGTGGCCAGAATGACAGCGACGATGATGAGGAGCGCGTCGATGGGGGGAGTGCCTAGGCGCTCGCCGAAGACGAAGACAAGGATCGCTACGCCGACCCCACCCCACAATCCGATACCCACGCCGCCGACGCGCACCCCGATCAGGATGGCACCAAGGACAACGATCGTTTCCACGATGATGCGCCAGGTCTCCATTGGCCAGGCTCCCTCCGTTGCCTGGCAGGCAAGGCAGGTTTCCCGAGAATTCGCCCCGATTTGCCGCTTAGGCTGGAGCCATGATGTCGACAGACCCCAGCGCGGCGGACGCTGAGCAGACGTGCTGGTGTGGCTCAGCATTCCCGGCGTCGCAGTGCTGCGCGCCGATCCTGCGCGGCGCCGAGGCGCCCTCTGCCGAGGCGCTGATGCGGTCCCGTTACAGCGCATTCGTGACGGGAAACGCTGAGTACCTCCTTCGGACTTGGCACGAGAGCACCCGCCCGGACGCAGCAGCGTTGATGTTGGACGACGGCATGACCTGGCGACGTCTGCAGATCGTGGATACGACTCGCGGCGGTCCGGGAGACGACGCCGGCGTCGTGGAGTTTCGAGCCTCGTACCGCGACGCCGATGGTGTCGCTGGCCTGCTCCATGAGCGCAGCCGATTCGTCCGAGTGGACGGGGAGTGGCGGTACGTTGACGGTGACATCCTCGCTGGCTGATGCGCGCAGACGTTGCTGAATGCTTGCTGGGCTTTGGGGGGAATCGCTCTGACGAGCAGGCCGCACCGGGGCCCCTCCGGATCGGCGCACTAGGCTTGTGTACGACATGAATGAGCAGCAGATTCGTATCGTCCTGGTTGAGGACGACGCCGATGTCGCAGGCTTCATCGCCGCGGTACTCGGCAAGCGACTGGACGCCGACGTCCGGGTGCTCGGCAGTGCCAGCGGCCTACTGGAGAGCATGCGCGAGTTCGCGCCGGACCTGCTGCTGACCGATGTTGAGTTGCCCGGTATCTCCGGCCTCGATCTGATTCAACTCGCCCGTGGCCTCGATCCGGACCTGCCGGTCATTGTGATGACCGCGCACGCGTCGGTCGACTACGCCGTGCGCGCGCTGCGGGCCGAAGCGGACGAGTTCCTGCAGAAGCCGGTGGACACCAAGCAACTGGTGGACACAGTGCAGACGCTGGTGAATCGGGCGCGCCTGGCACGCACCTCGCGTCAACGCCGGTCCGTGCTGGCAATCGGTGCGCACCCGGATGACATTGAGATCGGAGTGGGCGCCACCCTGGCGGCACACGCCGCGGCTGGCGACACCATCACGCTGCTGACCCTGTCGCGAGGCGGTCGCGGCGGCGACGCGGACAACCGCCAGCACGAATCGCTGGCGTCAGCGGAACTGCTCGGAGCGCGGCTGTTCATGGAGGACCTGGAAGACACCCACATTCCGAACGCCGACCCGACCGTCGGCATCATCGAGCGGGTGATCGCTGAGGTGCAGCCTTCGATCGTCTACACCCACACCCACCACGACCGGCACCAGGACCACCGCGCAGTTCATGACGCATCTCTGGTGGCGACCCGGCGCGTCGACAACGTGGCCTGCTACCAGAGTCCGTCGGCGACCATCGATTTTCGCCCCTCCCGATTCGTCACCGTCGACGACTTCGTCGAGCGGAAACTGCAGCTCTTGCAGTGCTTCAGTTCACAGACCGGTCTGCGCGACTATCTGGAGCCTGACTTCGTCGTTGCCACCGCCCGGTACTGGTCCCGGTTTGGCACCAGTCGGATGAGTGAGCCCCTGGAAGTCATCCGCGACTCGACCGGCTTCACCGGTTCTGGCATTCACCATGACCGAATCAACCTCGAATCGATGGGTGGATCGCGATGAGCGCCGTGCGCGTGTTGGTGACCGGTGCTGGCGGTCCGGCGGGTGTTGCCGTGATCCGCTCGCTGCTGCGCCGAGACGACGTCGAAGTGTTCGCAGCCGATATGGACGGGTGGGCAAGCGGCTTGTACATGGTGCCGCCGACGCACCGCCGCACCGTGCCGCCCGGGCGTTCCGAACAGTTCGTCGATGTCGTGCGGGCCATGGTCACCGGCGACCGCCTCGACGCGATCGTGTCGACGGTGGACGTCGAATTGCTGGCGCTGGCTGCCCGGCGCGACGAGCTCGGTGCCATCCTCGTCGCTCCGAGCGCCGAGGCGCTGACGACCTGCCTGGACAAGTGGCTGCTGGTGCATGCCTGCCAAGGGGCCGCCCGCGTACCCGAGACTGCGCTCCTGACCGCTGAGGGCGTGGCTAGGGACTGGACGTTCCCAGTACTGGTGAAGCCGCGCGCGGGGGCGGGGTCGCGCGGGGTGCATGTCATCGAGTCGCGAGCGGCGCTCGAGGCGATGCCGCTGGACGAAGCGATCCTGATCCAGGAATACCTGCCCGGCGAGGAGTACTCGGTTGATGTGCTGATGGGCGAGGCGGGGAACGCCATCGCTGCCGTGCCGCGCCTGCGCGCCCGAGTTGACTCCGGGGTCGCGGTCGCCGGCCGAACCGTCAACCGCGCGGATCTGCGCGACGCGGCCGAGGCACTGGCTCGTGCCGCTGGCATCGTCGGGGTGGCGAACGTGCAACTGCGGGAGACCGCGGACGGCGTTCCGGCCCTGCTGGAAATTAATCCGCGATTCTCCGGCTCGATGCCGCTGACCGTGGCTGCTGGGGCCGACATGCCCTCACTGGTGCTCGACCAGTCGCTCGGTCGCCCGATCCCGGACCATGTGGACGTCGCCGAAGTGGCGGTGGTGCGCTACCTCGAAGACATTTTCGTCCCAGTCGAATCCATCATTGAGGCGCCATGACGCATCCGGAGCTCCGCGGTGACTGGCACGTCCACTCGGACTTCTCCGATGACGCGGTCAGTTCCATTGCCGAGAACCTCATCGCTGCCGCCGAGGCGGGACTGACTGAAATTCGACTCACCGATCACGTCCGAATCGGCACCACTTACGTACCGCGATTCCTGGAGACCGTGGCTGCCACCCCTGTGCCATCGGGACTCACTGTGTACACGGGGGTCGAGGCGAAGATTCTGGACGCGAATGGCACCCTCGACATCCCCGAGGACTTGGTCGTTGGTCCGGGAGGCGTGGATGGCATCGTCATTGCCGATCACCAGTTCCCGGGGCCAGACGGGCCCTGGAAACCGGAGCGAGCCCGTGAGGCGCTGGCCGAGGGCTGGGCGCCCGAGGCAGCGATCGAGATGCTGGTCACGGCCAGCGTTCGGGCGATGGAGCAGGCCTGCGGCAGCGCGCAGCTCGCGCACTCGTTCTCGATCCTGCCGAAGATCGGCTTGGATGAGTCGCAACTGTCCGATAACGTCCTGCGTGCATGGGCTGAGGCCGCGGCCCGGACTGGCACCGCAATCGAGGTGAATGAGAAGTGGGGCTGCCCAGGCCCGCGTGCCATCCGCGCTGCCTGGTCTGCGGGTGCGCGTGTGGTCGCCTCAACCGATAGTCATATCGCCAGCGATGTCGGCCAATATCAACGCGTCGCGGACCTGTTCACGGAGGCTCGGGGATGACTGCCCTGGAGTGGCTCGGGACCGGTGGCAACATCCTCGCCCTCATCCTGGTGTTGTTCGCCGCGATGGCGACGGTGCCGGCGCTGGTGATGTCGATGCAGTTCTTGCTGGTGCCATTCCATGCCCGGATCAATAACTACCGCTATGCGGCCCCCTACACACCGAACGTGGCGGTCATCGTGCCGGCCTGGAACGAGGGCGCGGTGATTGGCGGCTCGATTGATCGGCTGATGGGGTTGGACTACCCGGAGGGGCGGCTCCGGATTTACGTCGTCGACGACGCGTCAACGGACAACACTCCCGAGGTAGTCCGGCAGAAGGAGTTGGAGTACCCAGGGGCGGTCTATCACCTGCGGCGCGAGAAGGGCGGCCAGGGCAAGGCGCACACTCTGAACCACGGCATCCGACACGTCCTCAGCGAGGACTGGATGGAGGCCATGCTGATCATGGACGCCGACGTGATCTATCTGCCCGATTCGCTGCGCAAGATGACCCGGCATCTGGCCGACCCCGAGGTGGGCGCGGTCACCGCCTACATCCGCGAGGGCAGCCAGGACAAGACCTACCTGACCCGGTTCATCGCCTTCGAATACGTGCTGAGCCAGGTGGGTAGCCGTCGTGCGCAGAACGTCCTGGGCGCGCTGGCGTGCCTGGCCGGGGGAGCCCAGCTGCACTCCCGCACCAATATCGAACAACTCGGCGGTGCCATCGACACCTCGTCGCTGGCCGAGGACACGGTCACCACGATGGAAACCCAGCTGGCTGGCCGTCGGGTTGTGTTCGAACCGCACGCCGTCGTCCTCGCGGAAGAGCCGCAGCGCGTGGAGGCGCTCTGGAAGCAGCGACTGCGCTGGGCACGAGGTAACGTGCAACTCACCGAGCGGTACAAGCATGTCTGGTTTCGACCCGCCAAGCAGCACAAGCTTGGCAGTATCGCCTTTGGTCTGATCTGGTTCTCGGTCTTCCTGCTGCCGGCGCTGATGATTCTGGCCTCGGTGGGTCTGACCGGTCTGTACCTACTGGATTCGAGTCTGGCGATGAAGGTCTTCCAACCGCTCTGGATCACCGTGAGCGCCTCATACATCTATTCGATGGTGTTGGCGATGTTGCTGGATCCCAGGACTGGTCTGCGCTCATGGCGCGAGGTGATCCTGTTCCCGGGCGTCATCTCGCTGGTGGCGATGCTGGAGGCGTTCTTCCCGGGCCTGCTCACCGAGGACGTGCCGGGACTCTTTGGCGTGGTGTTCGCGCCCGAGGTGATCAGTATCTGGTACCTGTCCACCTTCGCTTGGTTGTCGCTGTGCATGCTCGCGGCCTGGGGTGTCCGGTTGGTGGACCGGAGTCGCTGGGGTCGTTGGCTGAGCCCGTTCCTGGTGTACCTGGTGGGATTCGGACCGATGCTCTGTGCCATCACCTTCGACGCCTACGTCAAGGAATGGCGAGGGGCTGCGATGACCTGGGACAAGACCGAAAAGGTCGGACGGGTGCTGACGGCATGAACAACTCCCGTGGCGCGCAGCGTAAGCAGATTCAGACCGATCGCAAGCTGGAGCGTTGGCTCTGGCTCAAGTCCCTCACCGCGCTCGCCGTCGTCGTCGGCATGGTGATCATTCGCGAGGTGTACTTCGTATGAGTCCTGACCTGCCGACCCAGCCAATCCGCGTCCCCAGCGCGGCCCGGCGCATCGACGTCGGACGGACCTCCACCCCGGATGCCGTGACCGTACCGCGCAGCCTCGAGCGTTGGCAGGTGATGTTCGACTCGACCAGCCCCGGTGCTCGTCAGTTGACCACGGTGGTTGGGGTCATCGTGGCCATGTTGATGATGTGGGTCGTGCCGGGCCTGCCGCCCCAAGATCCACAGGCCATCTGGAGCGGCGTGTTCCTGCTCGCGGCCATCACGGTTGCGGCGGTGCTGATTGATTGGTCGCAGTTACCGCAGCGCTGGACGCTCGTGGTGCCGTTGCTGTCCATGATCGCCATCGGGTTCTTCCGGATCGGTACTGGCGGCGCTGCCTCGCCGTTCGCGGTTCTGGTCGTGCTGCCCGTGCTGTGGATTGCTGCCGAACCGGGCCGCCGCAACATCTATATCGCCGCGGCGATGCCCGTTCTGGTGATGCTCATGCCGTACCTGTTTGGCTACTCGCCATGGAATGACGGACAGATTCTGCGGGTCATCTACTCGCCGCTGATCTATCTGATGATGTCGATGATCGTGAATGAGCTCACACGACGTGCCCGAGAGCAGATCGCCGACGAACGTGCCCTCTCCCGTGAGCGAGCGCTGCGATTGCAGCAGGCGCAGGCCAGTGAAGCAGCGATCGCAGACGCGGTGTCGAGCCTGCAGGCCTCGGAGGACTTCAACCGCAGCGTCTGGAACTCGGTCGTCCATGAGGCGCTGATCGTAACCGACCCGATCGGCGTGATCGTCTCGTGGGCGCCCGGCGCGGAGCGGCTCTTTGGAGTCGATGCGTTCAAGGCGACCGGTGGCTTGTCGATCCTTGATTTCATCGCGGACGCGAACTTGCCAGAGGCCGTAACACTGTCACTGTCCGACGTCATCGAACTGACCTCGCGCCCCGACGAACTCGGTGACCCCATCTTGATGCGCGGCGCAAACGGGACATCGATTCCGGTGCGACTGTCCTCATCACCGCGACACGACCGGGCCGGACACTTGATCGGCTACATCTTCGTCGCCCTCGATGTGACGCAGTCCCAGGAAGTGAACCGACTCAAGGACGAGTTCGTTGGCTTGATTTCGCACGAGCTACGAACGCCACTGGCATCGATCCTGGGCTACTTGGAACTGGTGAAGGACGAATCGGAGCAGTTGCCCAGTGAGGTGGTGCAGTACCTCTCGGTCGCGGAACGAAACGCGCAGCGCCTGCTCAACATCGTCAGCGACCTGTTGTTTGTGGCCCAGGTCGACGCAGGGCGGATGCCGCTGCAATTGCAGACACTTGACCTCAGTGACGTGGTGCGCACCTCGATCGAGACCGCCCTGCCGACAGCCAGTCAGCGCATGATCTCGCTGCTGCGGGATGGCGATGAGGGCAGATGCTTCGTACACGGCGACCCCCTGCGACTCGGCCAGGCGCTCGACAACCTGATCTCCAACGCCGTCAAATTCACGCCGGATGGCGGTACGGTGACCGTCGGGCTCGACCGCCAAGAGGATTGCGTTCGCTTGCGGGTCACTGACACGGGCATGGGGATTCCCGCCGATGAGATGGACCTGCTGTTCACCCGGTTCTTCCGGTCGCGCAGCGCCGCCAGGCAGTCGGTTCCCGGCGTCGGCCTCGGTCTGAACATCACGAAATCGATCGTGCTGGCGCACCAGGGCGAGTTGGCTGCCTCCAGCGTGGAAGGGGAGGGTACGACCTTCACGATCACGCTGCCGGTATTCGCGACTCGGGTTGAGGCGAATTCGCATTAGCCTGGAGTGGTGACTCCCGGATCTGCTTCGGGCGACGACGCCCTGACTCTTACTCGCACCCAGCGGCTCGACCGGCTGCCCTTCACTCGGCGCCATCGGGGCCTCCTGTTTGGCTCAGGCCTGGGCTGGGCCCTGGATGCGATGGACATTGGTCTGGTCTCCTTCGTCATCGCGGCGCTGACACTGGAATGGCAGCTCGCACCCAGCGAGTCCAGCCTGATTGTCAGCATTGGCTTTGCGGGCATGGCCATCGGCGCGAGCCTCGGTGGGGTGCTGGCGGACCGCTTCGGTCGGCGCACGGTCTTTGCGCTGAGCTTGATCCTGTTTGGGGTCGCAACCGGCTTGTCGGCGGCGGCGTTCTCGGTCGCATCGCTGCTGGTGCTGCGGTTCCTGGCCGGGGTTGGCATGGGTGCCGAACTGCCGGTCGCCTCGACCTACATGAGTGAGTTTGCGCCCAGCCGCATCCGAGGCCGCGTGGTGGTCCTGCTCGAAGCCTTCTGGGCGGTGGGTTGGATTATCGCCGCGCTCATTGGTGCCTTCATTGTGCCGCTGGAGCACGGCTGGCGTTGGGCCTTGCTGGTGGGAGCAGTGCCAGCGCTGTATGCGGTGGCGGTGCGATTCCGGATGCCAGAGTCTGTGCGCTTCCTGGAGCGTCAGGGACGCTTCGATGAGGCCGAGGCGGTGGTGCACTCGCTCGAAACCGAGGCCGGCGTCGCAGCCCCCGCGACCGCAGCAGCGGATCAGGGCGGCACCACGGGGGAGCTGGGCGCGGCTGCTGGCGGCCAGGCCTCGAGCGGTATCTGGCAGCGCCTCGCGGCCCTCTGGGCACCGGGTCGAAAGCGCATCACGGCCGCGCTCTGGGCGGTGTGGTTCTGCGTGAACTTCAGCTACTACGGCGCCTTCATTTGGATCCCGTCGATTTTGGTGGCGTCCGGATTCGAACTGGTGAATTCGTTCCAGTTCACCTTGATCATCACCCTGGCGCAGTTGCCCGGCTACTTGTTGGCTGCCTGGCTCATCGAGGTGTGGGGCCGGCGCGCGACGCTGGCCACGTTCCTGGTGGGGTCGGCTGCATCCGCGGTGCTGTTCGGTACCGCAACCGAGGTGTGGAGCATTATCGCTTTCGGCTGCGCATTGTCGTTCTTCAACCTCGGTGCCTGGGGTGCGCTGTATGCGATTACGCCCGAGCTGTATCCGACGGAGATTCGCGGCACCGGTTCCGGCTGGGCTGCCGGGGTGGGGCGGATCGCCTCGATTGTGGCGCCGCTGACCGTTGGTCCGCTGCTGCTGGCTGGCGGCGCGCCGCTGCTCTTTGTGGTGTTCTCGGCCTTCTTTGCCGTGGCGGCGGCCAGTGCCTTGCTGCTGGCTGAGCGACGCGGCGAGGTACTCGACTAGGGGTTTTCTGCACCCGACCCGCCATGCCGTGCCGCCACGCGCTGGCGTGTTTGGTGGAGTCAGGATACAGGCGATACGCTCAGGCCATTCCACTGCAATGAAGCGAAGGAGCGTGCGATGAGCGACGACCAGGTGATGTATACCCTCGGACCAGACGAGGAGGTCACCCATTGGTACAACATCGCGGCCGACTTCCCGACTCCGCCGCCGCCGCCCCTGCACCCGGGCACGCACGAGCCGGTCGGACCGGATGACCTCGCGCCGCTGTTCCCGATCGAACTGATCATGCAGGAGGTGACGCAGGAGCGCTACGTGGAGATTCCGCAGCCGGTCCTGGACGTCTACCGCCAGTACCGGCCCTCGCCGCTGTACCGCGCCCGCCGCTGGGAGCAGCTGCTCGGTACCACGGCCCGGATTTACTACAAGTACGAGGGCGTCTCGCCGGCTGGCTCGCACAAGGTGAACACTGCCGTGCCCCAGGTCTACTACAACTCGCTGCACGGCGTCCGCCGTCTTACCACCGAGACCGGTGCCGGTCAGTGGGGGACCGCACTGGCCTACGCCACCTCGCTGTTCGGTGTGGAATGTGAGGTCTGGCAGGTCGGTGCCTCCTATGACTCGAAGCCGCAGCGCCGCACCCTGATTGAGGTGTTCGGTGGCAAGGTGCACCGCTCGCCCTCACGCCTCACGGAGGCTGGGAAGGCCTTCCCGGAGGACCACCCGGGTTCGCTCGGCATCGCGATCTCCGAAGCCGTGGAGGTTGCGGCCCAGGACGAGACCAGCAAGTATGCCTTGGGCTCGGTGCTGAACCACGTGCTGCTGCATCAGACGGTGATCGGTGAAGAGGCGATCCGTCAGTTGGCGAAGGCGGGCGAGGAGAAGCCGGACGTGGTGATCGGCTGCGCTGGCGGCGGTTCGAACCTCGCCGGTCTCGTCTTCCCCTTCCTGCGCGAGAACCTGACCAAGGATGCGGGCATCCGTCTGGTGGCGGTCGAGCCGGCCTCCTGCCCGACCATGACGCGCGGTGAGTACCGCTACGACTTCGGTGACACCGCGGGCATGACTCCGCTGATGAAGATGTACACCCTGGGTCACGACTTCGTGCCGAGCCCCATCCACGCAGGTGGCTTGCGCTACCACGGCATGGCTCCGCTGGTGTCGCACGCGGTGCACGAGGGCTACATCACCCCGGTCGCCCTGGCGCAGACCGAGTGCTTCGAGGCCGGTATCGAGTTCGCTCGCACGCAGGGCATCGTCCCCGCACCAGAGTCCTCGCACGCGCTGGCTCAGGCTCGTCGCGAGGCACTCGAGGCGAAGGAGAAGGGCGAGGAGCGTGTGATCGTGATCGGCCTGTCCGGCCACGGCCTGCTCGAGCTCGGTGCCTACGAGCAGTTCCTCAAGGGCAAGCTCTCGGACGATGCGCTGTCGGAGTCGGCCCTGAGCGAGTCGCTCGCGGGTGTGCCGCAGATCGACTAGTCACGACACGAACGAAGCGCCGCAGGAAATCCTGCGGCGCTTCGTCGTTGTTGGATGGATGTGCCAGGGTGTGTGTGAAAGGGTCTATGGGGTGCTGTTCGCATCCGGAGCGGTTACTGCAGCGACGGTCTTCGTGGTGGTCGTATAGGCGCTGCGCTTGACCGTGACCTTCACCGAGTACGTGGCGCCCGAGGTGGCGGAGGAGGGCACGGTGTAGCTGCTCTTGGTGGCGCCGGAGATCTTCTTGCCGTTCTTGTACCACTGGTGGGTAATGGTCGAGGCGGTGGGGCTGAGATCGGCGCAGTTGACCGAGAGCGTTGCTCCTGGCAACGGCAAGCCGCTGATCGGCATCTCGCCGAACTGGAACGTACCGGCAGCAACTTTGGTCGACAGTTTCTTGGTCTTGCTGGCCGACTTGTAGCCGCTGAGGCTGCCGGTCACCTTGACGCTGATCTTCTTCTTGTGCGCCGCGGCCGGAATCTTCCACTGCTGTCCGGTTGCGCCCTTGACTGCCTTGCCGTTGACGTACCACTGGTATTTCAGCGTGGCGCCGTCCGTCCAGGTGCCGGGATCGGCGGTGAGCGTGGCGCCGACCTTTTTGCTGCCGATGATCTTCGGGGTGGTGCTCCTGATCGATGCCTTGGCAATGGTGCCGGTCTTCGAGGTGGAGTAGGCGCTGAAGGCCTGCTCATCCTTGAACGCCGTGATCCGCACATGGATCTTCTTGCCGGCATCGGCTCCGGTGAGCTTGTAGGTACTTGCAGTGGCGTCGGCAATGGCGACGCCGTTGCGGTACCACTGGTAGCGATAACTGCCGTTACTCGGCAAGAGCGCGTTGCCTCGCTGTGCGGTCAGGGTCGCGCCGACCTTCTTGGTGCCGCTGATGCTGGGCTTCGGGTATTTGCCCAGGACCATCGACACATAGACGTTTCCCGCGCAGGTGCCGCTGTCGGCCGTTGCAATGCCAATACCGATGTTGGTGTAGTCGCCGAGCAGGTTCTTCCGGTGCCCCTCGGAGCCGATCCAGGCCTGGACGGAAATGGCGGCGACGGACTCGTGACTGCCGCCGCCACTGCGCAGCAGGTTCTCACCGATCCTGCTCCAGTGGCTGGGGACCTGCGATCGCAACTTCGGGTTGTGCTCCCATTTGCAGGTGTCGGCCAGGTGCTGGGCATACTTGGCGGCGACCGAGTCCAGTTGCTCGGCTCGCACCAGGGAAGTCTTGCCCTTGGTCGCGCGGTAGGCGTTGGTGTCGCTAATGATGGTTGCCACTGGATCGTTCGTGGCTGCGGGCTCGCTGGCCTGCGTTGCGGTGCTTGGCAGCGCGACGAGGGCGGCCGCCACAAGTACGGTCGTCAGGGTTCGCGCTGTCACAGTTCGGGTCTGTGACATTGCTGTCGTTTGCCTCTCGGGTTGAAGCGTTTCATTGAGTATGCGTCGTCATGGGCGCGCTCTCAACACCGAATCGCATTCAATTTCGAACGCCGGTGGGAAAACTCCTGAATTCTGAGGGCAATTCGTTGTTTCCGGAGCAAAAATCAGCGTGTATTTCGGATTTCAAGTCTGAATATTGCCTGTCAAGGGCTCAAGCCTTGTCAGGCAATGGCCTCGTTCTCACGGGAACTCCGTGGGAGCTCAGCGCGCTCAGTGGCTGCGTGCGGGCGGTCAGGCAGCGATGTTGGCAGGAAATGCCGAAAATGCTGCGACGGGAGATCACAGGACCGCGGCGGTCGCCGGGGGAGATGCCTGTTATTCCGGGGAAGATTCGTCAGTTCCGGGATTGGATCCAGGCTGTCGGATGCTCGCCAGCATGTCCTCGGCCGTCTGGGTGATGAATCGAATCACGACTTCGCGCTCCTCCGGGGACAGCGCGACCGCTGCCGGAATGCGGGCAGCCTGAATGCGCCCCATGCTGGACATGGCGGCTGCATGGGTATGGGCGCTGACTGAGAGTACGAGCGCTCGACGATCGGTGGGGTGTGGTTGGCGATGCAGATGGCCGCCGGCCTCGAGCCGATCCAGGAGCTTGGTCGTGGATGCGGTCGTAATGCGCAGGAACTCGGCCAGTCGACGTGGGCTGACCGTTTCGCCGGCGTTATTGCGAGCGATGATGAACTGCAATGCACGCATGTCAGTCTCGTTCAGCTGCATATAGGCCCGGCTCGATTCCATTACGAGGCGCTCAACGTCTCGCAGTCGCGCCATGGAATTGAAGAGTCGATCCATTTGCTGCAAGTCCTCAGCAGAGAGCTTGGACCGGTCAAACAGCTGCTGTCCGGGATCGTTCTGAGCAAGGCCGAACTCACCGCTGCGCATTTTGGCAGCAAGGTCGTACTGTTCGAGCCCCATGAATCCAAACGTTACCACGGAGCAACTTGCACGCCAAGATATTTGTTAGCTAAACTAGCGAATGTTGGATGCGAAAGGACGCAAATGCGTAAGTTCTTGGGCACCCTCATCGCGCTGGCGATCGCAGGGGTGTGGATGGCGGCAGCTGCTATTGGTGGGCCGTACTTCGGCAAGGTCGAAGAGGTCTCTTCAAATGACCAGTCGGTCTACTTGCCTGCCAGTGCGGAGGCAACCCAAGTGCGTGACGAACTCACGGACTTCCTCGGTGACAACACGATCCCAGCGATTGTGATTGTGACCAGCGACACGGAACTCGAGCCGGACACCCTTGCTGAATTGGCCACCGTCATTGCCGAGGTGGGCACAATCGCCGGTGTCGAATCAGCCTCGCCGCCGATCCCGTCTGAGGACGGCAAGGCGGTCTCCGCATTCCTGTCGATTGATACCGACAGTTCCATCAAGGAAGTGGTCGGGGAGATGCGCGCGGAACTTGATGCGCTCATCCCGGCCGGACTCAATTGGCATGTGACCGGTCCGGCAGGCTTCACCACCGACCTCGCTGCAGGGTTCGCCGGTATTGACGGTCTGCTGCTGATTGTCGCGCTCAGCGCCGTCTTGATCATTCTGATCCTGGTCTACCGCTCCTTCTTGCTGCCGATAGCCGTGTTGCTCACCAGCGTCTCTGCCTTGTGTGCCGCACTGCTGACGGTGTGGTGGCTGGCCAAGGGGGAGATCCTGCTGCTGACGGGTCAGACCCAGGGCATTCTGTTCATCCTCGTGATCGGCGCGGCAACCGACTACGCGCTGCTGTACACGGCTCGGTTCTCGGAAGAGCTGCGTCGATTCGAGAGCGTTGGAGAGGCGACGCGCGCCTCGATCAAGGGTTCGGCTGGTGCCATCTTGGCCAGCGGCGGCACCGTCGCTGCGGGCCTGCTCTGCCTGATGTTCTCGGACCTGGGATCGAACAGCTCGCTCGGTCCGGTCGCCGCGATCGGCATCGGCTTCGCCGTCCTCTCGGCACTGACCTTGCTGCCGGCACTGCTCAAACTCATGGGTCGCGCCGCCTACTGGCCGCGCAAGCCTCAGTTCGACGATGAGTTCAACGAAGACAAGGTCGTCAATGAGGGCCTGTACGCCAAGATCGGTGCCTGGGTGGCGCGCCGCCCGCGTGCCATCTGGATTGGCTCCACGCTGATCTTGCTCGTCGGCGCCGCATTCCTGCCGCAGTTGAAGGCGGACGGTGTGCCTTCCAGCGAATTCGTGATCGGAGCGTCCGATGCTCGCGACGGTCAGGCAGCGCTCTCGGAGCACTTCCCGGGCGGTTCCGGCACGCCACTGTATGTGATCACGGACGAGGCGAAGCTGCAGTCGGTTGCTGACCGTCTGCTCGCCAACGACGGCATCGACTCCGTGGCGGTGACCGCGAACGACGCTGCCTCGGGCACGCTGCAGGTCACGAGCGACGGTATTCAGCAGGGTTGGGGTGTTCCCGCCGAACCGACAATTCGCAACGGCGATGTCCTCCTGCAGGCCACCCTGCTTGCTGCCAGCGACTCGGTCGAAGCGCAGCAGACGGTGGTCGAACTGCGCGATGCCCTCGCAGGCGACGCCCTAGTGGGCGGCCAGACGGCAATTACCGTTGACACGAACACGGCAGCGATCCACGACCGCAACCTGATCATTCCGTTGGTGCTCGTGGTGATCCTGCTCATTCTGATTGTGCTGCTGCGATCCATCGTGGCGCCGCTGCTGCTGGTTGGTACCACGGTGCTGTCCTTTGCTGCAGTGATGGGCGTCTCGGCGCTGCTGTTCAACGGCGTGTTCGCGATGCCGGGTGCAGACCCGTCCGTGCCGCTGTACGGCTTCGTGTTCCTGGTCGCGCTTGGCGTGGACTACAACATCTTCCTGATGACCCGAGTTCGGGAAGAGGCGGTCACCCATGGCACCAAGGCGGGCGTCCTGCGCGGACTGTCGCTGACCGGTGGCGTGATTACGGCCGCGGGTGTGGTGCTGGCAGCGACGTTCGCGGCGCTCTCCGTCATCCCGATCCTGTTCCTGCTGCAGTTGGCCTTCATTGTTGCCTTCGGTGTCCTGCTAGACACCTTGCTGGTGCGGACCCTGTTGGTGCCGGCGCTGTCGCTCGAGATTGGTCGAGCGGTGTGGTGGCCATCGAAGCTGTCCAAGATCGACGCCTAGCGACCCCCACGCGCGGCCGCAGCCTGAATGGGCTGCGGCCGTTACGCATTTCTGGGATGCACGTCGTACGCTTGCTGAATGAGTAACGAAGCACAGTTGCCAGATGTCCCCACCCGCGAGCTCAATGACGGCTCGCAGATTCCGGTGCTCGGATTCGGTACCTACCCCCTCATTGGCGAGCCGGGGCGTGCGGCCGTAGTCTCGGCTATTGAAGCCGGCTACCGACTGCTGGACTCGGCGGTCAACTACGAGAACGAAGGTGCAGTCGGTGCCGCGCTGCGCAGTACCGCGGTGCCCCGGGCGGAGTTGACCGTGCAGACCAAGCTGCCGGGACGCCACCACGAGACGGAGCGGGCGCTGCGCAGCATTGAGGAAAGCCGGTTTCGCCTGGGCGTCGACCAGATTGACGTCGTGCTGATCCACTGGCCCAACCCGATCACCGGCAAGTACATTGAGGCGTGGCGCGGTTTGGTGCAGGCGCAGCGCGAAGGCCTGGTGCGCACCATCGGCGTCTCGAACTTCAACGAACGCTTGCTGCGCGAGATCATCCAGGACACTGGCGTGGTGCCAGCCATCAACCAGATCGAGCTGCATCCGTGGTTCCCGCAGGAAGACATGCTGAAGGTGCACCAGGAACTCGGCATTGTCACGCAGGCGTGGAGCCCGCTCGGCAAGCGCAAGGCACCGTTCAACGAGGAGCCGGTCACCGCAGCGGCAGCGCGCCTCGGCGTGACCCCGGCCCAGGTCATCCTGCGTTGGCATCTGCAGCGCGGCGTGCTGGCGTTGCCGAAGTCGGCAACCCTGGAGCGACAGACGTCGAACATTGACGTATTCGGCTTCAGCCTGACCGACGAGGAAGTGGCAGCGATTACTGCGCTGGGTCGTCCCGATGGCCGCCTCTTCGACGGTGACCCCGAGGTGCACGAGGAGCAGTAGCCCCGGCACCGCTGTACCCCTCGAACGCTCCCAGATACGACGAAAGACCCTCCCAGGTGAACCCGAATCCCTGGGAGGGCCTCGTCTTGATCCTCAATATAGCAATTGTCTGGCGACATCGTCGCGGAGCCGGCAACTTTTGCATCCTGTGACAATATTCGGGGGTTTTCTCCCAGTGTCGATGTTCGTGCCCCGCCGAATCGGCCCGCGGTAGCAGACAGGTACGTGAGTCGCGGGCTACCCTGTGCCGCGCGGTGACCGCCGTCGGTGCGCACGCACCAGTTAGACGACGCCGAGCGCCTCGAGCAAGGCCGGCAGGTCGGCAGTAGTGCAAATGGCCAGTGGCCCCTGCTCGGCCCTGCCGTGTTCGGTAACCACAATCGCTGCCGGCGGGTGGCCTTCTTGGCCAGCGAGCATGCGCACTGCCTCGGCTGCGGTGGTGCCGCGGGGACGGACCACGACCCGGTCGCGGCGTTCCGCGTGCTGGAGCACATCGCGTACTGTTGCTGCCTCCGCAACGCCGTTATTGACCGTGAATTCCTCGGCGAGCCAGCGGGCGACCGCATTGGTGGTGATCAGTCCCAGCCCACCATCCTGCAACCGCACCGGGGCCTGGGAATACCGGTGTTCGCGCAGGAGCTGCAGGAAACTCTCCAACGGGTCGGAGTCCTTGACCGCACGAATCTTCTGCTGACCCATCACGTGCAGAATCGTCGGCGGCGACTCGATCAGGTCGGCCTGCTGCTCTAACCAGGCGACGATGTCCTCGCGTGGGTCCGCGATCGGCTCGCCACCAAAGTACGAGGAGTGCACGATCGAGTTCCGGAGCCGGGCAATGGCCTTGAGTTCGGCGCGTTGCGGTTCACTCAACTTCCTGGATTCCCGCACGAGCTGCGAGAAATCGCGGAAGCGGTCGGAATCCCCGGCCTCGTCGGCGAGGTGGTTCTCAATGCGAGCGAAGGCGTCAAGGAACCGGCGAGCCCGGTCCGCGGTCCCCGAATTACCGCTGGTCTGCATGGCTCAACTCTGCCACATGGTGCGCGGCCAGGCGGCTACCATCGAAGGTGGGGGCTACCGACGGAGAGGACGAGCGCTATGGTCAACGATCCAGAACTCGCGGAGATGGCCCAACGCCGGGCTCGTCGGAACCGGCGGATCTCGCTGGTGGCCATTGCTGCGCTCGTGCTGTCCACCTTCGGCACCGGCTTGGTACTGTTCGTGAACCAATTCTTGGCAGGCTGACATGCTGTATCGCGAAATTGCTCGACTGCACCGTACCGTGTCGGTGCTGGGCCTCGGCACGTGGCAACTCGGTGCCGACTGGGGTGACGTGTCCGAGTCGGATGCCCTACAGACTCTCGAGGCCGCGTGGGACGCTGGCGTGACCTTTTTTGATACCGCCGACGTGTACGGGGATGGCCGCAGCGAGCGGATCTTGAGCAAGTTCCGCCTCCGCCACCCCGAGGCGATGATCGCCACCAAGATGGGGCGACGGGTCGAGCAGCGGCCCGACAACTATACGCCGGAAGCCTTCCGTGCCTGGACGGAACGTTCTCGGCAGAACCTGGGGATGGACACCCTTGACCTGGTGCAGTTGCACTGCCCGCCCAGCGAGGTCATTGCCTCGGACGCAGTCTTTGACGCGCTCGACGACCTGGTTGCCGAGGGGGCGATTCGTGCTTACGGGGTGAGCGTGGAAACGTCTGCGCAGGCACTTTCCGCGATCGCGCGTCCAGGGGTGGCCACCATTCAGATCATCATCAACGCCTTCCGTCGCAAGCCCCTCGACGAGGTCCTGCCGACCGCAGCGGCCGCGGGCGTCGGTATTATCGCGCGCGTGCCGCTGGCCTCCGGCCTGCTCTCGGGTCGCTATGACTTGTCGACCACGTTCTCGGCCGATGACCACCGCCATTACAACCGACACGGTGAAGCTTTCGACGTGGGGGAGACCTTCTCGGGCGTGGACTACGCCGAGGGCGTGGCGGCAGCACAGGAGTTCGCGGCCCTCGCTGCGGCCGAGGCGCCTGGGTTTACTACCGCACAGGTTGCCTTGGCGTGGCTCTGGCAGCAGCCAGGGGTCAGCACGGTGATTCCGGGCGCGCGCAACCCAGAGCAGGCCCGACAGAATGCCGCTGCTGCCGACGTGCCGACCCTCTCGGCATCGTTCCTGGCCGAGGTTGCAGCGCTGTACGACCGTCGCTTCCGCGCCAGTATCCACGAGCGCTGGTAACACCCAGAACCGGAGCGGGTGGCGCAGGCCGCCAGCCCGGTGCCCCGCGGACTAGTGGGCGGCCGCGGACGCGTCCGGGGTGGTGTGCTTCCGGAACAATGGCAGATCGGACATCCGCGCAGACTGCCGCTTATTGCACTCCACGATCAGGTCAACGGCCTCCGCAATGTCGTCGGTGAGCAGGAAGCGATTGACATCCTCTGGTGAGATGTATCCGTCGCGAATCAGGCGATCCACAATCCAGCGGTGCAGGTCACCCCAGAACTCGGTTCCGAGCAGAATGACCGGGAACTCGCGGACCTTGCCGGTTTGCACCAGCGTCAGGGTCTCAAAGAGCTCATCCATGGTGCCGAATCCGCCGGGCAGCGCAACAAAGGCACAGGCGTAGCGCACCAACATGAGCTTGCGCACGAAGAAGTGCTCAAAGTTCACCGACAGGGTCAGGTGTGGGTTCAGATTCTGCTCGTGGGGGAGGTCGATGCCGAGACCGATGGAGGCGCCACCAGCCAGGCGAGCTCCCTCGTTGGCTGCGGACATCAGCCCAGGGCCGCCACCGGTGATCACCGGGAACCCCGCGTTCGCGATCGCGTACCCGGTGTCGACGCCCAACTGATACAGCGGCGTGCCAGGCTTCACCCGTGCCGAACCAAAGACCGTGACGCCAGGCGGCACATTCCGCAGTTGGTCGAACGCGGTCACAAACTCGTCCCGGATGGAATCACTCCATGCGCGGTCCTCAGCGCTCGAGATTGATCCGAGCAGCAGTTCTTCTTCTAGCAATCCTTACGCTCCGTGGCCAGCCCGCAGCGCAGCGTGCTCGGGGTGACGATCAAACCATTCGGCGACATACCAGCACATCGGCACCACCTTCAGGCCGCGAGCCGCAGCGTCGGCGACGGCGAAGCTGGTCAGCGTATCGGCGTGACCGGCGCCTCGGTGCGAGGGAAGCGTGAAGGTTCGGGTGAAGCTGGTGGTGTCGCCCGCCTCGCGGTAGTCGATGACGCTCACGAGCTGGTCTCCAAGCCGCAGGGTGTAGCGGTTGGCATCTGGTTCGTGACTCAACACCGGTTCGGACATACCGCTAGCCTAGCCCGGCGTGTTGCAGACTGGGGGTGTGAACGCTGAGCACCCACTCCTCGCCGTCCAGCTGGCTGCGGCCGCCGGGCGGTTCCCACCGGTGGATGGGGCAGTGGATTTCGTTCCAGCGCTGCCGATGGGCCTTCGCGCCGTGGTGTCATTCACCGGACACAGCTATGTCGCCACCGACCAGGCGCCGGCGCAGTTTGCGGATCTGCCGGTGGATGGCTTCGGTGGGGTCCTGCAGCCGGAGGTGCTCCTGCGCCTCGGCGAGGGCGGGTATCGGTTCGGACACCTGGACGCGATTCTGGTGGGCCGAGGGACTGGTCCGGCCAGTGCTGACAGTCGGAGCGGCTCTGCGCGGCTGCCACGACAGTTGCAGTTGGACGATCACCCGCGGGTGCAGTTTGCCCGTGCGCAACGAGACGACGTGCGGGTCTTTGCCGATGAGCGGGGCCTCGTCACGCTGGCCTCCGGCGTAGCTGGTCGCCTCGAGCTGTCAATCGAGGTGGAGTCCGACCGGATCGGTGGCGGGACCGGTCGTGGGCTGTTGCAAGACGCCCTGCAGTTGGTTCCGGCGCGAACGCCGGTCTTTGCCGCGGTCACTCCCGGGAATGCCCGGTCCCTGCGGATGTTCCTAGCCAGCGGCTTTCACCCCATCGGCAGTCAGATTCTCGCGCTGCCGCCCCAGGAGTAGGCCTACTGTAAGCCCTCCCAGCCTGCACGGTCCTCGGGCGTCGACGCCGCGCCCACGTGCTGCCAAGCGAGTGCCACCAGCGCGAGCGCTTGATCTGCCAAGAGGGCATCGTCAAACACGACGTCCGGAGAATGGTTGGACGGGTGTCGAGCGTCGTCGGGGGCGAGGCCAGCCCCGAGGAAAATGAACGCGCCAGGGACTCGTTCCAATACGAAGGAAAAGTCCTCGGACCCCATCCACGGTCGCGGCATGCCGATCACCCGGTTCGCACCGAAGGTGGAGACCAGCACATCCCAAGCAGCGTTCGCGCGCTCCGGGTCATTCACGGTGACCGGATAGACGCGCTGGAACTGCGCATCCGCGCGCAAGCCATGCGCGGCGGCGATGCCACCTGCGAGCCGCAGCAACTCTTCCTCAACGAGGTCAAGCGCCGTCGGACTCAGGGTGCGAACCGTCGCCGCCATGGACGCTGAGGCGGGGATGACATTACTGGCGTTACTGCCAGAGAGCTGCGTCACGGTTACCACCACCGGATCGAAGGCATCGATTTGGTTCGTGGCCACCCGGGATGCCGCCAATGCCAGATCCGCGATGGCAGGGACCGGGTTGCGGGACTGGTGCGGCTGCGAACCATGCCCGCCGACGCCGTGCAACTCCACCTGAAACACATTCGATGAGGCCATGATCGGCCCTGGAGCCACTTGGAACTGGCCGTGCGGCACGTCCGCCATGACGTGGATTCCGTAGGCGGCCTCCAGCGGCCGACCCGCCGCCTCGAGCACCCCCTCGTCGATCATGATCTTTGCGCCGGCGTAGCCTTCTTCGCCGGGCTGGAACATGAACACAATCGTGCCCACCAGTTCATCGAGCCGGGCACACAGCAATCGGGCGGCGCCCAGCAGCGCCGCCATGTGTAGGTCGTGGCCACAGGCGTGCATCGCCTCGTTGCGGGCCGCGAACGGCAGATCCGTGATCTCGTCGATGGGCAGACCATCCATGTCGGTGCGCAGCAGGATCGCCGGACCTGGACGATTCGTTTCCAACACCGCGACGACCGAGGTGGTTTGCTCGCCGACAGTGACCTGCAGTGGCAAATCAGACAGTGCGTCCAGGATCCGCTGCTGGGTCCATGGCAGCCAGAGTCCCACCTCGGGGTTGGCGTGCAATTCCCGACGCAGCTGCTGCATCCAAGGCAGCAGGGAGCGCGCTTCCTCCTGCAGCTTCGTCATGCCGACCTCCATCACCGATGTGGCAATGGCTCAGACTACTGCACGGACCCCCGCGCGGAGTTGACGCACAATTCCCGTGGCAATCAGCCCTTGGGCGGCCAGATACGTCACCATCACCAGGAAGCCCGAATTCCAGGGGATGACATCATCCGGGTGGAAGCGGTTGAGGGCCAGGATCGAATCCGAGGCGAGGAACAGCGCGCCGCCCAGGGCCGTCTGCCAGTTCCCCTTCGATGCGACCGCAGCCATCGCGCACAGCACCACACCGTAGACGATTACCGGCACCAAGAGGTCACCGAGGTGCGGAGCGAGGGCCCACACCAGTGCACCGAACACGGCCACGTATGCCAGCGACCACCAGCGCATCCGTCGCTCGGGGAAGGCCACCACGAACACGGGGATGTAGGCCAGGTGGGCGACGAGGAAGAATATGAGCCCGACCACGAAGTTGTACAGCAGAATGTCGCCCAGCCAACTCAGGGTGATGCCCGCAGCGGTGAGCCACACGGCCAGTGCCCGCAGGGCGGGGACGGCAGCGAGGAACGCCAAGAGCAGCGTCGGCATCAGCATGGGCTTCGTCACCGACTCGACCATGCCGGCGACTGGATCATCCTGGAACTTCCCCCACAGGTGCACGCCGCTGACCAGCAGGTACGGGCCGGCGATCAGGGCGAGACGGGTGCGGGACAGTAAGGCAGGGACAGGCATTTCGACTCCTTTGTCGATCAGGACAGCGAGGCAATCGTAGCGGCCAGCGAGTGCTGCTGCAGCGGCTCGCGGCAGCATTGGCAGCGGCCGCCATAATCGGAGGGTTCCCACCCGAGGGGCACCGGGGCTCGGCAGTCGATGCGATAGCGTGAGAACACCGCGCACTGGGGCGCGTTGACCTCGACGAAGGAGTGGATATGGCCTTCCCCGTGCAGGGAGCTCGCGTGGTCATTACCGGCGCCGCGAGCGGACTCGGCTACGGATTCGCGGAGCAGGCGGTGCTCGGTGGTGCACACTCTGTCGTGCTCTGGGATGTGAATGAGCAGGGGCTGGCGCACGCCATCGTGACCCTGCAGGCCTTGGCTGAGCAGCACGGTCGTACCGTCGCCTTCGAGCACGCCGCACTGGACTTGGCGAACTTCGACGAAGTGGATGCCGCAGCCGCCAATGTCCTGGCCCGTGGTGTCCCGGATTTGGTGATCAACAATGCGGGCATTGTGCGCGGCAACAGCTACGCCTGGGAAGCCGACACGCGAGCCGTGGCACTGCCGACCATGCTGGTAAATACCGTGGCCCCGATGCATGTCGTGCGCTCCTTGCTGCCGGCCATGATCGAGGATCAGGGCCGCGAGAAGCGCCTGCTCACCGTCGCGAGCGCCGCAGCGCTGGTCTCGAACCCGCGCATGAGCGCGTACGCGGCCTCGAAGTGGGCGGCCTACGCCTATAGCGACACCGTGCGTTTGGAACTCCGCAATGCTGGGCATCGGCATGTGAAAGTCACGACGTTCTGCCCCTCGTACATTTCCACTGGGCTGTTTGCTGGCGCTCGCGGGATGTTCCTGACCCCGGTGATCACGCCGGAGCACGCGGTGCGTTCCGCCTGGCGGGCCATGCTGCACGGCAAGCCGGTGCAGCGGACCCCGTATGGCGTGACGCTTGGCCGAGTGCTGAAGGGCATCCTGCCGCAGCGAGTCTGGGACCGGGTCGCGGCTGCGCTTGGGGTCTACCGGAGCATGGAAGCGTTCACGGGTCGTCCGACCCCCACCGATGGAGGTGCCAAGTGACCGAAGCGACCGAAGCGATCACTGGGGAAGCGAGCCCGGCCCAAATCGTGGCGGACCTCCGTGCCGCCTACGAGGCGGGCATCACGCGGTCACTGGACTGGCGCCGGTACCAGCTCAGCTCGCTCATTCACCTGCTTGAGGCCCACGAAGACGAACTCTCCGCCGCACTCGAAGCCGACCTTGGCAAGCCAGCGATGGAGAGTGCGCTCACCGAGTTCAGCATGGTGATCGCTGACGCGAAGTTGCTGCGCAAGAAAATGCGTCGCTGGTTGAAACCCAAGCGGGTGGCAACGCCGCTGGCACTTTGGCCCGCCTCCGCCCGGATCGTGCGGGAACCCAAGGGCGTTGTGCTGGTGATGGGGCCGTGGAACTATCCCGTGCAACTGGTGCTCGCGCCGCTGGCGGGCGCGCTCGCCGCGGGCAATACCGTGCTCATCAAGCCCAGCGAGCTGGCTCCTGCCACCGCCGAGACGCTCGCCCGCCTGCTCCCGCAGTACCTGGATGCACGTGCGGTCGCCGTCGTGCAGGGTGGCCCTGAGGTCGCAACCGCCGTCCTCGCCGAACGCTACGACCACATTCTGTACACCGGTGGTGGGGCGGTGGCGCGCATCGTGGCACGGGCGGCGGCCGAGCACCTCACGCCGACCACCCTGGAGTTGGGTGGGAAATCGCCGGTCTGGGTTGACGACTCGGTGAACCTCGAGGCAGTGGCCGACCGGTTGGTCTGGGGCAAGTTCCTCAACGCTGGTCAGACCTGCATCGCACCGGACTACGTGCTCGCTACCCCGCACGTGGCTGACCGCTTGGTCCCGCTGCTGCGCCAGAGTATTGCGCGGCGGTTCAGCGACAACCCGATTGCCAGCACAGACTATGGCCGAATTCTGGATGCAACGAAATTCGACCGTCTCGACGCGTTGCTGGATGATGCGGTGGCGGGCGGTGCCGAGATTGCGGTCGGCGGCGAGCGGGATCGGTCCGAGCGCTTCATTGCACCCACGGTCCTCGATGGGGTCGACCTGGAATCCCAGATCATGCAGGAGGAAATCTTCGGGCCCATTCTCCCGATCGTGCGCGTGGCCGATGCCGAGACTGCGATCGAGTTGATCAACGCGGGGCAGAAGCCGCTGGCGCTCTACGTGTTCTCCGGGCAGCGGCGCGTGCGCGACGCCTTTGCAGCCCGGACGTCATCCGGCGCCTTGGGATTCAACATCCCGGTAGCGCATATTGCCGTCCCTGGCCTGCCGTTTGGCGGGGTTGGTGAGAGTGGCATGGGTGCCTATCACGCTGAGCATTCCATTCGCACCTTCAGTCATGAGCGTGCAGTGCTGAGGAAGCCGCTCTGGCCCGACACGATGCGGTTGGTGTACCCGCCGTATGGGGATCTCACCCGCTTCGTCGAGCGAAAATTCTTAAGATAGCGTGAGTGCGCTTCCGTCGGCCGATCGGAGGATGGTGTTCATGTCGGAGGCTGTGGTACCAAGGACTCGCCGCCGCGCAGTAGCGGCGATCGCACTGGCAGCAGACTTGGTGCCCCCCCCACGGCTGCCATAACCATGCGGGGAACAACAACGGTTCATCCAGTAGCGCAGCTCTTGCGGCAGCGAAGCCGGCTCCCAAGCCGCTCAGCATCGCAATCGCTGGCCAACCGGTCGTTGGCGAGGCGGTGCAAGGGTGGAAAACGCTGACAACAAGGCGACGCTGACCTCTCAGCGGTTCGCTGACGGTACCGCTATCGCGAATGCCACAACGGCCTCGTTCACCCCCTCGAGCGCCGAACTCGGCAAGCGACTGACCGTGCAGTTGACCAAGCTCAACGGTTCGGCCAAGTCGAAGTCGGTCGCGACCGCTTCGGCGAAGGCGAAGGGGAAGACCAAGACTTCGAGGCCGAGTGCCCCGGTTGTGCTGGGGGTCGTCACCCCGAGCACGGTGACGCTGCTCGGCGAAGGACAGGTCGGTCGCGTGCTCGTGGCGGTGAAGGTTGCCAAGAGTGCCGGCGCGTCGACCGCGGTGGACAAGGTCGCTTGCGACCTGGCGAACTGGGCGACTCGTGCTGCCGCAATCCTGCGGACGGTGAACCGCTAAGGCAGCAGCGGTCTCGATCGACCTGACTGGCTTACCACCGGTTCTGGGCCTGCTCAGCCCAGCCGGTGAGGCCGGTCAGGTCGATCCGCTCCCCGGCATCGGTTTCTGCCCAGCCGCGCCAAGTGCCAAAGGCTTGGAAGGTTTCGGAGGCAATCACCAGGGCGTTCGTCTTCGCATGCCGGACATGTTCGGGAATGAACTCGGCATCGACTCGCTCACCGTGCATGCGCCAGGCAGCACTCCAGTTGCCTGGTGTGTAGTCCCACGTCACCTCAGTCGGAATGTAGTGCATGCGCTCACCGACAAAGAGCGCGTTCTCGGTCGCTCCGGTGCCCACCGTCCACTGTCCACCCAACTGGATCGCGCGCCGTTCGCCAGCGACGGAACCAGAGCCAGCTGCCCAGTTCCAGGTCATTGCATACGGCCACCGGCCTCGCCCGCGGTCCAGGACGGCGAAGGATTCGCCAGCCGGGAATTCGTAACTGTCATTCCCAATCTGGAGGGCGCCGGTCAGGGGACGGGCGAGATCCTTCACCGTGTACTGGAATCTCCGGCGAGACCAGGGCACGACCACGCTCAGACTGTCGCCAGCTTCGGCAGCGACCGCATCAATCACGACGTCCTCGAATTCGACGTGCAGCGCCGCACCGCCCGCCTGGTCGGCGAACTCGTAATGAAAGCCCTTCCCGCTCGCCGTCACCGTCATCGGTGGCAGCGTGTCAGGCAGGGTGACGCCGCCGCCGAAGGGAATCAACGCGCCGAACTCGCGATCCTTGCCAGAGCGTCGGTCCAGCAGATATCCCTGCAGCACCGCTGCGTAGTCGAGGTTGGAGACCGTGACGCCCACGATGTGATCGGGGCTCACCAGCCCCCAGTAGTCCCACGCCTTGTTTCGCCCCCAGCCGCGCAACGTAGTTCGGTGGAGGGGAGTGCGAGACCAGCCCCTGGCCGCTGGATTGAGGTCCCGGCCGTTCAGGCTCAGATCAACCGGAGCAGTGAGTTCAGGATTCGTCGACGTTGACGTAGGCATAGCGCAATCGTAACTGGCCTGTGGCATTCGACCGTGCGGGGAACCCCCTCGATACACTGGAGAGGTGACGACAGCGCCGACCGTGAGCCACCGGGTGTGGACGGTGCCGAACGTGCTCAGTTTCATCCGGCTGGCGATCATCCCGATCTTCCTCTGGCAGCTCCTCGCCGGGAACGACCTGGTGGCGTTGCTCTTGCTGGTCGGTGCGAGCGTGACCGACTTCTTCGACGGCTGGATCGCTCGTCGCTTTCGACAGGTGTCTCGGCTCGGCCAATTGCTCGACCCTGCGGCAGACCGCCTCTACATGCTCGCCACGTTGCTGGGCCTGTGCCTGCGCGATGTGTTCCCCTGGTGGGTGATGGCGCTGCTGGTGGGTCGCGATGTGTTCCTGTTGGTGCTTGGCGTGGTGTTGGCGAACCATGGCTTCGGCCCGTTGCCGGTCCACCATCTCGGCAAAGCAGCCACCTTCGTGCTGTTCTATGCGATGCCGCTGTTTATGCTCGGCCTCGCGGTGCCCGCGATCGCGCCGGTGTCGCAGCCGATCGCGATCGCTGCACTGGTGTGGGGCACCTTCCTCTACTGGTGGGCGGGCGTGATCTACTTCCTGGAAACTCTCCGAGTGATCAAACTTCCGCTCGATGCGCCGGTGGCCCAATCCGCTACGCTGGAACCCTGAGGAAGGGAGTCCCATGACGCAGCAGGGTGGGCAGGCGCCAGAGGGCGAATCGACCGCGCACCTCGGCGATGACTACCTCGCCGAGCTGGCCGCTCGCGGCGCGATGAGCCCGGAAGAGGACGCCGCGGTTGCGGCACTGCCGGAAGGCTCTGCGCTGCTGTTCGTGCGCCGTGGTCCGAACGCTGGGGCTCGATTCTTGTTGGACGTGGACGAATCCATTGCTGGTCGCCACCCAGACGCCCAGATTTTCTTGGACGACGTGACGGTGTCGCGTCGTCACGCTGCATTCCTGCGCACGCCCGAGGGCTTCGCGGTCGCAGACCTTGGCTCGCTGAACGGCACGTACAAGAACGGCGACTTGATTGAGGCGGTTCCGCTGCAGGACGGCGATGAAGTGCAGGTGGGCAAGTTCCGCCTCGTCTTCTTTGCATCGCGTCGCGGTGAGCGGGCATGAGTGGCGCAGCCGCGAAGGCTGACGCCACCAAGAACCTGCTGAGCATCGGACAAGTTCTCGCGCGCCTGAACCCGGAGTTCCCGGACCTCACGCCCTCGAAGCTGCGCTTCCTCGAAGAGCAGCAGCTGGTCCACCCTGCACGGACGGAGTCGGGCTACCGCAAGTTTTCGCCCGAGGACGTTGAGCGGCTGCGCGCAGTGCTGACGCTGCAGCGTGATCAGTATCTGCCGCTCAAAGTCATTCGCGAATACTTCGAGCAGAAGGATGCCGGGCTCAACCCGGAACTTCCGGGCGGTACCGCGGCCGGCACTTTCCTGCCGCAGGAACGACGCCGTACCCGGGCCGAACTCATCCGCGAGGCTGGGGTCAGCACCGCGCTGCTCCAGGAAGCGGTCGCGGCTGGGCTGGTGGCGCCGGCAGAACCATACCTGGACGATGCCCTGGTCATGCTGCGCACGCTGGGTGAACTCCAGCGCATTGGCATCGAACCGCGGCACCTTCGCGGATTCAAGACCGCCGCCGAGCGGGAAGTAGGCCTGATTGAAGGCGCACTGCAGCCGCTGCTGCGTCGCAACGATGCAGCCAGTGCGGCCCGCGCGGCCGAACTGGCTAAGGAAACGGCCGGGCAATTGGACCTGGTACGTTCAACGCTGTTCCGCAATGCCTTGGCCGCGTTCTTGCAGGAGCTGCGCTAGCTGCAGGCGGAAATCGGCATTTTCTAACCCTGAAGTACAACCTGAAACTTCGACACGCCGAGCGATCGGCCGCTCAATCGTTGTTGCACCTCAGTGGCGAGGGTACGCTAGGGCCATACCCCGGTTCTCAGTCGGGCAGAAGGGACACCATGAGCGACTTCGTTAGGCCACCGGCCTCCGAGCCTGCGCCGCTGTTCACGGATGGTCTGCCTGAGATCGAAGAAGGGGCGGGGTTCCGTGGCGTGAACGCGGCTGCCGCCGCCGGGATCAGCTACCGCCAGTTGGACTACTGGGCCCGTACCGGCTTGGTCGAGCCGACCGTGCGCACCGCCACCGGTTCTGGCTCGCAGCGCCTCTACGGCTTCCGCGACATTCTTGTGCTCAAGCTCGTGAAGCGACTGCTCGATACCGGTATTTCGCTGCAGCAGATCCGGGTCGCCGTCAACCAGCTTCGTGAGGCTGGCATCAACGACTTGGCACAGACCACGCTGATGAGCGATGGCGCCAGTGTGTATCTGTGCACCTCGAACGATGAGGTCATCGACTTGGTCAGCCGAGGCCAGGGTGTGTTCGGCATCGCCGTTGGCAAGGTGCTGCGCGAGGTCGAATCGTCGCTGATTGAACTCGGTGATGTTGCCACCGAACCCGTTGACGAACTCGCGGCCCGCCGTGCGCGGAAGGCGGCGGCTGCAGGCTAAGCCTGCGGGGTACGAACTTCGGCGCTGACGGTCACGTCGGCGCCGTTTCGTTGGTGCGCGGGTCTAACCCTGTTCCAGCAGGTGGCTGCCGGTCTGGAAGGACCGTTGCACGCGGTCCAGTAGCACGTCAAAGGCGTTTGAGAGGTCCTCGGCGGTTTGACCCGGCCAGGCGTGCAGCGGCTGTGCCGCGCCTTGTGCCTGCTGGAGCGAGGTGCGCTCGGGCAGGTGCGGGGTCAGAACCAGGGGGCCGAACATTTCACGGAGTTCCTTGATCCGGAACTGGTGTTCGAGGCTCTGGCCGCGCACTCGGTTCACGATGATGCCGAGCGGTTGCAGACGCGGACTCAGGCTACGACGAATCTCGTCGATGGCGCGGAGTGCACGATCGGCTGCGGCCACCGAGAACAGACCGGGCTCGGTCACTACCACGACGCGGTCACTCGCAGTCCATGCGGTGCGGGTGAGGGCGTTCAGTGATGGCGCGCAGTCGATGAGCACCAGGTCATAGTCGGCCTCGACGTACGCGAGAGCTTCTTCAAGCTTCCACACGTCGCGAACCGTCGGGTTCGGCACATCAAAGTGCAGGGCGCGCGGGCTGCCGACGAGCACGTCAACCTTGCCACCGCGTCCACGCGTCCATCCGCTGGGCGCGATGGCGGCTCGAACCGTCTTCTCCTTCGGGGCCGCCAGGACATCGGCGATGGTGAGCATGCCGGTTGGATTCACATCCAGACCGGTGGACACATCCGCCTGCGGATCCAGGTCAACCACCAAGAGGCGCAGACCTCGCGCGAAGGCTGCTGAGGCCAGCCCGAGAGTAACGGTCGTCTTTCCTACGCCACCCTTGAGGGAACTGACACTCAATACATGCACGATTGCTAACGTTACCTTCAGTAGTCTGAGAGGCGCACCTATTCGCCGCGCGCGTTGCGCGATCGGTCAGAAACCCCCGCAGCATCAAGAAACAGAATCCGGTCCTACATGTTTTCTAAGATCCTGGTTGCCAACCGAGGCGAGATCGCCATCCGTGCTTTCCGAGCGGCATACGAGCTCGGTGCTAAGACGGTGGCCGTCTACCCCTATGAAGACCGCAATTCCATGCATCGCCTGAAGGCGGACGAGGCGTACCAGATCGGTGAGGAAGGTCACCCGGTCCGCGCGTACCTGGACGTGGCGGAGATTCTTCGGGTCGCCAAGGAGTCGGGTGCCGACGCCATCTACCCGGGTTACGGATTCCTGTCCGAGAATCCGGATCTGGCAGAGGCTGCAGCGAAGGCTGGCATTGCCTTCATTGGTCCCTCGTCCAAGGTGCTGGAAATGGCCGGCAACAAGGTCACCGCGAAGGAACACGCCATCGCGGCGGGCGTCCCGGTGTTGAAGTCGAGCCCGCCGAGCACGAATGTGGACGAACTCATCGCCGCGGCGGAGGAGATCGGCTTCCCGGTGTTCATCAAGGCCGTCGCCGGTGGTGGTGGTCGAGGGATGCGTCGCGTGGACACCCCCGAAGCATTGCCGGACGCACTGGCCGCAGCCATGCGCGAGGCCGATAGCGCCTTCGGTGACCCGACGATGTTCGTCGAGCAGGCCGTGCTGCGCCCGCGTCACATCGAGGTGCAGATCCTGGCCGATGCCAGCGGCGAAACCGTGCACCTGTTCGAACGTGACTGCTCGGTGCAGCGTCGTCACCAGAAGGTGATCGAGATCGCTCCGGCGCAGAACATCTCCGATGAACTGCGCGAGGCACTGCACCGTGACGCGGTCGCATTTGCCCGCTCGATCGGGTACGTGAACGCTGGAACGGTGGAGTTCCTCGTGGACACGGCCGGTGAGCGTGCCGGTCAGCACGTGTTCATCGAGATGAACCCGCGCATCCAGGTCGAGCACACCGTGACCGAAGAGGTGACCGATGTAGACCTGGTCCAGTCGCAGATGCTCATCGCCGCCGGTGCGACCCTGGCTGAACTCGGCCTGACCCAGGACAACATCCAGATGCACGGTGCTGCCTTGCAGTGCCGAATCACCACCGAAGACCCTTCGCAGGGCTTCCGTCCCGACACCGGCAAGATCACCACCTACCGTTCTCCCGGTGGCGCCGGTATCCGTCTCGACGGTGGCACGATCAACCCGGGTGCGCAGATCAGCCCGCACTTTGACTCGATGCTGGCCAAGCTGACCTGCCGTGGTCGTGACTTCGCCGCTGCTGCCGCTCGTGCCCGCCGGGCGCTTGCGGAGTTCCGTATCCGCGGCGTCTCCACGAACATCCCCTTCCTGCAGGGCGTGTTGGAGGACTCGGACTTCCTGTCCAACGACATTTCCACCTCGTTCATTGACGAGCGTCCGGAACTGCTCAACACCCGGGTGTCTCGCGACCGCGGCACCAAGCTGCTGTCGTGGCTTGCCGACGTGACCGTGAACCGTCCCTACGGTGACGGCAAGGGCCTGGTTGACCCGGCTACGAAGCTGCCGGAGTTTGACGCCGCCGCCGAGCCGCCGGCTGGTTCCCGCCAGCGCTTGGTCGCGCTTGGCCCGGCAGGGTTCGCGGCCGAGGTTCGTGCCCAGAACGCTCTCGCGGTCACCGACACCACCTTCCGTGACGCTCACCAGTCGCTGCTGGCCACGCGCGTCCGCAGCAAGGACCTGATCGCCGCGGCCCCGGCGGTGGCCCGCCTGACGCCGCAACTGTTCAGTGTCGAGGCCTGGGGCGGCGCGACCTATGACGTGGCATTGCGCTTCCTGGGCGAGGACCCGTGGGAGCGACTCGCCGGCCTGCGCGAGGCGATGCCGAACGTGAACATCCAGATGCTGTTGCGTGGCCGCAACACGGTCGGTTACACGCCGTACCCGACCGCCGTGACGGACGCCTTCGTTGCGGAGGCCGCAGCCACGGGGGTGGATGTCTTCCGCATCTTCGATGCGCTCAACGACGTCAACCAGATCCGCCCGGCCATCGACGCGGTGCTCGCCACGGGCACGGCCGTGGCCCAGGCAGCCCTCTGCTACACCGGCGATCTGCTCGACCCGGCAGAGGACGTCTACACGCTGGACTACTACCTGCGTCTGGCTGAGCAGATGGTCGAGGCAGGTGCGCACATGCTCGCCATCAAGGACATGGCGGGTCTGCTGCGGCCGGCCGCAGCAGAACGCCTGGTCAGTGCTCTGCGCGAACGCTTCACCCTGCCGGTCCAGGTGCACACGCATGACACGGCCGGTGGCCAGCTCGCCACCCTGCTGGCAGCGGCCCGAGCCGGTGCCGACGTAGTGGACGCAGCCAGCGCCCCGATGGCGGGCACCACCAGCCAGCCCTCGATGTCCGCCCTCGTTGCCGCACTGGCGCACACCGAGCGCGACACAGGTCTGTCGCTGCAGGCAGTGACCGACTTCGAGCCCTACTGGGAGGCGGTGCGCAACATCTACCGTCCCTTCGAGTCCGGTCTGCCGGGCCCGACCGGCCGCGTGTACAAGCACGAGATTCCGGGTGGTCAGCTCTCGAACCTGCGTCAGCAGGCGATCGCGCTCGGCCTGGGCGACCAGTTCGAGAAGGTCGAGCACTGGTACGCCGAGGCGAACCGAATCCTTGGTCGGCCACCGAAGGTGACCCCTTCCTCGAAGGTGGTTGGTGACCTGGCGCTGCAGCTTGCCGCGGTGGATGCTGACCCAGCCGACTTCGAGCAGAACCCTGACAAGTACGACATCCCCGACTCGGTGATCTCGTTTATGGCGGGCGAACTGGGTGACCTGCCGGCTGGCTGGCCGGAGCCGTTCCGTAGCAAGGTGCTCAAGGGTCGCAATGTCTCGATCGAGATTCAGGACATCAGTGCGGAGGATCAGGCGCTGCTCAACGGCAGCAGCCAGGAGCGTCGCGCCACCTTGAACCGTCTGCTCTTCCCGGCGCCGACGAAGCAGTTCCTGGAGAGTCGCGAGCAATACCACGATCTGTCGGTGCTGAGCACGCGCGACTACCTCTACGGTCTGCAGCAGGGCCAGGAGCACGTGCTGGAAGTGGCCAAGGGTGTGAACCTGCTGGTCGGGCTTGAGGCGATCGGTGGCCTGGACGAGAAGGGTATGCGCACGGTGATGGCGACCGTCAACGGTCAGCTCCGTCCGATCCAGGTGCGCGACCGCTCCGTCGAGGTGGAGGTCAAGTCCGTCGAGAAGGCGAACCCTGCGCTGCCCGGCGAGATCGCAGCGCCCTTCGCGGGCGTGGTGACGCTCAAGGTGCAGGCCGGTCAGCAGGTTGCTGCGGGCTCGGTGATTGCCACGATCGAGGCGATGAAGATGGAAGCCTCCATCACCACCCCGGTCGCCGGCACCGTGTCGCGTCTGGCGATTCCCGCCACGCAGCAGGTCGATGTTGGCGACCTACTCGCAGTCGTGGAATAGCACCGAGCGATAGAATGGGGTGTTCGCGAGCGAGCACCCCTGCTCGAGACGGAAGGAAGTCTGTTGACCACGGCGAAATCTGAAGACGAGGGCCAGCAGGATCTTGCGAGCCTGCTCGGTATCAACACCACGGAACTCGACCGTCTGTTGGCCAAGGTGGAGGCTGCTGGCCCCGCCGGTCCGCTGACCGAGGACGGTGACGAGGCACCGGAGGTGCACCTCGAACTTGAGCACGCCGAACCGACCGGGGGAGAAGACTCCGAGCTGAGCCTGGACGATACCGTCGTGGCTGATCCGGGCGAACTTGGTGCCAACACCACCACCTCCATCGTGATGCCGGTGGTTGCTGAAGAACGCTCCGAGCCGACCCTCGTGACCGAAGCGGTGCGCTTTGATCTGCCGGAAGAACTGCCTGCTGGACCCTCCCGGGCTGAGCGTCTGCGTGGTGGCGTCTCCGCCTCGCCGGAGTCGCCCACCATGCTCACCGCGGATCGTCTGATCGAGCCGAAGAGCCGGAAGCGGCCCGCGCCGGAGGGTGGCGTCAACGAATTCCTGTACAAGGCGAGCCTGCACGCGATTAATCTTGGCGACTCTGCCAAGGTGCGTGATCGCAAAGCCCTGGATGCGCGCATAAGCCGTCCGCTGCCGGGTGGAACCCGGTTCGTGCCCGTCCTCACCCGCAAGGGTGGCGTCGGTAAGACGACGGTGACCACGCTGCTGGGTATGGCCCTGGCCTCGGTCCGCGAGGACCGCGTCATCGCGATTGATGCAAACCCGGACCGCGGCACCCTGGCCGAGCGGGTCAACAAGAAGACCCAGGCCACGGTGCGCGACGTGGTGACGAAGGCCGCGAGCCTCACCGAGTTCACGATCTTCGACCAGTATGTCTCCCGCGATGACACTCGTCTGGACGTGCTGGCCAGCGATACCGACCCGTTGCTGTCCGAAGCCTTCGATGAAGACGATTACAACGTCGTCGCGGACCTGTGTGAGCGCTTCTACTCGCTGGTGCTCACCGACTGTGGCACTGGCATCGTCCACTCGGTGATGCGGCCGATCCTGCAGCGTGCGCACGGCCTGGTGATCGTGTCGGGCGGCAGCGTTGACGAGGCCCGCCTCGCCTCCGAAACCCTCACCTGGCTTGAGGCCAACGGCTACGCTGAGCTGGCTCGCAACGCGGTCGTGGCTCTGAACACGGCGACGCAGGGCACGCAGCTGGTGAAGCTCGATGAGATCGAGCAGCACTTCCTCTCGCGCGTACGAGCTGTGGTGCGGATCCCGTACGACCCGACCCTGGCTGCCGGTGCCGTGATCGACTACAGCCAGTTGAAGCCGCTGACGCGGACCGCAGCACGCGACCTGGCGGCCCAGGTTGTCGACGGCCTTGCCGGAGACGCGGACCACTACGTCAGCGCCTAAGGGCCGTTATACGACGGCGCCTCAGCGGGGCTGAGGGACCGTACCCTTCCAGGCTCGTGGCCCGCGTGGGCTCGCGCCGCGTCGTCGCGCCTGCCCGCCGTGAATGCAGTGAGGGCCGACACCTGACGGTGCCGGCCCTCACTGCATGAGTCGGAACTAGCCGGTGACCGAGATGCCCTGGGTGTTGGGGCCGGTCGCGTACATCGAGTCGATCACGTCGGCGAAGTCCTGCAGGATCACGTGACGCTTGATGCTCATCTTCGGCGTCAGGTGACCCGTCGCCTCCGACAAATCGGTCGACAGGACCACGAACTTGCGGATGGACTCGGCGCGCGAGACACGCTGGTTCGCTGCGTCCACAGCGGCTTGGATCTCAGCGAGCACGGCCGGGTGGGCCGAGGCTTCGGCCAGGCTAATGGAGGCATCGTGGCCGTTGTTCTTGAGCCAGACCGGCAGCATTTCGGCGTCCAGCGTGATCAGTGCCGAGATGAACGGCTTCTGGTCACCCACGACAACGACCTGGCCGACCAGCGGGTTCGCGCGGATTGGGTCCTCCAGCGCAGCCGGGGCAACGTTCTTGCCGCCCGCGGTCACGATGATTTCCTTCTTGCGGCCCGTGATGGTCAGGTAGCCGTCTGAGTCCAGGCTGCCCAGGTCACCGGAACGGAACCAGCCGTCCTCGGTGAAGGCCTCCTTGGTGGCCTCGGGGTTCTGCCAGTACTCCTTGAACACGCAGATGCCCTTGATCAGCACTTCGCCGTCTTCGGCGATCTTGATGCCGACGCCCGGCAGCGCGGGGCCAACGGTGCCAATCTTGAACTTGCTCGGCACGTTCACCGTGGCCGGCGCGGTGGTTTCGGTGAGGCCGTAGCCTTCGAGCACCCGGATGCCGTGGCTGCGGAAGAAATGGCCCAAGCGCAGACCCAGCGGGGCCGAGCCGGACACGGCATACTTCACGCGGCCACCGAGCTTGGCCTTGAGCTTCGAGTACACGAGCTTGTCGAACAGCGCGAACTTCAGCTTCAGGCCGAGCGGCACGTGGCCCTCGTCCAGTGCCTTCGAGTGCGCGATGGCCACGTCGGCAGCGGCGCGGAAGATCTTGCCCTTGCCGCCAGCCTCGGCGGTCTGCTCGGCGTTGTTGTACACCTTCTCGAACACGCGGGGGACGGCGAGGAGATAGGTCGGCTTGAAGGAGGACAGCGCCGGAACCAGCTGCGTGGTATCGGGCTCGTGGCCGACCTTCACGCCGGCGTACACGTTCACTACCGAGATGAAGCGGGCGAAGACGTGGGCCAGGGTGACGAACAGCAGGGTCGAAGCGCCCGGGGCCACCACCTCGGGCATCGCGGCAGCGGCATTACGGGCAAGTTCCACAAAGTTCGAGTGCGTCAGCACCACACCCTTGGGACGGCCGGTCGAACCCGAGGTGTAAATCAGGGTCGCCATGTCGCTGCCGACCGGACCGCTGGCGCGCTTGAGTACTTCCTCGTCGCTGACGTCCGTGCCGCTGGACATCAGCTTCTCGAGGTCGCCAGCGTCGAGCTGCCAGACCTTCGACACGTTCGGCAGGTCCGGACGCACCTCGTCGAATCGGGCGAAGTAGTCGGCATTCTCCACGATCAGGGCGGTTGCGCCAGCGTCGCTCAGGATCCACTGGATCTGGGCCGGGGCGCTGGTCTCGTAGACAGGCACCATGATGGCGCCCGCGAACCAGATGCCGAAGTCCATCAGGGTCCACTGGTAGCGCGTCTTGGCGATGAAGCCGATCTTCTCGCCCGGCTGGATGCCAGCAGCAACCAGACCCTTGGCAACAGCCATCACCTGGTCGTAGAACTCGCGGGCCGTGATGTCTCGCCATTCGCCATTTTCCGGCACCGCAAACAGGGGCTCGTCCGGAGTCAACTTCACCCGCTCCAGGAGCAGAGCAGTCGTGTTGGCCGACGGGTCGGCCGGAACAATGGGCGCTACGATCACGGGGTCGCTCACGGTATCTCCTTTGGCACCGGTTGTGAGGATCAGTCGCCAGAAGGCGCCGATCCTGGCTTTCCACTACTGTACAAGCCCTACACCGACTTGTGCGCCCAATGCAGGGGTTGTCACACACGCACTAGACTGGCCCAGTGAACGACCGGAGGCGTGCATGATCTACTGGCTGATGAAGCATGTGCTGGTGGGCCCGATTCTGTGGCTCTACTTCCGCCCCTGGGTGTCGGGCGACGAACACGTGCCGAATGACGGGCCCGTCATCATTGCGAGCAATCACCTGTCCTTCATTGATTCGGTGATTCTGCCGCTGGTGGTGAAGCGCCGCATCTTTTTTCTTGCCAAGAGCGAATACTTCACCGGCAAGGGCATCAAGGGCTTCCTGAGTCGCCTGTTCTTCAAGGGCACCGGCATGCTGCCGATTGATCGCTCCGGCGGCAAAGCCAGCGAAGCCAGCCTGAACACTGGGCTGCGGGTGCTGGCTCGCGGCGAGATTCTTGGCCTCTATCCAGAGGGTACCCGCAGCCCGGACGGGAAGCTGTATCGCGGACGCACCGGCATTGCCCGTACGGTCCTGGCTCACCCGCAGGCAGTGGTGGTGCCGGTGGCAATGATCGGCGCGGCTGAGGTGCAGCCGCTGGGCCGCAAGATTCCGAAGCCCGGCCGCGTGGGTGTCGTCTTCGGCAAGCCGCTCGACTTCTCTCGCTTCGCAGGACTCGAGGGCGACCGCTTCGTGCTCCGCTCGATTACCGACGAGATTGTCTATGAACTCCAGCAGTTGAGTGGGCAAGAGTATTCCGACGTGTATGCCTCGTCCATCAGGCAGAGCATGGCGCAGCAGTCGCGCTAGTGTAGGTCTGTTCCCATATATTCGCCGGGATTCCCGGCACGCCCCCTGAGTTGAGGATTGACGTGGTACACGACCCGAACGAGCAGTTCGTCCAGGCCGACCCAGCAGTCATCGCAGGCCTCGACCACTGGCGCACGCTTCCTGTGAAGCAGCAGCCGACGTGGACCGAGCCTGCCAGGCTGCGGGAAGCAACGGCGGAACTTGCTTCGTATCCTCCGCTCGTTTTCGCGGGCGAGGTGGACAACTTGCGCGAGCGCATCGCCGAGGCAGCACAGGGTAAGGCCTTCGTGCTCCAGGGTGGCGACTGCGCCGAGACCTTTGCCGGTGCGACCGCGGAGCAGATTCGCAACCGGGTCAAGACGGTGCTGCAGATGGCTGTCGTGCTGATGTACGGCTCGTCACTGCCGGTGATCAAGATGGGCCGCATGGCCGGTCAGTTTGCCAAGCCGCGCTCGAACGACACTGAGACCCGCGATGGCGTGACGCTGCCGGCCTACCGGGGCGACATCGTCAACGGCTACGACTTCACTCCGGAGTCGCGTCAGGCCGACCCGATGCGCATGGTCAAGGCGTACCACACCGCCTCGGCCACGCTGAACCTGATCCGCGCCTTCACCCAGGGCGGCTTCGCTGACCTGCGTTCGGTGCAGAGTTGGAACAAGGGCTTCGCACAGAACCCGGCATACCACCGCTACGAGCGCCTTGCCGACGAGATCGACCGCGCCATCAGCTTCATGGTGGCCGCCGGTGCCGGTTTTGAGGACCTGAAGCGCGCCGAGTTCTACACCGCGCACGAGGCGCTGCTGATGGACTACGAGCGTCCGCTCACCCGGATCGACTCGCGCACTGGCACGCCGTACCTCACCTCGACCCACTTCGCGTGGATCGGCGAGCGTACCCGCGAACTCGACGGCGCCCACGTGGACTTCTTCAGCCGGATTCGCAACCCGATCGGCGTGAAGCTCGGCCCGACCACCACGGTGGACGACATGCTCGCCCTGATCGACAAGCTGGACCCGAACCGTGAGCCTGGTCGCCTGACCTTCATCACTCGTATGGGCGCTGGCAAGATCCGCGACGTGCTGCCCACGCTGCTCGAAGCCGCCAAGGCCAGCGACGCCACGCCGCTGTGGGTGACCGATCCGATGCACGGCAACGGCATCACCACGAAGAACGGCTACAAGTCCCGCCGGTTCGACGATGTGGTGGACGAGGTCAAGGGTTTCTTCGAGGTGCACCGTGCCGTGGGCACGCACCCGGGCGGCCTGCACGTGGAGCTCACCGGCGACGACGTCACTGAGTGCCTGGGCGGTTCGGAGGAGATCGACGAGCAGACGCTTGAGACCCGCTACGAATCGCTGTGCGACCCGCGCCTGAACCACATGCAGTCGCTGGAGCTGGCCTTCCTGGTCGCTGAGGAACTCGGCAAGCGCTAGGACTGCGGCTGCTGTAAAACGGGGCGGTACCTTCGGGTGCCGCCCCGTTGCTGCGTACGCGGGAACGCGTGCACCAGCCGGACAGCGACTAGGGGAGGTTCAACTGCACGAGACGGACCGTTGAACCACGCTTGGCCTTGGCGCCGGGTGCCGGGTCGGTCTGCTCCACTCGCCAGTACTTCACCCACGCTGGACTGGGGATCGGCGCGGTGTAGTCAACCTTGAAGCCAGCCTTCTCGAGGATGCTAATCGCTTCCTCCGCGGTTCGGCCATAGACGTCGGGCACCGTCACCAGGTCCGGACCCTTCGAGACCTGCAGGCGGACACCGTCGCCGCGGGTCACCGGCGCATCACCAGTGAGCACCTGGATGACCTTGTCCTTCTCGACGTTGTCGTGGAACTTGATTTCCGGGTCGCCGACGACCGAGAGCCCAACGGCGGCCAAGGCGGCAGTGGCTTCCTCGATGGTCTTGCCGCGCACCTCGGGCAGTGGACCTAGGGAGAGGACGAGCACGATCGGGCGCTGGTCGAGATAACTGTCGCCCTCGGCCAGTGCCTTGCCGTCCGGGCGCTGCGCTTTGATCACGGTGCCTGCGGCGGCATCGGCGTCAAAGTACTCCAGCGCTTCGCCGAGAGTGAAGCGGGCATTGATCACCGCGGCTTCGGCATCGGCACGTGCCATCCCGACGAGCTTCGGCACAGGCAGCGGCTCAGGGCCCTTCGACACGAAGATCGTCACCGTCACCCCACGGTTTACGGTTGCGCCTTGCTCAGGGAAGGTGCCGGCGACCTTGCCGGCTTCGATGACAGGGTCCCAGACTTCCTGAACGTCCTCCGCAGCCAGGACACCCGCCTCAATGAGGGCGGCCTGTGCCTGGGTGACCGTGGCGCCCGCAAGGTCGGGAATGACGGCCTTGGAGCCGGGGCCAATGCCATACCACCAGCCGGTGGTCCCGGCTACGGCCGCGAGCATGAGCACCAGCAGCAGCAGCCACGGGCCGCGGCGAGATGCCCGCGCGGTCCGCTCGGTGAGCAGCCGCACACTGTTGGGGCCCACTGGCGCAGTGGCCGCCTTCTGGAGGACGCGGGTGCTGGCCTCAACCGGCGTTTCGGGCAGGATCGCGGTGCGAGCCTGCACCGTGGGCGAGGCGGTGGTCCGGCTCGTAATCAGCGTCTTTGCCTCGCGCAGGGCATCCAGCAAGACGCCGGCGTCCTTCGGACGGTGCGCAGCGTCACGGCTGGTCGCCCACAGGACGAGCTCGTCCACCTCGGGCGGGACCCCGGGCACCTTGGCGCTCGGCGCCGGGACAGACTCGTTCGCGTGCTGATAAGCGATTTGCATCGGCTGGTCACCCTTGAAGGGCTGCTCGCCGGTGAGCATCTCGTAGAGCATGATGCCGACCGCGTACAGGTCGCTTCGGGTGTCGGCGACGCCGCGGGTGACGAGTTCAGGGGAGAGGTACGCCACAGTACCGAGCAGCGCTTGCCCGGTCGCGGTCGCGGCGCTGGCAGCGCGGGCCAGGCCAAAGTCACCGATCTTGATGCGGCCGTCGTCGGCGAGCAGCACGTTCTCGGGCTTCAAGTCCCGGTGCACGATGCCGGCGCGATGCGCGGCCGACAGGCCGGAGAGGATGGCATCGGCCACATCGATGGTCTGCACGGTGGTGAGTTGGCCATGTTCCTGCAGGAGTTCTCGCAGCGTGATGCCCGGCAGGTACTCCATGACCAGGTAGGCCAGTTCGCCATCGGTGCCCTGGTCGAAGACGTTGACCACGTTGGGGTGTGCCAGGCGGGCCGCTGAGCGTGCCTCCTGAATGAAGCGGTCGCGGAACGCGGTGTCGTCGGTGAGGTGACTGTGCATCACCTTCAGTGCGACTTGCCGTTCCAGACGCAGATCGGTGGCCAAATAGACCGTCGCCATGCCGCCTCGAGCGATGCGGGAGCGCACCTGATATCGGCCGTCAATCAGACGGCCGATAATCGGATCTTGCGCGGCCTGGCTCACGCTTCGAGTGTAGGTGAGGGGAGCGCGGCCACCGGGCGACGGCACGCCGGTGCCATTAGCGCAACTGCTTGAGCCAGTCGCGCGCCGATGCCTCCCACTTGGCGTAGGCGTTCGGGGTCGCGGAACGCTGGACCGCCTGCGCCGCCTGGGTCACCGTCATGTTCTGCCAGCCCGGGATGTCGAGCAGACCGATGGTCTTGCCCTTGTTCGGGTTGCCAGCCCCTCCGAAGAAGGCCTTGGCGGCGTGCACGGGGTCCATAATCTGCGCGGCCGTGCCCCAACCGGCGCTCGGACGCTGCTGGAACAGGCCCAGCGAGTCGCGGTCGCCGTAGGCGATGTTGCGCAGGCCCGACTCTTGGGCCGCTGTGGCCAGCGCAATGATGAGGCCATAGTCGCTGACGCCAGCCGCGCGGCCCACGTCCACGATGATTTGGGCGTTCTTCTTCATCTCGCTGGTCATCGAGGCGGTCACCACGCACCCGTCCGTCAGGAGCGTCGGGTTCGGGATGGTCAGCGTCGCGCCAGCGTAGATGATGCTGGTCCAGGTCAGGCCGTTGGCGTTGAGCACCGACTGCGTCGTGACGCCGAACTTTGCCGCGATCTTGCTGACGGTGTCACCCGAGTTGATGGTGTACTTGACGCTGTCGCACTTGGTCGGCGCCGGGGTTGAGCTGCCACCACCGGAGGATCCGCTCGAACCGGACGAACCGCTGTTCGAACCGGAGGAACCGCTGCTCGAGCCGGACGAACCGCTGTTCGAACCGGAGGAACCGCTGTTCGAGTTGCTGCCCGAGTCCGAGGAACCACCGCTGGAGGTGGTCTTCACCCCGGGGATGGTGAGCTTCTGGCCCACGTAGATGATGGAGTTCATCTTGAGCTTGTTGGCGTCCAGGACGGACTGGGTGCTCACCTTGTACTTGGCGGCGATGCCGCTAACGGTGTCCCCGCTCTTGACGGTATAGGTGACCGTCGTGGTGCTGCTCGTGCCGCCGCTGGAACCGGTGCTGCCGGTGTTCGACGAGCCGCCCGAGTTCGAGCCGGTGGATGAACTGCCACTGGAGGTGGTCTTCACGCCGGGGATGGTGAGCTTCTGGCCCACGTAGATGATGGAGTTCATCTTGAGCTTGTTGGCGTCCAGGACGGACTGGGTGCTCACCTTGTACTTGGCGGCGATGCCGCTAACGGTGTCCCCGCTCTTGACCGTGTAGGTCACCTTGGTCGTGCTGCTGGAGCTACTCGATGAGCTGGTGGTCTTGCTGCTCGAGGAGCTGCTGGAGCTCGTTGAAGCAGCCTTCAACTGCAGCACCTGACCGGGGTAGATCAGCGAGGTTGCCTTCAAACCGTTGAGCTTGAGCACCGTCGAGGTCGACAGTCCGTACTTGGCCGCGATACCGCTCACCGTGTCGCCGGAGCGCACAGTGACGCTGCTCGGCACGCTCGCGGCGGTGACCACGGTTGCCGCCTCGGTCTGCACCGATTGGGTGACCTGCGGCGGTTCGAGCCGCACGGGCGGCGGTGCGCTCACTGGCTGCTCTGGCTCGGCAGCCTTCGCCTGCGTTGGAGCGAGCATATCGGCACCGAGGGCCAGCGTCATCGTGCTGGCCAAGACCATGGGCACCGTGTGCAGCAGCGGCCGGGTCAGATTGCCCTTCGGCGGTTCCGATTCGCGCAGCGCGCGGACTCGCTGCGCGACCAATTCTGCGATGGACGCCTGCGATTCGGGGGTGCGGTCGGTCATCCCGGTCTCCTTCCCGTGCCTACCCTGCGGCTGGCTGCGTTGCCATGACGAAGTCGGTGCTTCGACTCGTCACCTCGCTTTAGTGTAGCCGGACACATGTTCACTCAAGTAAACCAATGTGATTTGAGTTTACATAGTTGTAACATTCCCGATTCGTCGTCCGACAACTCCATCAGGCACGCTAAGAGTGTGGCTGGACAAGCAGAACCGACAACCTCCTGGCCCGCTGAGCAACAGTGGCACACCGTTCCCGAATTGACCGAGATCCTGGGGCTGACTCCGAGCCGTATCCGACGGCTCATTGAGGATCACGCCCTCGCCGCCGTCCGAGTGGATGGCGTGCTGCGCGTGCCGGTCGAATTCCTGCGTGACAACGAGCCCATGAGCGAGCTCCGCGGCACCCTCGTGTTGCTGGAAGACTCCGGCTTCACCAACGAGGAAGCCGTGCATTGGCTGCTCACCGAGCAGGAACTGCTGGGTGGGGTCCGTCCCATCGACGCGCTGCGCGCTGGCCGGAAGGCCGAGGTGCGTCGCGTCGCGCAGTCCCTCAGCTTTTAGCAGTCAGCGGGTACGCCGGCGCGTTAGGCGTGGCGACGGGTCGCCGCGGCGATTAACCCCCGCAGCGGCGCTAGTTGCGCCTGCGACGCGCCCGAATCGTCCAAGGCAGCGAAGGCGGCGCCTTCGGCCTCCGCGATGCGTGCCTCGACCGCGGCAACCGCGCCGCTCGTGAGAAGCGCGTGCTGCACGCGCGTGAGGGTGTCAGCGTCGACATCTTGATTCCCCAGTGCTGCAGCGAGTTCCATTGCATCCGGATCACTCATCAGCTGCAGTGCCTCTGCGACCAAGACGGTGCGCTTGCCTTCGCGAATGTCATCGCCGCTGGGCTTGCCGGTGATGGCGCTATCGCCGAGGGCGCCCAAGAGGTCGTCCCGAAGTTGGAAGGCTAGGCCGGTCCATTCGCCCGCTTCGGCAAGTGCCGACATGCGCCTCGCATCGGCACCGGCCAAGGCAGCCCCGATCCGAATTGGGTACGCCACACTGTAGCGACCGGACTTCACGCGTGCGATGAGCAATGCCCGCTCGAGCTGCTCGGCGGGGGAGCGGCGTCCGCCTTCCTGTTCGGCCAAGACGTCCAGGTACTGGCCGACGGTGACTTCCTCGCGCATGGTGGTCAGCAAGTCCGCCACGGCCGCGCCGGCGGCTGGGCCAGCCTCACGCACGGCGCGTTCGCTCAGTTCAGCGCTCCAGACTAACAAGAGGTCACCCAGCAGGACCGCCGCGGCCATGCCGAAATGATCGGCATCGCCAGCCCAGGTCTCAGCGCGGTGCAACGCTGCGAAGGCGGTGTGCGCCGCTGGGAGACCACGCCGGGTTGCGGACCGATCGATGAGGTCATCGTGCACCAGCGCCGCGGCGTGGAACAGTTCGAGGGCTACGCCGAGTTCGATCAGGGCCGCCGGGGCGTTCTCGCCGTCGCTGCAGGCCTGCCAGCCGGCGAGGGCGAAGCGGGACCGCAGCCGCTTGCCGCCGGCCAGCATGGCGTCCAGATGTGCGCTGAGCGGCTCGGCGTCGGGGGAGAGCGCAGCGAGCGTGGTGCGCTTTGCATCCAGCACCATTCGCAGCCGATGTTCGACCAGTTCGCTCAAGCTTGGGCTTTGCTGCACTCTCCTAGCCTACCGAGGGAAGCACGGGTTATGATTGGGCCACCTTGATCCCTGAAAGGCCGGAGGCCGGGAAATGGCATTGTCCGAACAGGAGCAGCGGCTCCTCGACGAACTCGAGCGAAACCTGTACAGCAGTGATCGCGATCGAGTCGTTCGGGTTGACCCGCGCGCTGTCGAGATCAATTACCGCTCCCTCGTCGTCGGAATCCTGGTCGTGGTGCTGGGCATCATTGGCTTGATCGTCGGCGCTGCTGTGCAGCAGCCCATTGTTGGGGTCGCCAGTTTCGCTGTGATGTTCGGCGGGGCCATGTTCGGTCTGAACGCGTTCCGCCCGCAGAACTCGCGCCGCTCCTAGCGTCGGGGTCCTTCACCGACCATTGCGGTCGGTAGTGTTCGCCGGTCCACGTCCGGGGCCAGGTTGACCTGCCGTTCCGGCGGGTGTCCTTGGGTGCTCTGCAGCTGCGTCCTGAGCCTCTGTGGTGTGCTCCGTCAGGCAATCCTCCACTGCGACTGCCATTTGCGCCCGAAAACGCGCCAAATTGCTCCACTTTCCTCCACCAGCAACTCCCCTGAAAAATCAGGGGAGTTTTGCATTTCTTGGGGCAAATATGCAGAAAAGTCTCTTGGATGTGGTTGAAAGTGGAGTAAAGTGGGGAAACCGCTTCACATTTCTGGCCGGAGGGAGGAGCGCACATGTTGATGGGCGAGTTCTCCCCGAAGTTGGACGAAAAGAACCGCGTCATCCTGCCGGCGAAGTTCCACGCCGACTTTGAAAGCGGCATCGTCCTCACTCGTGGCCAGGAACGCTGCATCTACGGCTTCACCGACCGGGACTTCCGGGACATGGTCGAACGGCTGCGCACCGCACCGATTTCCACCCGTGAAGGCCGTACCAACCTGCGTCTGTTGATGTCGTCGGCCAGCGACCAGCAGCCCGATAAGCAGCACCGCATCTCGGTGCCCGCCGCGCTACGGGAGTACGCCGGCATTGAGCGAGACATCGTCGTGATCGGCATGGTCACGCGCATTGAAATTTGGGACGCCGAAACCTGGCGTCGCTACGTCGAAGAGAACGAGGACTCGTTCGCGGAAGTGGCAGAGGAGGTGATTCCGGGCATGATCTAGCCCCTCGTTCCTGACTCCCAGCCGCTTCTCCTGGCGCACTTCCCCGGTGCCAGGCGGCGCGGAGGGGAATCAGGATCGCAGGGTCGCTCGCCCCCACTCCTATGAGCGCCGACGAAACGATTCACACGCCAGTCCTGCTCGACCGCTGCGTCGAGCTACTGGCCCCCGCACTGAGCGAACCAGGCAGCATCGTGGTGGATGCCACCCTGGGCATGGGCGGGCACAGCGCCGCGCTCCTGGAACGCTGCCCGAATGCGCGCCTGATCGGCTTTGACCGCGACCTCGAAGCGCACGCCATCGCCGCTCGCCGCCTGGCTGCGTTCGGCGACCGCTTCACCCCGGTGCACGCGGTCTACGACGAATTGGAAGCGCAGCTCGACCGACTGGGCATCAGCCAGATCCAGGGCATTCTGTTCGACCTTGGTGTCTCCTCGCTGCAGCTTGACGAGGCGGACCGCGGGTTCGCCTATGCCCAGGACGCCCCGCTGGACATGCGGATGGATCAGTCCGATGACGAGGCATTGACCGCCGAGCGGATCCTCGCCGAATACGATGAGGCAGCCCTGCGACGGATCTTCAGTCGCTACGGCGACGAGCCGCTGGCCGGTCGCTACGCGCGCGCCATCGTGGCCGCCCGTGAGACCGAGCGGCTCACCCGCACCGGCCAACTGGTCGACGTCCTCCAGGCCGCCACACCGGCCGCGAAGAAGCACGCGGGGCACCCGGCCAAGCGCGTCTTCCAGGCACTTCGCATCGAGGTCAACGGCGAACTCGCCGTGCTCGAGCGGGCGATTCCGGCAGCACTGCGGCGGCTTGCCATGGGCGGTCGCATCGTGGTGATGAGCTACCAGTCCCTGGAAGACCGCATCGTCAAGCGCGCCCTCGTGCAGGCCTCGACGTCGACGGCCCCCGCTGGCCTGCCAGTGGAACTGCCGGAGCACCAGGCACAGTTCAAGCTCTTGGTTCGCGGTGCCGAACTGGCCAGCGAGGAAGAAGTGGCGCGTAACCGCCGCGCCGCGCCGGTGCGGCTGCGCGCCGCGGAACGAATCCGGGAGGCGCGATGAATCCGTCCGCCACCCGCAGGAGTCCGTCCGCCACCCGTCAGCACGCGGCGGTCCGTCCGATCGTGCGCGCTGGCCAGCCGCAGGCACCAGATGCCGTCATCGCTGCTTCCCGCGCTCGAGCTGCCGCGCGCGCCGCCGAACGCGCCGCGGCTGCTGGGGCAATTCCGATCAGCCGTGCCGCGCGAGGCGAGCGTCAGGCCGCCACGGCCGCTGCCGACCCGCACACCTCGGTTCGCACTCGCGGCGGCGGCGTCGCGTGGCAGGCAGCGGCCTCGCCGTCGGCTCGTCCGGCCTCGGTTCGAGCTGGCAGCAGCGCAGCGCAGCCACTCGTGACTCGCGGCAACGTGGCAGTCGCTGTTGCTGCACAGCCCGCACCTCAGGAGCGTCCGTCACGTGCGCCGCTGACGGTTGCCGCGCCCGCGCCGGTGCTGCGTCCGAAGCCGAAGACGCGATATGCGGTCATCACCGTGATCGCCGTCGCGCTGATGGCGCTGGGTCAACTGGGGCTGTCGATCTTGCTCAGTTCTGGGGCCTATGAGCTGGCGCAGTTGCGTGGTGAGTCGCGCCAGTTGGAACAGACTGCTCGCGCCCTGAACGAGGACTTGGCCCTGCTGTCATCGCCGCAGGCGCTGGCCAAGAGTGCCTCGGCCCTGGGTATGGTGCAGGCCAGCAACCCGGCGTATCTGCGGCTCTCCGATGGCAAGGTGCTCGGCGCACCGAAGGCCGCCTCAGCGGACCGGAAGGCCTCCGCTTGGGCAGCCACGATCGTGCCCAACAGCTTGCTGGGTGGGTTCCTGCTCCCGGTGTTGCAGGCGGGCAACCTGGATGCAGAGGGCAGCCAGGCGCTGCTGGAATTGGATGCTTCGCTGCAGGGGCTGGCCGCGGTGCTCGACGCCCAGGCGATGGCCGAGGACGGTGAATCGGAAGCCCTGCCGGCCAGCAACCGCGGCAACGCCGGTGGCAATTCCGGGCAATCCGGGAACTTCGGACTAGGGTCGGGCAACGACAGTAGTTCGTTCGCGGGCATTGCAGGACCGAGGTTCCGATGAGACCAGCCAGCCAGGCCCGTATGTCGACGCGGCGCCGGCTGGCGCTGTTTGGCCTCGTCGTCATCACGCTGGTGGTGGTCTTTGCTGTGCGCCTGGTCGATATGCAGATTGTTCGCGCTGCCGAGATCAACCAGGAGGCGGCCGGCCGCAGATCGATCGTGGAACAGATCGCGAGTCGGCGCGGCGACATCCTCGACGCCAACGGTCAGGTGCTCGCTACCGATGTGGAACGCTTCAACATCACGGCGGACCCCCGCCATGTGGGTCCCTTCCGGCGCATCATCAAGGAGGAGACGACCGGCGACAGTATGCAGGTGCAGATCACGGCTGAGCAGGCGGTGAATGAGATTGCCGGGCTCACCGGCGCCGACCCCGAGGCCATGCTCGACACCCTCGAGAGCAACAAGGAGCGCAACTACGCGCTGCTGGTCAAAGGCGTCGACGTCGAGGTGCTCCGCGAGGTGCGCTCGCTTGGCATCCCGTGGGTGTACTCCGAGCCACAACCGGCCCGCGCCTATCCCAACGGCGCTGTGGCAGGGAACCTGACCGGCTTCCTCGGGACCGACGGTCCGGGTGCCGGCGTCGAGTTGTATCTGAACCAGTGCCTCGCGGGGGAGAACGGCAGTGCCACGTATGCGCGTGGCGGTGATGGCGTGCGTCTCCCGGGTTCGACCATTGTCACGAAAGAGGCGCGCAACGGCGCCGACGTCCAGCTCACCATTGACTTGGATCTGCAGTGGAATGCGCAGCAGCAGGTCGCGAACCTCGCGAAGAGCCTCGGTGCGGACTGGGGCATCGCCATTGTGATGGAGGTCGAGACCGGCAAACTGCGCGCGGTGGCCGAATACCCGAGTGTGGACCCGAACAATCCGGGTGCCACCGACCCTTCTACCTGGACGTCCCGCTCGTTCACCGCACCCTTCGAACCCGGCTCGGTGATGAAGGCGCCTGCCCTGGCAGCGCTGCTGGATGAGGGCGTGATCAGCGTCGGCACGCGCGTGGAAGCGCCGTACCACAAGAAGTTCGAGGAGCACGTCCAGGTCACCGACGCCTTTTGGCACGGCAACCTGAAACTCACCGCCGCGGGGGTGCTGGCGGTGAGTTCGAACGTCGGCATGTTCGAGCTCGCCAAGCACGGCACCGCCAGAGAACTGGATAAGCGGCTCCGCCTCTTTGGCGTGGGTGCAGCCACCGAAGTGGGATTTCAGGGCGAGTCCAACGGTCTGTTGCACGATCTTTCCAGCATCGACCGGCAAACCCGCTTCAACGTCGTCATTGGTCAGGGTGTCTCTGTGACGGCAGTGCAACTGGCGAGCATGTACCAGGCGATCGGCAACGAGGGTGTCCGGATGCCGGTCACGCTCGTCGAAGGCTGCCGTCACGAAGACGGCACCGTGACTGAGGTGCCGACCGGTGAGGGCAAGCGGGTCGTTTCTGCGCAGGCGGCAAAGGCAACGCAGCTCATGCTCGAGACCACGGTCCGCGAAGGCGCGCTGCGTGCCGAGGCCAGCATCTCTGGATATCGCATCGGTGCGAAGACGGGTACCGCGCAGGTAGCCGAGCGTGGTGTATACGGCAACAAGCGCATTACTTCGGTGGTGGGTCTGGCCCCGGTGGGCGACCCGAAATATGTGGTTGCCGTGATCATGGGAAATCCAGACAACAAGGCATCCGTGTCCGTGGCCCCAGGCTTCCGTAAGATAATGTCTCAGGTGCTAAAGACATACCGGGTCGAGCCGTCTACCGCAGGAGCGGGCTCGCTGAGCACGAACTGGTAGTAGCCCGAAACTGACAAGACCCAGGAGTGCGTGTGGCTGAAGTTGTCCGGATCCTGGTGCGCCCGGAGTTTCCGAGCCCCCGACCGCTCCGGTTGTTGGCTGAAGCCTTTGCCCTCCCCGTGACGGGAGCCGTGGACGGCGTCGAACTCACTGGCATTGCGATCGCGTCGGGCGATGTGCGTCCCGGTGACCTCTTTGCTGCCCTGCCCGGTGGACGGCGTCATGGTGCCGCATTTGCTCAGGCCGCGCGTGAGGCCGGTGCTGTCGCCATCCTGACCGACGAGGCGGGACGCGAGCAGGCCCTCGCGGCTGGAGTCCCCGTCCTCGTCGCTGAATCGCCGCGGACGATCCTCGGCGCTGTCTCTGCCTGGATCTACCGCACCGAGTCTGACCTGCCGACCCTGTTCGGGGTGACCGGCACGAACGGCAAGACCACCACCAGTTACTTCCTCGACTGGTTGTTGCGACGCCTGGGTCTGGTGACCGGCATGTCCACGACCGTCGAGCGACGCGTTGCCGACCTGGTGTTCCGCAGCCGCCTGACCACGCCCGAGGCGCCCGAACTGCACGGTCTGCTGGCTAGGATGCGCGAGGCGCAGGTGCGCGCTGTCTCGATCGAGGTGAGTGCCCAGGCGCTGGAACGTGGTCGGGTCGACGCGGTGGTCTTTGACGTGGCGGCTTTCACGAACCTCTCGCACGACCACCTCGATGACTACGGCACCATGGACCGCTACTTCCAGGAGAAGGCGGTGCTGTTCACGCCGGAGCGGGCGAAGCGTGGCGTGATCAGCCTGGAGTCCGAGTGGGGATTCCGCCTGCTCGAGCAGGCCACGATTCCCGTCACGACGTTGGCGCTCGCCACGAACCCGCGCGCCGACGAGGCGGACTGGGTGGTGGACGTGCTGGAGTCGGGTCACGCCTCGACCCGCTTCCGACTCAGCGGGCCCGACGGTCGCTCGCTGGAAACGACGATTGCCACCATCGGCACGCATATGGCCGAGGACGCTGGCCTGGCGCTGGTGATGATGACCGAGGCCGGCTTCGACCTCGACGTGATTGCTCAGGCGCTCGGAGAGGAAGGGATTGGCGCAGCCATTCCTGGCCGCCTCGAGCGGGTCAGTGGTCCGGAAGGCCCGCAGGTGTTCGTCGACTTTGGACACAGCGCCGATGCCTTCCTCAAGATCTTGACCGCCGTGCGATCGGTCACGCCAGGTCGCCTCGCCATCGTGTTTGGCGTGGACGGTGACCGCGACCCGTCGAAGCGAGGCGAGATGGCGCGCGTCGCCGCGGCCAACAGCGACCTCGTCGTCATTACCGATCACCACCCCCGCTTCGAGGACCCGGCGTCGATCCGGGCCACCCTCATCGCGGCGGTGGAGGAAGCGTTCCCCGAGAAGGAACTCCACGAGGTCGTACCGCCGCAGCAGGCGATCCGGCATACGGTGGGCCTGCTGGGACCCGGCGACTCGATCGTCTGGGCTGGTCCCGGTCACCAGGACTACCGCGAGATCGAGGGTGTGCTCACGCCGTACTCGGCGCGAGACGAGGCCCGCGCCGCGCTGCGAGAGGCGGGATGGTCGTGATCGCATGGTCGGCTCACGAACTCGCCGAGGTCCTCGGCGGCACCTGGCATCTGCCGGATGGTGTCGCGGTGCCGGCGTTGATCCGTGGCGTTGCTCGCACCGACTCGCGCGAGGTTGCCTCGGGCGATGTGTTCTTCGCCCTGCCCGGCACCGTCGCTGATGGCCATGACTATGTGCCCGCCGTTGCCGAAGCTGGCGCGGCGGTGGTGATTGGCGCCCGCCCGGTCGAGGCGCCGGTCGCGCAACTGCTGGTCGCTGACGTGTTGCAGGCCCTGCACACACTGGCGCGCGAGACCGTGTCGCGGGTCAAGGCGCTCGGTCGCCTGCGCGTGGTTGCGGTGACCGGTTCGAACGGCAAGACCACGACGAAGAACATGCTCCGCGCCATCCTCGAGCGGATCGGCCCCACGGTGGCACCACAGGGCTCGTACAACAACCACGTCGGCGCGCCGCTGTCGATGCTGGGCGTGACCGAGGACGCCCAGTTCTTGATCGCGGAGCTCGGTGCCAGTTACGAGGGCGAGATTGCGCGCCACGCCGCATTGTGCTCGCCGGATATCGGCATCGTGCTGAAGGTGGGCGCGGCCCACATGGGCACCATGGGTGGTATCGAGGCGACCACGCGGGCCAAGACCGAGATGGTCCTCGCCATCCCCGCCTCCGGCACCGTGATTCTGAACGCGGACGATCCGCGCGTCGCAGGCATGGCTGCGGTCAGCGCCGCTCCGGTGCGCTGGTTCGGCACCGATGTTGCGTTTGCTCGTGGCGAGCGTACGGGCATTTGGGCCGAGCGGCTGAGCACCAGCATGGATGGTACGACCGCGACCCTGCATTGGCCCAATGGCCAGACGCGCGAGTTGCGGCTCAGCATCATTGGCGAACATCACGTGCACAACGCACTCGCCGCACTCAGCGCCGCAGACGTCCTCGGCGTGGACGCGGACCTGGCCCTCGAGGCGTTGGCAGCGATGCCTCGAGCGGAGCGCTGGCGCATGGAGGTGCTGCCGCGTCCAGACGGTGTCACCATCATTAACGACGCCTACAACGCCAGCCCGGACTCGATGGCTGCAGCCCTCCGCAGCCTGGCCGCGCTGGCGCAGCCTGGCCGTCGCACGGTGGCGGTGCTGGGGGAGATGCTTGACCTCGGCCCGGACGCGGTCGAAGAGCACGACCGGATCGGCCGCATCGTGGTGCGGTTGAACATTGGCAAGCTCGTGGTGATCGGTGATGGCGCCAGGCCGCTGCATCTCGCCGCGGTCCAGGAAGGCTCCTGGGATGGCGAGTCCTCGTGGGTCGCCACGCAGGAGGAAGCCTTCGATCTGTTGGCCGAGGAACTACGATCGGGAGACGTGGTACTGGTGAAGGCGTCCGGTGGGGTAGGACTGCGATATTTCGGTGACCGACTCGCGGAGGTGCGCGCGTGATTACGCTGCTGCTCGGAGGCGGTATCGCCCTCGTGCTGTCCCTGCTGTTGACGCCCGGCATCATTTGGGCGCTGCGCAAACTCAACCTCGGACAGCTCATCCGAGCTGATACGCCCGAGCGGCATCAGCTCAAGCACGGCACGCCCTCGATGGGTGGTGTGGCGATCGTCATCGCTGCCGTCACTGGCTATCTGTCGGGCGTGTGGCTGACCGGCGAGGAAGTGTCTGCCGCAGCGTGGCTGGTACTGCTGATGATGGTCGGCATGGGCTTTGTCGGCTGGATCGACGACTATCTCAAGGTCCGGCGGCAGAACAGCATCGGTTTGCGACCGGGACTGAAGTTCCTGGGTCAGTTCCTGGTGACCACGCCGTTTGCGATCCTCGCCCTGACCCTGACGGATCAGCATGGCAACACCCTGGCCTCGACCGCAGTGTCATGGGCGCGCGACATTGACTGGCTGAACTTCGCCCTGTGGTTTGGCCCGGTGATCGGTCTGATCGTGGCAGTGCTCTGGATCAACCTGATCTCGGCCGCCACCACCCACGCCGTGAACCTGACCGACGGTCTCGATGGTCTTGCTGCTGGTGCGGCCATCTTCGTGGCCGGCGGCTATGTCCTGATTGGCTTCTGGCAGAACCAGCAGTCCTGCTTTGCGGAACTCCTGCCCGAGGCCATCGAGAGTTGCTACGTCGTCGCCTATCCGAATGACTTGGCCCGGGTCGCGGCCGCCATGGTGGGCGCACTGATCGGCTTCCTGTGGTGGAACACCAACCCGGCCCGAATCTTCATGGGTGACTCGGGCGCGTTCGCGATCGGTGGCACCATCGCGGCGCTGGCCGTGCTGTCGCGGACCGAACTGCTGCTGGTCATCACCGGTGGCTTGTTCATGATCATCACCCTGTCGGTAATCATCCAGATCGGCGTGTGGCGCCTGAGTAAGCGCACGGTACGCGTGTTCAAGTCGGCGCCGCTGCACCACCACTTCGAACTCTTAGGCTGGGAAGAAATCACGATCGTGGTTCGCTTCTGGATCGTGGCGGGTCTGTTCGTCGCGACCGGTCTTGGCCTGTTCTACATTGAATGGATTCAGTAGGCATGAATGCGCGGCCGTGGACGCTGCAAAGTTGGCACGATGACTGGAGCGGCCTGAAGGTTGCAGTCCTCGGTGTTGGGGCCACCGGCTTTGCGGCCGCTGATACCCTCGTCGAACTCGGCGCCGACGTGCGTGTGTACGCCGAGCGCGGCGACGATGATCGCGAACGCATTCTGCAGGTACTCGGTGTGCCGGTGGTGATCGCCCCGCTGCAGGACGCCGAGGCGTTGTTTGCGGATGCCCGGCCGGAGCTCATCATCGTCTCACCCGGCATCCCACCGCACCAGGAAGTCGTGCGCTGGGCGCGCGAGCAGGAGATTGCCGTCTGGGGCGATCTGGAACTGGCCTGGCGGTTGCGGGATAAGGTCGGGGCCCCTGCCGAGTGGCTCATGATCACCGGGACCAACGGCAAGACCACCACCACCCAACTGACTGAGGCGATGCTGCTGGCCGGCGGGAAGCGCGCGGTGGCCTGCGGCAACATTGGTACACCCATTCTGGACGTGATCCGTGACCCGAACGGTTTTGAGTTCCTCGTCATTGAGGTCTCGAGCGCGCAGCTGGAGTACAGCCACGAACTGCACCCCTACAGCAGTGTCTGCCTGAACGTGGCCGAAGACCACCACGACTGGCACGGCAGCGCCGAGGCGTACCGGGCCGCCAAGGCCAAGGTGTACGCCAACGCGAAGGTGGCCTGTGTGTACAATCGCGGCGACCGAATCACCGAGTCGCTGGTTGAGGAAGCCGATGTCGCGGACGGCTGCCGCGCGATCGGCTTCGGCCTGGTGTCGCCTGGCCCGAGCGACCTCGGCGTGGTCGAGGACCTGCTCGTTGACCGTGCCTTCCACGAGGACCGTCACCATGCCGCGGACGCCCTGATCACGATCGACGCACTGGCGACGGTCGGCTTGGCTGCACCGCATTTGATGATGGATGTGCTCGCCGCGGCGGCCCTGGCGCGCTCGGTCGGAGTGACCCCGGCACAGATCCAGGACGCACTGCTGCACTTCCGCCTCGACGCGCACCGCGTGCAGGTCATCGCCACCGCTGGGGGAGTGACCTGGATTGATGACTCCAAGGCCACCAATCCGCACGCGGCCGCGGCAAGCCTGATCACCTATCCGACCGTGATCTGGATCGTGGGTGGCCTCTTCAAGGGCGTGGACGTGTCCCCGTTGATCGTGAGCTACCGTCACCGCCTGCGCGGGGCGGTCCTGATTGGCAAGGATCGTCAGGCACTCCGCGAGGCCTTCGAGCGACACGCGCCCGACGTGCCGCTGTTCGAGGTCGAAGCAGAGGAAACTGAAGACGTCATGCCGACTGCGGTGCGACTGTCCGCTGGAATCGCGCAATCCGGTGACGCGGTCATCCTCGCTCCAGCAGCCGCATCGATGGATCAGTTCACAAATTATGCGGACCGCGGCAACCGCTTCCAAGCGGCTGTCCAGCAGTATCTCGGAGGAGGCGGCAATGGTGATGACACCGCAGCGTCCTCCGACGGGACCCGGTGAACCGCAGCCGCTGAACGGGCGCAGTCAGCCTCGCCAGGGTCGGCCGCTACCGCCGACACAGCGCGGCGCTGCCGCGACAGGACGGCCACTGCCGCCGTCGCAGCGTGCTGCTGCGGTACCGCCAGGAGCGCCAGCCGCCGGCGCTCCTGCCAGCCGGCCGCTGCCGCCGTCGCAACGTGCTGCTGCCGCTCGACCCGTCCCGCCGTCACAGCGTGCCGCGGCTGCAGCAGCAGCAGTGACCGCTGCCAAGGAGCCGCGTCCGAAGCAGGCACGCGTGGTCCTGCGGCAACTGACTGAGCCCGCTTCGGCGAACTGGGTCTTTCTGCTGGGCATCACGATCTTCTTGATCCTGTTTGGCCTCGTGATGGTGCTGTCGTCGGCCTCGGTCACGGACTACGCCCGCACGCACGATTTCTTCGGGACGGCCGCCCGGCAGGCGAGCCTCGCCATCATTGGTGTACCAGCCATGTTGTTGGTCGCCCAATTCCCGGCCGTGTTCTGGCGCAAGTGGGTGTGGATCATCATGTGGGCGGCCTTCGGGCTACAGTTGATGGTGTTCACCACGGCTGGTCTGACGCACGGAATCAACCGCAACTGGGTGTCGATTTTTGGCTTCACGCTGCAGCCGAGTGAGTTCATCAAGCTGGCGTTGGTCATTTGCCTCGGCGTGATTCTCTCTGCCCGCCAGGACTCGCTCTACGACGCCAGGGAACTGGCTCGTTCAACCCTGCCGGTCGCTGGCGGTGCCCTCGCCCTCGTGCTTTTTGGTGGTGACCTGGGCACGGCCATGGTGATGGCGGCGCTGATGCTCGGCTGCGCCTACTTCGGCGGCGTGCCGATGCGCTACTTGCTCTTGGTTATGGCCATCGGTGCCGCCGGCGCGTGGGCCTTCGCCATGCTGGATGGCAGTCGCGTTGCTCGCATCACCGAGTTTTACAACGGGGTCTGTGATTACGAGGGGGGGTGCTGGCAGTCCACGCACGCCACCTTCGCTCTGGCCGCGGGCGGCTTCTTTGGTGTCGGCCTCGGTAATTCTTCGGCGAAGTGGTCATGGATTCCCGAGGTGGAGAATGACTTCATTTTCGCGGTCATCGGCGAGGAACTCGGACTGCTGGGCGCGCTCGTGGTGATCCTGCTCTACGTCCTGTTCGCGGTGGCGTGCTTCCGGATCATCGCCAGCACGGATGACCCCTTCACCCGGATCGTTGCTGGTGGCGTGATGACCTGGATTACGGTGCAGGCCTTCATGAACATTGGCGTGGTGCTGGGGTTGCTGCCGGTGCTGGGTGTGCCGCTGCCCTTTATCTCTGCCGGTGGTAGCTCCTTGCTCGCCTCGATGCTTGCCGTCGGTGTCGTCCTCTCATTCGCTAAGTCTGATCGGAAACGCGCTCGATGACTCGCTGGCTTCTAGCTGGTGGCGGCACTGCTGGCCACGTCAACCCGCTCCTGGCTCTGGCGGACACCATTCGCGCACAGTCGCCAGAGGACACCGTCCTCGTGCTCGGCACCGCAGAGGGGCTCGAATCCCGCTTGGTGCCGCTGCGTGGCTATGAACTCTTGATCATTCCGAAGGTGCCGTTCCCGCGCCGCCCTGATTCGGCGGCGGTGCAGTTCCCGATGCGCCTCCGCGCTGCTGTACGGCAGACCAAGCAACTCATGCTGGACCATCAGATCGAGCAGGTGATCGGGTTTGGTGGCTTCGCCGCGGCTCCGGCCTATTTGGCCGCTGCGGGCGCTGGTGCCGCGCTCAGTCTGCACGAGGCGAACGCGCGCCCGGGCTTGGCCAACCGCCTGGGCGCCCGCAGCGCCAGTCGCGTGGGCGTGGCCTTCGAGGGTACGCCGCTGCCCGGGGCTGTCCATGTGGGTATGCCGTTGCGACCAGAACTGGTTCGGCTTGCCGATCCGTCGGTGCGCGCGGAGGTTCGGAACGAGGCGGCAGCGCACTTCGGTCTCGACCCCGCGCGACCAGTGCTGCTGGTCACCGGCGGCTCGCAGGGCGCGCTGCGGCTGAACACTGCCGTGACCGCCGCCGCTCAGGAGATCACCGACCTCGGTTGGCAGGTCGTGCACCTGACCGGAGACCGACACACGCTGCCAGAGGGATTGCCGGAGGGCTACGTGCCACTGCACTATGCCGACCGGATGGACCTTGCGCTGGCTCTCGCGGATGCCGCGATTTCACGCTCCGGGGCTGCGACGACCAGTGAGCTCACCGCCCTTGGGATCCCGGCCATCTACATTCCCTATCCGGTGGGCAACGGCGAACAGCGCCTCAACGCGGCTGGCGTAGTGCAGGCCGGCGGTGCCCTGCTGGTGGACGATGCCGAGTTCGACGCGGCCTGGATTCGGGCGAACGTGGTGCCGTTGCTGGACAATCGTGACCGCCTCGCGGAGATGGCAGGGCGGGCCAGCGCACTTGGCGTGTTGGATGGCAGTGAGCGGATGCTCGATCTCGCGCGGACCGCTGTGCCGCGACGCGGTCGGGGTGGGGGAGCCGAGGCGTGAGACGCCCAGGAGATTTCTCCGGCACACCGGAGCCACCGCAGCCGGTCGAGTCGGAGCGGAGCGCTCGCCTGCGTCGCCCTGCTCGCCGACAGCCCATGGCTGCCCCTCAGCCCGCGCCGAGGAACGCACCGGTCACCTCAGTGCTGCAGGACACCGAGCCGCTCAATCTGGACTCGCCATCGCTGACAGAGTCCACAGCAATTCGGAAACCGGGGCGTGCGACCACGGTCGGTGCAACGCAGCCGCCCCTGATGGAGCGCACGGTACTGCCCGCGGTGACATCGCGAGCAGCCACCGGTGCGCCGACGGTGCGGGAGGGTGGCCCTTCGGCGCGATCGGTGACAGGGCCAGACACGGCACCTACCTCGGTGCGGCCAGGGCGAGGGGCGGTCCGGGCGCGACGAAAGCAGGAACGCGCGGAAATCCGCCGATTCACCGCCGACCTGCGTCGACGTCGGCGTCGCAGGTGGATCGCGCTGGGAGTTGTTGTGACCCTGGTGGGGCTGTTGTTGGTCGGGATTTTCTCGCCCCTGTTTGCGGTGCGCCAGATCGAGGTGCTTGGCACGAACCGCGTGGATGCCGAGGCGGTGAGCGCGGCGCTGGCTGATCAGCTCGACACCCCGCTGCCATTGGTCGATCCCGGATCGGTGGCACAGGCGCTGGAGCAGTTCCCCGCGATTGAAAGCTTCGTGGTGGAGAGTGCACTGCCGTCGACGCTGGTCGTGCGCATCGTGGAGCGCACCCCGGTCGCGTTGTTGCGGGAGGGGAACCTGTACGTGCTGGTGGATGCGGCCGGGGTGGAGTTGGGTCGTGAAGTGGACCGTCCGAAGGGGCTGCCCGTCGCGGCGGTCGACAATCAAGGTGTTGAGGGGCAGAGCTTCAAGGCAGCGATTCGCGTGATCCGGGCCCTGCCGGCGGAGCTGCGCAGCAAGGTTGATTCCGTGCGGGCCCGGACCCTGGACGATGTGGTGCTGGCCATGCGCGACTCGGACCTCATCGTGCACTGGGGGAGCGCGGACGACTCGGTGCAGAAGGCGCGAGTGCTGGCTGCATTGATGGCGAAGAACAAGGGTGGTACGCCGAAGGAATTCGACGTGTCCTCACCGTCGTCGCCAATTCAGCGCTGACGCCGACGACAGACCGCGACAGATCTGCGACACTCCGGGGGACGTTCCCTGGCCAGGTGCGATTGCTCGCGTAGCGTCAGCGACAGACCAGGATACCTGAGGATAACTCTAAGGGTCAAGTAAAACTTGAAGGTTTCGGAGGCCGGAACGTGACCATGCAACAGAACTACCTCGCCGAGATTAAGGTCGTCGGCATTGGTGGCGGTGGTGTCAACGCCGTCAACCGCATGATCGAACTCGGTCTGCGCGGGGTGGAGTTCATTGCTGTGAACACGGACGCTCAGGCGCTGCTGCTGAGCGACGCCGACGTCAAGCTCGACATCGGCCGTGCGCTGACCCGTGGCCTCGGGGCTGGTGCTGACCCGGAAATCGGTCGCCGCGCGGCCGAGGACCATGCGGAAGAAATTGAAGAAGCCCTCCGTGGCGCCGACATGGTCTTCGTGACCGCCGGTGAGGGCGGTGGTACCGGAACCGGTGGCGCCCCCGTCGTCGCGCGCATCGCCAAGTCGGTGGGCGCGTTGACCATCGGCGTGGTGACCAAGCCGTTCAGTTTCGAAGGCAAGCGCCGCATGCAGCAGGCCGAGGCTGGTGTTGCCCGCCTCAAGGAAGAGGTCGACACCCTCATCGTGGTGCCGAACGATCGTCTGCTGCAGATCAGTGATCGCGGCCTCAGCATGGTGGATGCCTTCCTGTCGGCCGACCAGGTGCTGCTCGCCGGTGTGCAGGGCATCACGGACCTGGTGACCACGCCGGGTCTGATCAACCTGGACTTCGCCGACGTGAAATCGGTCATGCAGGGCGCCGGGAGTGCGCTGATGGGTATCGGTTCGTCCCGCGGTGCGGACCGCGCCATCAAGGCAGCGGAACTCGCCGTCGCTTCGCCGCTGCTGGAAGCCTCGATCGAGGGTGCGCACGGCGTGCTGCTGTCGATCCAGGGTGGCTCGAACCTCGGCATCTTCGAAATCAACGACGCCGCCAAGCTCATCCAGGAGGCCGTGCACCCCGAGGCCAACATCATCTTCGGTGCGGTGATCGACGACACGCTCGGCGACGAGGTGCGAGTGACCGTGATCGCCGCAGGATTTGATGGCGGCGAGCCGCAGCACCGTCCGATGCCGGCCGCCGGTATCGGCGCCACCCCGGTCAGCGCGGACTCCGGTCCGGTGGCGACCGAGTCGGACTGGCTGACCGGGGAGGTGTTGCCGGCGGACGCTCCGCCGCTGCACCCGGCCGTGGACGAGGCGGACGGCCAGGACCTGGACATCCCCGACTTCCTGCGCTGATCATGACGGATGCGTCGCTGACGCTGCCGGATGCGGAGCGTGCCGCACTGGCGGACCGTTTGGCGTCGGTCCGGGAGCGCATCGAGCAGGCGGCTCGTTCCGCCGGTCGAAGCGCTGAGTCGCTGACGCTGATTGCGGTCACGAAGTTCCATCCTGCTGCGTTGGCGGCGGAGCTGGTGCGCCTCGGTGTAACCCACCTCGGCGAGAACCGTCACCAGGAAGCGGCCGCAAAGTCCGCAGCATTGGCTGAGGCGGGCATCGCCCCGACCTGGCATTTCCTGGGGCAGTTGCAGACGAACAAGGCCCGACACGTCGCACGCTACGCAGGCATGGTGCACACCGTGGATCGACCGGAGTTGGTGCAGGCACTGAGTCGACTGGAGCAGCCGCTCGACTGCCTGTTGCAGGTCAACCTGACCGATGACGAGCATCGGGGAGGCGTCGCTCCCAATGGCATCGAGTCGCTCACTGAGCAGATCCTCGCTGCTCCGGGACTGCGGTTGCGCGGGATGATGGCGGTCGCCCCGCTGCCGCAGGAGGAAGCTCCTGAGGCAGCCTTCGCGCGATTGGCCGACTATGCCGCACGACTGAGGTCGCTGGCGCCGGATGCCACCATCCTCTCGGCGGGCATGTCCCACGACCTCGAGGCGGCGGTGGCTGCCGGTGCGACACACCTACGAATCGGCACAGCAATCACCGGAAACCGTCCTACCCAGGGTTAATCTCAAACCAGGTTTTTTCTACTTGGAGGTCACTATGGCAAGCCCGCTGCGCAACGCGATGGTCTACCTCGGCCTGGCCGAGGAGGAGGAGTACGAGCAGCAGCCGCAGCAGCAGGCTGTCCAGCCGGTGGCAGCCCCCGCGCAGCCCCGCGGTCAAGTCACCCCGTTGCGGCGCGCCGCCGCAGCCCCGAGGAATGCAGGTCCAGCTGAGATGAACGAGATCCTCACCGTCCACCCGCGTGAGTACAAGGACGCCCAGATCATCGCCGAGCACTTCCGCGAGGGTGTTCCCGTGATCATGAACCTGTCCCAGATGCACGAGGGTGAGGCGCGCCGACTGGTCGACTTCGCCAGCGGTCTGGCACAGGGCCTCTACGGCAAGATCGAGCGGGTGACCAGCATGGTCTTCCTGCTTTCGCCGGCGCACGTCCAGATCACCGGCGACGCCCCAGTTGCGGGCGAAACTGGGCCGGTCGTCGAGTACTAGCCACAGCCTTCACGACGCCGCGTGCGACCACCGTTGGGTGGTGCACGCGGCGTCGTCATTCGTTCGCAGCACCGGGTCGCGCCGGCGCTGAGGTACCCTCGGCAAGGCTTGATTTTCCAGGCATCACGGGGAAATTCAGGACACCCCCAGGTGGGTGACCCCTACTCTGGGGCCAGATCTGGGGCATCTTCCCCCTGGATTCCTGGGTGCGCTGTGCTTGAATGGAAATGGAAATCCACAGCACGGATTCCCGCCGGGCACCCGACCCGATGCGTACCTAAAGAGGTGAATTGTCATGGCTTTGACTCCTGAGGATGTGGTCAACAAGCGGTTCTCGCCGACCAAATTCCGTGAGGGCTACGACCAGGATGAGGTGGACAGCTTCCTTGACGAGGTCGTCCTCGAACTGCGTCGGATGAACCAGGAAAACCAGGAGCTGCGTCAGCGTCTGGCCGCGAGCGAGGCTCGCATCGCCGAGCTGACCCGCGGCGGTGCTCCGTCGCCGGCACTCACCGAGCAGATGCAGGCACAGGTTGCCGCTGGTGCGCCAACCTCGCCGCTGGGCCTCCCGTTCCCGACTGCTGGTTCGGGTGCCAGCGCTCTGGACCCGGGCAACACCAGCAACCTGCTGCAGCTGGCTCGTCGTCTGCACGAAGAGCACGTTCGCGAAGGTATCGAGAAGCGCGACGCCCTCATCGCCGAAGGTCAGGCGACCGCGCAGCGCATCATCGCCGATGCTGAGGCAGCGCAGCGTTCGCACAACTCGGCGCTCGAACAGGAGCGTGCGCTCATCGAGCACCGCATTGACGAACTTCGGAGCTTTGAGCGCGAGTACCGTGGCCGTCTCAAGAGTTGGATTGAGGGCCAGTTGCGCGACATCGAATCCGGCAGCATCGTGGGGCAGACGGTACAGGCGCTGACGGCGCAGGGTGGCCCAGGCTACCCGCAACAGCCGCAGCAGCCGGCGTACCAGGGTCAGCAGGGGTACCAGGGCTTCAGTGCCCAGGGCTGAGCGGCGCCGCGGAGCAATCGCCATCCTGAGCGTTGCCGGTATCGCGGTCGTTGCGTACTTCCTCGACTTCATCACCAAGGAACTGGTCCTCGCCAATATTGGCGAGGGCCGTTCCGTGCAGGTACTGGGGGAGTTCCTGCAGTGGACTTTCGTGCGTAACCCAGGCGCGGCCTTCTCGCTCGCCTCGGGGATGACCTGGATTTTCACGCTGATCGCACTCGCGGTCACCGTGGCGATCGTCGTAATGGCACCTCGCCTACGGTCCTGGTGGTGGACGCTGGTGTTCGGCGCGCTCTTGGGTGGCGTGTTGGGCAACCTGACGGATCGACTGTTTCGGGAACCCGGGTTTGCCGAGGGTCACGTCATTGACTTCATCCACTTCAGTTTCTTCCCGGCGATCTTCAACGTTGCGGACATTTTCATTGTTGGCAGCATGGGGTTGTTCTTGATCCTGACCATGTTGGGGATCGAGCTCGACGGTAGCTGGCATCGTGCGAGCGACGCGGACGACGTGGCGGCGGCTGTTGACGAGGTGGATGCGGAGTCCACCGCCGAGGAGCGGGCGTGAGCGTTCGTTCGCTCCCGGTGCCGGACGCGCTGGACGGTGAACGGGCCGATGCTGGCGTGGCCAAGATCCTTGGCCTCAGCCGCACGCAGGCTGCCGAGATTGCGGACGCCGGCGGCATTGTGCTCGAAGGCAAGACCCTCGGCAAGTCGGATCGACTCCGGGCGGGTGGCTGGCTCTCGATCTTCTGGGAGGACCGGCCGGCTGTCGAGATCGTGCCGATCGACCTGCCCGACCTCGGCATTGTGTATGAGGACGATGACATCATCGTCGTCGACAAGCCGGTCGGGGTCGCGGCCCACCCGGCGCCGGGCTGGGATGGACCGACCGTCCTCGGCGCGCTGGCTGGTGCGGGTAAGCGGATCGCCACCAGCGGTGCGCCCGAGCGGGCTGGCATTGTGCACCGCCTCGACGCAGCAACCACCGGTCTGATGGTGGTGGCCAAGACCGAGCAGGCCTATAGCGATCTGAAGCGCGCCTTCAAGGAGCGCACCGTCGAGAAGATCTATCACGCCCTGGTGCAGGGTCATCCAGACCCGTTGTCCGGCACGATCGACGCGCCGGTTGGCCGCCACCCCCGCCATGACTGGAAGTTTGCGGTGACCGCCGACGGGAAGCATGCGGTCACGCACTACGAGACGATCGAGGCATTCGCTGGCGCCTCACTGCTGGAGATCCACCTCGAGACCGGGCGCACGCATCAGATCCGTGTGCACATGGCAGCACAACGGCACCCCTGCGTTGGGGACCCACTGTATGGTGGCGATCCGGTCCTGGCTGAGCGTCTCGGACTCACCCGCCAGTGGCTGCACGCCATGCAGCTGGGCTTGATTCACCCCACGACCGGCGAGCGAGTGACCTTCACCAGCACGTATCCGGCGGACCTGCAGCACGCGCTCGATGTGCTGCGCGACGCCGCCTAGCCAGTTCGTCGCGTATCCAGTGTCCGCATCGGCGGGTAGGCTGGCTAGGAGAACTGGAGGCGATGCGTGACGGCTCAACGCGACGGCTTTGTACACCTGCATGTGCACAGCGAGTACTCGATGCTCGACGGTGCTGCTCGGGTGAAGCCGCTGGTCAAAGCCGCTGCGGAAGCGGGCATGCCAGCCCTGGCAATTACCGACCACGGCAACATGTTCGGTGCCTACGATTTCTGGCACAGCGCCACGGCTGCGGGCCTGACGCCGATCATCGGTACTGAGGCGTACCTGACGCCCGGGAAGGACTACCACCGCTCCGAGAAGCGCCGCGTGCGTTGGGGCAACGGCGGCGAAGACGACGTGTCCGGCTCTGGCGCCTACACGCACATGACCCTGTTGGCGGAGACCACCGAGGGCATGTACAACCTGTTCCGGCTCTCCTCCCTGGCCTCCATGGAGGGTCAGTACTTCAAGCCCCGTATGGACCGCGAACTGTTGCACCGGTACGGCAAGGGGATCATCGCCACGACGGGCTGCCCGGGTGGTGAGGTGCAGACTCGACTGCGCCTCGGCCAGTTCGATCTGGCCCTCGAGGCGGCCGCGGAATTCCGCGACATCTTTGGGCCTGACAACTTCTTTGTCGAGATCATGGATCACGGCATCGAGGTCGAGCGCCGCGTGGTGCAGGACCTCAAAGAAATTTCCAAGCGCCTCAACCTGCCGTTGGTTGCGACCAACGACCTGCACTACGTGCGCGCGGAAGATCACGAAGCGCACGCGGCCCTGCTCTGTGTGCAGTCCGGCTCCACGCTGGACGACCCCAATCGCTTCAAGTTCGATGGCAACGAGTACTACCTGAAGACCGCCGAACAGATGCGTCGCGTCTTTCGGGAAATGCCCGAGGCCTGTGACGCCACGCTGGACATCGCAGAACGCTGCAAGGTGGAGTTCCACAAGCGCGACCTGATGCCGCGCTTCCCAGTGCCCGAAGGCGAAACCGAAGCCTCTTGGTTCGAGAAGGAATCCTGGCGTGGCCTCGAGGGACGTTTCCCCGAAGGGGTGAGTGAACGGCATCGCCAGCAGCTGCAATACGAGATCGACGTGATCAAGCAGATGGGCTTCCCGGGATACTTCCTCGTGGTTGCCGACTTCATCCGCTGGGCTCGCGAACAGGGCATTCGCGTCGGCCCGGGCCGTGGTTCGGCCGCCGGTTCACTCGTGGCCTACGCCCTTGGCATCACCGAGCTGGATCCGCTGGCACACGGTCTGATTTTCGAGCGCTTCCTGAACCCAGATCGCGTCTCGATGCCTGATATTGATGTCGACTTCGACGACCGCCGGCGTCCCGAAGTGATCCGCTACGTCACGGAAAAGTATGGCGAGGATCGGGTGGCCCAGATCGTGACCTACGGCACGATCAAGGCCAAGCAGGCGCTCAAGGACAGTGCCCGCGTGCTTGGCATGCCCTACGCGGTCGGCGACCGGCTCACCAAGGCCATGCCGCCGATGGTGATGGGCAAGGACGTCACCCTCGAGGAGATGTTTGACCCGAACGCGGATCGGTACAAGGAGTCGGGCGAATTCCGCGCACTGGTGGAATCGGACTTCGAGGCGCGCCGGGCTTTCGAAACCGCTCGTGGCCTCGAGGGTCTGAAGCGCCAGTGGGGCGTGCACGCGGCCGGCGTCATCATGTCGGCCGAGCCGCTGCTTGATGTGCTACCGATGATGCGTCGCGAGGACGATGGTGCCTTTATCACGCAGTTCGACCAGCCGCCGCTGGAATCCTTGGGTCTGCTCAAGATGGACTTCCTGGGGTTGCGCAACCTCACCGTCCTCGACGATGCTCTGGCCCTGATCAAGGAGAACCGCGGCGAGACCGTGGTCCTTGAGGACCTGGACCTGAACGCGGACAAAGCGACGTACGAACTGTTGTCGCGTGGTGACACGCTCGGTGTGTTCCAGCTCGATGGTGGTCCGATGCGGGCCCTGTTGCGCCAGCTCAAGCCGACCAACTTCGAAGACATCTCGGCGGTCATCGCGCTGTACCGGCCCGGCCCGATGGGGATGGGATCGCACACCAAGTACGCCATGCGCAAGAACGGGCTGGAACAGGTCGAAGCGATCCACCCCGAACTCGATGAACCACTGCGCGAAATCCTCGAGGGCACCTTCGGCCTGATCGTCTATCAGGAGCAGGTTATGGCGGCCGCCCAGAAGGCGGCAGGCTTCAGTCTTGGCCAGGCCGACATTCTGCGTCGTGCCATGGGCAAGAAGAAGAAGGAGGAGCTGGACAAGCAGTACGCCGGCTTCTCGGAGGGTATGAAACGGAATGGCTTCAGCGACTCCGCGGTCAAGGCACTGTGGGACACGCTGCTGCCCTTCGCCGACTATGCCTTCAACAAGGCGCACTCGGCCGGCTACGGCGTACTGAGTTATTGGACTGCCTTCCTGAAGGCGAACTATCCGGCCGAGTACATGGCCGCGGTGCTCACCAGCGTGGGTGACTCCAAGGACAAAATGGCGATCTACCTCAATGAGTGTCGCCGCATGGGCATCAAGGTGTTGCCGCCGGATGTGAATGCCTCAACCGTGCACTTCCGGGCTGTGGGCGACGACATCCGCTTCGGTATGGCTGCTGTGCGCAATGTCGGTGTGCACGTGGTGGAGGGCATCGAGCAGGCACGGAAGTCGAAGGGCGACTTCACCTCCTTCCACGATTTCCTCAAGAAGGTGCCGAGCAGTGTGCTCAATAAGCGCGCCATTGAATCCTTGATCAAGGCGGGCGGTTTTGACTCGCTAGGACACCATCGTCGGGCTCTCATCGAGATTCATGAATCCGCCATTGACAAGGTGATGGCCGACAAGCGCAACGAAGAGGATGGCGCTATCGGATTCGACTTCGATGCGCTCTTCGCGGAAGCGGGCGAGGATGTCACCTTCGACGCCGTGCCCGACCGCCCGGAATGGGATAAGCGCACCCGCCTGGCCTTCGAACGTGAAATGCTGGGCCTCTACGTGTCAGATCATCCGCTCGCGGGCCTCGAGCGTGACCTCGCCAAGCACGCCACCACCACGGTGGAAGAACTGCGTGCCTTTGACCGCGGCAAGGACGGTGAGACGGTCGTGATCGCGGGCCTGATCACCAGCGTGCAGCACCGTGTCGCGCGCACCAGTGGTCGTGGTTTCGGTTCGATTGAGTTTGAAGACTTCACCGGGCAGACGACGGTGATGTTCCTCGGGCGTAGCTATGAAGAGTTCGGCCCGATGCTGCAGGCCGACCGCGTCGCCGCGATCCAGGGCCGGGTGAACTGGCGCGACGAGGACGTGGCACTGCACGCTCAGCGGGTCACCTTCATCGAATCAGCCGGCGATGCCGACCAGATTGGACCCTTGCAGCTGCACGTTCCAGAGCACCGAGCAACCCCGGATCTGATGCGCGGGCTACGGCAGATTTTCGAGCGCCATCAGGGCACCCGCGAGGTGCGCCTGCGTATGCTGCAACCCTCCGGTGCGGCGCGCATCTACGAACTGCCGTTCCAGATCAAGACCGGACCGGACTTCTACGGCGAAATCAAGGCCCTGCTCGGGCCGGGCAGCCTGGGTTAGCTGGACGCAACAGCGAACGTGCCTGCGGCCGGGCGACCATGGGCGGCAGCGGGCCTGCCTCCAGCCCGTGCGGGCCGCGGCTAGTGCGCGGCGACTGCCTCGACTTCGGCGCGCAGACGGCTGAATACCACTGCCGCCGCAGCGTCATTCACCAGTCCCGGTTCGGTGATGACCGGGAACTCGGTGGCCGGCACGCCCTCGGCCGGGCGCACATCGACGTGCTCGACGTGATAACCGGCCTGGTGCAGCCAGGTGGCCATGTCGTAGTCAATGCGCGAGTCCCCGACCGTGATCCACCGCTGGGGGATCGGCACCTCGTGCCGACGAAGCAACGCGACAGCACGCTCGGCGCCAAGTGCTTTGCCGCCGCGACGGTGCTCCACATCGATCGAAATGATGCTCGGCACGATGTGGAAGTCGGCATTCAAGTCGTGCTCATCCAGCAAGGCCTGCGTGAAGCGTTCCAGTCGATCCTGGTGCGGCGGATAGTCCTCCTGCGGGAAGCCGACATTCATCTCGATGGAGGTCATCGCCAACTTCGTCTCGTCGTAGAACATGGAATCCGCGAACTCGGCGGCGACGGCGTCCCGGACCGTGTGCCGGTAGCTGTTCGGCATCTGCATGGCTTCGTCCACCACGCTTGGGGTCAATTCGCCGTCCAACATGCTGAACCAGACCGCGCCCTTCTCGGCGACGGCGTGCACGGGTGCATCCGGGCGCAGGCCAGCCCGCAGCATTGGCGTGAGCACCTCCTCGCGCAAGAACGCATCGGCACGACCGGTGTTGAACACAGTCGGCACCCCGGCATTTGCCATCGCAACCAGGTCCGGAATGATCGAGTCGATCGCGACTGTGCGGGTCACCGGCGAGGCGATCGGACCGTCAACATCAAGCAGCAGCGCGAAGGGAGCGGAAGGGTGCATTCTTCTATCCTCCCAGACCCAGCGAGTGCCCAGGTCGAGTGGTAGACTCGTCACTCGGAAGACATCCTTTAAATTCCGTCCAGCGAGGCGGGGAAGGAGGTCGGTATGACTGAGCGCGAAGCTCCGGTGGAACGGACCGTGCTGCAGCAAGCCGATGTGGCGCGGGCGTTGACCCGTATTGCGCACGAGATCCTCGAATCGAACCGAGGCTCGGCTGATCTGATGCTGTTGGGCATACCGACTCGGGGTGTCTTGCTGGCGCATCGACTCGCTGACATCATCCACAGCATTGACCCGGGTGCGAATCCGCCGGTCGGTGTGCTGGACATCACGATGTACCGCGACGACCTCGCTACCCAGCCGACCCGTACCCCGGGACGCACCGACGTGCCCTTCGACATCGACGGTGCCACGGTGGTCCTGGTTGACGATGTGCTCTACTCGGGCCGGACCGTGCGTGCGGCACTGGACGCGATCCGAGACCTGGGACGCCCGGCCGCGGTGCGGCTCGCAGTCCTGGTGGACCGTGGCCACCGCGAACTGCCGATCCGGGCAGACTTCGTCGGCAAGAACCTGCCGAGTGCACTGCGGGAACGCATCAACGTGCGCTTGGCCGAGGTGGATGGTGAGGATTCGATTGCGGTGGCGGTGAGCGAGTGAAGCATCTGCTGAGTACCAAGGACCTGAGCCGCGAGGCGGCGATCGCCATCCTGGATACGGCCGAGGCCATGGCCGACACCCAGGAGCGCGAGGTCAAGAAGCTGCCGACGCTGCGCGGCAAGACTGTGGTGAACCTGTTCTACGAGGACTCCACCCGCACCCGGATCAGCTTCGAGGTCGCCGCGAAGCGCCTCTCGGCTGACGTGATCAACTTCAGCGCGAAGGGCTCGAGCGTTTCGAAGGGTGAATCGCTGGAGGACACCGCCAAGACGCTGGCCGCGATGGGCGCCGACGGCGTGGTCATCCGCCACAGCTCCTCGGGGGCTGCCGAGCGCCTCGCCACCAGCGGTTGGATCGATGCCGCGGTGGTGAACGCCGGTGATGGCACGCACGAACACCCGACCCAAGCGCTGCTGGACGCCTTCACGATGCGCAAGCGCCTGCACGGCGACGCGAGCCGGGGCAAGGGCCTCGATGGTGTTCGCGTCCTCATCGTCGGCGACATTCTGCACTCCCGGGTCGCGCGCTCGAACCTCTGGCTGTTGACCACGCTCGGTGCCGAGGTTGCCTTCGTCGGCCCCGCGACGCTGATCCCGAGCTACATCCAGGACTGGCCGGTCACGGTCTACTACGACTTCGACGAGGCGCTGGCAACGCACCCGGATGTGGTGATGATGCTGCGTATTCAGGCAGAGCGCATGCACGCCGCCTACTTCCCGAACACGCGCGAGTACGGTCGCGGCTGGGGCCTCGGCCTCGACCGCTTCCGCCGCCTGAGCGAGCGCACCCTGATCATGCACCCCGGCCCGATGAACCGTGGCCTGGAAATCTGCAGTGAGGCTGCGGATTCGCCGCAGTCGACGGTCACCGAGCAGGTCGCCAACGGCGTGGCGATTCGGATGGCGGTGCTCTACCTGACGGTGGCTGGCGTCGCCGCCGACCAGACTTCGGAGGTGACGGCATGAGCGCCGATGCAATCCTCATCCGCGGTGTCCGCACCTTTGATGGCGGGGTGACCGACCTGTTGCTTCGTGACGGCGTGATCGCCGAGCGTGGCACGGGCCTCGCGGCCGACGACGCCGCAGTGATCGAGGCGGACAGCCTGATTGCGCTGCCCGGCTTCGTCGACTTGCACACCCACCTGCGCGAGCCCGGTGGTGAGGGCGCCGAGACCGTGCTCACTGGATCCCGGGCTGCTGCGGCCGGTGGCTACACGGCCGTGCACGCGATGGCGAACACGAATCCGGTGGCTGACACCGCGGGCGTGGTGGAGCAGGTCCTCGCCGCCGGTGAGGCAGCAGGCTACGTCACCGTGCAGCCGATCGGTGCCATCACCAAGGGCCAGGCCGGTGAAGCCCTCGCTGACATCGGCTCGATGGCAACGTCGCGGGCCAAGGTGCGGATCTTCAGCGACGACGGCATCTGCGTCTCGGATTCGCTGGTGATGCGTCGCGCGATGGAATATGTGAAGACCTTCGACGGTGTCATTGCGCAGCATGCCCAGGACCCGCGACTCACCCTCGGTGCCCAGTTGAATGAGGGCCCGGTCTCGGCCGAGCTTGGTCTCGCTGGCTGGCCGGCCGTCGCCGAAGAGTCGATCATTGCCCGCGACATCATGCTGGCGGAACTCACCGGCGCTCGATACCACGCCTGCCACGTATCGACCGCAGGTTCGGTGGAACTGATCCGTCAGGCCAAGGCCAAGGGTCTGCCAGTCACCGCTGAAGTGACGCCGCACCACTTGATCCTCACCGACGAACTGGCGCGCGGCTACAATCCCTTCTTCAAGGTGAATCCTCCGCTGCGCTCGGCCAAGGACGTCGAGGCAGTCCGCGCGGCCCTGGCCGACGGCACCATCGACATCGTGGCGACCGACCACGCACCGCACAAGGCTGAGATGAAGTGCTGCGAGTGGGACCAGGCCGCCATGGGCATGGTCGGTCTTGAGTCGGCCCTCGCGGTGGTGCAGACCGCCATGGTCGAGACCGGACTACTGGACTGGGCGGGTGTGGCTCGGGTCATGTCGCAAGCACCGGCTCGGATCAGTGGACTGGTCGGGCACGGCGGCAGCCTGCAACTGGGCGAGGCAGCCAACCTGACGCTGGTCGACCCGGCCGCCGAGCGAGAGTTCACCACCGACGAACTGCAGGGCAAGGGCCGGAACAGCCCGTACCTCGGTCGGACCGTCCGTGGCGCCGTGGTGACCACGATCCACCACGGTATCGTCACGCTGCGCGACGGCATCCTGACCGACCCGGACACTGTCGCAGCGCAGGCTCGGCAGCGCCGGGCACAGGAGGCACGCTGATGGAGCGCTTGTTCTGGGGCATCGTCTGGGTCGGCGTGATTGCGCTGGTGCTGTGGCTGATGTGGCGCGCGTGGAAGGTCAAGATGCGCGCGGCCCAGGGCCTCGGCCTGCCCGAGATTCCGGAGCAGTTGGGGGAGCGGATCACCGGATTCGCGGGGCAGTACGTGGTGACCACGCTGGCAAACCAGCAGTTGGAGCGGCAGGCGATCCCTGGCCTCGCCTTCCGCGGCAATGCCTTTGTGACGGTCCACCCGGAGGGCATCGCCATCGTCATCGCGGGCGGCGTGGAGGCGTTTGTCGCTGCGTACCGAGTGACCGGGGCGGGCTTCGGCAACTGGACTATTGACCGCGTGGTCGAAGAGAACGGCATGGTCCTGGTCTCGTGGGAGCACGGCGGCAAGGAATTGGACACCTGGTTCCGGCCGGCCTCTCCGGTTGACGGCCAGCGCTTCGTGGAGGCCGTGCAGGGCCTCGTCAAGGACAACAACGACTTCACCGCGAACGATGTGGTGGCACCGACGACGCAGAAGGAGGAGCGGGAGTGACCGCTACAGGAAACACCGCACCGGCACGGGCAGTGCTGGTGCTTGAGGATGGAACGCAGTACGTCGGACGTGCCTACGGTGCGACCGGTCGAGTGACGGGCGAGGCAGTGTTCTCGACCGGCATGACCGGTTACCAGGAGACGATTACCGACCCGAGTTACGCCGGCCAGATTGTGGTGCAGACCGCGCCGCATATCGGCAACACCGGTATGAACGACGAGGACCCGGAATCGCGCCGCATCTGGGTGTCCGGTTACGTGGTTCGCGACCCCAGCCGCGTCGTGTCGAACTGGCGTGCCCAGCGCAGCCTCGACGAGGAACTCGAGCGCGATGGCATCGTCGGCATCTCGGGCATCGACACCCGCGCCCTGACTCGCCGAATCCGCGACGTCGGTGCCATGCGCGCGGGCATCTTCTCGGGTCCGGACGCGGAGCTCGCGCTGGAGGAGCAACTGGACATCGTTCGCAATAGCGAGCAGATGGCTGGCCGCAGCCTCGCCGACCAGGTCACCACCCCGGAACCGTTCTCGGTGCCGGCGGTCGGCGAACGTATCGGTCTGCTGGCAGTGCTCGACCTTGGTGTGAAGCAGGCCACGCTGAACTACCTCACCGAGCGCGGCTTTGACCTCATTGTGCTGCCCTCGACCTCGACCTACGAGGACGTCAAGGCCTATAACCCGGACGCGGTCTTCTACTCGAACGGCCCTGGCGACCCCTCGGCCTCGAAGGGGCAAATCGAGCTGCTGCAGGCCCTGCTGCGCGATGGCAAGCCGTTCTTCGGCATCTGCTTCGGCAACCAGTTGCTGGGTCGCGCGCTCGGCTTCGGTACCTACAAGCTGCCCTTCGGACACCGCGGTATCAACCAGCCAGTGTTCGACAAGCTCACAGGCAAGGTCGAGATCACCGCGCAGAACCACGGTTTCGCGGTGGATGCCCCGATTGACGGTGTGCACGAATCGCCGGCCGGGTTTGGTCGGGTCGAGGTGAGTCACTACTCGCTGAACGACCAGGTCGTCGAGGGCTTGCGCTGCCTCGACATCCCTGCCTTCTCGGTGCAGTACCACCCGGAGGCTGCCGCGGGTCCGCACGATGCGAACCACCTGTTTGACCGGTTCCGCGAGCTCATCATCGCCGCCCAGGACTCGAAGGAAGGCAAGTAAGTGCCAAAGCGTAACGACATCAATAGCGTCCTGGTCATCGGCTCGGGCCCGATCGTGATCGGTCAGGCCGCTGAGTTCGACTACTCGGGTACCCAGGCCTGCCGCGTGCTGCGCAGCGAGGGCATTCGAGTGATCCTGGTGAACTCGAACCCGGCGACGATCATGACCGACCCGGACTTTGCCGACGCCACCTATGTCGAGCCGATCACTCCCGAGGTGATCGAGTCGATCATCATCAAGGAGCGTCCGGACGCCATCCTGCCCACCCTCGGTGGCCAGACTGCGCTCAACGCAGCCATGGCACTGCACGAACAGGGCATCCTTGAGAAGCACGGCGTCGAACTTATCGGCGCCAAGGTGGACGCCATTCGCCGCGGTGAGGACCGCCAGATCTTCAAGCAGCTTGTGCTCGACGCTGGTGCCGACGTGGCCCGCTCGGTGATCTGCCACACCATGGACGAGGTCATTGCCGCGGCTGAGGAACTTGGCTACCCGGTCGTGGTTCGTCCCTCCTTCACCATGGGTGGTCTCGGCTCGGGCTTCGCCTACGACGAGGAGGACCTGCGCCGCATCGCTGGCGACGGTCTGCACTACAGCCCGACGAGCGAGGTCCTGCTCGAGGAGTCGATCCTCGGCTGGAAGGAATACGAGCTCGAGATGATGCGCGACAAGAACGAGAACTGTCTTGTCGTCTGTTCCATCGAGAACGTTGACCCGGTGGGCGTGCACACGGGTGACTCGATCACCGTCGCCCCGGCGCTCACCCTGACCGACCGTGAGTACCAGCGCTTGCGTGACATCGGTATCAAGATCATTCGCGCCGTCGGCGTGGACACCGGTGGCTGCAACATCCAGTTCGCAGTCCACCCGAACACCGGTCGCGTGATCGTGATCGAGATGAACCCGCGGGTGTCGCGCTCGAGCGCCCTGGCTTCGAAGGCCACCGGCTTCCCGATTGCCAAGATCGCCGCCAAGCTCGCGATCGGCTACACCCTCGACGAGATCCCGAACGACATCACTCGGGTGACCCCGGCCTCGTTCGAGCCGACCATCGACTACATCGTGGTCAAGGTGCCGCGCTTTGCCTTCGAGAAGTTCCCGGCCGCCGACCCGACCCTGACCACCACCATGAAGTCGGTCGGTGAGACCATGGCGATCGGTCGCAACTACACCACGGCGCTGCAGAAGGCCCTGCGCGGCCTGGAGAAGCGTGGCTCGTCCTTCCACTGGGGCGAGGAGCCGCGCAGCAAGGACGAACTGCTCGAGGCGTCGAAGACCCCGACCGATGGCCGCATCGTCACCGTGCAGCAGGCGTTGCGCAAGGGCGCGACCATCGACGAGGTCTACGCAGCCACCGGCATCGACCCCTGGTTCGTGGACCAGATCGTGCTGATCAACGAGGTCGCCGACCAGGTCGCCGCCGCGCCCGCCCTCGACGAGGACATTCTGCGCGAGGCGAAGGGGCACGGCTTCTCGGACGCTCAGATCGCGCAACTGCGCGGCATGACCGAGGCCGAGGTCCGCGCCCTGCGCCACGAGATCGGCGTGCGCCCGGTCTACAAGACCGTGGACACCTGTGCCGGCGAGTTCCCGGCCTTCACGCCGTACCACTACTCGTCCTACGACGCCGAGACCGAGGTCGCGCACAGCGACCGCAAGAAGGTGCTGATTCTGGGCTCGGGCCCGAACCGCATCGGTCAGGGTATCGAGTTCGACTACTCCTGCGTCCACGCCGCCTTCGCGCTGTCTGAGGCTGGCTACGAGACCGTGATGATCAACAACAACCCCGAGACGGTCTCGACCGACTACGACACCTCGGACCGCCTGTACTTCGAGCCGCTCACGCTCGAGGACGTGCTTGAGGTGGTGGAGTCGGAGCGGCAGTCCGGCGGTGAGATCCTGGGCGCGATCGTGCAGCTCGGTGGTCAGACCGCGCTCGGCCTGGCCCACGGCCTGAAGGACGCCGGTGTGCCGATCCTCGGCACCAGCCCGGACGCCATCGACCTGGCCGAAGAGCGCGGCGCCTTCGCCCGCATCCTCGAGGAGGCGGGCCTGCACGCACCGCGCAACGGCACGGCCACCAACGAGGCGGACGCGGTCAAGGTCGCCGAGGAGATCGGCTACCCGGTCCTGGTGCGCCCGAGCTTCGTGCTCGGTGGTCGCGGCATGGAAATCGTGTACGACACGGCCCAGCTGCACGACTACTTCGAGCGCACCGCTGGCCAGGCGCTGGTTGATGAGCAGCACCCGCTGCTGGTGGACCGCTTCCTCGACGACGCCATCGAGATCGACGTCGACGCTCTGTACGACGGCAACGAGCTCTACATCGGCGGCATCATGGAGCACCTGGAGGAGGCCGGTATCCACTCCGGTGACTCCAGCTGCACCCTGCCCTCGGTGACCCTCGGCCGCAAGCAGCTCGACCAGGTCCGCGAGGCGACCCTCGCGATCGCCAAGGGTGTGGGCGTGCGCGGTCTGCTCAACGTCCAGTTCGCCTTCGGCGCTGGCGTGCTCTACGTCCTCGAGGCAAACCCGCGCGCCAGCCGCACGGTGCCCTTCGTCTCCAAGGCGCTGGGAATCCCGCTGGCCAAGGCTGCCTCGCTGATCATGACCGGCAAGACCATCGCTGACCTGCGGGAGAGCGGCCTGCTGCCGGCCCTGGACGGTTCGCGCGTGCCGCTCGACGCCCCGGTGGCGGTCAAGGAGGCGGTGCTGCCGTTCAAGCGCTTCCGCACTCGCGACGGGCTGATCGTGGACTCGATCCTCGGCCCGGAGATGCGCTCGACTGGCGAAGTCATGGGTATCGACAAGAACTTCCCGCTGGCCTTCGCCAAGAGCCAGGCGGCTGCGTACGGCGGCACCCTGGTCAAGGGCGGTACGGTGTTCGTCTCGGTCGCTGACCGCGACAAGCGCGCGATCGTGCTGCCGGTGCTGCGACTGATCGAGCACGGCTTCACGATCCTCGCCACGGAGGGCACCGCCGAGGTCCTGGCCCGCTACGGTATCGAGGCCACCCTGGTGAAGAAGCACTACGAGGCTGCGGAGGGCGAGGACTCGATCGTCGACCTGATCAACCGCGGTGAGGTCGAAGTGGTCATCAACACGCCGAGCGGTGGTCTTTCGCGCGCCGACGGCTACGAGATCCGCACCGCCACGGTTGCCGCCGACAAGATGCTGTTCACCACGATGGCCCAGCTCCAGGCCGCAGTGGCATCGCTCGACTCGGCCGACGAGGGCTTCACCGTCACTTCGTTGCAGGAGTACGACATCATCCGCCGGGAACACCTGGAGGCAGCACGATGACGAACGGGGGCCTGAGCTTCGGCCAACGACTCGACGAGGCAGTGTCGAGGTTCGGGCCCCTGTGCGTTGGCATCGACCCGCACGTAGCCCTGCTCAAGGACTGGGGCCTGAGCGACGACGCGCGCGGCGCCGAATCCTTCGGGCGCACAGTGATCGAGGCGAGCGCGGGGCGCGTGGCCATCGTCAAGCCGCAGGTGGCCTTCTTCGAGCGCTTCGGCTCGGCTGGCATCGCTGCTCTCGAGCGAGTCCTTGCTGACGCGCGCGAGGCGGGCGTGCTGACGATCGCCGACGCCAAGCGCGGCGATATTGGCAGCACCATGGGCGGCTATGCCGAAGCCTGGCTGAGCCCGGGCAGCCCGCTCGAGGCCGACTCGGTGACGCTGAGCCCCTACCTCGGCTTTGGCAGCCTGCAGCCCGCGATCGCGCTGGCTAAGCAGCACGGCAAGGGCTTGTTTGCCCTGGCGGCGACCTCGAACCCGGAAGGTGCATCGGTCCAGGCTCAGGGCGAGCCCAGCGTCGCTGCCTCGATCGCCGCTGCTGCAGCGCTGGCGAACGCCGACGCGGACCGAGTTGGCTCCATCGGGCTGGTCATCGGCGCCACGGTCCGTGCCGCCGACTACGGCATCGAACTCGACTCACTGGTGAAGACCCCGATCTTGGCTCCCGGCTTCGGTGCGCAGGGCGCGACCGCAGCGGACCTGGTGGACCGATTCGCCACCGCAGCACCGCGCGTGCTGGTGAGCGAATCGCGCAGCATTCTCAGCGCTGGCCCGACGGGCCTGGTCGATGTGATTGAACGCGAACGCGCGGCGATCGCGGCGGTGCTCCATGGTTGAACTCCCGGAGGCGTTGCGCTCAGTGGATCGTGCTGCGGCCGCCGCCAAGGCGGTTGCCGTGCGCCGAGAGCGGGCCGCGATTAAGCAGGCCGTGGCGCGGCGGACGCTCGCGCCCGCCCAGGTGCTTGCCGACAGCCTCGTTGCGGAGTCGGCAGCCGCAGGGTTGCGGGTCACGGACTTGCTCGGCGCGATTCCTGGGGTGGGGCCGATCCGAGTCCAGGCTGCACTTGCGGACCTCGGCATTTCCGAACGCAAGCGCCTCGGCGGGCTGGGGGAGCAGCAGCGTCGCCGCCTTGCCGAGTACCTGGCCGCGTTCACGCCGATGGTTGCCGCGCGCGGTCGCTTGATTGTGCTCGCGGGTCCCACCGCGGTCGGTAAGGGCACGGTGACGCAGCACATTCGCGAGCACTACCCGGAGGTGCTGCTGTCGGTCTCAGCGACCACTCGTGCGCCGCGTCCGGGTGAGGTAGAGGGCGTCAACTACTATTTCGTCACCAACGAGCAGTTCGACGACCTGGTTGCCAGCGGTCAGATGCTGGAGTGGGCCGTGGTGCACAACCAGAATCGCTACGGCACGCCGCGCGGTCCGGTGGAGGCGGCGCTCGCCACTGGTCGCAGCGTGTTGCTCGAGATCGACCTGCAAGGGGCGCGCCAGGTGCGCGCGGCGATGCCCGAGGCCGTGCTGGTTTTCCTCGCCCCGCCCAGTTGGGAGGAACTCGTGCGCCGGCTCATCGGCCGCGGCACTGAATCCGCGGAGGAACAACAGCGTCGCCTGGACACCGCCAAGGTGGAACTTGCGGCGCAAGATGAGTTTGATGTGCGAATTGTGAACGACGAAGTCGCCGTTGCGGCGCAGAAGGTCGTAGACTTGCTTGGTGCGTCTGCGCAGCAGGCGTCAGGAATTGAGGAGTGAACGTGGCCGAAAAGTTGCAGGGAATCATCAACCCCCCGATCGATGAGCTGCTGAACAAGGTGCCGTCGAAGTACGCACTGGTCATCTTCGCTGCCAAGCGGGCTCGTCAGATCAACCAGTACTACACCGACCTCCAGGAAGGTCAGCTCTTCGACAACGTGGGTCCGCTTGTGGACGCCAGCGTCGAGGACAAGCCGCTGTCGGTTGCGCTGCGTGAGGTCAACGAGGACAAGCTCGTTCTCCAGCTGGCGCAGTAAGTCGCGCTGACCGGAGCGGACGCGATGCGCATCGTCGTCGGCATCTCGGGTGGGATCGCCGCCTATAAGGCGGTTGGTGTCGTCCGGTTGCTGGTGCTTGCCGGTCACGACGTGCATGTCGTGCCCACCGAGGCGGCCCTGCGCTTCGTCGGTCGACCCACGCTGGAAGCCATCAGCCGCAACCCGGTGCACGATTCCGTCTTTGACGGTGTCGCCGAGGTGCGGCATGTTGCGTTGGGTCAGCGGGCCGACCTGCTTATCGTGGCGCCCGCCACGGCCAACACCCTGGCCAAGATCGCACACGGGTTTGCCGATGATCTGCTCGGCACCACGATCCTCGCTAGTCGCGCGCCTCTGGTGGTGGCTCCGGCCATGCACACGGAAATGTGGGAGCAGGCCTCGACGCAGGCGAACATCGCGACGCTGCAGGCTCGTGGCGTGACGATCGTGGGCCCGGCCAGCGGCCAGCTCACTGGACAGGATTCGGGCGTGGGGCGGATGGCTGAGCCTGACCAGATCGTCGCCGAAGCGCTGGCACTGCTGCCTGATGCTGGCGCGGTGCCGACCGGTGATTTCGCCGGCAAGCACATTGTCATTTCCGCCGGTGGTACCCGCGAGGCGCTGGACCCGGTTCGCTTCCTCGGCAACCGTTCCAGCGGCAAGCAGGGCGCGGCGCTGGCTGCAGCAGCCCGCGATCGCGGGGCCCGCGTAACATTGCTCGCCGCGAACCTCGAGGTGCCGGTGCCGGATGGCGTGGACGTGGTGCAGGTCACCAGCGCGCTGGAACTCGCCGAGGCTGCTGCCCGCGTCGCGCCGGAGGCTGACGTGGTCATCATGGCCGCCGCGGTCGCGGACTACCGACCCGAGACGGTCGCGCAGGGCAAAATCAAGAAGGAAACCGCCGGAGATACGCTGCAGTTGAGCCTGGTGAAGAACCCGGACATCCTGCAGTCGCTCGTGCAGCAGCGTCGGGACGGCCAGGTAATCGTCGGCTTCGCCGCTGAGACGGCCGCGAGTGAAGCGGAACTGCTGGACCTCGGTCGAGCCAAGATTCGGCGTAAGGGTGCTGACCTGCTGGTCCTCAACGCGGTGGGTTGGACCGCTGGCTTTGCACAGGACGACAATGCGGCCGTAATGATTGATTCGGCCGGTGCTATCGTTGGACGAGCCCAGGGGGACAAGCGCTTGGTCGCTGACGCCATCCTGGATGCCATCCACTCGTACGTCTAGCACGCTCCCGCGTGCGGTCTACACCCCAGGAGTCCCATGTCCGCGGCGTTGCGGTTGTTCAGCTCAGAGTCGGTGACCGAAGGGCACCCCGACAAGCTGTGTGACCAGGTCTCGGACCGCATCCTGGATGCGTACCTCGCTGCCGACCCTAACAGCCGGGTCGCGGTGGAAACGCTGGTGACGACGGGGCTGGTGCAGATTGCCGGTGAGGTGCGCTCCTCGGCGCTGATCCCGGTGGCAGAAATTGCCCGACAGGCGATTCGTGACGCGGGCTACACCCACTCAGAACTCGGTTTCGATGGTGACACTTGCGCTGTGAACGTGGCCATCGGTGCACAGTCGCCGGACATCGCGCAGGGCGTGGACGTTGCGCTCGAAGCGCGTGAAGGTGACGACGACGAACTGAACGCGCAGGGCGCGGGCGATCAGGGCATCATGTTCGGCTACGCGACGGGCGAAACCCCGGACCTGCTGCCGCTGCCGATTTCGTTGGCCCACCGACTGTCTCGCCGCCTTGCCGCGGTCCGCAAGTCGGGTGACCTCGACTACCTCCGACCGGACGGCAAGACTCAGGTCACCATCGGCTACGAGGGTGCGACGCCGCGCACGGTGGAAACGGTCGTCATCTCGGCGCAGCACGCCCCTTCGGTGTCGTTGGCACAACTGCAGGCGGACCTGATCGAAGTTGTGGCCCAGCCGGTCCTGGACGAGGCGGACATCGACGCCAGCGGCGTGCGATTCCTGATCAACCCGACCGGCCGATTCGAACTGGGCGGCCCGAAAGGTGACGCGGGACTGACCGGCCGCAAGATCATCGTCGACACCTATGGTGGGGCGGCCCGCCACGGTGGCGGTGCATTTAGCGGCAAGGACCCGTCAAAGGTGGACCGCTCGGCCGCGTACGCGCTGCGGTGGGCAGCCAAGAACGTCGTTGCTGCGGGTCTGGCCAAGCGCATTGAACTGCAGTTGGCCTATGCCATTGGTGCAGCCGCCCCGGTGGGTCTGTACGTGGAAACCTTCGGCACCGGCACTGTCGCGGATGAGGCGATTGTGCAAGCGGTGCAGGACGTGTTTGACTTCCGGCCGGCGGCCATCGTGCGCGACCTCGACCTGCTCCGCCCGATCTACGCCCCCTCCGCGGCGTACGGACACTTCGGCCGAAGCACCGAAGGCGGGTTCTTCCCCTGGGAGCAGATCAACCGCGTTGACGCGCTGCGCGCCGCTGCGGGGATCGCTGGATAACGTTCCGTGGGGCGGTGACCGGATGCAGCCACACGCCAACGCGCCGCGGGTCGCACGAGTCCTGATCGACTCGCCGCTGCCGCAACTGGACCGCCTCTTCGACTATGCCGTTCCGGAGCGGCTCGCCGAGCGCGCCGTGCCCGGCGTGCGCGTGCGCGTACCGCTGCGCAATCGGGTCTCGGACGGGTGGCTGGTCGAACTCGCATCCTCATCCGAGGTCGCGGGGTCGCTGTCCGAACTCGATGACGTGGTATCGACGATTCCGGTGCTTTCGGCACCGGTGGTGACGCTGGCGAGGCGGCTGGCAGATCGGGTCGCTGGTACGGCCAGCGATGTGCTCCGGCTTGCAGTACCGAAGCGGCAGGTGCGGGTCGAACAGGCCGTCGCGCAGCTCCGTGCTGCAGCCAGTGAATCGGCGGCTGATCTGGCAGGGTCGTCGCCGCACCCAGGTTCGGAGCAGGCCCTGCCGCAGGTAGCTGGATTCCCTGATCTTGCTACTGGGCTTCGTTCCGGCGGTCGCTATGCCCTACAGGCCCCGCCTCACCCGATCGCGACCGTGGACGGTGGCTGGTTGCCCGCCTGGGCCGCACTCCTCGCGGATGCCGTCGCCGCAGTGCGTGCCGTGGGGAAAGACGCGGTTTTGGCGGTGCCAGACCAGCGCGACCTCGACCAGTTGGCTC
>ENA-UOVV01000187-UOVV01000187.1-compost-metagenome-genome-assembly--contig:-NODE-187-length-92692-cov-63.015447_pt1 | contig 92692 bp, 64 predicted proteins | sample MGYA00238155_ERZ761577 | MGnify/ENA primary metagenome ERZ761577 (study PRJEB28898, sample SAMN06268775) | compost metagenome | isolation source: Emeryville, CA | place: USA:Emeryville, CA | collected...
AAAATCTTCTAAACTGATTTTGCGAACCTGTCCAATAATTAGGGGGGTGAGACAGCAGACTATGTACAGTCCTGGCATTATTTAGTAACTAATCATCTCTTTTTTAAGAAATCCGTTTTTATCAGCACCGCCAAATAAATAAAGGGCAGCCTTTCGGGCAGCCCTCTATTTTATAGTTATTTATCAAATCTTATTCTTCGGCAGATTTCTCCACTTTCTTCTTTTTAACTTTGAAAGTGAGCACTTCACTCTTACCGTCATAATCCGCGACCAGCGTATCTCCCTCCTGGACTTCTCCTTTCAGGATTTCTTCGGCTACCGGATCCTCAAGATATTTCTGAATCGCTCTGTTAAGCGGTCTTGCTCCATACTGAGGATCGTATCCCCTTTCACTGAGGAAATCCTTTGCCTTTTCTGTAAGCTCTATGTTATAGCCCAGATTATGAATGCGCGCAAACACTTTTTCAAGAGTAAGATCAATAATCTTATGCAGATCAGGTCTCTCCAGTGAGTTGAAGACGATTACATCATCAAGTCTGTTAAGGAACTCAGGTGAAAACGCTTTTCTAAGTGCATTCTGAATGGTACCTTTCATGATATCATCCAGATTTGCCTGTTTCGCTGCCGTACTGAAACCGATACCGGCACCGAAATCCTTCAGATCTCTTGCTCCGATATTGGAAGTCATGATGATAATGGTATTTCTAAAGTCGACTCTTCTTCCCAGACCGTCTGTCAGGATACCATCATCCAGCACCTGTAACAGAAGGTTAAACACATCCGGATGCGCTTTTTCGATCTCGTCAAGCAACACAACACTATATGGTTTTCTTCTGATTTTCTCAGTCAGCTGTCCGCCTTCTTCATATCCTACATAACCGGGAGGCGCTCCGACAAGTCTCGATACAGAGAATTTCTCCATATACTCACTCATATCGATACGTACAAGCGCTTCTTCCTTATCAAAAAGATACGTAGCAAGCGCTTTGGCCAGCTCTGTTTTACCAACCCCAGTAGGACCCAGGAAAATAAATGACCCAATAGGTTTTTTAGGATCCTTCAACCCTACTCTGGTACGCTGAATGGCTTTCACCATTTTCTTTATTGCCTCATCCTGCCCTATAACCTTGCCTTGCAGCTCGGTTCCCATGTTCAGAAGCTTATTACCCTCATTCTGATTTATTCTGCTAACAGGAATGCCGGTCATCATGGCAATAACTTCCGCAACATTTTCCTCTTTTACCAGATAGCGCTTCTTCCGGGTTTCTTCTTCCCATTTCTGCTTGGCGATGTCCAGCTGTTCAAGCAACTTTTTCTCCTTATCTCTAAGTTGAGCAGCCTCCTCGTATTTCTGGCTTTTAACCACTTTATTCTTTTCCTTTTTAATATTTTCAATCTGCTCTTCGAGCTTGACAATATCAGCAGGTACATGAATATTGTTGATATGCACTCTTGCGCCGGCCTCGTCCATTACATCAATGGCCTTGTCCGGAAGAAAACGATCACTAATATATCTGTCTGAAAGCTTTACACAGGTTTCAATTGCCTCCGGTGTAAAGTTTACATGATGATGCTCTTCATATTTTTCCTTGATGTTATTAAGGATTTCAATTGTTTCTTCCGGCGTTGTAGCATCCACCATAACAATCTGAAATCTTCTTGCCAGTGCTCCGTCTTTTTCAATGTACTGACGGTATTCATCAAGCGTAGTAGCTCCTATGCATTGGATGTCACCCCGTGCAAGCGCTGGCTTAAACATATTGGAAGCATCCAGCGATCCGGAAGCCCCACCGGCTCCCACAATTGTATGCAACTCATCAATAAACAGGATGACTTCCGGAGATTTTTCCAGCTCATTCATCACTGCTTTCATCCGCTCCTCAAACTGTCCGCGGTACTTGGTACCGGCAACCAGCGAAGCAAGATCGAGCGTTACGACTCTTTTGTTAAAGAGCACCCTGGAAACTTTCTTCTGAATAATCCGCAAAGCAAGCCCTTCTGCAATCGCAGTTTTACCTACTCCCGGCTCTCCTATCAGAATGGGGTTGTTCTTTTTACGACGGCTCAATACCTGAGCAACACGCTCAATTTCTTTTTCCCTTCCTACAATCGGATCCAGCTTGCCTTCTTCTGCGTGCTTGGTCAGATCCCGGCCAAAATTGTCCAGTACAGGTGTCCTTGATTTTTCGGCTGTTCCGCCTTTCTGAGGCTCTTTTCCGGCACCGGAACCACCAAAAATTCTTGAGCTTTCTTCATCGCCTTCATCGGTATCTCCGGAGGCCATTGGGTTTTGAGTATGATATTCCAATAGTTCTTTCACAACTTCGTAGTTAACATCGAACTTTTCCAGGATCTGAGTAGCCACATTATCTTCATCCCGAAGGATGGAGAGCAGCAAATGCTCAGTACCGATCAGCTCACTTTTAAAAATTTTTGCTTCCAGGTAGGTTATCTTCAATACCTTTTCAGATTGCCTGGTCAATGGAATATTGGTAAGATTCTTCACGTTCCCTGTAGCTGTTCCTTTAATTGCATTTTCTACAGATGACCTGAGCTCCTCCAATGACACTCCCAGTTTTTTCAATAAGCCTATAGCTACGCCTTCTCCTTCCCGTATCATGCCTAATAGCAGGTGTTCCGCTCCAATATAGTCATGTCCAAGCCGGAGAGCCTCTTCTCTGCTTAGCGAAATTACTTCTTTTACTCGGTTTGAAAATTTTGCTTCCATAATAATTTCCTTAAGGAGCTAAACGTGATTTACATTTTTTCGTTGCTATAAGCGCATGAAAACTTTAAATCCGGCTTATAGTGAGAACATGGACACTAAGTCAATTGTTCATCCCAACTATCTGACATTTATTAAGAATTTGGGAGGATTCGGGACCTTCACAAAACAATAAATCGATAATGCTCAGATTTTCCACAAAATCTTTGCCAAACAATTGGGTGTATCGGGCCAATCGGATTTCTTCCTCCTGTTCCTGAAACTTTGGATGCACCTTATTCCTGCCATCAAACACATAATCAGCCTCTATATTTTCAGGATCAATGTAACATTCTGAAATACGCACCCCTTTCTTCCAGTCTATTAACTTCAAAACCAGTTGAAGAAGTTCCATATTTAAATCAAACAAAAATTTATGTTTTTTAAAAAAAATTTGGCGGAATAATTCTTCATAATACTCAAAAAAAGGTGCTTTGCCATATGCAGAGGAAATAGTTCTCCAATGCACAGGAAGCCACTTCTGATTATAATCGATCTCCGCATCACGGATCAGCATCTTCTGCCCTGTTTTCCTGACGGGGATATTTAATTCTGTCACTTTATTCGCCCCCAGTATGTAGCATCGGTTTCGATAGCTTTGTTTCTGATAATGCTCCCGCCCTTCCAGAATCAGCCCCCCAAAAGCTCCCAGTCTGACAAAATAACTGACCGGAGGCAGATACTGTATTTCTGTCAGTATTTCCATTCGGCAAATTTATGGGTTCGTATTCACAATAGCAGTGTATTTTAAGGAACTTTTTGCACAACCTGATTAACAAACTTGTCTTTCCTTAACCATTTTTTACTATTTTCACAGGCACATGTTATTATTCAGACTTATATCACGCTTACCTTTTCCGATATTATACTGCATATCAGGAATTTTGTATATTATCAGCTACAAAATTATCGGTTACAGAAAGCGAATTGTTTTTCAAAATCTCAGAAACAGTTTCCCGCAAAAGACCACGGAAGAAATAAATAAAATTGCAGATACCTTTTACCTCCATCTTTGTGATCTCATCGTAGAAACTATTAAGCTTTTGAGTATATCCGAGAAAGAATTCAAAAGACGGGTTCGTATAAGCAATATTGATCTGCCTCTCCAATATATCAGCCAAAAGCAATCCATCATAGTGCTTACCGGCCACACCGGCAACTGGGAATGGTTATTACAGGCATGTCAGCTTCATTCCCCTATGCCAATTGACGCTGTATACAAACCATTGTCAAATCGCTTCTTTGACCGGCTTATGCTGGCTATACGCACACGGTTTGATGCCCGGCTGATTCCCATGAAGGATGTTGCTCGCTCAGTCGTACGAAGGAAAAATGACTTATGGTCTATTGCCATGGTTGCCGATCAGACACCTTTAAAAACTGAAATACAGTTTGTAAATACCTTTCTTAATCAACGGACACCCTGGTTTGTCGGAGCAGAAAAGATCGCACGGCTGGCCAGAGTTCCTGTTTTCTACGTGGGGATGAAAAAGTTTAAGCGCGGCTATTACGAAGTATACTTTGAAAAGCTGGGCGAAGCAACAAACACTGCCGAAGAAGATACTTTTCCCATTATCCAGGCATTTTCTGAAAAGCTGGAGAAAAACATCGAAGACTTTCCGGAATACTGGCTATGGTCTCATCGCCGATGGAAGCATAAAGTTTAGTTCAGGATTAAACAAAGTCATCCAGATTGCCAATCCCTTCCCGAATGACCGTAAAATCTCCGTCTACACAATCCACTACTGTAGAGGGAACATTATTACCTGGCCCGCCATTGATCACAATATCAACAAGTGATTTGTATTTATCATAAATCATCTCCGGATCGGTAGCGTATTCTACAATTTCATCATCGTCCTTTACCGAGGTTGAGATAATAGGATTTCCAAGCTCTTTAACCAGCAGACGCGGAATAGCATGATCAGGCACACGAATACCCACCGTTTTTTTATTGGTATCCAACATCTTAGGAACATTATTACCCGCAGGAAGGATAAAAGTAAAGGGGCCGGGCAAGGCTTTTTTCATTACCTTAAATACATGATTGGGAAGACTTTTGGTATAATCAGAGATATGGCTCAGATCATAGCATATAAAGGAAAGATTGATACGCTTCGGGTTCAGTTGCTTTATCCGGATAATTTTTTCAATGGCAGCCTTATTCCGTATATCACAGCCGAGTCCATACACGGTATCTGTAGGATAAATAATCACCCCGCCTTTTCTCAAAACTTCAACTACTTCCTGAATTTTTCTGGGCTGGGGATTATGCGGATTTATATCAATGAGCTCTGCTTTCATACATGGGTTCTTTTCAAACAATCAATCCAAAGAAATATATATTGTTTTAGTAAAATTGTGCTATAATCTATCCCCAAGGGGAACCCGTACAATTTACCTCTGCAAATTTAGTTTTTAAATTAAAGCAACATAAATCTTACCGACAATATACCGGCGATTTTTCATTTCCAAACAAATGAATAATTTTGCTACATATGAAGACATCTCTCCAGTTCAAGGCCGGAGCAATTCTGATTGGCGCCTTATTATTTATTATCACAACTTTCTCGGGATATCAGTATTTCTTCACCTCCAACTTTATGATTAAGGAAGAGGCCGGAAAGGAGTATTTCCTTTATATCCCGGAAGGAGCTACATTCAAAACCGTTGTTGATTCTTTGCAAAAGAACAATGTCCTGCACGATATTCTTTCCTTCAGTTTTGTCGCAAAGATTATGAAATATCAGGACCATATCAAGCCTGGACGGTACCTGATCAGGGCACACACAAATAACCTTGAGGTGGTAAAGCGACTGAAGCGGGGAGTTCAGACACCTCTCAATCTGACATTTAATAATATCCGTACCAAAGCAGACCTTGCCGAAAAGCTGAGTAGCCGGCTCCAGCCGGCTCCGGAACAGATTCTGGCTCTGCTGCACGACCAGGAATATGCCAGATCTTACGGTTTGGATACCAATACAATCATGGCTATTTTCATTCCCAATACATATGAGCTGTTCTGGACGATCACTCCCGAAGAATTATTCGGAAGAATGCATAAAGAATATGAAAAATTCTGGAATGAAGAGCGCCGGGAAAAGGCTAAAAAGCTTGGCCTTACTCCTGAACAGGTTATGATTGTCGCTTCTATCGTGGAGGCAGAAACCAATATGAACGACGAAAAACCTACAATAGCCGGGGTATACCTCAATCGTTTGTCAAAAGGCTGGCTTCTGCAGGCAGATCCGACAGTAAAATTTGCTCTGAATGACTTTGCAATCCGGAGAATCACATTTGAGCATATTAAAACAGACTCACCGTACAATACTTACAAGTATCAGGGACTCCCGCCCGGCCCGATCAATCTTCCTTCCATTACATCAATAGAAGCTGTCCTAAACTATGAAAAGCACAACTATATGTTTTTTGTCGCAGATCTTGCCAATCCGGGATATCACAAGTTTTCTGAAGATTTCCGGCAACATGTCAACAGCGCCCGCAGGTACAGAAACGATCTTAACAAAAGAAATATATTTTAGCATCAGGAAGAATCAATAATTATGTTTGAACATAACATACAGGTCAGAGTCAGATATGCAGAAACTGATCAGATGGGTGTAGTCTATTACGGCAACTATGCAACTTATCTGGAAGTAGCCAGAGTCGAAGCATTCCGCTATCTCGGATTAAGCTATAAAGCAATGGAGGACATGGGGATAATGATGCCTGTGGTTGAGTACAAAACAAAATATATCCGCCCTGCCAGGTATGATGATCTTCTGACGATTAAGGTTCAGATCCCTAAAATGCCATCAGCCAAGATTATTTTTCTCTACGAACTGTACAACGAAGAAGGTACATTGCTGAATACCGCAGAAACAACGCTCGTATTTATCAGCAAATTAACAGGAAAAATCACGAATCCCCCCGAAGAGTTCAGCCTGTCGATGGAAAAATACTTCAGACCTGAATAAATAATTTCATTTTTTACTTGCGCAGATATTTATAAAAAGGTAACTTTGCGCACCAATTCAGTAAAACTGCTTTGAATAAATATCTCTAGAGGGATGGCAGAGCGGTCGAATGCGGCGGTCTTGAAAACCGTTGTACCGAAAGGTACCGGGGGTTCGAATCCCTCTCCCTCTGCAAAGGCATAAATCAAATGATTTATGCCTTTTTTTTGATATAGTTTTTCCTGCAAAGATTATTCTTCACACCTTCAAAACACCATCACATATCGTCTTTCTTGCAGTAGAAATCAGCAAGATAAGTATCTATATTTCAAGGACACTCATTTTCTCATAAACCCTGAAATCTGACATTTCTGCGCAGCTGCTGAACTTCCCAGTTATCTATATACCCATAAAAAGCTTAAAAACCGCAACTCCCGCAGAAGCTCCGGAGATAATGAGATTCCACTCGCGCAGACGTACCCTCAAAAAATAGGTCAGAATAAGTGCAACAAGTAAAAAAACGAATGCGAATGCCCATATACATACTATAAGCCCGAAATTATACCCCAGAGAATCTGCGAATGAGCCTCCGGCTCTGGCTGTTCCGAATGCAAAGCCATGAATAAGTCCGGCAATAAGCGCAAAATAATAGCGATAGTTTTGGGATGGGTATTTATTCGTAAATACGCCTTTTTTTACAAAAAAATTAGTAAATGCTGTAACTATAACCGTTACGGGGATCAGCACTTTTAATGTATTTCCCGACAACTGGAATAAGCCAGACCAGGACAGATAAAAGCTGAACAACATTCCCACTATAAAAAAAATCAGATAGGAAGAGACTCCTTTCCAGGACCGGAGTGTGTATATACCACACAGAACCACTATAAAGAGCAGGTGTCCGAATACATTAAAAAAAATAAAATCACTAAATCCTCTTGTAAAGAAGTCAAAGAAACCCATAAGTTTATCGGTTTAGTTAGAATAAAACTTCCGCCAGTCTATCTACTCTTCAGCTTTTCTGCTGCTGGCGTATTGATTTTCAATGATTTCCCTGATTCTCTCCACTTTTATCGTCTGTGCACAATCAAAATGTCCCAGAGGACAGGTTGCTTTACCATGAAGGTTGCACGGCCGACAGGTCAGGGTGTTTTTCGTTTCTACGACATACGATTTCTGCGACAAGGGTCCAAACCCAAACTCAGGCACCGTCGAGCAAAATACAGCACAAACCGGTGCATTGACAGCAGTAGCAATATGCAATGGTGCAGAGTCATTAACCACATTCATCACTGCATCTTTCATCAGGGCAGCAGAAGCTGTAACGGACAGCTCACCGGCCAGACTCATCACACGCGGATTTATTGTTTTTTCGATAATTTCCTCACACAACTGCTTCTCTCCAGGCGCACCAAGGAGATAAACGTTAAAATCCCCGGAGAGGTTGTCCAGCAGCTCTACCCACTTGCTCTGAGGAAACCTTTTGGTAAACCAGACAGAGCCCGGCGCCATGCAAACATAAGGCTGCTCCTGATAGGGTTCGATCCTTTTTTCTTCTTTCCCGGAGATATACATACGGGGCATTACTCTCTCTTTCCCACACCAGTCTTCTATCAGCAATGCATTGCGGTCAATCTCATGTACTCCCGGCTTTCCGATCTCGTGCATATACGACCGGGAATAAAGAAAAGAAAACGGATTTTTATCAAATCCTGCTATTTGGGTCCCTGCAGAACACATAGCTAAAATGCCGGAAGAAGCAAAGCGGTGCAGATTAAGTACAAGATCATACTTTTCTTTTCGGATTTCCCTGATGAGACGATACATACTCCCGATTCTGCGCTTTTTATCAAATACCAGCACTTTCCGTATCTGAGGATTATTTGCAAGAATAGATTCATTACCTTTTTTCAGCAGAAAGTCCACAATTGCATCCGGAGAGGTTTGTTTTATTTTTTCAATCAGTCCGGTTGCAAGAATAACATCGCCCAGAAAGGCAGTCTGAATAATAAGGACTTTTCGAGGAATCATTTATCCGTTTTTTAGATTCTTTAAAGTTAAGGAAAGCAGGTCTAAAATAAAAAAGGGGCTTGCGCCCCCTCTTTATTTTCCATTTTCCAATGCAACCTGATCCAGATTAATAAACTCAAAGTCTCCCTGATCATTAATCGATACTCCGATAATCGCATCTTTTTTGATTGTCCCTGCTATAATTTCTTTCGACAATTTGTTTAGCAATTCACGCTGGAGAACACGCTTCAGCGGCCTTGCTCCAAACTGAGGATCAAAACCCAGCTCCGCCAGCCTGTCAAATACTTCATCGGTCGCTTCAATCTTGATACCGGTTTCATCCAGACGTTTTTGTATCTGCTTAAACTGTATATCAACAATTTTACGGATTTCTGTTTTACTCAATGGCTTGAACATAATTATCTCGTCTATCCGGTTGAGAAACTCTGGTCTTACCGTTTTTTTCAACAGATCCAATACTTCATTTCTGGTTTCTTCCATTATCTCGTCTTCATTGTATTCATTGATCCGGTCAACGTTTTCCTGGATAATATGCGACCCGGTATTGGAGGTCATGATAATAATGGTATTCTTAAAGTTAGCGATCCGGCCTTTATTATCAGTCAGACGACCATCATCCAGGACCTGAAGCAAAATATTGAAGACATCAGGATGCGCTTTTTCGATTTCATCAAGCAATATCACCGAATACGGCTTTCTCCTTACAGCTTCGGTCAGCTGTCCCCCCTCATCATATCCGACATATCCGGGAGGCGCCCCGATCAGTCGACTCACCGCATGACGTTCCTGATACTCGGACATATCAATACGCACCATTGCATTTTCATCATTGAAAAGGAAATCGGCAAGCGATTTAGCCAATTCCGTCTTTCCAACCCCGGTAGTACCCAGGAATATAAAGGAACCAATCGGCCGCTTCGGATCCTGCAGACCAGCCCTGCTCCGGCGTACTGCATCAGAAATAGCTCTGATAGCTTCCTCCTGCCCGGCTACACGTCTGCCCAGCTCTTTCTCAAGATTGAGCAGTTTTTCGCGATCACTCTGCAACATGCGTGATACCGGCACTCCTGTCCATTTGGCAACCACTTCGGCAATATCTTCCGAGGTCACTTCTTCCTTGAGCATGCTTCGTCCGCTTTCCTGCATTTCTCCCATCTGCTCCTGGAGTTTCTGAAGATTGCTTTCCGCTTCCTTGATTTTACCATAACGCAGCTCTGCAACTTTTCCGTAGTCTCCCGCCCGTTCGGCTTTATCAGCCTCATGCTTCATTTGCTCGATAGATTCTTTTGTCTGCTGGATGCTCTCGATTACCTGCTTCTCATTTTTCCATTTGGCTCTAAGCCGGTCTCGCTCCTCACTCAGGTCTGCAATTTCTCTGGACAGAACAGCTTCTTTTTCCTTATCATTCTCTCTCCGAATGGCCTCCCGCTCAATTTCGAGCTGCATAATCTTACGCTGCACTTCATCCAGCTCTTCCGGTAAAGAATCTATTTCAAGACGCAATTTGGAAGCAGCCTCATCCATAAGGTCAATGGCCTTATCCGGCAAAAAGCGATCAGTGATATAGCGGCTTGACAGTTCGACCGCTGCAATAATTGCATCATCTTTAATCCGGACTCCGTGGTGTACCTCATATTTATCCTTGATACCACGTAATATGGATATCGCATCCTGCAGATCAGGCTCATCCACGATCACAGACTGAAACCTTCTTTCGAGCGCTTTGTCCTTTTCAATGTATTTCTGATACTCCTTGAGCGTAGTAGCCCCGATAGCATGCAACTCTCCTCTGGCCAATGCCGGCTTAAGCAGGTTTGCTGCATCCATCGCCCCTTCACCACCGCTACCGGCACCAATCAGGGTATGAATCTCATCAATAAAAAGGATAATCTCTCCGGCTGAATCAGTCACCTCTTTAATAACAGATTTAAGCCGCTCTTCAAACTCTCCTTTGTATTTGGCACCGGCAACCAGAAGCCCCATATCCAGACTGACGATCGTCTTGGATTTCAGATTTTCCGGAACATCTCCCTGCACAATCCGCTGGGCAAGTCCTTCCACAATAGCTGTCTTACCAACACCGGGCTCTCCCAGAAGAATCGGATTATTTTTGGTTCTCCTCGAAAGAATCTGCAAAACCCTTCGGATTTCTTCGTCACGCCCGATTACCGGGTCAATCTTTCCGGCTTTCGCCAGCTGGTTAAGATTTTTTGAATACCTCTCAAGTGAGCGGTATTTAGCTTCTGCATTCTGGTCTGTAACTTTTGCTCCTCCTCTCAGCTCCTTTATTGCCGAAATCAGGCTTTTTTCAGCAAATCCGGCATCCTTCATCATTGAAGCAATAGTGTCCTTTCCTGCCAGGAGTCCCAGAAGTATATGCTCGACAGACACATATTCATCTCCAAACTCCTTCATATAGCCCATGGCGCGGTTTAATGCATTATTCGCATTATTCCCGAGATACGGACTGGCTCCGGAGCTTTTGGGATATTCGTTGAGCACACCTGATAAAACTTTATCAAAATGTACTTTATTAATATTTAGTTTTTTGAAGACAAAATCTGTTACATTCGGATCTGTCTCAAGGATAGCCTTCAGAATGTGCCCGGATTCTATCCCAAGCTGACCATTGGCAGCGGCAATCTCAGCAGCTCGTTGGATGACCTCCTGAGATTTGATGGTATAGTTGTTAAGATTCATAAGCGTTATTTTATTCTCTGTTCCCCCTCTCTTACTCAAAAGGCCTTCCATTTCCACAAACAGGCCATTTTGTCATTAATTTCACCATGTTTACATAAAAATTACGTCATTTTGTCTACATACTCGTAATATATATCTACCAATTAAACAAAAGAGACAGGTAATAAATTACCGAACGACTTATTTCACCTGTATCCCTGCCTGTATCAAATACTATTTCTGACACAAACATTATCAGGTTGAAAATGCTTTATAGGTTGTACTAAAAGCTGATATAATGAGATGGCATCCGTTACAACTCATGATACTATTCATTATCTGTCTTTGTACAGACAATGTGATAGCACAGTCGCAGTATGGCTTTAATGCCATATATAGTCTGCCGACCGGATCATTTGCAGGCATCGCATCGCATGGATTCGGAGTAAATTTTAACACAAAGTTTTTTCTCGGTCCCAATGTTGCCCTGGGACTTACAGGGGGATATATCGGTTATGGGGAAAAAAAGGACCGGATAAGCTACCGGACAGTCCCCGTTACACTCGATGGCGAATTTTATATACGGGAAGAAGGCATTCGTCCATATATTGCATTCAGCGGAGGATTTGTACTATTTACCCGGCAACAGAAATTCAGCCAGGGTTCTGCATCCGAAAGCGAATTTCACCTGACAGTTGTCCCGGCAATAGGGATTCTGCTTGACCTGAGCAGATCAATCGCCGTAAACTTCAATACAAAATACTTTTTTTATACTGTCAAAGGGGACAGCTTTTCGGCTCTGTCCCCAGCCATCGGGCTTTACTACAAAATTGGTTATTAGGGAGCTTCCCAATATTTATCCATACAGCTATTTACTGAAGTGTCTGGGGATCAACAACCGGCATTGAATCCTTTGTCTCCGGGCGGATTACATTGGCAGACTCGGGTACAACCGGATCCAGTGTAGGCATTGAGTCTGTTTTTTCTTTATCCGTCCCCCCATAGTTGCCCGCCTCCTGCCCTGAGCAAGAGGTCAGCCAAACAGTGACAAAAACAAAGCCCAGCGTTCTTACATTATTTGAAATAGCAAATAAACCCTGCAACATCTTCATATGACAATGGTTTGACTTTATATGAAACTACATTCGAATAAGAAAATGCCTTTTCAAAATCTGTCATCGACTCCGAAGAGGTTACAATTATAAAACGGCAGTTTTCCTTTAGCGGGCCGGAAATTTTATTAAATGCGTCCAGAAACTGGAAGCCGTTCATTCCGGGCATGTTTATATCCAGAAGAACTAACTCCGGGAAAGGCTCTCCCCTTGAATTAAGTTCTTCCAGATAAGCAAGCGCTTTCCTGGGGGAAATAAACGAGCTGATTTCCCTGCTCATCCCCGATGTCTGCAAGATTCTCTCCTGCAGAAAAATATCAATTTCATTGTCATCAATTATCAAAACTGATAACAACTTTTCAAGCTGGACATTCAAATTATGGTGGCGGTTTGTTTAATCAAAAATTTCAACTAAGATACTTATGAAATTGATAAAACCAAAACAAGCCCCATTTACAGCTATAACAAATTGTATATCAACACATAATTTCACATGACAAACACTTGAAAAAAGACGACAATCGCAATTCCTTATTATTCCCCGCCATTAAAAGGCCTTTTCAACTTCCTTGGCATTTTTAATGACTGTTGCTCCGTTATCAACTTTAATCAAAAAAGCAGTTTCCAGTTGTTCACTAAAACTTGTACTCGCTTTTTCATAAATCTTCTTAACTCTGCCTTTGATATAGGAAGTCCCCTCCATCCAACGCACCTTCGTCCCTTTTACTATATTCATTTTATTTGTTTTTATTGTTAACATCCTAAGACACATTAGTGTTCAGGAAATTTCCATTCTGCTTCTGATTAAAAAAAATAGCAGTTATCCGGGGTAACAAGCATATCAAGCGCTATATCAGTAACCTCAACATCTGAAATAACATCTACCGGTTCAAACATAGAAAGTCCGATCTTCCGGACATCTTTCCTGCATTTCCCGAAAAATCTGTCATAAAACCCTTTGCCATACCCTACTCTGTTGCCCTGCCGGTCTGCTACCAGCAAAGGAGCAAGCACTACATCAATCTCACCGGCTGAAAGAATATTCTCCTGCTCCGGTTCCGGGATTCCCCATTTATTCTTATGAATTACCGTATCCGGAAAAAGTGAGCAGCTACGCAAGCTACCGGAAACAAAATCACAAACAGGCACAACAACGGTTACAGAAGGATATCTTTTCCAGATTTCATCAATTATCAGCCAGGTATTGACTTCTTTTCGGGATATTACAGGTAAAAAAGAATGTAAAAAGCGAACTTCATTAAGACATGAATGGGCAAAAAAAAGATCGCGGATCTGATGATTCCTTCTATTAACCTCTTCCAGGTCCAGCTCCATTCTCTTTTGCTGATACAATGATCTGAGCTCGCTCTTCTTCATACATTCAGGATTCCCATAAAATGGTAAAACGAAAATCAAAAGGCTGGCTGTTGTCCTTTATTTTTCTTATAAACTCAGGATCATTTGCCTGAAAGGAGAATAAATTCTCTACTCTTTCCTGAAGCGAATTACCGGGAAAAAGTTTTTTCCGGATTGACTCTATCTGCTTAAGGACTGTTTCATGCTTTTGTTCCTCCGCCTTTCTGATCCGTTTCTCTATATTCTCTGTCTGTTTCAGCATTCTTTGCTTCTCTGACTGCACAAAGCCTTCCAGTGATTTGTCAACAGTACCTGCCACATTGCTAATCTGATCGAACAACTGGTCCAGTTGCCTGATTTCATTCTCAATAGATATGACGGACTCAGTCTGTGATTCCAGATATTTATCCTTGAGACTTCTCTCCGGCTGAAAAATTTCTGCCGGCTCTATTCCAAACTGTTCCAGCTTCTGGGCAAAATTCTTCTTTACAACCATAAAGAAATTTCGGGGCAGCAACATCGGAAAAGGAACAGCACATTCCTGAAATGCATCCTTCAACTGCAGCCAGTACGCGATTTCCGCAGGCCCGCCGATATAAACGAGGTTTGGTAAAACCGTTTCCTGATAAAGTGGTCTTAACACCACATTGGGACTGAAAAGCTGCGGTTGCTCATCCAGCATCTGGTCCAGTTCCTCCCATGATACAGGCTGATCCGGCAAAATCTGATAGCCATTTTCCTGTTTTTCCAGCCTCTTACGGTCTTCCAGCAGCATGAACACATTTATATCTCTTGTATAAACCTGAGATGAATATCCTCTTTTTTCAAGTTCCAGCGATGTTTTATGGGTGGCCCTGGCTACTTTACCATCTCTGATTTCGCTTCTCAGAACTTCCTTAAAGCTTCTTTTTAACTCTGCCGAGTCAGGATCCAGAATAACAAGTCCATAGTTGCCAAAAAGTGTATTGACTAATATTCGTGTAGCCTGACTTAGCGTCTTGCCTTTCTGATAGGCAGAAAGCAGTATTTCAAACTTTTCAGGCAACTGATTGAGCAATTCGTCAATTCCTTCCGTTGAAAAGCGCCCTACCGCCCCCTTTTGCGAGGTCTGCCAGGTATACGTAGTTCCAAACAGATTAAAATGACTTATTTCTTCAAAGTCGTGGTCTTCTGTTGCCATCCAGTAGACCGGTACAAAGTTTGATTCCGGATACCGCTGGGCCAGCTCCTCTGCAAGATTGATCGTGCTTAGAATCTTATAAACAAAAAATAGCGGGCCGGTACAAAGATTCAGCTGGTGTCCGGTTGTTACGGTATATGTATTGTCCTCTTTCAGCAAAGAAAAATTTTGTCTCAGCTTTCCGGAAAGTTCCACATCCCTGTACTGCTCTTCAAGAGCATTTGTCAGAATCGTTCGCTGATCAGAAGAAAACCTGCGCTGCCGGATTACTTCCCCGATTTCTTCCGGTTTCGGCTTCCATTTATAGAAATCTGCAACCTTTTCACTACCTGAAATATAATCCAGAAACAGAGAAGAAAAAGTCCCGGTACACTCCGGTTCTTCTTTATATACTTTCATTAATATTTACTTTTATGGTGGTTCTCTTTGTTCTTTTCAATTCTTCAGAAATATCCGATAAGTCAGTCATTATTGAAAAGAGAAACCCTAAGATAACAAATCCTTCTGCTTGTCTTTATAACTTTACGGATTTTAATAGTCTGTAAAACCATATCATTTGATTATGAACCACTACCGGTTCAGGCAACTTTTGTTTTCCGGTATATGTTGTTGAATAAAGGAAATGAGCGTATGAAGAAACTAGAAGGAGTGAAAGTTGCCGTATTGGCAACCAACGGAGTTGAGGAGGTTGAGCTCATCAAACCAGTTGAGGCCCTGAAAGAAGCTGGTGCCACAATAGTAATTGTATCGCCCGAAGAAAAAATCAAGGCCTGGGACTTTACTGACTGGGGAAGCGAATATGAAGCCGATCTTTTGCTTGAGAAGGCAAAATCTGATGATTTTGATGCTCTTATGCTACCGGGAGGTGTAATGAATCCTGACAAACTTCGGGTAAACAACGCTGCCCTGGATTTTGTGAGGCACTTTGTGTTTAACAATAAGCCCATTGCAGCTATCTGTCATGGTCCCTGGCTATTGGCAGAAATCGGATATGCGCATGGGAAGCAGCTAACATCTTATCCCGCTATCCGGACTGACATGATAAATGCCGGAGCTCAATGGATCAATAGGGAAGTAGTAACCGACGGATTACTTGTTACGAGTCGCCAGCCTGATGATATACCAGCTTTTAATAAAGAAATGATTGATGTTTTTGAACGGGAAATCATAAATGCTTAAAATAAAGGCCCTGCATTTTTATTATTGATGCAGGGCCTCTTTATTGATCTTTTATGTTCCGGTTATACTTTTACCAGTTCAAAAATGGTGATTTCAGGGGGCATACCAATTCTTCCTGGGAATCCCAGAAAACCAAATCCTCTGTTTACATAAAGCATTTGTTCATTTTCTTTATATAAACCTGCCCATTGTTTATACACATACTGGACAGGACTCCATTTGAAGTCCCCGATTTCTATACCAAACTGAAAACCATGCGTATGACCTGAAAAGGTAACATCAACCTCGGGAAACATAGGTCTGATCTGTGCATCCCAGTGACTCGGATCATGAGACAGCAGCAGTCTGGCAGATGCTTCTTCTGTTCCTGCCAGAGCCTGCTTAAGATTGCCATATTTCGGCCAGCCGGAGCCTGCTCCCCAGTTTTCCACACCCACGATAGCCAGCTGGTCTCCTCCCTGTTTTAGCATATGATGCTGGTTATTTAGCAAGTTCCAGCCCATAATACGATGAGCTTCCTTAAGATCACGGAGATTCGCTGCTTTTGCAGATGCACTGGACCAGCGCACATATTCTCCATAATCATGATTGCCCAGTGTCGAGTACACTCCGAGCGGCGCTTTTATTTTGCTGAAAATATCAAGATAATCTCTCAGCTCATCTGCTTTTTCATTTACAAGATCTCCGGTAAAAAAGATAGCATCAGGTTTCTCCTTCAGCAACATCTCTACTCCTCCCAAAACTGCTTTCTTTCTAAAGAAACTTCCGGAGTGTATATCCGAAAGCTGCGCGATTGTCATACCATGAAATGAAGACGGCAGGTTTTTAAGTGGCAGCTTTACCTTTCGCACTCTGTAGTCATGAGCTCCTGTAATCATACCGTAGGAGACTGACACGAGCGGTATGGCTGCGACTATAATTCCGGTCTTGATCAGAAATTCCGAGCGCGGAATATTTACATCCTGCAGCGCAGGGGCATTAGCCGAAATCACGGTAAGCTTTGAGATGACCCAACGCACTCCCCTTTGTATATCATCTAATAAAATAAAAACAAGCAAAAATAGCTTAGGGATAAAGTTAAAAAGCTGTAATCCTGTAAGCAGACTCTTGGCCACTCTTGACCAGTGCTGCCCGTTACCAAAGAAAAACAGGGCAAGCATTGCCAGAACAGCTATGGAAAAACACCAGTATAGTATATATATTGTCTTTCTTGAAACGACAGATGAGTGCTGCATTAATGAACGGATGCCCATAAATACATAAAAATCGATAGCCGCAAACACAAGCAGCATCAACACAATAAACAGGTAGTTATCTCTCATGGGTTTATTTTCTTATCTGTCGGAAATAATTCAGCAAGAGCATAACGGATATACCCTTGCTGATCACACCTATTAAACTACATATCCAGCACAAAAGTGCTGAATTTCTTCAGATGAGTTATGTTATATGACAATGCCGGAAGATTACTGCTGTTTACAGCAAAAGTCAGACCAAAAGCGTGATCGGGCACCGGGACAGCAATACTCCCTGACAGCATGATACATCCAACTACTTTTTATGAGATATATGCTATACGCTCACATATCTGCATTTTTAAATAGCTTATATAAACAATACGCTTTTTTAATGAAAAGCATTAAATTCAAACTTAAAAGCCAGTTTTCATTTACTTTGCCATTTTACATTTTTTAAACGAAACCAATCAGATTCAGTCAGTATCGTCTGTATATTTGCACTCTATGAATAGTTTTCAATTAAAAAAATAATCAGAGGAGATTATAGTATTGGAAATTCTTAAAAAAGCCATCGAAATATTAATTAAATCATGCAATTACAACATTTTGACATTTTTCGAAACAAAAAAGAGCTTCCCGTATCTAACTAAAAACAATCCTGGTGTCGCGCCAGCCACGGCAACCAACTCATCTAATACAGACCAATTTCTTTTTACCCCGTATATAATCAAAACCATTCGATCAGGTGGTGCTGAACCTGACCGTTGTTTTGGTTATTTTGAAATCAACAGCACAGCATGCCAAACTACATAAACTATGAAAGACTCCTATACACGCGTCACAAATCTGAGCTATCTGCGCGAAGCTTCTGCCGGCAATGAGGGTTTTATAAAGGAAATGATTGGTATCTTTTTAAGACAGACGCCGGAGTTTATTGAGCAGCTTACTACTTACGGACAAGATCAGAACTGGCCGGAGTTTCGGAAAGTAATGCACAAACTAAAGCCTACTGTATATATGATGGGCATACATTCAATGCAACCCGTTATCAAACAGATTGAGCAGTGCTCTAAGGAGCTGAAAAACATTGCCTCACTCCCAGGGTTACTTGATGATCTTTCGCTCTGCTGCCAGAAAGCTTATATTGAGCTGGGGGAGGAAATAAGGGAATATAATACCGACAGCTAAAATCCCTTTTCAATAACGGAAGCATGCTCTTTTACCACGTTGATCCAACCATATATATCGTCTTCATTGAGGTTAATCCGATAATAATACATACCGGAAGGAGTATCTCTGGCCTCCCAGCGAAAAGCAGGGTCGTTGCTGATAAATACTTTCCCCCCCCAACGATTAAAGATTTCTATTTTGGTAAAAAAAAGTGAACAGTTGCCTTCCGGCAAATCCTTCAGGTAGAAATAATCATTCTTCCCGTCGCCATTCGGAGTAATCAGATTGACAGGTGTATAGTTGACTATTTCCGTAGGTTTATCTTCCACTGTAATTTCAACTGGTATCATATCCGATTTGGAAGGCGAGCAGCTTTCATCAGTTACTGTAAAAAACAAGGTATGCGTATTACCGAGAAGGTCGCATTGAGCTGCTCCTCTTACTAATCCGTTTATACTATCCCTGCCTTTCTGCGAGTCAAAGGTGAAGGTATTCATTAACAATTCATTCCCTTCCATTCTGAGGTCTATCAGATCATCCGGATCACTGTCCGTACCATAAACTATAAAATCAACAGTATCTCCGACAATCATATGATAATGCTGACTACCAACCACTCCTGCTACAGGCTTGTTATTGACTCTGCCTTTTAACAAAACTTTGACAGTTGCAGTATCTCTCAACGGAACGGGACATCCGTCATCGGAAACTATTACCTTAAAATCAAATATAGAATCCTGTTCAAGCACGATACTTTTACAGTTTACCATACAGGCTTCTCCGGTCGCCACAGGAAAATCCGGATTAAGCGCCACTCTGCCTGGCTGAATAGTCAGTACATCTTCCGGCAACGTACCGGAAGTTTTTATGAGAATAATTTCTGCTCCGTCATATAAGGAAGAGGAGTCCGAAATTTCAAACTGCAGACATTTGGTTTCTGCAAACTCCACAATCAGTGTATCATCAGGTGCAAAATATGCACCTTGCGCTTCCCTGAACTGCACCAGCGGCTCATAGTTGATATCGCATTGTACTATTTTAAACTGAAACTCCCGGTGTACGGAACCGATTTTCTCTCCGTACCTATATTCATCCACTTTGACCGCCATTACAAAAACACCATTGACAGTACGTGGATCAGGCTTGACATTCAACATGCCGGTGTGTCTGTCAATAGTAAGCCTCGGATTGCCCGGTATCATATTATTCACGCCATAACCGGGCAGCCAGTCGACTGATAAATAGGGACCAGGCTGCTGCGTGGTATTATTACCGATGGTATTTCCCTTGATCGGATGTGTAAGTGAATAAACCAGCGAGTCTCCGTCCGGGTCGGTAGCGCTAAAGTCATAGGTATGCTCAATATCCGCACAAAAATACTCTCCTTCAATCGGCCTGAATCTCGGAGATGAATTTCTGTTTACCTGAGATCGTGCAGGAAACTCCATATAGAAAATCATTCCGGTGGCCGTAGGATTTGCAATATTGCTGATAATGGTATTGCGGCAGCAAAGATCATAAATCACATAATATCCGTCAGGATTGTTATATACATCTGGCGGCAGAGAAATATCGGCAGTATAATACAATATCCGGGTCAGGAGATCGCCTCGTGCACAATAGCGGTTATTATATTCAACAAAAACATTGCTTCTGTTGAGCGTCATATATACCTCTTTTACAAATGCATTGGTTCTTTTCTCAAAAATGACTACAGTAATAGCCTGGGCTATCAGATTTATACTCTTATCTGCATTTATTTCATCATAATACATATTGAGAGAGAGAAGATAGTTTGCTCCTCTGCCTTTCCATGACAGGTTAAACTCTCCCCCGACGATATGAGTAGAATGGGCATTTAGTATAAAGAAGAAAAATCCTAAAAAAGTATAAATACGGATCAGCATGCCTTATTTTATAAAATAACTTTCATTTAACGCCGTTTCATAGCATTTTATTATTTTTGATGTCCCATGAGCAGAAAAAATCAGACCATTGAACAGCTTCTGATAACGGATGTTGCAGCCGAAGGCAAATCCGTAGCACGATATCAGGAAAAAGTAATATTCGTTGACAACGTAGTTCCCGGTGATATTGTTGACGTCAGAGTAATCAAAAGTAAGAAAAATTTTGCAGAAGCCACACCAGTTTTTTTTCATCAGTATTCTGATAAAAGAACCGATCCGTTCTGTGAACACTTTGGTACGTGCGGTGGATGCAAATGGCAGCATCTGGCATACCCTCACCAGCTCTATTACAAGCAAAAGCAGGTAAAAGACAATCTTGAACGCATTGGCAAACTTGAGCTGCCGGATATATCACCGATTCTTCCCTCATCCGGGACACAATACTACAGAAATAAGCTTGAATTTACCTTCTCGAACAAACGCTGGCTTACCAGTGAAGAGATCCAGGCTTCGGACATGATCGACAGAAGAGCTCTTGGGTTTCATATACCGGGACGCTTTGACAAAATCATTGATATTGAGCATTGTTTCCTGCAAAACGACTTATCCAATGAGATCCGTTTATCAATAAGAGACTTTGCCAAAAAGGCCGGGATTACTTTTTTTGATCTGGTAGCACAAACCGGTTTTCTTCGTAATCTGATTGTGCGAACCACTTCTACCGGAGAAACCATGGTGATCGTACAGGTTTTCGAAAACCATCCCGAATGGCTCGAGCTGGTAATGAATCATCTGGCTACCTCGTTTCCTCAGATAACCTCCTTACTATATATCCACAATCCGAAGAAAAATGAGACTTTCCATGATCTGGAGGTGATAACATACAGAGGTCAATCCTATATAGAGGAAGAAATGGAGGGCCTCCGGTTCAGGATAGGTCCTAAGTCATTTTACCAAACTAATTCAAAACAGGCATACGAGCTGTATAAAATTACAAGAAATTTTGCCTGTCTGCATGGTGATGAAATAGTCTATGATTTATATACGGGCACAGGTACCATTGCCAATTTTGTTGCTTCACAAGCCAGAAAAGTCGTAGGGATAGAATATGTAGAAATGGCTGTAGAAGATGCCCGGATAAATTCTGCCATCAACGGAATAAACAATACTGTCTTTTATGCCGGAGATATGAAAGATGTATTGACTGACGAATTTGCCGATAAACACGGACATCCGGATGTAATTATTACGGACCCGCCACGTGCCGGCATGCATGAAGATGTTGTCAATGCCATTCTGCGGCTTGCTCCCCAAACAATTGTATATGTCAGCTGCAATCCTGCCACCCAGGCAAGGGACCTTGCACTAATGGATGAGGCTTACAAAGTTACTGCAGTTCAGCCGGTTGATATGTTTCCACAGACCCACCATGTGGAGAACGTGGTCAGGCTTCAGAGGCGATAATCATTAAATACGCTACCTTGCGATGATGATCTTTTCTGTCTGGTTATAACCCGATTCCGGTTCATCCAGCATCAGATAGTACAGACCGGCGGCAAACTGCCTGAGCTCTAACAGTACTTCATCATGCTGGCCGGAGTACATAGTAGTATAAACAGCCGAGCCATCCGCTTGCAATATGCGAATCCGGAAGCGGTCACCGAAGCGTTCTGTACAGGGTCTGATTCGTAGCACACCGTCTGTCGGGTTGGGAGCAACACTCAATCTGCATACCTGGTGGGAAATAGTACCGGCAACTGGAGAAACCGAATAGCGGATCCACACGGAAGCGCTTAAACCTCCGGCATCCTCTACTATACAAAGCACACTATCCGTTCCCTGCCAGTTTTCGTCTCTGAGTACAACAGACAGGTAGGTGGTTTGAAGAGAAATTTCAAGCTGACCGGAAAGGTTTGTGACGCTCCGGATAAGCTCGCTGACCGGTGTATGATCATCCGAGATGTATTCATCCAGCCATATCCCGTCAACTATTCCCCCGGTATATATGATCTGTTCGGGAATAGGCAGAATTTGCGGAGGGCTGTTTTCTTCTCTCACAAACACCACTTCAATGCTGTCTCTTTTATAATTAAAATCTTCCACAACCAGCCGTACCGTATCGGTTCTCAGAACGGATTCTTCTACCAGATCAGGATAAAGAATACCGTTTCGAATAGCAATATCGACCAGTTCATTGTCCCGGACATACCAGAATAGCTGATCAGTGGGCGTATGATCATCCGATACATAGTTTTTCAGATCAACAGGCGCAAAGAAGCCCTCCGCCGAAAGGTATTGCACAGGAATATTCTTTAGCACCGGAGGCTTATTGCTTCTGTCATGCACCATGAGCGGTATTGTATAACCAATTTCACTCCCGCCATATCTCATGAAAAACATAATGTCCTGCTGCTTCGATCCGGAGTATACAAAATCTCCGTGCGTGACCGTAATCTGATTGTATTCATCAATGGTCGTAGCAAAACCTGCGTGATTAAGCACTTTAAAAGAAACCTTTTCCTTATTGATTTGCGGAGCAAATACCAGATAATCGAATGGATTAAACCGGATAGTATCTCCGGGGTATAGATCAGTATAGGGAAATTCTTTTAATTCAGGAGCTTCATTACCTAAAGCAATAGAGACTAAAAGTGAATCTTTTGCACCATCAATATCTTCTACATGTATATAAAACGAAAAATCGTTCGCTCCCGCCGGTTTATTGATATCCGGATTGAGAAGATTAAAATTTGCCTCTGGTTTTGGTTTTATGTAAAAGGTATCGTTTTCAATAATCAAATCAATCATAGCCGGGATTAAATTCACATAGTACGAGTGAGGTTTTATACTCCATGTCAGTGTCTCCAGTGGAGAATCATCACTTGCATGATTTCTCAGGGCCAGAGGCGGATAGGGATTGCTGAGGGTACGAAGCCTGCCATACTCCTGCCTAATCGTATCCACACCCAGTATTCTGGGTGCATTATTCTCTCTTGGACTATACAAAATCTTGACCAGCATCGAATCCCTGGCATCTGCCTCATCGATGGCTATTACCCAGAACTCTGTTGTATCCGTAGCATCGATATTGGGCATATAGATATCCAATAGCTGTCCACTCAGACTGGTTTGAGCAAGTCCTGTATTACGGACCCGGAAAACCATATTTTCTCTGGCGGTTTCCTGATCAGCAACAAACCATTTCAGATCGAGCAGGTGTTTGGTTCCCGATTTGATCGGAAATCGTAAAAAAGCTCCCGGCTGTACCGACATTCTCGGCGGGGTATTGAAGTCTGTGGCCTCGACCAGTGCAAAAGTATCCAGCCTGTTTCCCCCGCTGTCTCCAACAGAAAAAAACAGGGTATCACGACCCAGCCAATCGCGCTCTTTTAATTGCAGCAGCAGGGTATCTCCGTTTTCTTCCACCTCAAACGCCCGGGAACGGAATGACCAGCTCAGTATCGCATCTTTATCATCACTGACCAGCGTGCTTTTGTACTTTCGGAGACGCTTCTGAAAAAGCCATTGCAGGCTGGCTTTAACAACAGGCGCTTTGTCGGGAACATATACATGAAGTGTATCGCTGGTGACCTGTAACACACGATCGGGTCTGAGCAACCCGGGGCCTATATAAAAAGAATAATGCTGTCCGGGCACCGCATCTACCAGACGGTGATACAAAAAGGTGTTTACCCACACGGTGGCAATCATTTCAAAATCTCCCTGCTCTCCCGTCTTCTGATACAGTCTGAGACCTCCTGCGCACTCAGGAGTATACGCATCGATGGACAGCTTGATGGTTTTATCATCGGCAAACGAATAGCTAAAACCATAGTCGGTGGCGGCCTGAGGAATTCTGAACGATAATACGGCCGGTGCACTGGTGCCGTATTGATTGGCTGCCTGTATTTTCAGATGCACATTTTGCACACCTGGCTTGTCGAGCTGAAACCGGTAGTCGAATGAGAAGTATCCGGACTCTGCTGCTGTCTCTCCATGATCAGCACCTACAACGGGACCGGGAAGACATCCCTGCTCGTTGTAATCATGTTCCATATGAAAAATCAGCCGGTCTGCTCCGGCAATACTATCCCAGTGCAGGGTCAGTATTCCATCACTGCCCAGCCGGAATCCAAACCGATCAGGATCAGGAGCTGCCGGGGCAAAACCTTCCTGAGAAACAAAATACGAGGTCTGGGTAATACAGGCCCCGTCATCATCACATACCTCTATGACCAGAGAATCCCTGCCAATCCATTGCTCATCGTTACGCCGGCACAGGATACTGTAAAAGGTACAACCGCTAAAAACATCATTGGTAAGCTCCACAGGAACAAACAAATCCCTGTTAGCTTCCGAGCTTTGAAGGGTGCCGCAGCCAATCCGGATCTGAATATTCTTCGGATACTGCCGGATACGGAATTTTAGCCGGTGTACAGGAAAATCATCAGTGGGTCGCAGCTCCATATTGGAAAACGCCTGCCCCGCTTCTCTGATCTGCGTGGCAGGCAGCAACCTGTCCTGCTCTGAAAAGCCGTCCCGCTGCCACTGTACACCCGGCCTGCCGTTGGTCATGCCCTGCACATAAATCAGCGAAAACCGTTGCCAACGCTGGGGATGATCCTTGAAATAAGGCTGACAAAACCATTCACCGCTATGCTGGCCCGCATCAAAATGTTCAAGTGCCAGTACCGGTTCCGAAGTTTCTGTAAACAGCTGGCCGTTGAGCAGCCAGCGGTAATGCACCTCACTGCTGCCCCGGTAAAAAGAAAGATCGATGGTAAACGGCTGGTTTTCCTCTGCCCGAAGGTATTGCTCCGATCCGAACCAGTTCTGTATTCTCAATCCTGAATAAGCATAGGCAAAATACAGAACATCGGCCTGGTACATGGTAAAAGCCGATGCGTTTTCACGAATATCCTTCAGCGTATAGTCATTGTACAGAAATATTTCCTCGTCATGCGGGATCATTTCCCCAATCCCTTTGATCCGGTGTATTTCAGGTATATGTCCATAGAGATGATTATTGCTAAGGTTCAGTTTTTTCAATGAATCCAGCTGAGACAGGGAGGCCGGAAGCTCACCTCTGAGATTGTTGGATTTCAGCTCCAGCGCCTCTACCCTTCCGGTACGGCCCAGTGTTACTCCATACCAGCTGCTCAGGGGCTGATTGCTCAGCCAGTTATCCCGGTTCTTCCATTCACTGCCAGAAGCTGCCTGGTACAAAGCGACCAGAATGAGGGAATCGCCCTGATGCGCTGATATAGCCTGTCCTCTGCTCCATACTGATACCAAAAGCAGTAAAGCGGAAAATAAAAATCGGATCATCATAGTATCTTATTCTTTAGCTGATTCATTAAAAGTTCGCTCCGGCGACAAAACAATATATCTGGTTCAAGGAGCAAAAGTAACCCCTTGAACCAGTTAACTGATGCTGCTAAGGTACAATAAACTGGGTACTTTCCGATATGCCGTAATCGGTTGTAACCCTGACAATGTAGGTTCCGGGTGCCAGCGCCGAAGTGCCTATGTACTGATTCTGGTATCCGATCAGATAACCGTTATATACCGTTAGTTTCAGCGTACCAATCAGATCATAGACGGCAATAGTAGTAATACCGTTTTGCGGAAGATCCATAGCGACATTCGTTCCCCATACCTCAGCCGGGTTGGGAAATACATTCAGACCAATCACACTGCCTGACGCTACCTGACCCTGTATGGCGAAGCGATAAGGAGAAAGCGTTCCGTTGGTGAAGACCTGCACAATGGCTTCTGCATCCTCTTCCGCCTGATAGCTTATGGAAAAATTAACCTGATCATTCGGAGCTATCCGGGTTACCGTTGGCAGTACTACAGAAAAGTTGTCTTCATCTGATAACACAATATCCCGGATATCCAGGCTGTCACAACCCGTATTGCGCAGACGGAAGGTATGTGATACAGGGGAACTGACAGTGCCAAAGTCTGTATTGTCTGTCAGAGAAGGTGTCAGGTCTTCATGTTCTATGTCCATATTGCTGTCAGAGCGCACCAGCAATACGCCGATATCAGCAAGCGAACGTCCGCTGAGTGTTTTTCCTCCTGTAAATACTGCCAGCATCTCAAAGGTCACATCATCGACAGGTAATGTATAGTCCACTCCGTCCCGGATTACCTTGATAACAATGGTTTCTCCTTCTTCAAAACCGTTTTTTACCGGTCCTCCATCATGTCCGGATACCGGTACGGCAAAGTTGAGCGGGCTGGTACCTACCACGGTACTGCCTCCCAGCTTGCTAAACCCGCACTGATCGATGTAATAAACCCTGACTTCATCAGTGGCCTTGAGATAATCACACCGGAACTGTAAATTAACAAAATGTAAGGGCATAATCACCGAAGATGGTACATACGGTACGGCTGTACTGATCAGCCTCGGTTCTGATGCTGTGCCCCAATGACCCAACGCTCCGAAATTGTCTGCGGCAGTTATATATACCTCCAGTCCCTGCTCACTCATATACGAAGCGGGTACAGTTACCGAATACACATTGGTATTGCTGACCGGTCCTACGGACACTTTATGAAATACGGCAGGAGAACCGGCCGGACGATAATAGACTGCTATATCCGCGACTTCGATCGTCAGATCAGAGACGGTAAATTGCAGCGTGTAATTGGTGCATTGAGGGGAAAGCAGGCTGCTTAACACATCAATTTCAGGCGGCTCATTGGGAAGTACAGCCACTGTCCAGGCAAAAAAGTCTTCTTCCCTGCTCGGAGTCTTCAGCAGATCCCCATTGGCATAATCCGCTACTACATAGTATTTAAAACCCGGGTGAAAGACCTGTATGGCAGGAACTTCGAAGAAATAAACCCGCTGTGTCTCCGGACTAAGCAAATCCGGGGTCATGGTGTATCTGGTAAAGGTGGTACCATTGAGCTCAGCGATGTAAATATCGACATTGCTCGCAAAGGGTGCAGAGGGGTCATCAACCACTACTTCCAGTCTCAGGCTGGTGGATGCAGGAACCGCTGTATAATCCAGCGAGGCTGTAGCAGGCATACGGGTTATATACGCCTTGTCAGCCTCCGGAGTATAGTACCCGGTATCTTTCACATCTGTATCTTCTTTCAAACTAATAATTACTTCTCTTAGAACGGAATTTCTGGTTTTCTTATCCGGACAATACCTCAATGTGTATTTATTGGAAATCGAGCTGCCTATTTCCGTAAGTATATCATCCATAGAGGCAAGGATATTATAGCGTTTCCCATTGGTCCGGTTACTTACTTCTCCATAGGTCGCATCGTAAGCGGTACTGGACGGAATCATGGAATACACCCTTATTTGTCCGGCATTGAGCTGACTGATTACCTGCTCTCTGGTGGTTGGTCCCAGATTGGAACCGGTGGCGTTTTCATCGGTAATCAGGATAAATACCTTATCGGCATTGGGCCTGAAACTTAAATCTCCGGCTGCCAGTGACAGCGCTTCGTATCCTCTTTCTATCGAACCGCTGGTATTATTACGCAGAAGAATGGTTTTGAACACATTGACATCACCGGTAAAATAGCTTACCGGATAAACCAGCGCATCCACCGCTTCAATTTTCTCAATGGGACTGCTGCTCTGCCCGAAACGTACCAGAGCAAAACGGCTGTCTCTGCCGGAAGCCGACAGATTGTCTACAAAGTCTTCGATATTGGCAAGCACCGCAGCTTGTTCATCGCCCATGCTCCCGCTATTATCCATCAGGATCACGACATCCACAGCCCTTTCTATATCCTGTGGGCCCCACAAACGAAGACAACCCAGCTGCTCACTCCCGTTTTCATGAACGATCAGATCATTTATCGACAAGCCGGATTCAAATTCTCCATCCACATTGTAGACAAAATCCACAAACACGGCTTCCGGAAAATTATCATCATGAACGGCTGTAATCTCAAGGGTTTTGAGACCGGACTGAATACGGCTGTTCGCTCCTGCCGCTGGTTGGTATCCCGGTACGGGAAGCAGGGTGGTAATCACTTTTCCCTGTTCCAGCTCCATACCGGATATGGTCCAGCCTGTGCTTTCAAAGGAAGTGTCAGAACTCAGCTCCAGTGCCAGCTGAATGGTTTTGCCCGCATAGCCGCTGATGTTCATATACGTTGTCCGGGGATCGGTTTTTCCGGTATTTCTCTGCACTACCCTCCAGCTTGCTCCGCTGTCTGCGGAAATCAACACCTGCCCGAAATCATAATCGGATTCCAGTGAAAAATATTCATCCATACTTAACCGAAGCATTTCATCCGAAGCAATTTGCGGAAGAGATACAAACGGACTCGTAGCCCGCAATACGGCATTTGGCTGATATACTCCCGTTGTAATGCCCGCACCGCTGTCCGTATGCCAGCCACTCAGATTCCAGGAGCTGAACGCAGCACCGTTTACCGAATACAGCGTTCTGGTATCCAGCAAACCTCTGCCCTGTTCCGTTACAACGCTGTTCAGCTGATTTTTAAGAGGTGCTTCATCCGGCACATTCTGAGCATGACTGATGGATATCCCTGACAGAATCAGGGCTATCAGCCAATGTAAAACGATTTTTCTAAACATGCTATAAAAATTGATTATTGTTAAAAAATGTAAAAACTAAGATGGCTACCTGATAATGACCATTTTCTTTTTATCAAATGGTTTTCCGTCCAGATATAGAGTATACACATAGACACCGGGAGGATAGCTGGTCAGGTTAATGGTTACCTGCCCGTTGCCCCGGTCTGGTATCCGGTGCTTCTCCAGCGATGCTCCTCTGTGCAGCTCATTGATTTCCAGATATGCCTCTTGTACCGTATGCGGAACAAAGAAGCCGATTATTGACTCAGCGACCACAGGATTGGGTGTATTCTGCGCAAGGAAGGCATGGCCTGATGCATCACTGACAGCGTTTTTCGAAGCAATCACCGGTGTTGAGACCGCCTGATCCGAACATGAGCAGCTGAGGTTATACAGCTTGAGCATATGACAGGCTTCCCAGGCAATGCTCATGCCTGAGCTGGCCAGCCGGGCCAGCACCAGACTATCCGAAGCGGTAAAGCGGTACGCTGTATTGCTGCTTAGATTGTTGATTCTCCCGATCACATCAAAATACTCTTTTTGTCCCAGCTGATCGGGATTAAGCTCCCGGATACTCAGCTCATTCAGTATAATTTGAAAAAAGACATAGTCTCCCCGTGCGAAAGCCTTACGCACTTCCTGTAACAGCTCATTGCTTTCTGCTGTGACCAAATCAGACAACGTAAGCGCAGACTGGTAATCCGGAACGGCCGGAGCCCTTCTTGACGCAGGCGCTGAGCACAGATCTTTTCTTGTCAGGCTGGTAGCAACGGTAGTGACACTGCCACCTGTAACCCCGCCTATAGCTGATACGTTTTCTTCCGCTATCGAATACCTATAATAGGTAAAGCCTGTAGCCAGTCCATTATTTGCTACAGTAGTACTTATGCCGGGAAAGGCATTGGCTCCGCCCTGCGAGGCTGAACCCAGCGCAGCAACGGGACTGGCCGTACGTATTTCGATACCAGTGGTATTATCCAGCTGCGTATTGACAAAGGTATTGCAGCTGACGCTGTAGGTATAATCCACATTGTTAAACAGACTCAGACCGGTTTCCGCGTTCTGTACCCGGTTTCGTTCCACTCCGATGTTGTCATAGTTGACAAACAGACCGTACTTCACCCGTTCGATTTCATTGGCTTGTACCTCCACTGCGTTAATGGCCTGAATGCCGAATTTCTGATGATTTACCGCTGTCGTATGGTTCCCGATGACATTATTGGCGGACACCACACCGCCTGAAACGGCTATTCCAAATATATTGCCTGTCGGAGACCAGTTATGGGATTGTGCGGAAAGTGCATTGACATATATGGTATTGTCTCTGACCAGCAATCCCCCGGTATTGGTCAGACCCTGTATACCTGAGTAATAAAAATTTTCTATGGTATTGCCCTTGATGTCCACCAGATAGTTTTCATCACCGGGACTGTTTTGTACTACAATCCCCAGCCCGCAGTGATTGATGTCGTTGTTGCGGATGGCATACTGCTGATATTCACTGCCTACATGTGTCCAGAGATACACCCCCATAGAGGAGTACTGGCCTGTCCGGGGTGAAAGCATGGTTGCGGGAGCACAGTCAAAGCTGTTAGAGCTTATCGTATTGTCCGCATAGTATGACCGGGCACGGGGCAGGTAGATATGCTGATAATTATTGTAAAAACGGGTATTGGAGATTCTCAATCGATAGCGGTCCGATGGCACTCCACCGATCATCCGGGGCTGATCCAGCGGATTCGATGGTACAACAGCCACAATACCATACCAGGCATGGCTGATTTCCGAATTGTTGTGGCTGTATATCTCCACTCCTTCCGTTCCGGGATCCCTTACATCCAGCTCAATGCCGTACCACATGACTTCACAGGCAGCAGTAATAGTTGCTCCGTTAAGCTCCAGCGTAGCGTTTTTTCCTACCGTAATTCTGCTTCCTGTGACATTCATACCGCTGGCAGCTCCCTCTACATAAAACACGGTACCCGGACGCAGGGTATAATGTCCTTCTTTCAGCTCAATATCACCCAGCACATGATAGCTTCCCTCAAAAGTCCCCCCGCCTGTATAGGTAGTTTTTGAGCCGTAATTCCCCAGGTTTTCCGGGAAAGCTGTTTGTGAGCTATACAGCCGCTGGCAATCCTGCGGACAGTTGGTATCCGTATCCGATATTTCCAGCTCATACTCACCTGTATTCAGAGCATTTCCTTCCACCACCAGATAGTAATCGCCGGGAGCAAGACTGGTCGTATTGATCAGTGAGCCGGTAGCCTGCCCGCAGCTTCCGTGATCATTATTGTAGGTGATTCGTGTACCATTGGACCTCAGCAAATGAATATAGGTATCCAGCGAAGAGGTGCAGGTAGAAAAACGCAGGGTCTTCGAAGCGCTGAGGCTGAATTTGTAAAACACATCATGGCTTGACTGGTCTGCATAGGTATTTCCGAAACACTGCTCAAAGGTATTGCGCTGTCTGTCTGAATAGCTGCGGCAATGGGTCAGATCTCCTATAACTATAGGGTTAGCCATTGAAGACCCAGGCCGCCCACCATCAATAAGAATTACTTCCAGATCTATATTGCCCGAAGCAGTTCCTTCTCCCTCCACGACAATATAGTAGGTACCGGCAGTCAAAGACAGCTCCGCAGAGCTGCGGTTTTCAGCACACAAACGACCGTATTCCAAACCGGATTTCAATACATTGTGCGAAGCATCCAGCACATGCAGCCAGGTACGAAAATCTGACTTGCACAGGGATATGGCTACGGTACCTGCCTGCGCAAGGGTAAAGGCATAAAACACATCATCACTCCCCTGATTGGCACTGCCTGCATAGGTATTTCCGTAACAGCGCTCCGGCACATTACTGGTACGACTGCTTACCAGCTGGCAGGGTGCCAACGCTCCGAGAGTGATCGGGTTAGCAAAGGAAGCACCGGGCCGCTGGGTATAATTCTTAACCTGAATATCAACCAAACCCGCAAGGTTTGAATAGCCTTCGCAGACAATCACATAGGTTCCTTTCACCAGATTGCTGCGCAGGTAGGACATCCGGTACTGAGGATACGATGCTCCGCAACTACTGTGATCATCATTGGACATGAGCCGGTTGCCTGCACCATCGAGCAAATGGAGAAAGGTATCGAAGGATGATCCGCACAGGGAAATTTCCACATCCGAATCGTATTCCAGCTCAAAGCGCAGAAACACATCGGGGCTGACCTGACCGTTGGAATGTCCCCTGGCGGCATCGTAGTCATTGCCAAAGCAGCCGGTAGCGGTATTAAACTGACCGGTATAGGTATTGCAGGCAGTCAACCGGCCTATTTCAACCGGGTTATGTATGGTTGCCCCCTCCGGAGTCGGATAAAATACCACAGGCAGGGTGTTGGGCTCTCCCTTACAACCAGCCGCATTGGTTTCTGTCACAGAAATCACTCCTTCGGTATCGCCCATATGTACGACAATACTGCTGCTGCTTTGCCCACCAGCCAGGATAGCTCCGGCCGGCACGGTCCACTGATAGACGGACCCGCTGGTGAATGGAACACTGTATGTCAGTGATTTGGCCTGCCTGCAAACCGTGGCTGGTCCTGTTATATTCCGCACTGCGGGACGCTCATGCACCGCCAGACTGACATAGGGAGCATTGCCAGCCTGACAGCCATCCACTTCTGTGCGGACATAGATGTCTCCTTCCAGCACTTCGCTGGCTGCAAAGCTGACGGCATTGGCTTTTGTACGAACCGACCGGTTGGGAAACTCCCAGATATACTCTGCCTCCTCTATAGCCGGGGAGGCTACAATATCGACCGCTTCACCCTCACAGACGACCGACTGCTGTATCTCCGGCACCGCATGGGGCTGCACCTCACGCACAACGGCAAAGGTCGAATCGGAAACGGTGCAGCCATTCGTATCCGCATAGGTATAGGTTATGACATGGCTTCCTGTACCGGCATTGTTGACATCAAAGGAATCTCCGGATACAATATCCGCACCGGACCAGGTCCCCCCTTCCGGCTGTCCGGACAAAAGCGGTACTATAAACTGGTTGCTGCAAAATGTCTGTTCCGGGCCTGCGTCCACCAGCGGGCCAACGATTACGTCTTTTATGACCGAATCCCTGCATCCGTAACTGTCCGTATAGGTATACATAACCGGATAGGTACCGATAGCCAGCCCGGTGTTCCGGAATACACCGGCTGGTGTAACATGATCACCGGTCCATATACCACCGGAAGGGCTATGCCCTGACAGCGTTAATACAGAGTCTGTATGGCAGATCGCCTGCGCTTCACCGGCATCTACTTCCGGCAAAGGTCGCACAGCCATCGTCCTGAAAGACGGTGCGCTCGTACAGCCGTTCGTTGTCGCGGTCGCCTTATAGGTTCCTGCCATTTCCGGAGTAATATTCACCAAAAAAGTCATAGGGAAAGATATCCCGCTGAGTAATGAATCATCAGGGGAATAAAGACGAAAATGTGTTTGAAAAATGTTTGAGCCACTAAAAACAACCGGGAATACAGGTGTTTTATCACAAATGTCTGCCGGAATCGAAAAACCCGGAGGATTGGGCACCGCATATACCCTTACCACTCTGCTATCGGCCCGGGTACAGCCATGCGCATCGGTGTAGGTATAGGTAAGTGTATGCGCTACATTGAGACTGACACTGTTTATTTCAAATAATCCGGATGAGGATACTCCGTTGCCGCTCCATATGCCGCCTGCCGGTGAAAAGCCCGGAAGGACCGTATCGGCATCATTGGCGCAGAAGCGCAGATCCGCTCCGGCATCTACTACCGGAGCGGTGGTGAAGGTCCGGGAGGCGGAAGCCAGCCAGCCGGTTTCGTTGCAGGCTATGGAAAGCGTAACCCGGTATTCAGAGCAGGGTTCAAAGGTGTAACTGAGCAGGGTTTTCAGATCCGCTACCGAGGCTTGCCCCTCCACGATGGCTGTCTGCTTGTTGATATAGCTTCCTCCGGAGTATTTCTCCACCTCCCAGCGCACCCGGTTGGCATAGGTGGTGCCTGCCGGATCGGCTGTCACTGTAAAAGCCGGCCCGGATTCGTAGTCCACCGCTACCGACAGCTGTACGTCCGGTACTACGGCATCATAATAATAGCAGGGGCTCACACAGGTCGCATTCTGATACTCCGGAAGCGCAGGCGGATTGGCGCCCAGCACATAGTCATTGTTCAGCTCCAGCACCCGGCTGATTTCCGGCAAATGGTATGCTGAGGACGGAGACGAGCCCGAGCTGACACACAGATAGGCATTTTCCTCCAGTTCAAAAACTGATTCCGGCCAGAATATAAAATTGGCCAGGGCCGTTGACGCGGAAGTTCTGGAATAAAAGGTACTGCCCGACTGAAAAGTGATTCTGCCCTCTTCGCTTACTACCACCTTATGATCATCCGAATAAAAGGAACCCTGATTTCCGATGGTAATGGGCTTGTAGATAAAATCGACCAGACTGCCGTCAATCTCCGGATGAGCGTTGATTTTGGCCTGACCATGACTGGTTCCGGCCGGAACATAGACGGAAGGCAGCCAGTAAAAGTTCAGCTTTTTGCTGACTAGTTCATTGCCTGTGCTTTTGAATATGGTAATAAACAGCTCTGCGGTATTCCAGCCTCTTCTGATCGGCTGTTGCTGCGGATCAAGCACCAGCACATTGGGCCAGGCCAGCAGCTCATCGCCCGGATGACCGGGCGTACCCGGCTCGATCTGTGTATTCCAGAACGAAGGATTTACGTTGGCGCCATTGATTTTGATCCCGGAAAAAGTCACTCCGGTAGCATGCTCCACCGCCTGCCAGGTGCCGCTGGTCGTAAAGGTAATATGCAAGGTTCCTTCATCTGTCTCTTCAAAAACCCGGGCATCGGTGATGCTCAGCCCCGGTGCAAAGATCTTGAAGCCGGTGGTCTCATCCCATTTGTTGGCTACTATGAAACGGTAACGAAAGGGATTGGCCGGATCGGTAATTGTATTGGGGGTAATGCCTATAGGCTCGTAGAGCTCATTGTTCCACTCATCGGTGCCTTCTTTGCAGCCCAAGCCCATATAGCGCCCGTTTCTGGACAGATTGTGCAGCGTACCATAGTAATCGGTCAGATACCATTTTTCCTCACTTACCATATAGGCCAGATTGGTAAACAGATAGTCACGCGACAGCTGGCTGACAAAGTTGCCGGTAAGATACGAATTGGTATTGGCCGGGTCCAGCTCATACAGCGGCAGGGATACTATTTTGTTATCTGCGGTGATCAGTACCGCGTTTTCGGCATGTTCCGAGGCATCCAGCCGGTTGACCGACATCAGGCTATAGTAGTAATCAAGGTCCAGCGGATCACGGACACTGTAAAACGCCTTGTATGCAAGCGGTACAACAGGCATACCGCTCAGCTTATCCATACCAAGCACATGAATACCGTTGCGATCTGATAGCAACAGCTTATTGGAACCTGTGGCCGTAAATCCTCCGATATCGGTCGGCTCGGTTAGGGTGATTCCGGAGGATTCATCCAGTGTACCTATGTGCTGCACCTGAAAATTGCCATCCGGAGCATGGCTCAGCTTCAGCACAACGACAGAGGGCTTTATATAGCCCAGATCCAGCACATACAGAAAATCGCCTATTTCCTTTATGGCCTGCGGCCGCTGAAATGCATATTCGCCCGGAGCTGAGCCATAATGCCAGGGCAGCAAGCCCTCCCGCATAAAAACAAGCTGCCTGAGTCCTTTATCAACAATGACTGCGGTCTGAATATAATCATTCTCCAGATAATCTGTCCGGGAAAAGCTCTGCGAAAAAGCGGTCAGATCCGTGATCTGCCGGAAAAAATCTTCGCTGCCCGGCGCATCCGCTTTGGAGATTACCGGTCCGAATTCCAGCGTCTGTGTCTTGTTGCCGCAGACCTGTACACCCAGTATTTTCTCACACCAGCGAAGCGTAACATTGAGATTGTCAAAATTGATCTGCCGGAATTCAACGTTCCTTTCCGGGACGGATGTAGCGCTGTTTTGCAGGTAATAGTCCAGGTAGGAAGCATAGTATTTCGGATGGTCGCGGCCATGAGCCGGCAGCATGATATAGGAAGCATTGCCGCCATTCATGCGCCTATGCTGTCCGCCCGGTTTTTCTACCGTATAGTGCGCTATGAGCGATCTCCCGCCCCCTTCGGTAAAGGACAATCGGATGCGGATCACTTCGGCTTTGCCGGGCTCTTTCAATTCAATTGCATCATCGTAGATATGGACTATTTTATAGCCTTTTACCAGCAAATGGCTGGATGGATTCCGGTACGGCAGCTTCTTATGGCTTACGCTAAAATGGCTGAGAAACTCCTCGTACTGCTGAGGATCTTCAAAATATCCCCGAAGCAGGTGCCAGTCATTGGCGGCAATAAGCTGCGCTACTTTCCTGACTGGATCCGGAGGGAGGGCCATGCTTTTTCCGGCCGACAGAAGCAATAATGAAACAAGTAAAAAAACAACTCTCATAACTATATTTATCTAAAAATCAATATATAAAAATGACTATATAGTCATTTAATCAGACAAAAGATAAAGGCAGGCGGTCAAGAACCCTTCTGCTATATGTCGGAATATACCTGCAGCGACTTCAGATCGTCTACCGTCACGGTAAAGGCCTCCCATGATCTGCCGCAGCAGTCTGTTTCCACATAGCGGACCTTGGCTCCGATACGGTTGAGCAGATACGCGGAGTATTTGATGGGAAGGTTCTTAAGGCTCATCAGGAGCAGGTCACAGCTTTTCAGCGCTTCCTCCTTATCCCGCCGGAACAGCACGTCATTGGCCGCAAACTGGTTGATAAAATAATACAGGCTCCACTCATCGGCCTGCTGTAGCAGATCGAAGGTTGATCGCATAAACCACTCGTTTCTGATAAGGTAAGGAACCATCTGAATCAGGCTTTTGGCGGTCAGGATACAATCGCCGGCTTCTGCCACATAGCGGAAGAAAGGGTCGATCGCTTCCGGATCGTATGCTCTGCGGGAAATCGAGCTACCGTAAGGCACACAAACCGCATCGGCATAAAACTGATCGTAACGCTCTGCAAACTCGCTGATCGCGGCTTTAAACCCGGGCTCACTCTTCACTATCTCAAAATCGTAGATGACTTTAAACACTTCACCGTTTGTGAAGACCAGATTGGCCGTAAACCGATACCTGCCTACCGGCAGCAAAAAGGCATACCGCCCCTGACACTCGATATTGTCGTATCCCGGGCAGTCGCTGATCAGCACCGGCAGATTCAACACGTAATCAAACATCAGGGCCTCCCGGCTGAGCTCCTTGCAGATCAGGGGCTGTATCCGATGCACACCTTCCCGCCTGTAGGGCGGATAGCAGCGGTTGTTTCTCAGAAACGTTCCGGTTTCCGGGTCATGCCAGAGGGAATCTCCTCCTCGGGAATGTGTTTCTGAAAAGACCGAATAGGTTGACATATTGCACAAGCCCACCAGCTCTCCTGTTGCACTGGTGATTCTCAGGGGGATGATCACCGGCTCTCCATGCGGTATCTTCTTCTTGTTCTTGTCTACAGGAATATCGATCAGGATATCGTAATACCTGTCCCTGGACAAAACACCGGACGAACACAGCACGACCAGCAGTATACTGGCTAAAAAAGACGATCGCGTATTCATAGCGTATATTATTTCTTTTTTGAATAGATTTTGAGCTTTTTCAGATCTGCTTCTTCCAGAGGAAGCGGCTCCCGGTCCCAGCGCAGTCTGTTGCCGTCTGTATAGCGCAGCCTGGCCTGCAAACGCTCCAGCAGATAGACGGAGTACACACGTCGGTGGCTTTTCAGCTCCCGAAGCAGCCGGTCGTACATCCTCAGCATGTCCGTTTTATCCTTGTATGGAAAATATTCTTTGTCGACTATCTCGTTGAGCAGATACCAGAGCGTCTTTTCATCCGCCTTTTTCAGCAGGCTGAAATACCAGAATAGCAGCCATTCGTTACGCCCGCAATGATCCGAAAGCTGTATCAGGGCTTTGGATGCCATGAGACTATCATCGCTGTTCAGAACGTAGTCAAACAGCGGGTTGCTGAGGGCCGGATCGTATTTTTTGCTGAGATCCACCACATTCCCGTCTGACCAATAATAGGCTTCAAACAATGCGCCGAAGTCCCTTAGCTTGTCACGCAAAGCCGGTGAGGGTGCGGCAATCCCAAAATCATGGAAACCGGCATATGCCAGCCCGTTGGTAAAAACAAGCTCCGCATCAAACTGGTAGTCTCCCCTGGGCAGCAGATGCCTGTATTGGCCCCTGCCAAAATAGTTTTCAATATCTGAACATTCATTGATCAGCATAGAATAGTGCAGCGTCTTGCCCGGCTCGATCATCAGCGCCGTATGGTCGCCGGCGGGACACCCTTTGGGCCCCCGCTTGTATACTTCATACTTGGGCGGTATATAATCGCAATAAATGCCTCCTTCCGGAATGATCTCGCCTGTAATCTCATCATGCCTCAATAAATCACCGGGCAGCAGATAGGTGAGCGAATAGACCTTAAGATAGGGCCTACGGCACAGGCCGATCGCGGAATCGGTATTGTTGTATATGCTGAAATGAATAAACAGCGGTTCTCCCTGCTCAAATTCCTTTTTGCCGCTAAGCTGTATCTGCACAGGCTCCTGCGCTGCCACGGCCAGCGAAAGGGCCATACAGAAACTACTCCATAACAAATGATTAAAAATGTTCATACTGATGATCAGGCTTACAAATAATTCTTCCGACTCTCCCGTATATACCGGGGCTATTTCTTCTTTGCCGAATATATTTTCAACCCTTCCAGATCCGCTTCCTGTATGGAAAACGGCTTCTGGCGGTATCGTTCATTTTCAGCATAGTGCAGCCTGGCCCACAGGCGCTCCAGCAGGTATTCCGAAAAAACACGATCCCGCTTTTTGAGGCTCCGGAGCAGCCGGTCGTAGATCCTCAATGCTTCCGCCTTGTCCTTGTAGAGAAAAAAATCTTTGCCTACAAACTCGTTGATCAGGTAATAGAGCAGCTGATCATCTGCCTTCTCCAGTACCCGGAAATACCAGAAAAGCAACCACTCATTACGGCCATAAAAATTTGCAATCCGTAATAAAGCCTTAGTAGTCATAACATCATCTTCACTTTCCAATATATAATGATACAGAGGATCGCTGATGGCCGGATCATAGGCCTTATCCTTATATTGATCGGATTTTTGAATATGTGATGAATAATAATTTTGTGATAATTCCCCAAAATTCTCGATTTTCTTTTGTAGATCAGGTGAGGATTTCTCAATCTCAAAGGAAAAATTTCCTCTGAATAGCTTCCCATTTGAGAACGAAAAGTTTGCGTCCAAGCGATAGTCTCCTACAGGTAACAGATAGTCATATCTACCTTTACATGCATCGTTATTGATCATAGGACACTCACTGATAAACATAGGATAATATAGTTTTTTGCCCGGCTCAATCATTAAGGAAAGGTTACTGTTGGCAGGACAGGTACGGTTGCGTACCTCATAGACACCATCTGTTTTAGGAGTAATCGTGTGGGAATACACTTCCCTTATAAACTGACCGGTTTGTGGATCATGCCATAAGGAATCTCCCGGCAGCGAATGAGTAATTGAGTAAACAGAAAAGCCGGACCACTCATGACACAACCCGATCACAGAGTCTGTATTGTTACGAATCTGAGCATACAGGATAATGGGTTCACCCAACTCAAATCGTTTCTTACCTGACAAATCTATTTGTATAGGATGTTGTGCGGTACCTGTCAATGAAAGACAGATAAAGGATAAAATTATTAATCGGTTATATACTATCTTCATAGCATTAAAAAGTTATAGCCATTACTTTAAGCAATCGTTGTACAATCCCCTTAGAGAAAGACATATTATACAAGGATTCCGGATTGTGAGGGCACTGAAACATGCAGCGTCTTGCCCCTTCACCATATACATACTCATTATGCTTATCGCAAGGACGCCCTGTAGAACCTATCATTCCCCTGAAGTTCCAGGCATGCGCCAGCTCATGCAGCCCGACCTTGATAGCCGTCTGTGTGGCCGTGCTGCTATACCTGGCATGTATAGGATCCAAAAATATGATAGACATCGGGACAAATACATCTTCCTGCAATTCACCATTGGTCAGGCCGAATACAAAGCTGTTTTCCTCGCCCTGTAGTCCGGAAGTAAAATACTCCAGATTAAGCTGGTAATAGGTTTTTGACTTTTGTTCAAACAGAAAATCGAAGGATACATCCTTTAATATATTGGAACCCGATTCGTAGCTATAAAGCTTGTTCGTTTTTACAATACTTAATATTGCTGTATTATCATATGGTCTTCTTTTTCTATAAAGCTCTAAGAGGCCTCCTAATGTAGTACCAGCGAGCTGATTATTTTTACTCAGATAAAAATATTGCAAACAGCGTCTTCTCCATTGGTGCACTGCGTTGTTCCATCTTATAAAAAAATCAACGGTATCGCTGACGAATTTAAAGTCCTGCTCAAGCAGCACCGCGTTTCCGGCCGCGTCAATGAGGTAGTCCGGCAGATTGATGGTTCTGAAATTGCCCACAACATGCGCTTCATCGGTATACGCTTTTTGAAAATATTTTTCAAAATTGCCATAATGGGCCGAATAAGTCCTTATATCCGAGGATGCTGCCTGCGGATTGCTTGCCACATAGATGTTAAACTCTCTTTTTTTATACTTCGTGCCGTTGTATTCATAGAAATCAGCCACTTCAATATGCCCGACTGCCAGACTGGCGCTTGCTCCCTTCTCTTTCAGGAAGGCCTTGATGGTCGCTGTTTTGCTGTCGCCCGGCACGTGCGTGGGATGGCTGACAAAGACCTGTATCGTAAAGACCGCAGTAGTCGGCGAATCCGGCTTGCTGGCCGGCTCCCGTTTCTTTATATGCGTAAAATTGGCATTATAGCCGATCCTGATCGGGCCACCGATATCTGTTTTTTGGCCGGTGTAAATATTTTCATGGGTAAGCTGAAGCGTATATTCTTTGGTCGGATCGTAGCTGCAAATCCTTGCTTTCAGGTATACTTCACGGCCCGGCAGGCCATTGATGACATCATAGCCGCTTATACAGTCCACAGGATATTTGTAATCTTCCATACCGGAAGCGCATAACTCCTGAAACACTTCCGATTCCGTGCATACACCTGCTGTTCTGAGATTTTCCGTACCGCAGCCGTATTTGCTGTCGCGGGCTATTTCATACCACTCATCTTTGGAGTTTTTAAATATTTGTTCTTTCGGTACACAGGGGCGGGTCAAATCCTCATAACCCAGCAGCGATTTTTTTCTGGCAGCTTCAAACCACTGCCGTTGCAGCTCCCTGTCTCCTTCATAATCTAAGCCATTGCCCAGTATTACCTCCTCGGCCTTCACCTTATATACCTTATTTTCAGCATAAAACTTATCCAGATCCAGCAAGGCAGTTGATTGCGAATACCGGATATGACCTTTTAATATCGTTGTTTCGTCCAGATCATCCACCTTTACAAAACATTTGTTTCCTAGCATCTTCTCAATTTCACAGGCCGTCAGCTGGGGACACTCCGTCCAGCTGGTTTGAAACACACCAGTTGGCATATTATATTGATCATATCTTTGCGTAACATACGGCTTAAAGCACAGATAGCGTTCATTGGCGTTTTTCTGATGACATAGCAGCTCTGAGGTAAGTCTTTGTGCTGTATTGCAAGCAACCAAACAGCCAAGAAGACACCCTAGTGAAAGCCATTGAAAAAATCGGTTATTCATAAGATTAACAGAAAAAAATTAATAATTCAAAACTATAAAGCAATGCACAAGGCACTGTATCAACCGGTCAGCACAACACAAAAATAATCCCCTTCTCCTCCCTCCAGCTATACTCCCATTGTTTAACCCTTTAAAACTAACTATATTATAATAATATGGCAAATTTGCCTCATAAATATATCTTCCTTTTGTCCATAATTGGAAGTGGACAGAAAAAAAGGCTATATCAGACATGAGGAAAAACTCAAAGTCTTCGGAGCACATGTCCGGCAATTACGCCGGCAAAAAGGCTTATCCATACAAGCACTGGCCGACCTCTGCAATATCGAATACAGCCAGCTGAGCCGCATAGAGCGTGGAATCATCAACACCAGCCTGAGCAATGTATTTGCCATCGCAGAGGCACTGGACATTCGCAGCAAAGAGCTCTTTGATTTTCCGGATTGATCGGAAAAATCTGCCTTCTTAGCTCATATTTCCCTTTCTGTCACTTCCCTATACTTACAGGACAAAAATCGTCCTCAAATCGTAAAATCATTATTACTTTCAGTTATAATATATTACTTTTAAGCATAATTTAGGCTTATCCCCGATGGCAATTGGAAATAAAATAAAGAAAATAAGAGAGTTAAAAAACTTTACTCAGGAGTATATGGCCGACAGGCTCAGTATGTCGCAGCCAGGATATTCAAAGATTGAAACCAATGAAATAGACCTGCCCTACAGCCGGCTGGAACAAATAGCCGGTGTACTGCAAATGCGGGTGGAAGACATTGTTGCCTTTGACGAAAAAGTCGTTTTTAACAATTACGCCTCCAACCAGGCAAATCAGGCTTATATCATCAACACGATGTCAGAGATGCAGATCGGGCTGTATGAGAAAACGATCAAGCTGCTGGAGGATAGGATCCGGGAGCTGGAAGGTAAGGGAAAGTAGATTAGGGAAACAGTAAAGGCCAGGGAAGACTTTTTTGCTCTTTGGATAGCTACTTCTTTTGATCAAAACCTGCGATAATGAAACCATCCTTGCCCCACTTCGTGCTATAGGAAACAGAAATATTATAAAATTAATGTTTCGAAACTGAATCTGTTATATTCTTCTCCTCCTTCATTTTTCATCAAGGTCTTTTAATGAAGAAAACCGATTTCTATTTTAGCAGAAATCGGTGATACGTTGGAACAAAAATTTGGATAATAAAGAGTAGAATATATCTGTAAAAAGATATACAACCATAGACGTTTACGATGGCATTCAACGAAAACTCAAGAGTGAAAATCCCTGCCCTTCTTCACTTAATGAAGCTGGGCTATACTTATATTCCCTTACGAGAACATATTCGAAGAGAAGATACCAATATTTTCGAGTCGATATTTTTAGAAAGCTTGCAAAAAATCAACCCGAGCGCTCAAGAGGAAGAGTTAAAAAGAGTATTGGATGAAGTAATCTTGGAACTTGATTATGAAGATATTGGTGAAAAATTCTACCAGCGCTTAACATCGACTTCGGGCATCAAGCTGATTGATTTTAAAAACTTCAACAACAATAGCTTTCACGTTACCACTGAATTGATCTGCAAGAATGGAGACGAAGAATTTCGTCCAGACATCACCCTGCTCATCAACGGAATGCCACTCGCATTCGTAGAGGTAAAGAAACCGCACAACAAGGAAGGGATTCTAGCAGAACGACGTCGCATCAATACTCGTTTCAAACAAAAGCATTTCCGAAAATTTGCCAACGCGACACAGTTGATGGTATTTTCTAATAATATGGAATATGAAGATGGCATTGTGGAACCTGTATTTGGGGCTTTCTATGCTACTTCGGCCTATTCCGATTTGCATTTCAATTATTTCCGTGAAGATGCAGATTATCCGGTAAAGCAGGAATTACTTGCGCTGTCTGACGAACAAGAAAATTTTGTTTTGAAAGATAACAATCTGCTAGTCATCAAACACAGCCCGGAGTTCAAAACCAACAAGGAGCCGTATACGCCTACACACCGCATGCTAACATCATTGTTCAGCAGAGAGCGGTTGGCTTTTCTATTGCGTTATTCCATCGCTTATGTTCGTGAAGAAAATGGATTGCAAAAGCATATTATGCGGTACTCTCAGGTATTTGCAACCATGGCGATTGCTACAAAATTAGACGAAGGAAAGACGAAAGGTATCATCTGGCACACGCAGGGTTCGGGAAAAACAGCCTTGGCATACTATAATGTCAAGTATTTGACTGACTATTATCAGAAAAAGCAAATTATCCCTAAGTTCTATTTTATTGTTGACCGATTGGATCTGTTGATTCAATCCTCCAATGAATTTGCAAAACGGGGGTTGAAAGTCAATAAGGTTAATTCTCGGCAAGAATTTGTAGCGGATTTAAACGTTGTTGGTGCCATCCATAATGATAGCGGACAAGCAGAAATCACGGTTGTTAATATTCAAAAATTCAGCGAAGACTCTACTGTTCCTGAAGATATCGGGTACGATATCAATACGCAGCGCATTTTCTTTTTAGATGAGGCACATAGAAGCTACAATCCTAAGGGAAACTATTTAGCCAATCTAATTAATTCCGACAAAAATGCGGTGAAAATTGCTTTAACGGGTACACCACTTTTAAAGGAAGTAGCGAAAGAATATGACTCTAAGTTACTCTTTGGTAATTATATCCATAAATACTATTACAACCGGTCCATTGCCGACGGATATACCCTAAGACTAATCCGTGAGGAAATTGAAGGCAGCTTCAAAATGGAGATGAAGGAGGTAATGGAGAAGATCAAAGTGCTCAGAGGTGATATCAAAGCGTCTGATGTATATGCTGATCGAAGATTTGCACAAGGATTGTTGGATTATATCGCCAAAGATCTTGTGGATTTCAGGGATTATTGGAGGGATGAAACTCTGGGTGGGATGGTGGTCTGCGATTCGTCCAAACAAGCTAAAATGCTGTTCCAATTGTTTGAAGAGCGGTATGGCGAGCAAGAGATACGTGTTCAAAATTTAGCAATGGCTGCTGAGCCAGCAGCTCCTTATGGAGATAGACGAAAAGAAAAGCTGACTGCCGCTTTGATATTACATGACGAGAATGATAAACAGATCCGCAAAGATTTGATTGAGGCCTTCAAAAGCGGAAAAATTGATATTTTATTCGTTTACAATATGCTATTGACCGGCTTTGACGCCAAAAGATTGAAAAAGCTGTATTTAGCCCGGGTTATCCAGGATCATAATTTGTTGCAAACATTGACGCGGGTGAACCGTCCTTATAAAAATTATCAATACGGCTACGTCGTAGATTTTGCGGACATTTCAAAAGCCTTCGACCGCACCAACCAATTGTATTTTCAGGAATTGCAGGAACAATTGGGCGATGAGATGGAAATGTATTCACATTTATTCAAATCAGAAGCCGAAATCCGCACCGAAATAAATGAAATTCAAGAAACATTATTTCATTACGACACGCAGAATCGGGAAATTTTCTCCCAACAAATTGCAGCGATACACGATAAGCATGAATTGATACGACTGGTCAAAGCGCTACGTACGGCCAAGGAGCTGAAAAACATTATTGCGATCAATGGCTACGAAGGTCTGGGAGAATTGGTGGACTTTGCCGTGCTGAACCGCTTACTCTTGGAAGCGCAAGGCCGGTTAGATAGTCTCAACTTTGTAGAAAGTCTGGGAAGCGATGATGCAACCCGTAACCTGCTCAACACGGCTTTGGAGGATATCATATTTCAATTTATCAAAGTAGGTGAAGAGGAATTGCGGTTAGCAGATGAATACAAAGATCAGTTACGTAAAACAAGGGAGGCATTACAACAGAATTTCGACCCTGCCGATCCTGCTTTTATTAGTTTAAAAGAAGAGTTGGAACGAATCTTCCGTAAGAAAAACCTCTCGGAAACCAATCAGGAGGATATGGTGGAAAACATGCAATTGCTTCGCCAGATCTACGATCAAGCCAAAGAGCTCAATCGTAAAAACGCTTTGTTACGCGCAAAATACAATCATGATGAAAAATATGCTCGAATCCATAAGCGTTTGACAGAAAAAGGAACTCTGTCAGCTAAAGAAATGCAGCTGCACCGCGCGCTGATGCAAGTGAAGCTTGAAGTGGATGAAAAACTGGAAGGTCAGGAAGATATTTTAGAAAACCAGGCATGGTTTGACCGCTATCTCATCAAATTAGTCGCACAGCAGTTTGTGGTGAAAGAGAAAATAGAACTGGACGCTGCCACACGTCAGAACATAAGTAATTTGATTGGGAAAGAATATTACCAATTACGCGGAAATAGATAAAGCATGACACACGATATTACCTATACCACCAAAACCAAACAACTGATTGATAGTCTGAAAAGCGTATGTGCCAATTATGGCTTGGGCAATGATGGTAACGAGTTTAAAATTATAACTCAGGTTTTTCTGTATAAATTCTTGAATGATAAATTCCGCTTCGAAGTCAAAAGATTAAAGCCGGAACTGGCCGATAACAAGGAGTTTTATCAGAACTTGAAAAAGCTATATGATAGCGATATTGATCAGTATGATTTGTTAATGGACTTGCTGGATGAAAATGTACCGCGTTTGAAACCACATCAACTGATTTCACACTTGTACAACACACAGAATTCAGATGATTTTGCCCAAACATTTGACGACACCTTACGGGATATTGGTGTAGAGAATGCCGACGTATTTTCTATCAAATCGTTTTTAGGAGTAAAAGATAAGTTGTTCGATGAATTAAGTAAGTACATCACAGATGATTCTCAGCGTGACGACTTCTGCAAAGCGCTTATCAACAAACTCTTTGAGTTTAGTTTTGAAGAAAGTTTTGAGGATTACTTTACGGAGAAATACGACTTCTTCAAAGATATTTTCGAGTATCTCATTAAGGATTACAACTCCGATTCGGGTGGCAAATATGCCGAATATTATACACCCAATGCCGTCGCGCGCATCATTGCGAATATATTGGTAGAGGGTGATGTTAAAAGGGCGCGTTGTTACGATCCTAGCGTGGGATCAGGATCTTTGTTGATGTCTTTGGCACATAATATTGGAGAAGATCGATGTACCATTTATTCGGAGGATATTTCGCAAAAGTCAAGCACCATGTTGCGATTGAATCTGATTTTGAATAATCTGACACATAGCATTCCGAATGTTATCAAGACCAACACCATTGCTCAGCCGTACTATCTGGAGAAGTTAAAATTCGATTACATTGTGTCGAATCCCCCGTTTAAACTCGATTTCTCGGATTTTAGAGAAGACTTGGATACCGATCGATTTAAAGAACGCTTTTTTGCCGGTATCCCCAATGTGCCCAAAGCCAAAAAGGAATCCATGGCGATTTACCTGCTTTTTATACAGCATATAATGTATAGCCTGAGCGACACTGGCAAGGCAGCTATCGTCGTACCGACGGGATTTATCACCGCGCAAAGTGGTATTGAAAAGAAAATCCGTGAACGTCTTATTGACAAAGGCTGGTTACGTGGAGTGGTCAGTATGCCAAGCAATATCTTTGCCAGTACTGGTACCAATGTCTCAGTAATTTTTATAGATAAGCAAGCAGGCAAAGAACAGATCGTGTTGATGGATGCCAGTAAATTGGGAGAAACGGCTAAGGAAGGCAAAAATCAACGCACCGTACTCACTCGGGAAGAAGAAGCAAAAATTGTCAACACTTTTCATAGTAAAGAAGTCGTAGAAGATCTAAGTGTAGTTGTCAGTGCCGATGAAATCAAAGCAAAAAACTACAGCTTCTCCGCAGGGCAATATTTTGAAGTTAAGATTGAGTATGTCGATATTACGGCGGAAGAGTTTGCCGAAAAAATGAACGGCTTTGAATCTCGATTAGCTGAACTTTTTAAAGAAGGAAACGAGCTGGAGGCTAAAATTCAGAAGCAATTGAAAGGATTGAAGTATGAATAAGTGGAACGAATATGAGTTAGGTGAAGTATCGGAAATTCATAACGGTTCAACACCTTCAACTAAAGTCGGAGAATACTGGAATGGTGATATCGTTTGGATTACTCCCAAGGATTTATCTGATCAAAATAAAAAATATATTGAAAATGGCGAAAGGTTCATCACTAAGCAAGGACTTTCTAAAGTTAAATCTAGTTTGTTGCCAGTGGGGACCGTTCTTTTATCAAGTAGAGCTCCAATCGGTTTGTTATCAATTGCAAAAAATGAATTAGTAACAAATCAGGGGTTTAAGAATATAATTGTAGATGAGAAAAAAGTTAATAATGAATATCTATATTATTTATTAAAGCTAAAAAAAAATGAATTAAATAATCTAGGGACTGGTACAACTTTTAGAGAATTATCGAAAAGTGCTTTAGAAAAATATAAATTAAAACTCCCACCTCTCTCCACCCAACAAAAAATTGCATCTGTTCTTTCCGCATTAGACGATAAGATTGAACTAAACAATAAAATAAATGCGGAGCTGGAGCAAATGGCTAAAACGCTGTATGATTATTGGTTTGTACAGTTTGATTTTCCGAATGAAGAGGGTAAACCCTATAAATCGTCAGGCGGTAAGATGGTATATAACAATGTCTTGAAAAGGGGGATCCCAGAGGGATGGGACAGCACAAACGTAGGAATGTTAGCTAATTTGATTAGAGGGGTGAGTTACGATAAGGAGCAAATTAAAAGCGTCTCCTCGGGTAATTCGATTAGAATATTAAGAGCTACAAACATAATAGGAAATGTAATTGATTTAAATGAACCTGTTTTAGTTCCTAAAGATTTAGTTGGAAAACAACAGTTGCTAAATAAATATGATATTTTACTCACTATGTCAAGTGGTAGTATTAATCATATTGGGAAAAATGGTTTTTACTATTTTGAGGATAAAGTTTCGTTTGGAGCATTTTGTGCGAAATTAGTTCCGCTAGAAAAATTCAGATTTTATTTATTCTTGTTCATGCAATCTAACTTTTTAAATGCTATGATTAGAAATGAATGTTTGGGTACTAATATTAATAACTTAAACTCTAAAATTGTTAACGGATTTAAACTTCCTAAACCAGATCAAGATCTTCTTTCCAAATTTAATTCAATTGTAGAGCCATTATTTAAAAAAATAGAAAATAATACTAAAGAAAACCAAGAACTTGCTCAACTCCGGGATTGGCTATTGCCCATGTTGATGATGAATGGACAGGTAAAAGTTGGTGACGGTTACAATATAGATAGTGATGCTATTTTAATTGCTGCAGAACCCGACGTATGCTACGGTGACACAGAACATTTAGATATTCCGTCCAACAGAAAAGGTTTTGCCCGGCAAGTTTTAGCTGGAAAAGTCGTGTCAGTATTTAAGGACGATCCGAACTTTTCCAATATCAAATTTCAAAAAATCCAATTCTTGGCTGAGCATATCATCGAGGCAGATTTGAACCAAAATTATTATTACCAAGCTGCGGGTCCGTATGATAACGCTTTTATGAAATCGATATATGGTCATTTCAAAACACAGAAATGGTTTGACTCGCAAAATCAACGCTTCGTACCTTTAACAAAAGAGGAAAAAATCGAGGGATATTATCAAGGTTATTTTGCCCCGGCACAGGTGCGATTGGATAGATTATTTAATTTGCTTTATCAAACAACTGAAGCAGAAGCAGAGATAATTGCAACTATCTATGCCGTATGGAACAACAGAATTATTCAAGGAACATCGATATCAGACAATGAGCTAATTGACGACTTCTATAAGTGGAGCGATCGAAAACAGCAGTATACTAAGGATCAAATATTGGTTGGATTAAAGTGGTTAAGAGATAATAATTTGGAGCCAAAAGGGTTTGGAAAATTAATTAAGAAAGCGAAAGGGAAATGAGTCGTATAGAAATCGTACCTTATTCGACAATCGAAGATCATTGCTATGTACCTGATACTGTTATATCAATTAGTGCTGGCCCGTTCGCAGGGGTTCCATTGGAGGATGGGAAAATCACTTTCACTTTTATTGGTTGTAGATTCCGAAAAGTTTTTATTGAAAATTCAGAGGATATAAATTTCGAAAATATTAGTATCCAATTTGTAGCTTGTTATTTAGAAGATTTGCAGGTGGAGAATATTTTATCTCAAAATATCTCCATCCATTTTTTCAACTCTATTTTGACTGGGCGAATAAGTAGCCCTAAACTCAAATCAGTAAGTATAAATAATTGCGTTAGCCGCAGTGTATTTTTCTTAGATCAGAATAGAGTAGATGTTTCATACACAGAAGAAAATGTATTTCCAAAATATTGGCGTAAATTACACCCCAATCGCCCGGGTTCCCCGAGTGATTACTATCCCTGTGACCTCCGGCCAATCTTTTAACCGACAGCAAACAACAGCCGGAGGCCTTATTAATACTCATCACTCGCTAAAAGCGAGCGATCGGAGGTTTTTCCGTAAGGTTGAAACAATAGATAAAATTCAATTTGGGTTGGTATTTCGACCAGCTTAATGCATTTCGCAGGAAATAACAACCATCATAAGTAAGAAGAAAATTTTCAATCTTATCATTATCAAAAGTATTAATACAGAATTACCGGTTTTTTCTGCCAATACATCCATTTTAAATAATTCCGATGCTCATGGCTTTTTTCAGTAATTCTCCTGAACGCCTGACATTCATTTTTTGAAGCATGTTTTTTCTATGCTTGTACACGGTATGATCACTTATAAATAATGTTTCGGCAATTTCTTTACTTGAATATCCCTGGCTCATCAGGTTGATTATTTCCCGCTCTCTGTGGGACAAGGGATTGTATATATGCTCGTAATCGAATCTCTTCTTAATGATATTCTGATACACACCCCGGTTATCTTTTAAGGAAATAGTCATAATAATGGAATCGTCCTGTTTAAAATCGTGAATTTCGGTTACCTGCTTTAGTATAAGCTGAGGATTACCTGATCTGCTGCAATTCAAAACGGTGATCTGGTGAAGATACCAGCGTGTAGTTCCGTCTTTATGATTGAACAGGGTACAATACGATATTTTTATATCTTCTGCTCTCTGAAGTCTGCTGTATTGATCTATTGTATCAAACATTAAGGGGAATATGTGCTCCAAAACGATATGGAGCTGATGTTCCGGAAACAGAGACACAGTTTTTACGAAACCACTATGGTAAAATTCGTTGGGATGATATCCAAGCATATTTTGGATATTGTCACTTACGTATACATATTTTTTACTGGTAATATCAATTATGCAAACGATACTGGGAGCCCAGGCGGCAAGTGATCTGAACTGAGGGTAGTTTATCAGACTGTCTATGTCTTCCGGTGATAGCTGTTGTGATGGAATATATTTTTCGATAATCCGGCATGCGATCTTGTAATATTCAATATTATTTTTAGACTTTATTATGCTTTTCATGAGAAATGACGTAAAACAATTTGTATGAACGGAATCTATTGCTGATGCAGTAACTGATTTATTTTTCCTGGAAAAAAGAACAGAGGCTGCTTCATGATTCAGCCTCTGTTCCGGCTATGGAAATATAGCGTACTTTTATCAAAAAATTCTGCTCACTAAGAAAAAATTGTTTTATCCTGATCTCAACTACATAGTTGGCGTCCTATTTAATAATTACCAGCTTATCAGATTTTATGTATTTATCTGTTTCCATTACATAATAATATATTCCACTGTTTAAATCTGACAGGTTTTCACTTATTTTAAAAGTTCCGGCAGCATGGTTCGATTGGTTTATCAGCTGTCGCACCATTTCACCCTGAGGATTGGTAATGTATATCTTTACATTTGCGGATTCATGAATGTTGAATGTAAAAGTACACAATGAAGTTACAGGATTGGGATACAATTTAATACTGATTGCATCCTCCGGAGCACTAGTATAGTCCTTATTTGCGATGAAATATTCAGCTTCGTCGGTAGTCATGGCATATCGGGCATTCGTCTGATTCATATAAGCCGCGGAAGTGCAGACAGAATAGATTTCGGCATCGGTAGCCAGATAGTTTCTAACCGGCGAAAAATCCTTGGTGGCTAAAGTCCCGGCTTCCAGTAAAACACCTGGAGCAAGAATGTTAACGTCCTTGATTTCTATACTTTTTGCTGCCAGTAAGTTTACATGATAGCTGTATATAAGCTGCCCGGTTTCAGTATCATATTCCGGATGAGGAATTTCTGTAGGAAAGACGACATTATTATCCACAAAAATTGTTCCTTTTGTATATATGCTTCTGGTGACTACCGTATCCATTAAAAAGACATTTTCACTTGTAAATTCTGCATTGGCAGCTCTGGGGAAGCTCTCAAATTTTGCAGGAAATCTTACCCACGAATAGGGATTGTTGGCGGTAAACCTTTGATATATGAGCACATTTCCAGGTACGAGGTTTATTTCCTGCGAATTCCGGATAGCATTATCTTCCATCTTAAATGTTCTGATAATTGTAACCGGTTCCGCTCCCGCGGCATCCTTCCTCTTTAGCTTGATATATAGCTTGATATAGACTATCGGACTATGTCCCGTGACCGCCGGTCCCGGATTGGGAATATATAGCAGGGCGAAATTCTGCAGATGAAAATTTGTTAACGGAACATATGCCGTTCTCAGTCTTAAATATCCTGATGCGGGATATCCTTCGGAAAGATAGTCTATTTCCAGTCCTGCTTTTTTTACGCGCTCCTCAAAGGGCACATCTCCATAAACTCCCATTTCCACCATATAATTATTCCAGTGGAAATAATTACTGCTATGTGTAAATTCTCTGTTAAACTTCCCGTCAAATTCTAAAACATAAGCCGCGTCTATGCTTGCAACCTCAAGATTTGAGGCCGGGTTGACGACATATTTGAGATTGTCTCTTAATTTGAATTGCCTGAACTGGCGAATCCAGGGAGTCCAGTAGCGGTCAGGATCGCTGAAGCCTACAATTTTGGGATCATAGGTATAGTGCTTAAGACCGGGAGTTTCCAACAAATTAAATACGCCTAATGTGTTATTGTAATCCGGAATCCACTGGGTAGCGTTGGTATTTGAACCCGGCGTATAAAAATAACGATCCCCGACCGGGTTATCCGACGTTATAGTCCCTTTAAAGCCAAGCTGAACTTCAAAAGACATGGGAGCCCTGGATGCCTGTGTTTCCTGCTTTTTGGTACCGCCGGCAACAAACATGTCTATGATACCTATGGCTGTTCCTACATAGGGCAGCGTGCTGGCTACACCCTTCAATAATTCGTAGTTCGGATCATTGTCGATTCCCATCAGACTTTTGGTACCGTTATCAAGAGCCTTCAGCTCATCCAATGTATTTATCGGCTGGTTATTGACCACCATATTGGGATGCGAATCAAAATATTCCTTCTCCAGCTTGGCTTTATATATGGTATTCTGATTGGTAAGAAATTTATTCGCTTCGTTTTTATATCCTTCCCATGTTTTATAGGCTTTTAAACCTTGCTTAACGGCAGAAGCCGGGTCGACATCTGTACCGAAGATACCTGTATAGCCATTGGAAGCAGGGGATGTACCGCCGGGAGCATTTTCTATAACTGTTTCATTGATCTTTCCGTCTCCGGTAAGCTGTATCGCGGATTCAAACAAAAGGCTGTACTGAAACTGTATAAAGGACGAAAGACCCGGATTGAAACAGGTGCAGGGGTCATAGGCCATTGAAAAGTCGGCATAGATCCAGTAATTGTTTTCATTGATATATCGGTTGGGGCTGCTTTGCATCAGTCCGGGATCAAAGTCCTGAACAGTTCTGGTCGCTGGTTCGGCTTGCGCGAAGAGCGCTCTTTTTACCCCAATATCCATAAACTTCATAGATATCATCGCTCCCGTCATTTTCTTGTCACTGGGCCCCTGCGTTATCAGCATAAACGCCCTCACTGTTCCGGTCAAGCGGTTATATAGGGCAAAAAATGGATTATTGGTCGCTGTCGCTTCATAACAATCCGGAGGATTCGGGCATTCTCCAAAATTTTTAACCAGTAATTCCCATCCGTCTTCCGGCCAGAAATCTTTTTGCTCCGGAGGAAGTGACTGGAAATGCGCCAGATTCTGATTGCTTCCTGTTGAGTTTTGTGGCGAGTAAAACGGAGACGTTATTGGCACAGGGATTATTTTCTGTGAAATCGCATCTTTATTGCTTGTAATATAGGCCACGGAAAAATTGGGATAATTCAGGGTCCAGTTCCAGTTATTCTTACTGAGATTATTGCCACCGTTTCCCGGATAATTTCGCCAATCCGTAGTGACCGTGTTTAGCTGATTCTGGCACTGACTGTATACTGTATGCCTCAGAATAAGCAATAGCACTATATATATTATGGGATTTTTCATGCTAAGTTACTTTTAAAAGTTTGAAGTTGATCATTATACCATTATCGGCGCGCGCTTTTAACCTTAGCTTCTAATTCTGTGATTCTTTTATTTTGTTCGATAATGTATAGGGTCAATTCCTCAATCTTTTCCAATAGCTTTGCATCCATTTCGGCGATGTTAATTCCGTTGTCCACTACATCCTGAGCAGAAGGGACATTGGGCAAATGAGCATGTTTTGTAATGAAAGCTTCAACATCTTTAAGCGGCATTAATTTGTAGTCCTTATCAAATACGTAGTCGCTCCAGTCAGTTGTTGATTTGATTGCTACTTTTACCCTCTCTGTCATTATACCACCGGCAACAAAAAGCTTACAAGATGCAGGAAATCCTTTTGTAAACGCAGCATAGCTGCCGATAACCACTTTATCATCGAAGTTTGCAGCTCCGGCAACGGATAGCTTGAAATCCGGAGACGGATTGAATGTTTTAAAGCTGCCAATAACCACTTTATCTGTAAAATTGGAATTACCGTTAACAGAAAATTTATAATCAGCAGGTGGAACAAATCCACTTGGTCCTGTATAATTATAAGCTGAAACAATTAACTTGTCATTTATCCAAACATTGCCACCTCCAAAGTTGAATGTACCGCCGCTACCGCCACTGCATCTGCTGGGAGCAGTCCCAAAGTCGATCATTGTGGAATTGAATGAAATGGTATTTCCATTGGTTTTATTGCCTTTAATAAAAAAGGTTCCTGAACCACACGCAGGATAGTGACTTGCTGAAAGACTCCCCGCGTCTCCGATTTTGATACCATAGCCTCCATAAGGCTGCTCGGGTGTACTGGTTCGCTCTATTCTCAGATAGGGGGAAACACCGACAGGATTTATGTGAAAATATTCTGAAGGGGCAGAAGTTCCTATACCTATATTCCCGGTAGATGAAGTTCCGATATTGGGATCAGTGGCATATATCTGTCCGTAACCGATATTACATGCTGCAAAAACTGAAAATAGAAGCGATGATAATTTTTTCATTATTGTCTAAATTATAGTATGTTTTAATTTCCGAAAGTTCAGCATGAAACATCCCATCATTCAATTACCAATTCTGGTAATTTTTCATCGAAAGAAGTGTATTGATGTGTGCCGGTCTGAAGTGCCGGCCTGCAAACTATTCGTCCTCTGTCAAGCATAAAGCAAAAAATGCAGGGACGTGCAAATACAAAAGGCCCCGAGGTATAAAAACAGGGTTTCTGAGAGAATAAAATTGCCTGCATTGCTATTTACCATGGAGAAAAACAACAGTTAGTCCGTTTTCCTCTCCTGCCCTGGTTCTCTCTTCAGGCTGTCATCTGAATTTCAAATCCGGCAAATTGACAACATAGCTGCTGACAACAGGGTATCAGGGGTAAAAAACACATGAAAGCATTAGTGTTTCACAAGCTTAAAGATGTGAGGGTTGAAAAAGTAAAAGATCCGGAAATTAAAGATTCCAGAGACGCCATACTCCGGGTTGCTTCCACGGCTATTTGCGGCTCAGACTTACATATTTATAACGGAATGATTCCACATGCTAAAAACATGATTCCTGGTCACGAATTTATGGGAATAGTGGAAGAAGTCGGCTCTGATATTAAAAAGTGCCTCATGCTCTCTTTTTGCTAAACACATTATTCAGTATCAGCTCATTTTTGATTTCTCCGATTACTTTTTTCTGGTGCACTTCTCCTTTTTCTTTAACGTGAGAGAGTTTCTTTAATGCCAGTATCCCTATTATAAAGGCAAAAAGGAAGAAGAAATCCCATTGCTGAAAATTCAGCGTATGTAATATAAAATCTCCGTCAGGTGTTTTCCATTCAAAATTCCAGGCAAATTCCCGACTGGCAAAGAAGTCGACAAAATACCCTCCTATAATAGGAGCTATACCGGCAAACAAGGCATTCATCATGCCTCGTACAGTAAGATAGACAACAGCATCGCCCTTACCAGGAGCCAGTTTAATACCTATATTGCCTATGGAAAGGTTTATTCCTGCAGAAGACACTCCTATTAAAGCATAAATAATTACAAGCAGAGGCAGGGTAAACATGTGCTTTTCAGGCATAGTCGTAAAGGTAAAAGCCAGGATACAGCACAAATAGACAGGCCCGCATATTTTCAATATTGTTTTATTGCTATATCTGTCTGAATACCTTCCCCAAACTCTTATAAAAAGAATATTGGTTATCTGACTGAGTATACCAAAACCCACTACATACGACAGCGGATAATTCAGCATCTTTAATAAATAGACACTAAAGAAAGGAGCGGCCAGATTTATCCCAAAAGCCCAGATTGCGTTAAATATCAGCAAATTCCTGAAATTTATATCCTTAAACGGATTCTTAAACAATCTTATAAAATTTGTACCCATTGCGGTCATTTTTGGCTCGGGCACACGTGAGATCACATAAGCGCCATAAAGTCCTGCCAATCCGCCGATGAAAAACATTCCGGAGTAAGCATGCATTTCAAAATGTGCAAAATCTGATTTAACAAAATCCAGCAATATTGCACACGACAAACTTAACACGACATTCAATATCTGTATTAACCGGCTCCTTCCGGAAAAATACGTTCCCAGCCGGTTTTCAGGAACCAGGTCTTTCATCCAGGAGTTCCAGCTGCATCCGCTAACCGCTCCCATCGCATAATGAAAGAAAAGAAGACAAAGCAGCAAGGTTAGTCCTGTGGAAGGGGCAAACAGAAAAGGGATAAAACTGATGACAAGCAAGGTTACTCTCCCAAATACAGAAGAAAACACCGCCAATTTTCGTCTGTTTTCAGAAAGGAAAATCAGATAAATAGCCGCTAGCTGAAATAAATTGGTAAGAGGAGGCATAGAGGCCAGCAAACCAATCTGAAAGTTGGAAGCCCCCAACTGCATCGCATAAGCAATCAGAAAAGCTCCTCCTGTAAGGGTTGCCATAGCTTCTGCCATCAGGCCGTCTTTTACAACAAGCTTTAATCCTTTATCAACCTGGTTTTCAGTAAGATTTTCAGAGGGGGCAAATTTCATCAGAAAGAAGAATCAGTAATAAGTTCTGATTTTAATACAATCGGAATGAGAAATCCGTTCCCTTTCTGTTATTCAGCAAAATATAGAAAAAGTAATATTTTAACAAAAAGAAAACGTTATAGGAATATAAAAACAGGCCCGAAAAAAACATCTTATTATCTAAATAAAAAATCAGCAGACACAAGTCTCCCGACACAAAATCGCTCTTTAAATTATACTATTTTCACTATCAGCATACAGTTCCCGGCATATACTTCTGCAGACCACTGATTCAGACGCTCTTCATCAAATCGGAAGGCTAAGTCTACTGGTTGCTTTTTGCTTTCCGTATTGAAAGGAGATATAGCACCATCAATATTATTGCCGCAAGCACAAAAACCTTTGTGATCACCTCAAGTCCTAAACCCCGGGAGAGCCATCCCGCAAAAGCCGGCAGCAACGATGCGCCCAACATGGCAGCGGAGATCTGGGTACCGATGGCCGTAGCGGCATGCTCTTTCCCTACTGTTTTCGGAGTCACTGCAATGAGGCTCGGAAATACAGGCGCATTTGCCAATCCTATTATCATAATTCCGGCGAGGGTAAAAAAATTGCCGATGTTGAGCATCACCAGAAAAGCGCCTGCCACTATACCTGCCAGAGCAACCTTTAATGCATGATTTACAGAAATTCTGGTAAGCAGAACTCCGGAAAGCATCCTTCCCACTGTCAGACTGCCCCAATACGCGCTCGTCCAAAGTCCGGCCTCCTCATCGATCATCCCTCTTGATTTGGTAAGTATAGTAAAAATCCACTGTCCGAAGCCTTGTTCAAATCCGGTATAAAGAAAAAAGATCAATATGTTAATCCAGACAACGGGCAGCTTCATTGTTTGCAGATATTCTGCTCCCGGGCGACGCTCCTCTTCTTCACGGGATGAAACCTGCCAGCTGTTCCGGCTGTACAGAAACAGTACAGATAGCGCTATCTGAATGACTGCTACAATAATGTATCCATTGAACCATTGAAAACCACCGGCAAGCAAGAAAGTAATCAGAAGAGGCCCAAGTGTGGCCCCCACCCCGTAAAAAGCATGAAGCCAGTTTAGCGTGCTTGCACTGAAGCGGGAAGCTGCGAATGTATTAATGGATGAGTCAATCGCTCCCCCGCCGGCTCCCAGGCAGAACGAAGCCATAATAGCAAAATACCAGTAACTGGCGAAAGCGTACACCAACAAGCTCACCCCCGTCAGAAGACAGCTTACTATCAGAAGCGCTCCCAGAGAAATTATGTTGAGAATCTTGCCGCTGGTACTACTGGTGGACAGATACCCTGCGGTAAAGCAAACCAGCAGGATTCCGAGGGCATCAAGTGGTACATGAAACCTGGAGCTCATGAAAGGCCATGCTATTCCAAGCAGTCCATCCGGGAGCCCAAGACTGATAAAGGCAAGATACATTACCAGTATCAGAAAAAATGATTTGTTTCCTTTTCGCAGTGTATGCATATAATCAGGCAGAGCCATTATGTAATCCGGAATTTAGGGAAGAATGTTCAGTAATACATCTGCATTGCTCAAAAATCAGCTAAAAATATATCCGTTTCAGATATTATAGCATTCGGCTGAGTCTGTAAAATACTTTTTGCATAATCTATTTTTCTTTCATTTTTAAAATCACTACAAACAAAGTATTCTCTATAGAGTTTATAGAATATATTTTCAAACATTGTCAACTAAACTAAAATTATACGCCCCTCTTAGCTTTATGGAAATCGCAATTGTATTAGGCTTATTAGGACTCGTTCTGGTTCTTTTTGCTACCGAAAAACTTTCAGTGGATGTTATTACGGGCATTATGCTTGTGACACTGATTCTGACCCGGATTCTTACTCCTGAAGAGGCCTTTGCCGGTTTCAGCAGCGACTTTATTTTTATGCTTGCCTCCATTTTTGTAATAAGCGGTACCCTGATGGATAGCGGTGTTCTGGACGCCATAGGTGCAAGACTTGTTCGTCTGGTGAAGAGAAGGAAAAAAATGCTTTCTGTCTCCACCATCATTGTACCAGGCATACTATCTGCTTTTATGAACAACACGGCAATTACAGCCATTTTCATCGGTCCTTTTATGGGCATTGCAAAAAGCCTGGATATAAGCCCTTCTAAAATACTGATGCCGCTGGCATTCACTTCTATTGTAGGCGGCACAATGACCCTGATCGGAACATCAACCAATATTGCAGTCAGCGGAGCACTTCCCAACTATGGCATTGAAGCGCTCAGCATGTTTGAATTTACCCAGATAGGACTTATTCTGTTTGCAGCCTACACCATATACATGATTGTATTCGGAGACCGGGTCATGCCCGGCAGACAAAAAAGCGGGACGGAAGAGGATACGGACTTGCGTGAATACCTGAGTGAAGTCCATATCGCTGCTGACAGTAAGCTGGTCGGGCAACCCGTGTCAAACTCCAGACTGGAAAAGAAAAATCTGAACGTTTTGAAAGTAATACGGGGTGATAAAACATTTAAGCCCGATAAAAATGACACAATTCAGGCAGAAGATCTGCTGCTGGTGCAGGCTAACAGCAAGGATCTGATCAAGCTGAAAGAAAGCAGCTATCTTGACATCAAAGCTGATGCCATAGCTACCAAAAACGGAAATGGAATCAATGGAGTGCAGATTGCAGAAATTCTTATCACTCCGGGGAGCGTGTTTACTAAAAAAGATATCAAGGAGCCTGATATGGATTCCATGTTTAATATTGAGCTCCTGGGGCTGCACCGTATGAATCATAAACTTGATCAACGACTGGAGGAAGTTTGCCTTAATACAGGTGATATGCTTCTTGTGCAGGGACATCGCAAAAATATCAAAGCACTGAATCAGTCCAGAGACTTTCTGGTTGTTGACGAGTATAAACCCAATCTTTTTAAAGAGCGGAAAGGATATATTACACTGGCAGTCTTTATGGCAGCTATTCTGGCAGGCAGTCTGAAAATTGTAGCATTGCCGGTAGCATACGTAATCGGGGTACTTCTGATTATAGTTCTCCGCATCACTACTCCCGAACGTGCCTATCAGCTTATAGACTGGCGTATGCTGATTCTGATCGCCGGTATGACCGCATTTGGTAAGGCAATGGAAAAATCGGGAGCTTCTGAGTTTCTGGCTACACAGATTGTCCAGATTTTCAAACCGATCGGGGTAATTCCGATATTAGCTGCTTTTGTAATTCTTGTTGTAATATTAACTCAGCCAATGTCCAATGCCGCCGCTGCTCTTGTCATACTTCCGGTTGCTATTGCCACCGCCCAGCAGCTGGCAGTTAATCCAAAAACCTTTGCTATATGTATTATGCTCGGTGCATCGGTATCACTGGTTACGCCTCTCGAACCCTCAAGCGTACTGGTCTATGGACTGGGGAAATACAAATTTAAAGACTTTGTCCTCATAGGCGGTCCGATTACGTTAATACTGATTGCCCTGATCGTTGGACTGGTACCTGTATTCTGGCCTCTGTAAGAGCTATACGATTTCCCTTTTACTGTCTCTCCATGTTCCAAATCCGGCAGACTACGGGTCTCGCCGGGTTTGCTTTTTACAGCCACAGACAACCGCAATAGAACTATATTTTCGGCAACAGATCTTTCAATAAAACTCCGGTCTTTCCGCCTGCCACGTCGCTCAGCGTATAATTGTCCAGAAAACGTATAAACTCCTTATAGGCATTACTCAGAGCATATTTCAGCAGGCAGCTTCCCTGAAGGATGCATTCTCTCTGCTCACAATCAATGACACAGTCACTCTGCTCCATCAAAAGTATCAACTGCCCTATCCTGTACTCTTCCGGCGGTCCGGCCAGGCTCAGCCCGCCCCCTTTGCCCCTCCGGGCTTTCAGGATTTTATGATTTGAAAGAAACTGAACCACTTTTACCAGATGATTTCGGGATATCTTAAACGCTTCCGACAATTCGCTGATAGTTGCCGCCGGCTCATCAGGCTTATGCGCAAGATACATCAGGATACGTAAACCATAATCAGTAAACTGGTTCAGCTTCATAGAGTAATTTTTTGTTGAAAATCAATTCAGAGAAAGAATATGCGGCCCAAATTCTTCGTAGAAAATAGCCTCAGATTTTACCCCTCTTGACTTTAAATCGGAATACTGCTTTCTTATAAACGCAGAAGGCCCGCAAATATAAAAAGAAGCTTCCGGACTTATAACATCCTGCGGAAGTCTGGCTATATCCACAATACCTTCCTCTACCTGACTTCCGGCTCCCAGGGCTTCATAAAAAACAAATTTTTTCATCCTGCCATATTCGAGGCGATACTTTTCAAGCAGATCATCAAAGGCATGTACATCACAATTCCGGCAGCCATGGATCCATACAATCTCTCTTTCCGTTCCTGCCTGAATGAGGGTTTCTACCATACTCAGCAAAGGTGTCTGTCCGATACCTCCGCTAATCAGCACTACCGGATTTGTCTGCATGCAGTCCAGCACAAAATCACCGGCAGGAGCGGCCAGCTCTACCATGTCCCCTTCTGTGACTTTGTCGTGAAGATAATTGGAAATCATACCGGCCGGAGTACTGACATCGCCCCGTTCCCTTTTTACAGAGATCCGGTACCATGTTCCGTTTGACGCATTGGACAAACTATATTGCCGCGCCTGAAAAAGGCTGACAGAAGGCAGAAAAATATTGACACTTACATACTGCCCGGGGAGAAATGACGCTACTTTGCCTCCGTCTGCCGGATACAGATAGAACGATGTTATTTCTTCAGACTCTTTTACCTTTTTCTTTACGATAAACGGCCGCCAGCCGCTCCACCCGCCTGATCTTGTGCTCTGTCCGGTATATAAGCCGGCTTCGTAGCTGATAAAGATATCTGCAAGCTGATTATAAGCGCTGGTCCATGCAGCCAGCACTTCAGGAGTCGCAGCGCTGCCCAGGACTTCTGAAATAGAAGCAATCAGATGCTTGCCAACGATCGGATAATGTTCTGCACGAATATTCAGACTGGTATGCTTTTGTGCAATCTTGTTTACAGCCGGTAAAAGTACTGACGGGTTGTCTATGTTTTCTGCATAGGCAAGAACCGCCATGGCAAGAGCTTGCTGCTGTTTGCCATCACTTTGATTCCCCAAATTAAAAATGTTTTTCAGCTCCGGATTATGCTCAAACATACGCTTGTAAAAATGAGTTGTCAGCGCAAGTCCGCCTTCTTTTAATACAGGCGCGGTCGCCTTTACGATTGCTTTTTCTTCCTGTGTAATCATATTCTTTTAAGTTTTAAAGTTGTATTTAAAATACAACTTTAAAACTTATATCAATGAGAGGCAATCAAAAAGGTAATTTATTTTACTGATATATATCAGTTTGTGCTGAAAATATTCTCACCGGATCTCCGCCAGCTACCTGTCGCAAAATTGCCGGCTGAATCTGTTTTTTTACTATTTTAGCGTATTCGTTTTTATCGATCTTAATCTGAATAGTATGAATAATGACCCCGAACTGGATGGGAAGTATCTTGGCACAATTACCAAAGATTTTGCACTGGTTGCCGAAACATTAAAGGAGGCAAGCTACCAGATCAGAGTCAGGAAATTTTCAGACTTTCCGATTTTCCCGATCAGCAAGCTGGAGCTTCCCATCGGCCAGCTGCTTATAGGGAGAAGAGAGCTGTCCATCAACTGGAATGTGTACGCTTCTTTTTTGGATGAATTTATACAACGCAAACTGGTTGAAAACGAATCTGAGTTTGTTGCAGCATATAAAAATCCGGATGAGTTTTGCTGCTTATTTGTAGTAGATAATGATTTTACCAACTTTGTTTTTGTTCCCTATCCGGAAGACTAAAAAATAAAAGTGTCTGATATGGAAAATTCACTCCGGATCAGACACTTTCGCTATTTATTCTGGCGCTCTATTTTTCAAAATGCTTCCAGCCCTGAGCAGTAAGGGATACAATGTTGTTTTGTTTGGTGACCAGATCAATACCTTCCGAAGGCGGCACCATATGTCCGATTACTGTAATATCCGGATGATTTTTGACTTTGGAAAAATCGTTCTGATCAATCGTAAAAAGAAGCTCATAATCTTCTCCCCCATTGAGAATACAGGTAGTAGGATCGAGATGAAACTCCAGCGCGGTTTCATATGTCAGCTTATCCACCGGCAGCTTGTCTTCATAGATTCTGGCTCCCAGTCCCGATGCCCTGCATATATGAATCAGCTCTGAGGCAAGACCGTCAGAGATATCGATCATCGAAGTCGGTACAAGCCCCAGATCAGCAAACTGATGCATGATATCGGTTCTTGCTTCCGGCTTGAGCAGCCTGTGGACAATATAATCCTTGTCTTCCAGCTGCGGCTTCATATCCGGATTTACCATAAATTCCTGCTTTTCCCTTTCCAGTATCTGCAAGCCCATGTAGGCTCCGCCCAGATCTCCGGTCACACACAAAAGATCGTTTAGCCGGGCATTTTTGCGATAAGCAATGCGATCTTTACTAACTTTTCCGATAGCAGTAATTGATATAATAAGTCCGGTAAGACTTGAAGTAGTATCTCCGCCTACCAGATCTACCTTATAGTTCTCGCATGCCGCAGCGATACCTTTATATAATTCCAGAATGGCTTCGGCAGAAAAACGGCTGCTTACCGCCACACTTACCGTAATCTGTTCCGGAATAGCATTCATCGCAGCAATATCGGAAATATTCACAGCCACTGCCTTATATCCCAGGTGTTTTAGCGGAGTATATGTCATATCAAAATGAACACCTTCTACCAGCATATCCGTTGATATTACCGTAAGCATTTCTCCATCCCCTATTACCGCCGCATCGTCCCCGATTCCTTCTACTGTGGAAGCATTGTACCGGACCACATCTTTTTTGAGCAGGTCAATCAGACCAAATTCACCAATTTCAGACAATTCCGTTCTTTTTTCTGAATTCATTTCAATTAAAACTATTTTTTCTGTTTACCTTTTCATCTGCAAAGGTACAAATAGGTAAACATAGTTTCTTAAAATCAGGTTAAGCTTTACTATTCTCTTCATAAATAATAGTAAATTTGCAATCTGTTTATTTAGTAAATCAAAGATATATGAAAAAGTTTCTGATCGGCCTTCTCTTACTTTCTTTCCTTGGCGGCATAGCAGCTTCATGCACTACCAGAGCAAGACCGGAGTGTAAAAAGAATGTAAAAAAAATCAAAAAAATGCGTAAGCAGGGACGCATCGGGGTATAATAATCTAACGAATGTACTATTATGAATAAGCTACGTATCAATTTCTTTACTGTCTTGTTTGGTCTGACACTTATCGGTATGACATGTACAGCCATAACCTGTACCAAGTCAAGCGCTAAATGTAAGAAAGATGCAAAAAAAATGAAGCAGCGACAGTCCGGCTGGCGCTAGGTCAGCACACTTTCCTGTGTTCCCCGATACCTGCCGGATCTGTCAGACAGCTGTGAGGGGTTTTCAAAGTGCTATTTTTTTGCTAATTTTATGGACTGGCTTCAGGAACAGAAGCAGGCATGTTATTTGTTGTATAACATGGTGTAATCTATTTTATATAAAGGTTAAATCAATGATTGCAGTTACAGATAAAGCGAAAGAGCATATTCACGCGCTTCGGCAGCAGGAAGGATACAGCGCTGAGTTCAATATCCGGGTTTCGGTAAAGGGGGGCGGCTGCAGCGGCCTCATGTATGATCTGAAATTTGATAATCAGACTTCCGAAGCGGATCAGATATTTGAAGACAAGGGTGTTAAAGTCATGGTAGACAAGAAAAGTCTGCTGTATCTGGCTGGTACTACTCTTGATTTTTCGGATGGATTAAATGGCAAGGGGTTTCATTTTGTAAACCCGAATGCTTCACGGACCTGTGGTTGCGGTGAAAGCTTTTCTATCTGATTTTATTACACAATATTAGTAAATACAAAGAGGCAGCTTCCCGGCTGCCTCTTTGTATTATGGCTGCTGTTACAATGGCCAGAAAACCGGGCAAAAGAATACGATTTCGGCAATCAGGAGTAGTGTGATCGGGGTTCCGACCTTGATAAAATCCCTGAACTTATATTTTCCCGGACCATATACTAATATGCAGGCAGGCTCCAACGGAGCGACCAGCGAAACAGACGCTCCGAGCATAATAGCAATGGCAAATGTCAAAGGATTTACACCAAGCTGCTGGGCCGTTTCAATAGCTATAGGCAATACAACCAGGGCTGCTGCTGCATTCGACATAGGCTGGGTCAGAATCACAACCAATACCACAAAAGCCGCCAGAATGACATAAACTCCCATTGGTTCAAAAACTTTTACAATCAGATCAGACAGAAATTCGGATGCACCTGATTTTTTCATGGCCGTACCAAAAGCGCTCATACCACCAATCAATATCAGCATGCGCCAGTCTATAAGCTGATAGGCACGTTCCGGTCGTATTATCCCCAGGAGAATAATAATCAGAGTAGCCATCATAAAAGCTACAGCAAGGGGTATCAACTCAATACTGCCAACGATCACAGCCGCCATAAAAATCCCCAGGGCAATGTATCCTTTCTTTTCCTTATACAGATTTGGCTTGAAATCATCCAGTACAAGAAAGTCATTTTCTTCATCCAGCGCTTTGATTCTCTCCTTTTCTCCCTGCACCAGCAATAAGTCACCGGTCTGGATACAAAAATCTTCCAGCTTGGTCGTCAGCTCCTGATCCAGCCGATGCACAGCCAGTACCTCTACTCCATATCGTGACCTCAGCCGGGACTCTTTAATGATCGTCTTGACAAGACTGGAATTCGGTGTAACAAGGACTTCCGCGATCTGAAAACCATTAACCACTTTACCATCACCATCGCCATGCAGTATATCCGCACGTATGGCAACCCCCTCAGATTCCTTAAGCTTCATAAGGCTGCTCATGACACAACTGATCAGAACCAGATCATTTTCCTTGAAAGTACTTTCCGTATCTATTTTGATCCGCTTATTATCTCTCAGCACACTAAGTACTTTAATATCCTTTTTCTGCAATTTGGACTCATGTACTTTCTGACCAATCAATGCCCCACCTTCCCGAATCTTTATCTCACTCATGTAGGTACGCCCCTCATCCTCTTCCATCGCTTCCGGCTTCTGCCTCGCGGGAACGAAAAATTTGCTGACGAAAATTATATAAACAGCGCCGGTAAAGAACAAGATCAACCCCAGATGAGCGAATGAAAACATATTGAGCGTCGGAAGCCCGTATTGAGGCAAGGCGCTGCTTACCGCTACGTTGGTAGAGGTACCAATCAGTGTGACAGTTCCACCTATAATGGACATAAAAGCCAGAGGCATCAGAATTTTGGACGGACTTATTTTTAACTTTTTAGAAAGTCCGAGCAAGGGCCCGATAAAGATCGCGGTAACCGTTGTATTGTTCATAAAAGCTGACAATATACCCGGAAATCCTGTCACCAGAAACATCAGTGAGTTTCGTTTTTTACTGATGACCCTGACCATCCGGGCTCCGATATCATCCAGGACCCCGGTTTCCATCAATGTACCACTGATTACGAAAATAGATGATAAAATAACGATAAAGTCACTGCTGAAACCGGCAAAGGCCTCTTCCGGTGTGATAATCTTTGTCAGAATGAGTATTATCAACATAATGATGGTAATAATATCGACTGACAGTTTCTCTGTGGCAAAAAGGACCAAAACCATTACCAACAGTCCCAACACTAATGCAATTTCCATGTTCTACTGAGTTTGTTTAAAAAGTTCTACTCTCCAAAAAGCGGGATTTTACTCAATCAACTCAGTGTTACAACAAAAAGTTAAGCCAGACTTTCAAAATAGTTTATGATACTTTTATTCCGCCGTAAAAGGTTTCTTTTAATTTTATCCGGATTATATCGGAATATAGAACCAGGCACTTAAGTGGGCAAGTGCTTTTTTTAAGAAGAATAATCCGTACTCCTTAGGCCAGCGATATACAAAACAGGTATAGTCTCCACTGACCGCCGGAAGCAATCTTTTGTCTTCGAGAGCCTCAGCCACCGGAAATCTGCACTACGATCTTTGAACCTTATGCTTTAAACTCTTCCCTTTTAATGATTTAAAAACTAAAAATCAACACATAAAAACAAGCACCTGCATCCTGGCCGGACAATTCAGAGAGATATGACCGTTACTCCTGCCCCTCCTCTTTCCACATGTTCATCGGCCATGGCTTTAATCTGGGGAAAACGGCTCAGATGATTCCGGAGTACCGTACGCAGGATACCATTGCCTTTACCATGTACAATCCGGATTTCCGGAACGGAAAAAAGAATTGCATTATCCACCAGCGCATCTGCCAACGGAATAGCTTCTTCTGCTCTCATGCCCCTTACATCGATGGAAGGCGAGAACTCGGAAAATTTTTCGTTCAGATTCATTGAACGGGACGAAGAGACACTGCCTGTATTATCTCCCAGCTGTTTTTTGTAGGCTTTCCTGCTTACTTTCTGGAGACGGCTGAGCTTTATTTTTGATTTGAGTGAACCGATCAGTATTTCTGCCTCATTGCCTTTCAGCGCAACAACCTCCCCAAGGGTATCCTGTCCGATCACTCTGACCGCATCGCCTACGGCGATTTCTCCTTCTTCCGGCTCTATTCCGGCATCCGGCTCTGCAACAGGCTCCGGTCTGAGCTGGTCCGAAAACTTTTCCAGATCCTTTCTCAGCTCTTTTGTCGGATCCTTTTCCGCTTTACTTTCCCGGATCAGGCGTATGGTTTCCTCTATCTTCTGGTTGGCCTGGCTTATAAGGATTTTGGCATCCTGGCGCGCCTGATTCATCAGCTTTTTGCGGTGCGTTTCCAAAAACGAATTTTGCTCCTCCAGCTTTTCAAGACGGCTTTTCAGAATCCGCTGCTGATTTTTCAATTCTTCCGTACGCCTCCTGACCTTGCTTTTCTCTTTTTCCAGCTCCTTTATCAGACGGTCGTATTCAACCTTATCATCTCCGATCTTGCTTACGGCCCGCTCAATAACTCCGGCCGGGATTCCCGTCTTACGGGCTATTTCTACGGCAAATGAGCTTCCGGGCTTGCCGGTTTCGAGCTGGTACTGCGGCTCGAGCAGATGCATATCAAAGAGCATGGCGGCATTAACCAGCCCTTCGGTAGTATCTGCCAGGGTTTTCAGATTGGCATAGTGCGTAGTAACTACTCCCCGCACCTGCTTGCTGTTGAGCTCCTCCAGCACTGCCTCAGCAATAGCCCCGCCATAATGCGGCTCGGTACCCGTACCAAACTCATCGATCAGAATAAGCGTATTTTTATCCGCAAACTGCAGAAAATACTTCATATTTTTCAGGTGGGAGCTATAGGTGCTCAGATCATTTTCCAGGGATTGCTCATCACCTATATCGATAAAAATATCCTTGAAGACTCCCAGAGCGCTTCCCTCTCCTACCGGTACGGGAAATCCGGACTGAAACATGTACTGAATCAGCCCGGTCGTTTTGAGCGCCACTGATTTTCCGCCGGCATTAGGCCCTGAAATCAGAATTATCCGCTGATTCTGATCAAGCTCCAACGACAGAGGAATCACGGACCGGTCTTGCCGGGTATGAGACAGGTATAACAACGGATGTCTGGCATCCCGCATTTTCAATGCCGGCTGTTTCTGAATTTCCGGTCTGATTGCTTTAAGCTGAGCGCATACCAGGGCTTTGGCTCTGATAAAATCCAGCAAACCAAGAAACACGTAAGCTTTGCGCAATTGCGGAATTTCCGGCCGAAACTCATTGCTAAGTCTGGTCAGTATTTTTATTATTTCGCGGCGCTCTGCATGCTCCAGCTCTCTGATCGCATTGTTAACCTCCAGTACCTGCGCCGGCTCAATAAATACAGTCTGTCCGGAAGCCGATTCATCCTGCACAAAGCCTCTGACTGCTCTTTTAAACTCGGCCCTTACCGGGACTACCATCCGGCCATTACGGATAGTTACTGAAAACTCATCTTCAATATACCCCTGCCGTTTTGCGTCATTCAGCACTTTGTCCAGTTCTCTGCGAACACGGTTTTGTTCCTGCTGAAGATTTTTTCTGATTTCTGCCAGCGCAGGAGAGGCATTGGAACGCACAATACCATGATCATCAATTACACGATCTATCGAGCGGATCAGGTGCTGGTCGAGACTGACTCCGTCCCGTAAAGCAGCCAGCCGGGGAAAACGTTCTTCATTGCCTTCCAGAAAGCTTATACAGGCTACAATAGTCTGCATGGAAATTTTCAGATTCTGAAATTCCTCCGGACTTAAAAAGGCTCCTTCCGGCCGGAGCTTATCCAATACAGGATGCACATTAATATAGTTTTGCGTAGGAAAAGACAGGCTTTCGGCAAGTATTTGCATATACTCGCTGGTCTGATCGACAAGCCTTGTAATCAGGTCGCTATCCGACGAGAACTGAATCTTATCTATATAACCTTTGCCCAGGCTGCTGAGGCACTGCCCGCTTACCATTTCTCTGATCTGATCAAATCCCAGCTTGATTTCTATATTTTTTGGATATAACATGCTCCTCTTACGCTGTCTTTAATGGTTGAAACAGTAAAAATACACATTAAATCAGTATTCCGAACTGGCTGTAATGGTATTACACAGCGCCCGTTTGCCATTTCCGGCTTTTTTCTGCATAAAAAAACAGAAGCCTTACGGGGCTTCTGTTTTTATGAACACTTGTTCAGATTGTTCAACTTTGCTCGGAAACAGCGTATTTAATCCTCAATCGCCTCTTTCTGTCTGCTCATATACCGCTTCCTGTTTTATTAACCGGGAGCAAGAGCAAAAGGTTTCTGATATATCCTCAAAAACATATAACATCCTAATTACAAACAAATAACAACATATAAGAAGACAGAACATCCTTTATTTTTTACCGGCCTGAATAACTAATCCGGAAAAATTCCTCTTGTTATAGCAGAATAAATTGAGTTTTCTTAAGCAGGTTTCATATATTCAGATTTTGAAACATCGTAATTAACCATGAATTCTCCCAAAACTTACCCGATTGACCGTATCGTATATCCTTTACAGCGTTTTATAAAGCAGGAAAAATCCGGCGGCATCGTACTTGGTATCAGTGTAGTCATTGCCCTTTTTCTGGCAAATTCCCCCTGGGCAGAGTCCTATTTTCATTTTTTTGAACATCGCCTTGCTTTTCAGCTCAACGGCAAACCTTACCTGGAGTATACGCTGCATCACTGGATCAATGACGGGCTTATGGCTATTTTCTTTTTTGTGGTAGGTCTGGAGCTAAAACGGGAGATTGTAGGCGGTGAGCTGGCTAATCCACGGAAAGCCCTGCTGCCAATTATCGCAGCAATGGGAGGTATGGTCGTACCCGCTACGATTTATCTGATTCTTAATCCGCGCGGTGAGCAGCATGCAGGCTGGGGTATTCCTATGGCTACGGATATCGCTTTTGCACTGGGAGTTTTATACATGCTGGGCAGCCGCATACCGCTTTCACTCAAAGTATTTCTGACAGCGCTTGCCATTGTGGATGATCTGGGCGCTGTGCTGGTTATTGCTTTTTTCTATACGTCTGATATTTCCGTTATAAGCCTTCTGATCGGTTTGGGCTGCGCAGGCATCATGTTTGCCGGAAACCTGCTTGGAGTCCGCAATATCCTGTTTTATGGCATTCTGGGAATAGCCGGCGTCTGGACAGCTTTTCTCCTGTCCGGAGTGCACGCAACCATAGCTTCGGTACTGGCCGCTTTTACCATACCGGCCGATGTATCCATCAAAGAGAATGTTCTGATCACCAAGATTCAGTATTATCTTAACCGTTTCAAAGGTATAGACCCCAACGACAAGATTCCGACGCTTACCGGCTCCCAGCTGCAGATTCTGGAAGAAGTAATTGAGGATACGAAGGCTGCTATTCCTCCTCTGCAACGTCTGGAACATGCTATTCATCCCTTTGTTACCTTTTTCATCCTGCCGGTTTTCGCTCTGGCCAATGCGGGTGTTTCCCTTGCAATAGACCCGGAGCAGCTGCTCAGCTCCAATGTAGCCATTGGCGTAGGTCTTGGATTGCTGATTGGAAAAGTTATCGGAGTAGCAGGTACCACCCTGCTGTTTATCAGGCTTGGCGTTGCTCCGTTCCCCAATGGAATGACTGTCCGCAATCTCTTTGGTCTTGGCCTGCTGGCTTCTATCGGCTTTACCATGTCTCTGTTTGTAACCTCACTGGCTTTTACTTCCGAAGAATTTATCGCTCAGGCTAAAATCGGCATTTTCTCGGCTTCCATTATCGGCGGGATACTGGGTTATATTGTCTTGCGCAATACAACTCCATCCAATCAAGAAATACATTAACTGCTAATACAACCTGTATGCAAACCTCTTTTGCATACAGGTATTCTTTCAAGAAATGTCCACAAGAATCATTTTCGGGAGAATATTGTTTTTTTGCTGCCTGTTTTATGCCGGATTATACGGGTACGCTCAAAAACCCGCGCTTAAAAACTACACAGTAACACAGGGTTTGCCTGGAAATGTCGTCTATGATATCCAACAGGACTCGAAAGGATATTTGTGGCTGGCGACAGAAAACGGGGTAAGCCGCTTCGATGGTAATCGATTCAGAAACTATACGCTACAACAAGGTCTGGCCGACAATGAAATTTTTAAAGTCCGCGAAGATTATAAAGGACGCATATGGTTTCTGAGCTACAATGGCCACCTGTCCTATTATTTCAATGGTTTGTTGTACAATGCATCCAACAGCGTTGTTCTGGATCGGCTCAACTTTACATATATGGTAAAGAATCTTTTTATCGCATCAGACAGCACGATATGGATTTCATCGGAAGACGAAGGTATAAAGGTTTTGTACCCCGACGAATCTGTAATTTCCTATTCTGATACGAATGGCCGATACAACGGTATCTATGAATTCACTCAGCAGGGATCTCTTATTTATGGGTATGCATCCGGCTATCGCCTTACATTTGATGGGAAGCACATCGTTGAGGAATCTCCTGTCGAGGGGCAATACCTGATTTCCAAAACGAGACAACAAACCAGTATTTACCGGTATACACCCGGAGCATTTATCAAAGACAATGAATACATCGCATTTGACCGGAAGCCTGCAGGTGCAATACTTTGTTTTTTGAAAGACTCACGCTCAACCTGCTGGATCGGAACCCGTACCGGGTTATTTGTTAAGGACCGGTCCCTCAGCAGCTGGATACCCTTGCTGGACCATGTAACGATCACATCCATACAGGAAGATTCGGAAGGTAATGTATGGATTGGCACCCTTGGCCAGGGAATTTATATGGCTCCCGCTCTCCGGTTTTATGAAATAACATCTTCAGACGAGCAACCGTTTCCCGCACTTCATTCACTTTATTACCACAAGGGTTTGTTGTATGCCGGTACCGATTACGGGTCGGTCTATGTAATTTCCACCATGGATTTTTCCATCAAAAAACTGCTTACCATCGGCAATCCGGGCATAAACAAAGTCCGTAAATTGTATGTGAGCCCGGAAGGCATTATATGGAGCGGAACAGACCGGGGCATTTTTGCTTATGAACACGGACGCTTTAGGCAGCTATCCGAACCGGTGTCAGTAAAAGATCTTTACCTCCACAACGACTCATTGTATTTTGCCACAAATAGCGGTATTCTGCGTATAGCCCGGAACGGCGGCCATGAATCATGGATTACAAACGGGCGCACCACATCACTGGCCTTTATGGATAACCAGATGCTATGGGGTACGCTCAATGGTCTGAAAACAACGCATCCCCGAACCGATGAAATACAACAAAGACTACACAACAAGCGTGTTACTAAAATTCTGACTGATACCAGTCTGCTGATTGCCGGTACATATGGTGAAGGAATTTTTGGTCAAACTAAAGACACTATCTGGCATTTATCAGAAAAGCAGGGATTGCGCGGTAATATCATACAGGATATGACCGGTAATATGTCCGAAGAGCTGTGGATATTGTCAGACAAGGCCCTGAACCGTGTTCGTTTGCATACGAGTAAACCCGAAGTAATCGCCTATTCATCCGGAGACGGTCTGCTGGCAGACCAGCTAAATGCTTTTTGCTTTAAGGGAGATACAATATACATGGCGACAGACAAAGGCCTGATTTTCTTCGTACCGCCAACTAAAGTAATACCTGGCCGCCATCCTTCTGTTTTTATAACAGCCGTTGAGGTCAACGGCCTGCCTTTCGAAACGGAAAAACTAGACAAGCTGGCTTACTTTCAAAACAATCTGCGCTTTGATTTTTCGGGGATTGATCTGGCCAGTCTGGATGACGTACGTTTTCAGTACCGACTCGACAGGCTGGAGAATGACTGGACAGAAGCTGATAATAACTTTGTATTGTACCGGGGACTTAAACCGGGACACTATACCTTTCATGTACGACTGGTTAGTAAACACGGTCATATCAGTGGAGAAACAGCGGCTATGCGTATTACAATACAGCCGCATTTTACCGGCACCAGATGGTTCAGGATATCCCTGACAAGTGTGCTGCTGGTTATGCCGGCCCTGATCGGATACTGGTATTTCAACCGTTACAGGAGACGACAGAAAACAAAGCTTACGCTGCTGCGTCTGGAGCATTCTGCTCTTCGCAGCCAGATGAATCCTCATTTTCTTTTCAATACCCTGAATTCCATTCAACAGTTTGTATTGAAGGAAGACAAGCGATCAGCTAATCGCTATCTGGTAAGGTTCGCTACCCTGATCCGCAAATATCTGGAAAACTCAAAGGATCTGTATATTCAGGTATCAGAAGAACTGGAAAGTCTGGAAATGTATATCGAGCTGGAAAACCTGCGTATGGGCAACAAAGTCCTGATTCATATCGATCGCCCTCCTGCAGAAATACTGCACCGGTATATACCTTCTATGCTTATTCAGCCTCTGATCGAGAATGCATTTCAGCACGCATTACTGCCAATAGTCAGAGAAGGAGGCGAGGCCCGCTTATCCATACGCTTCGATTTTACAGATTCCATACTGCGTATATCTGTTACAGACAATGGTACAGGGTTTGTACCTGGGCAGAATGACAAAGTAAAACCGGGAATACCAGGCATCAGACAATCAACGGCTATACAAAATATACATGAACGAATTAAGGTTTTGAATAAGCTGCATAGCTTCAAAGCAGAGCTTTTGTTTCAACAACCCGTGCAAGGAACAGGAACAGAGGCGATAGTAGTATTACCATTATTAAATGAGCTTATATAATGATTAAGGCTGTTTTGATTGATGATGAATCTTCTGCTATAGAAGTATTGCAGGAAATCGTCAAATGCTATATACCAGATATAACAATTGCCGCTACTGCGGATACTGCAAACCGGGCAGTCGATGCTATACGTACCTGTAAACCGGATCTGATATTTCTGGATATACGGCTTGGCAATGATACGGGCTTTGAGGTTCTGGAACGAACCAGAGAATTTAACTATGAAGTGATCTTCACAACTGCTTACGGTGAATACAGAGAAAAAGCCTTCGATTTTTTTGCGCTTAACTATCTGACCAAACCCATCGATGTTGACAAACTGGAGATAAGTATCGAACGCTATAAACTACGCAATCAGAATACATATACTCAGGACAAGCTCGATGAGCTCAAAAAGATGGCCGGACGATCCTCAGGACGAATCGCGCTTTCCGTAAAAGACGGTTATACCATAGTACCTGTGGAAGATATTGTACGGTGTGAGGCAGACTCAAATTATACCAGCGTATACATAAAAGACAACCAGTGCATAGTTGTGGCAAAGACATTAAGCTATTTTGAATCTCAGCTGCAGGGGTATCGATTCTTTCGCATTCATAAAAGTCATCTGATCAATACAGATTATGTGAGGGAAGTAAAGACAGACGGGTCTGTACTACTATCCAACAATCATAAAGTAGTCGTAGCACAGCGGCTTCGGAAAACATTCATGGACTACCTCCAGAATATGTATTGAACAAACAGGGGCTCCTTTTTCAGGACAAGTCCATGTCGTCAGACCTTAATGTTGCAGTCTGCCCCGAAACGTTCGCTCAGTTATTTCAGCCGTTTACTCAGCATACACTATCCTATACTCATTCTGTATTTCTGTTTGAATAATCATCCGATAGATTTATCAAAAAAACAGTAAACGTATGAGCAAAATAATCTTTTCAAACAACTGGTTACGCTACAGTATTATTTTCATACTGTTGCATGGTATATTCAGCACGCAAGCACAGACAGAAAATAACGTTCATCTTAAAAATGAAATATGGGCTGATCTTCCTCTATACAGCTTCAGAAGTCCGGATCAGATATCATATCCATCCATAACTTACAAAAGAGCCCTGACTCGACGCTCTTATCTAAAAGCTAGTGTAAATACATCGGAACGGAATGCTCGACTCCAAACAGAGCAAATGGGCTTTACAGAGATAAGCAATAATAGCTTCTCCAGAAGTTTGGGGGTTAGCATTGGCTATGAACGCCGAAAAATATTTAATGAACGGTTGTCTCTCTTCTATGGACCAGAGGCCGGCTTAATGTTGTATGATAATAACAGTAGTTCTTATCAAAGTGACTTTGCCCTGGACAGACATAGTGTCTTCAAAAGAAGTTCATATTATGCAGGAGTATCAGGAGGCGTTTTGTTCAATCTGGGCAAACACATTTCGACCGCCTTATCTTATGGTTATTTCTGTTATATCCACGAAACAAGACTCAAAGAAAACATGAATGACGTAATAAAAACCAGCAAATCGTCGTCCATGACATTTAACCACACGCCCGTAATGATCAGTGCGATAATCAAATTCTGATGCTTATTTTCTGTAGTAAGGGTATGAACAACAGACCGATATTTCCGGTCTGTTGACTTATATGTATGCTACTGCTTTTTAAAAGGGCCTTTGACTTCTACCGGCACCACATTTTTCTGCCCGTCTCTGTGTGTAAAAATAACGAGACAGGATTCATTGCTTTTCCAGTCAAACAGTACGTTCGATTCATCCAGCTTGTCTGCATATACTTCTGTTGTGACTTCCATATCCTCTCCGCCATGTGTCAGCGTAATATGTGCTGTATAGGGCTCCAGGCTGCTCACCCGTTCGCCATATACGGAGATCTGCATTTGCCCGTCAGCAGACGACGAGCTCAGCTTATTTGTTTCTTCCTTCTGACAGGCCGAAACCATCCATGTCAGCATAAGGATCAGGCTGTAAAATACGATTTTCTTCACTGTGCTACTTTTAGGTTAAGTGCAAAAATACCATATAATCTTTACATATATATATTTTTGATTGTTTTATCCGGTAACCACTCCGGCTGATTATGCAGCCATATCTGCAAGCAATCTTTCCGGTCATCCATCCACTTTTTTCTATTTCTTTCCCTGTTTTCCGGTTTACTTTTCACACTTCTGTTCGTCTACTGTCTGATTACCTTAAACCGGGCCTATGAAAAAAAAGATCATATTTGTTGGTTCTGCCAGTTTTCTGGTCCTGACAGGTATCTTTTTCATTTTTTTCAAACACGAGGCCTTTCAGGTATTTCCGACGGATCAGATCAACCCGGTTTTTTATAATGACCAGATCGATCAGGGGCGATCACAGATATTACGGCAGGAAATGGATCGTCTGGAAATCCGCTTTCAGTATAGTCTTGACTCAGGTTTCTTCTATCCGTACTGCGGGGTGGCTTTAAAGCCTGCCGATACGAAAATGTGGGATTTCTCGGAATACGCCCGTTGCCGTATCACACTTAAGACTGAGGGGCTGAGCAGTGTTTTTATGTACTTTCATGTCTTTGATCCGAATGTCCGTGACAGAGCAAGCCGTCATTCATTCAGGCGGCTTCTGCACAATATGAAAGTAGTGCCGGATTCTGTCCAGACGGTTGAGCTGATTTTCAGCAAGTTTGAAACACCTACCTGGTGGTATTCTCTTATAGAGCAGGACAAGTCAGATTTCGGCAATCCGGATCTGTCGCAGGTTGAATCGGTGCACTTTACAAGTGGTCTGGACAAAACCTTCAGAACAAGCGCGGGCTTTGACCTATATGAAATCTCCATGATCAGAAGCCATACGCCGGCTTATATTCTGCTGGGCAGTATCTGGTGCATCATTATGGCCGGATATAGCCTGTATTGTATGCAAAGCAGCCGGAGCAACAAGAAGGAAGTACCTGCCCCGGTCCGGGAGGTAGTACAGAAAATTGAAATTGCCTACAAGCCTGTGGATACAGAACCTGACAGAAAGCTCGGGTTTATTGATTATATCAATTCCAGTTTCCAGGACCCGACGCTGACGCTGAGCAGTGTCGCTGAAAGCACGGGGCTGAGCGACCGGACGATCTCGGGGTACATTGCAGAACATTACGGCTGCAATTTCAAAACGTATGTCAACAATATCCGGATCAACGAGGCGAAACGACTGCTGGAAGAAAAAGGACTGAGCAGCGGAGAGGTAGCCTACCTTGTGGGCTTCAACAGCCCAACCAATTTTAACAGAGTATTTAAAACCATAGAGGGATGCAACCCTACAGAATATATACAACGTCTTCAAAAAGCATGATTTTCTGACATTATCCACGTTTTTGGAAACGATAATGCGGATTTTGTAAAAAGAATATCATGCTCAATGTGCAATTTTAAATCCAAAAAAATCTTCAATTATTTATGCTGTATAGAAAAACACTTTTGTTATTTCTTTGTGCGATGATCAGCGCATCTGTCATGGCACAAATTCCATCGGCGTACAGAGTCGGGACCTGGAAGGATTTCAAGCCGGCGGCTGTATCGTATACGTTTGATGACAACACAAGTAATCAGATCCCGGTAGCGATTCCTCTTTTTGACAACTATGGCTTCAGGACGACACTGTTTACTGTTACACAGTCAATGAATCCGCACTGGAACAATATCAAAAGCGCGGCCTCCAAAGGACATGAAATCGCAAGCCATACGGTGACACATGCTGATCTGAGCAACTCCAATGTGCAGACGCAGGACAATGAGCTAAAAAACTCACAGTCTACGATCAATACGCAGATTCCTTCGCAGAAATGTGTGACAGTGGCTTATCCCAATTGCAATATCGGTGATGTATCAACGATACAGCGGTATTACATAGCCGGCAGAACCTGCAGTGGGCAGATTATACCAAGCAATCCGACTGATTTTTACAGGCTCAGCTCAATTATCTGTGGCAATCAGGGAGTAAATACTGCCAATGACATGAATACGAGACTCAATTCAGCCAAATCTTCAGGAGGCTGGGCCGTATTCCTTCTACACGGTATTGATAATGACGGTGGATATTCTCCGCTTTCCTCAAGCGTATTATCATCACACCTGAGCCATGTCAATACGAACAAGGCTGACTTCTGGGTAGGCACATTCGGAGAAGTTGTCAAATACATTAAAGAGCGAAATGCACTGTCTATCAACGAAACAACAGTCAACGCGGATTCGATCCGGATTACACCAACTGACAATCTGGACAACTCCATTTATAATGTGCCAGTTACTGTTCGCAGACAATTGCCTTCCGGCTGGCAAAATGGCCGTGTACGCTCCGGTTCTGCGATTGTACCTTCCAGCATCGTCACTGACAACGGCGTACGCTATATTCAGTTTGACCTGATTCCGGACAATGGAGTGTATACGCTGGCCAATGCAGACAAATCATCTGAAAATCCGGGAACTGTCACTTCTGAATCCTGCACAGAACCCGGCGAAGGTGCTTTTCATACCGGTGTGTACCGCAATATGTTTAAGGAAGTGCTTGGCAAAACCGATTCGGAAGTCAATGCCAAAGTCAATGCCGCTTTTCAGCACATTTTTTACGGTTCGGCCAATCAGAAGCTGTACTATGAAGTAGGAAGCAATATGGCCTACATTCTGGACGTACATAACAACGACGTACGAAGTGAAGGTATGTCATATGGTATGATGATCTGTGTACAGCTTGATAAAAAAGAGGAATTTGACAAACTATGGCGATGGACCAAGCAGTATATGCTGCACAGTTCAGGAAACCTTAACGGCTATTTTAAATGGCAACTCAGAACCGATGGTTCCACCATTGACAACAACCCTGCTCCGGACGGAGAAGCGTATTTTGTTACCGCACTCTTCTTTGCAGCTAATCGCTGGGGAAATGGCACAGGCATTTTCAACTACGAAGCCGAGGCTCAGGACGTTCTGAACAAAGTTATGAGCAGAAACGGCACAGGTGGAATCAACAACCTGTTTAACAACAATTCAAAGCTTATCACGTTTGGTCCAAACGGAGATTCTTATACCTTTACCGATCCTTCGTACAACCTCCCTGGTTTCTGGGAACTATGGGCACGCTGGTCGACAACCAATCAATCATTCTGGGTCCAGACTCCTGAAGCTTCCCGCAAACTATTGAGAGACGCATCACATTCTTCATCAGGACTTAGCGCAGATTACTCTAACTTTGACGGTACCCCAAGATCGACTAGTTTCAACCAGGATTCGCACAAATTCATGTACGACGCATGGCGTACCATTATGAACATTGGTATGGACTACCACTGGTTTAAAGCTGATCCTCAGCAACCAGTCATCGCGGAGCGTTACCTCAACTTTTTCCGAAATCAGGGATCAGGCTACAAAAACCATTACAACTGGGACGGTTCCAATCCACACGGAGACCACTCTACCGGACTGGTAGCCTGCAACGCTGTAGCGAGTCTCGCGGTAAACAATACAACCCTGACAAGACCCTTCCTTGACGAATTCTGGAACATTGGTATTCCTTCAGGCACCTATCGCTATTATGACGGTATGCTGTATATGTTGGCGTTGCTGAACTGTACAGGTCATTTCAAAATATGGAAACCTGAATGCGAGGATGCCTGCCAGACTCCGGCTCCTGTAGTAACGGCTGTAATCAGCTACGAACTGGGTGAAACTGCCACTCCTCTAAGTGCAACTGGTACTGCTCTGAAATGGTATACCAGCTCTGCCGGCGGAACAGCTCTGGCAAACGCTCCGACGCCCAATACTTCAGCAGCCGGCACCACGACGTATTATGTATCCCAGACGCTGAATGACTGCGAAGGACCAAGAGCGGAGATTACGGTACATGTTTCATATATCCACAAAATATACAAAACGGCCACCGCTCCGGTGATCGATGGTACTGCAGATGCGCTGTGGCTGAATCCTGACAATAAGGAAATATGGGCAGAAAATGTCATCCTGCCCACTGTCTCCGGCCCGGCTGATCTGAGCGGAAGCCTGAAGCTGCTGTGGGACAATGACTATGTATACTTCTATGCAGAAGTGACCGATGATGTAAAACAGAATGACAGTCAGAATTCCTACGAGGATGATGCTATTGAAATCTACTTTGATATTAACAACGACAAGGCTACTTCGTACGGAGCCAATGATGTGCAGTATTCATTTGGCTGGAACGACGGGACAGTGGTAGGCGCTCTTCCTTCAGGTCGTTCTGTAACCGGTATCGAATATATTACCGTCTCTACCTCTGAAGGCTACAATGTTGAAGGGCGTATTCCATGGACTACTCTACAGGGATCTCCTCAGGTTGGTCAACTGATTGGTATCGAGTTTATGATCAATGATGATGATAATGGCGGTGGCCGTGATGGCAAACTTGCCTGGAATGCCACCACAGATGATGCATGGCAGAATCCTTCTCTTTTCGGTACGGGTATTCTGGCAGATCTGCTGCCCGATGTGGTCACATCATTGTCTTATGATAAACGCGGCAGCATCAAAGTATACCCGACCACTCCTGAAAACTATATTCAGGTGGAAGGTATGAATAGCTCATTTGAATACCGTATGCTGGATGCCAGAGGCATCGAAATACTGAAAGGCAGCTCTACCGGTACCATCAACGTTTCGACGTTAAGCTCCGGTATGTATCTTCTTCACCTGCGTGATAACCAGCAGGAGAAAACTGTAAGGATACTGAAATAGATTTTTATAAGCTCCCGGAATATAATACCGGGAGCTTTTCTTTCCTCCACCAAATCTTTTATTACATGATGAAAAATTTACAAAGAACAGCACTGCTGCTGGCTTTGCTATGCCTTCTAAGCACCGCACGGGCACAGGACCCGGACTTTCATATCTATCTGTGCTTCGGTCAGTCCAATATGGAAGGACAGGGCACTATTGAAGCACAGGACCGTACGGTAGACAGCCGGTTCAGGATATTGCAGGCTGTCAATTGCAGCGGGCAGACTGCGGCAAACTGGCGCATGGCCACCCCACCGCTCAGCCGATGCAATACAGGCATCGGCCCTGCTGATAATTTTGGCCGTACCATGGTGGCCAGTCTTCCTTCGCATATACGGGTGGGCGTCGTGCACGTGGCAGTTGCCGGATGCAAAATCGAACTGTTTGACAAGCATAATTACGCGTCCTATGTAAACAGCCTGAGCAGCAATGAACAATGGATGCGGAACATCATCAATGAATACGGTGGTAATCCGTACGCCAGACTTGTCGAACTGGCCAAGATCGCACAAAGGGACGGAGTCATCAAAGGTATACTGATGCATCAGGGCGAATCGAATACTAATGATAACCAGTGGGCTGTCAAAGTTCGTGGCGTCTATACAAATCTGCTGACGGATCTGGGACTCAGCGCCAGCGAAGTGCCACTGCTTGCCGGACAGGTAGTGGATGCGGGACAAGGCGGTCTGACAGCCGGCATGAATACAACGATCAACGCGCTGCCAAACACTATTCCAACTGCTCATGTCATTTCTTCCAGCGGGTGTACGGCGGTGTCCGACAGGCTGCATTTTACTACGGCCGGCTACCGGCTGCTGGGCGAGCGCTATGCACAAAAAATGCTCAGCCTGCTCACTATCGACAACGAGGTGCCTCCCCGCATTACTTCCGATCTCAGCAATACGGTGGTGGTAGAGCATGAAGCTCTGAAGCTTTCCATTGCTGCTTCCGGTCCGGAACTGAGCTATCAGTGGTACAGAAATAATCAGGAAATCCCGGGAGCAACCGGCAACGAGCTGAATATACCTGCTATTGACGCATCTTACAATGGCAGCACGTTCAAGGTTGTTATTATCAACCCTCACGGCAGGGTGGAAAGCAAGACCATTACCGTTACGGTCACAGACTTTGCAGGCGTAAAAATCATGAAGACTCCATCGCCTGTCACCATCGACGGGCAAATCGAGGCAATCTGGGATCTGGCCACGGAGTACGAGCTTCAGAACAGGCTCATGACGGTCGACAATAACCATGATCTGAGCGCCCGGGTACGGGTTCTGTATGACGACACCCAACTGTATTTTCTGTATGATGTCACAGACGATATCACGCTGGCTGCGTCTTCCAACTTCTGGGAAAATGATGGTATCGAAATTTATATCGATGGTAACAACGACAAGGCTTCTGCCTACGATGCCAACGATTTTCAGTTTGTAATCCGTTACGACGCCTCGCAGATACTCGAAGGGCACAATAAGCCGGTCACCGGTATACGTGCTGCTTCTGCTCTGACCGGCACGGGCTATATAGTCGAGGCAGCTGTACCGTGGTCTGCCATCGGAGTATCGCCCGCAGAAGGCAAGCTGCTGGGTATGGATTTTCATGTCAATGACAGTGACAACCGGCTCAGAGACGGCAAAATCACCTGGTTTGCCAGAGAAGATGTCTCCTACAGCAATCCTTCTGCATTCGGCCCGGCTATACTTGGAAGTGATGTGATAACGGGCATCGGGATGCAACCTGCCGCTTCCTGGCACCTGTATCCCAATCCGGCCAATGATCATATCGTATTGGAAACAGCTCCGGGAAGCGGCCCTCTGCACGTGCGGCTACACGGATATTCCGGGCAGCTTATCAGAGAGCTTCTGACAGAAAATGACCGGACACTTCTGAATCTGCCTAAAGACCCGGGTATCTATTATCTGATCATCAGCAATACGCACGGACAGATTATGACCGAGAAAATTGTAAAAATACCATAGCCGGAACCGGCCTGTTCAATCCTGCAATATTTTTCAATCCATAAACCAACTTATTATGAATAAGCAATTTTTACTCTTCTATGTCTTTCTTGTATGCTGGCCGGCACGCCTGCCGGCAGCTGACACGCCCAAAATCACTTCCCTGACTTTTGAAGCTGACAAAAATCAGGGACTTATTGCTGAGGATATTGTCTGCGATATTTACGGAGACAGCCTTATTATCAGCATAATCCCACAGGAAGCTTCTGTTCTGCCGCTCAAGGCTACTTTTACCACAAGCAATACGGCTTCGGTATGGGTCCGGGACATCAGGCAGGAAAGCGGAGTCAGCCTCAATGATTTTTCCTCTCCGGTCTACTATACGATCCTGTCTCCCGATAATACAGAAAAACGCTACCGGGTAGAGCTGGTCTATACCGGTCTGCCCGTAATCTATATCGATACGGAGCAGCAAAAGCCGATTGATACCAAGGAAACCTATGTACAGGCCAATATGCGCATCCGGGATGCCGGCGGCACACTGTTTGACGCTCCCATGGAAATCAAGGGACGGGGCAACTCTACCTGGAATATGCCCAAGAAACCTTATAAGGTAAAGCTGAAAACCAAGGCTTCGGTGCTGGGCATGCCGGCGGACAGAGAGTGGGTGCTGCTGGCCAACTACGCGGACAAAACGCTTCTGCGCAACTATCTCGCACTGGCTATGGGGCAACAGTCAGCGCTGGCTTATACTCCCCGTATGCGCAATGTGGATGTGGTGCTCAACGGGAAATACCAGGGTACTTATCTCTGGGGAGAGCAAATAAAGGTATCTGAGGATCGGGTGAATATTACCGAGCTTTCTGATACAGATACGGACAGCTACAGCATTACCGGCGGCTATCTGCTGGAGGTAGATATGCGCCTGGACGAAGATTTCTGGTTCAGAACTACCAACAATGCACATTTTACCATTAAATCTCCGGAAGACATTCCCAATGTGCAGCTTAACTATATCAGGGACTATGTGCAGCAGGCCGAAAACGCGATCATGTCATCCGGTGATCCCAATGCCTATGAGCAGTATCTGGATACGGAAACGCTGATCGACTGGTACTGGATCAATGAACTGTTTAAGAATCATGATGCCCAGTTTGTAAGCAGTGTTTTTATACATAAAGACCGGGGAGGCAAGCTGCATTTCGGTCCGCTGTGGGATTTTGATATCGCTGCTGGCAATATCAACTACAGCGGCGGAGACGACCCGACCGGCTGGTGGGTCAGAAACAACTCGTTTTTCGTGAGCCCGTGGCTGCCAGGGCTGTTTTCCAATCCGGCATTCAGACAGAAAGCCGAAGCCCGCTGGCAGGAGCTGAGAGAAACGCTGGTACCTTCTATGATGAGTCTTCTGGAAACCAAAGCGGCTGAGCTGGAACACTCCCAGCGGCTGAATTTCTACAAATGGGATATTCTGGACTCTCTTGTATGGCCCAATGCGGTCGCAACCGGCTCGTATGAAAAAGAAATCGACTATCTGCGTACCTGGCTGACCAGCAGAATTTCCTGGATAGACGAAGAAGTTGGTATTGTGACCTCCACCTCTGCCCCTCATGCTGCGTACCTGCATATATTTCCCAATCCGGCAAAGGATGCTGTTTTTATACAGCTGCTGAAACACTCTTATGTAAAAAAGGTAGAGCTGTATGAGCTCTCCGGAAGCAAACAAGAAGTACAATATACACTGGCCGGTGACCAGATCAGGCTTCAGCTGACCGGATATGCCAAAGGGGTCTACCTGCTCAGTGTGACCAGTGATACGGATGAAAAAATGGTACAGCGAATTGTGGTGGAATAAGAGCCGGAGAACCCTGGTAACAAAAAAACCAACTTCAGAAAAATGAAGTTGGTTTTTTTGTTCTCCTTCCATAGAAAAATTCCGGCGCTGCCGGTCAGAATAAAATATCATTCGGTAGTATGTTGGGGTTTTATAACCTCTTCCTTTTCTGAAAGTGACCGGCTCGCAGCAATCGACGTATTGCTGACATGCTTCAACAGGCGCACAATAGTCCTTGTCAAATGCGTTTTTCAGTCTTGGGCATAGTTCATAAACAGCAATGTTTATATGATCAGGCGTATTGGTTTGGAGTAAACCACAATAAAAGCACTGCCTTACGCGTTAAATTTCCCCCTTTTAACAATTAAAAAACTACAAATCAGCCCATAGCAAGGCAGCTACCTAATCCTGCAGGCAATTCACTTTAGCTTGTATACGGGACTCGCTGCACCGGATTCCATCAGACCTGAAACACAGTCTACCCCCTTCTTCTGCGACAGGTCATCCTGACTTTATAATCCAATAGCCGTTATTAATCAACTGCTTCCGCGCTTACAACGGAAAACCTGAATATATATATTAATAATTTCGTTATTTGCCTTATGTTGAAACCAATCAGCAGCTCTTTCACAGAAAAACTGAAGAGTTAGCATACATTGTACGAATGCCCGCAGAATTCATTCCTTTTTTTTACTTCAATCTTTTTATCGCGATTTCTCAATTGATGGTCGCGGCATTTCTGTTTTTCAAACGGAATAATACGATGGCCAACAGGCTTCTTGGCATGGTTATGTTTTACCCTGCTTCTGCCATCGCGATCAATATTATTTTCCTGCTGCTACAATTACATAACTTTGTATTTCTCAGCACAGTCAATATCGGTATTTCGATGACTTTCGGACCGGTTCTGCTTGCCTATATCCGTATGCTGCAAGGCAAAAAAGCCAGGGTAAACGCCCGCTATTTTCTTCACTTTATTCCTTCCGCTCTTATCATGCTGTCCTCCGTTCAGTATTTTTTCCTGACCGATGCCGAAAGACAGCACACACTCAGCAAGATACTGGCCGGAGAAGATCTGTATACCAATTGTATCAATTTGCTGTTGCTGTTTCACATAATGGTTTATCTTTTTGCGGCCTATCGCAACATTCAAACATATGCTTCATCTGTACAGGAGTTCTGCTCGTCCATAGAAGATGTCCATATAAAATGGATGCGTTCCATTGTAAACTATATCACCTGCATGAACCTGATTCTGCTACTGGCTTATGCACTTCCTATCCTTGTCACAGGCAAAGCGCATATTTATTCTGACCTTATCGCTACCCCGGGTGTTTCTGCCCTGCTTTACGGATTTATGATCTACAAGGGGTTTTCGTATCATGCTATATACGACCAGCCTTCGTATATGCAGCTTCTGGAGCAGACACAGGCTCTGAACAGTTTTATTGACCAGAAGCAGACTGAGCCGGCAGCCCGAAAGTTTGATCCGGAAGACGATAAAGTCGAAGAAGTCCGGCAGAAAATCGAAGACCTTTTCAGTAGTTCAAAAATACATACCGAACCCGGACTTAAGCTGCATATGGTAGCAGAACGCCTGAACATGAGCCCGACCCTTCTTTCCAGATACATCAATACTGCCTTTGGAAGTTCTTTTTTTGACCTGGTCAACCGCTACCGGGTAGAAGAAGCCCAAAAGCTGCTCACGGATAATACTACAGAAGATTTAAAGCTGGAATACATCGGAAAAATGGCCGGCTTCAATTCCAAAACTTCTTTTTTCGGGGTATTTAAAAAGTATACACACAAAACTCCCGCAGAATACCGGAAGGAGCTGTCCGGTATTCCGCAGCCGAAACAGGTCTCCTGATTCACCGGTTGCTATCTGAAACTGGTTCAAACTTCCGGAGTTGGAACCAGCAATGCCTGCGTTTTCTTGCCCGACTCATCCCTGAGTGTACTTTTGGGGCATATTAAAAATCAGAACGCATGAAAAAAATGTTACCCGCTCTTTTACTAATTCTATCCGGTTTCCTTTAGTATCTGCCAATGCAATATAGCAGGCCCTCAGGGAAGTGCAGGATCACTTATACCCGTACAGCCTTCCTGTTTCCCGCTCTGCGGATAAGGGAGAAACTGAATAGTCATCTAATCCATAACACACAATATTTTACTGAAAAACATTTAATGAATGATGAAAAATCTACAAAAGCTTCTGTTAACGGCACTATTTGCTGCTGCCATAAACTCACTAGTCGCCCAAACCTGGACAATGACCAGTACCCCAAACAGCACTCAGGACGTAAGGTCGCTGGCAGCAAAAGGCTCTATGTTATATGCAGCGGTCGGTACAGCCGGAGTTTACAGCTCACCCGATGGTACCAATTGGACTCAGCTCACCACCTTACCAACTACCGGAATGTGGGGGACGGCTCAGGCAGAAAAAATTCTGATTGGCGGAAACGGAGATATTCTTGTAGCTGCATCAGACCGTCACAGCATGGGAGTAATGGGGGCCGTTTTTTACAGATCTGCAAATAACGGGACTACATGGACCCAAGTTGGCATCAATGGCACAGGCGGCTATGAAGAACCCCGCGAAATGGCGGAACTGACCGACGGGACACTATTCGTCAGGGTCGCCAACGCCAGACTTTTCAGGCTAGCTCCCGGGGAGACATTATGGACAGAGATAACTATACCGTATGGCTCCAATATAACCATGCTGCAAGCGAAAGCGGATACACTTTTTATAACTACGAACTTCACAACACTAAGCTATTCAGCTGATAAAGGGGCAAGCTGGAGTCTTTATCCCAAAAATGAAACCGATCTTTCCATCTCAGGCCCCATTACAAATCATATGCTGGTTACTTCAACCAATAAGTTTATAGGATATGGAAGCGCCGGTATTTTCAGATCTGGTCTGAATGATACTTTATGGCAGCACAAAAACTCGGGACTTCCCAATACGATATATACTACGGCGCTGGCCACAGACGGACAAAGCATCTGGATCGGATATCAGGTACAGGGCTCAGGGGGAAACAATTGCTATTCGGGCGTCTCCTCTGATAACGGCGATACATGGACTATATACCCCGGCAATACTCCTACCAACCCGACTAATCCGCCCTGCTTACGAACAATTGTCCCGTTCGGAGCCGATGTGTACTCATTTGCCGGTAAAGACATATACAAAATCAGTGATGTCGCAACACAACTACCTACAGGCACATCAGGCAACCACGAATCGGTAACCTTTTCAATATTTCCGAATCCTGCAAGCCAGCTGCTGACCTTGCAATTGCCGGAAAATACAGCCGCCAATACAGTAAAAATAACGGACACCAAGGGTATTATGACTGTACAAAAAGAGCTAAACGGAGAATCGAAGAATACAATCAACGTAAGCTCCTTAAAAAAAGGAATCTACCAGGTGACTATCGAGGGCAATGGCCAAAGCTATTCTACCAGGCTGGTGATAGAATAGATCCTTGCGATTATCTGTAGTATTATCAGTAGCCTTATCCGGCAGCATTTAGCGAATGGCTGGTTATGCAGGCCTTATAGTCACTGATTACGAGTCAACATCCCCCGAATGTCCGGTATTGGACTATCGGGGGCTTGTACGCGGGTAAGTTCAGTAGTAAAATAAAGGTACCTGAGAGAGCTTCTGAAGTCTCAGCATCTACGAATAAATTTATGACATCTGCAAAATTTCCAGTATAGTCAGCATCTTATAAAATCATAAAAATCACGAATGAACTACATACATCACACAGTCATTCTTTTATTAACCTGTATCACAGTGCATGCTCAAAAATCCATGAAGGAGTATGTAGAAAAAACAGGTAAAGAAAAAATTAAAAAAGGTATCGTAATGCCGGCCGGAACATACCCGCAGACCGCCGTGGGATATAGTGACGGCCATGGCATTAATCCGCTCCTGACTTCGGTAAAACAGCTTCCCGATACCGTGGCTCTGATTACTTTTCATATTTACGATATAGGCACCTCCAATCATGTCAAAAATATCAGCATTACGTATTATTCTCTTTCGGAAGAAGGCGGTAATATAATGGCCAACAAAATGCTGGATGCCTCCATAGCCCGGCTGAAAGAGGCATTTGGCAAACAAGGAGTGGTACTGTTGACTCCGGATGAGTTTCTAAATACAAAAGAAAAACGTGACTATTACTATACTACGTTTGCTCCGGATATTTCCAAGCTCGGCAAATTTCTGAGCGGAATCGAAACAAATAAAAATGATATATCAGTCACTGCCAATGGTTACCGGGCATTTGATATTTCTGCCGCAGGAGATTTTCTGAGAGCCGAATCCCTGGGGGGAGATCTGACAAAAAAACTGGGCGTAAAAGGTGTGGTAAGCATTGCCGCCGAGCTAATGAGCGACAATAAGCGCATCAGCATGAACGGCATAAAAATGGTGATACACGGCCCCAATCCGATTCCCAAAGAAGATAAGAAATACATTTCCCAGAATATGGGGGCCGGTTATTATACCGGTCAGATCTATGCAAGCGGCTATACGTATTTCGACAAGCCGGTTGAAGTCGGAAAATTTGAGAACAAAAAGCAATTCATCAACGATACCTTTGAAGGTATAGACCTGATTCTGGAATCGTTTGTAGAGAAGTTTTATGAAAAAATGAACGAATCAATCGAAAAAGCGGCAAAGAAATACGGCGGCAAGTAGCTTTATATAATACCGGAGCTTCTGACATATGCTGTCAGTGGATGGCAGCAATTCTATCCGGATGCTGACGGATAACAACGCCCCATCAGCAAGATAAATAAAGCAAGAAGCCGACGTAAAAGCGTCGGCTTCTTGCTTTCGCGGTAATCTACGACCGGTTAAGGTCATTCAAAGACAAAACCTGCTAAAAGTATCGGGTTAGAAGAATTATTTTTTTCATAATGGATTTGTTAAAAAATCTTTCAAAAGCACTAAAGATTAATATCAAGATCAAAAGGCCTGGTTTTTATACGTTAGCGCTGTTCCGGGCCTGAAAGTGCCTCACATCCACTGTTTGTTTTTTTACAACACAGCGTATAAATCCCCGGATACACATCCCGGAACCGGCAAAGGGTCGCCGACTAAAACGGCCAGAAGCCTCTCTCATAACCGTCACTCGCCAAAGGCGAAGCGACTGGCATAATGCTTTATTTTATACAACCGAGCGACTGGAAGGAGCTGACAGGGGAAGTGAAAACAATGCACTTTCCGTAGAGGAATGGTTAGAAATTACCAAAGATCCAAAGATCACCAAACTTATAGCCTTAAAAGATATCGCCTTTTCAAACTCTCCCATCGAAGCGGTGCATAAGATCATGAAACGATATATACGAAAGCAGGATCCGCAAAACTTTCAGCAACTACTGAATGGACTGCCAAAGCACGTTTTAGACTATACCAGCATCAGACCACATGGAAGCATCAACGGATATACCCCGCTGGAAGCCTATGCCCAAAAAGTTATCTCCATGGACTTCTCAGAGCAAACAAGACGCGCAAGAAATCAACGAATTAACCTGAACAAGGTTCAGAGATGTAAAACCTGTAGCTAAAAAGGACAAAAGCGCCTTGCAGGTATACGTTTCATTCCTTTCTCCCGCCATCCTTTTCAATAGCTCAAAGACCTCTTTATTCAAAAACAAACCATCTGTTTGTCAACAAATTCGATAACTCGAAGTCTTTTTTATGTAATGCCGTGGGAGTTGCCCCTCAGCACATGGTATAAGTACATACAACTACTCGGATTGAAACGACGTTTCATACGACCACCTGATAAAACAAAAGGTATCGTTTCCACTGCTCCTAATCAGTTCCTGCATGTGGACACCACCTTCTTTCCTCTGCCCGACGGCACCAAAGCGGCCATTGTTTTCGTATCCGACAACTTTTCAAAGCATATACTTGGATGGGCCTGTTCCATGAAGCACGGGGCTCATAATGTAATAGAAGCTCTGAAAAAGGCTTTACAAACTATACAAACATTCCACCCCCATCAGCTGGTTTCTCTACTGGTCTCAGATGGGGGTAGTGAAAACAATGCACTCTCCGTAGAGGAATGGTTACAGATAACCGAAGATCCTAAAATCACGAAAATCATTGCTCTCAAGGATATTGCTTTCTCAAACTCACCCATCGAGGCGGTGCATAAGATCATGAAACGATATATACGAAAGCAGGATCCGCAAAACTTTCAGCAACTACTGAATGGACTGCCAAAGCACGTTTTAGACTATACCAGCATCAGACCACATGGAAGCATCAACGGATATACCCCGCTGGAAGCCTATGCCCAAAAAGTTATCTCCATGGACTTCTCAGAACAAACAAGACGCGCAAGAAATCAACGAATTATCCTGAACAAGACCCGCAGATGCAATACCTGTAGCTAAAAAGGACAAAAGCGCCTTGCAGGAATACGTTTTACTCCTTGACCTCCTTTCTCCCGCCATCCTTTTCAATAACTCAAAGACCTCTTTATTCAAAAACAAACCATCTGTTTGTCAACAAATTCGACAACTCGAAGTCTTTTTTATGTAATGCCGTGGGAGTGGCCATTACAAATACCCGAACAGCAAACTGCTTGTATAGGTGCTGATTTTGTTTTAACAAGACACCGAACAGCGGGGTTATCTAATCAATTAATGTAGATTTTAGATTTAATTTATTTAAAGAAAGAACAAGATCAAAAGAGAATGATTGATCGTAATAAACTTCGTTCAAATGCTTTAATTGTTTAATTACCTCAATTATTTTATCCTCATCACTATAAGTAACATTTTTAAAAGTTATTTTTTGAATTGGCATATCTTTTATATGATCCAAATCTTCTAAATCAACAAACTCAACCACTAAAGATTCAGTATTTTGAAAATTCGCCAACCATCTTGGTACTGCATTATATTTAGTCATTTTATTAACATCTGTTAAAAAAGAAGTTTGTAAAACAATTTCTTTTATCTCATAAATTTCTTTTTTAAGATTTGACGGCAACTCACTTTCATTAAATTCAGGGGTTGCAAACAACATATAAGGTATATTATTCAAACCTATAACTGTACATTTCGGACTCAAGAACAATAAATCACCTTTACCTTTAGGGGAATTTAAATCAGCATGAACAACACCACTACCTTTAATAACTGTTTTGGGAATATCTTCCTGTTTTGGTTTTTTCATGTTTGAAATATTAAATAATATTGATAAACTCAAAATGAAATATATTTTTAGATACAAGTACATAATTTTTGTGCATAACTAACAACTTAACAATGTATACCGTTCAAAAAAATCTTTCTACGGGAATAAATAAATTAAATTAGATTTTGCAGGCCCAATCCAACGAGTTGGTGTAAGCTCCCCATAAAATAGGACAGTTTAAAAATATTGTATATTTAAACTGAT
>ENA-UOVV01000188-UOVV01000188.1-compost-metagenome-genome-assembly--contig:-NODE-188-length-92423-cov-11.624848_pt1 | contig 92423 bp, 80 predicted proteins | sample MGYA00238155_ERZ761577 | MGnify/ENA primary metagenome ERZ761577 (study PRJEB28898, sample SAMN06268775) | compost metagenome | isolation source: Emeryville, CA | place: USA:Emeryville, CA | collected...
GATAGGGGTTCACCATTTTTTTGCCTCACATCCAAGATTCCTAGACTTTTCCAGGCAACTCTGTTGTCAGACTCTAATAAATGAGCAACGTCGCCATGGCCTTCTGCGACCATATAATAGGTATCACCATCTTTATAAACGAACATATCTTCGACCCACAACGAGTCAAAGATGGGAAGATCCGAATAACGTTCCCAATTTAAACCATCGGCCGAAGTAGCCAAACCCAGGTGAATTGTGCCATCCTTATAACCCGAATACCACAATGACCATTCATCCCCCTCTTTTAAAATATATCCCCTTTCCCTGATTTTGGCATCCCAGTTGTCACCCCCCGTTCCTTTAAAAACAGGATTACCTACATAGGGTCTGAAATGGATTAATTCGGTGGGGAATTTTTGAGACTCCTTGGTTTCCTTTTGCTCCTGATTATTCTGTCCACAGGAAAAAAATAGAAGGGGAAGTGCCCAAAAAAGGATAAGGGAAGAATTACGCATTTTCTATTGTAGTTGATTAATTAATATTGAGTAAGAGAAAAAGGGGCATCAAATATACTTATGCTTACAATTTTACGTGCAGGAATATAAACTGAAATATAAATTTCACGTAACTGATTGAATTATTACCCTTAACTTTGCAAAACTTTTTTAAGGCACAAAAAAACAGGAGTAATAAGGTATTCATGAGTAATTCATCAGAAGTTCAGATCACCCTCCCTGATGGTAGCGTCAAAGTTTTTTCAAAAGGCGTAACAGGGCTGGAAATTGCATCGAGTATTAGTGAAGGGCTGGCGCGTAATGTATTGGCTGCCAAGGTTAATGGAGAAGTTTGGGATGCTACGCGTCCGATTTATACGGATGCAACAGTGACCTTGTTGACCTGGACGAATGATGAAGGTAAATCGACTTTTTGGCATTCCTCGGCTCACTTGATGGCCGAAGCATTGGAGGCGTTATATCCAGGCATCAAATTCGGAACTGGGCCTGCCATAGAAAAGGGATTTTATTACGATGTTGATTTAGGTGGCGCTTCGATCAGTCAGGAGGATTTTCCCAAGATCGAGGCTAAAATGTTGGAGTTAGCGCGCCAAAAGAATGCCTATTTGCGTGAAGAGGTAAGCAAAGCCGACGCTCATGCTTATTTCGCTGAAAAGGGCGATGAGTACAAACTCGAGCTCATCGATGGGTTGGAAGACGGACAGATTACATTCTATCGCCAAGGGGGCTTTACCGACTTATGTCGCGGCCCCCATATTCCTGATACGGGTTTTATAAAAGCTATTAAGCTCACCAACATTGCAGGAGCCTATTGGCGTAACAATGAGAATAATAAAATGCTGACCCGCATTTATGGTATAACGTTCCCCAAACAAAAAGAATTGGAGGAATATCTAACCATGCTGGAAGAAGCAAAGAAACGAGACCATCGGAAACTGGGAAAGGAACTGAAATTGTTCACATTTTCAGAAAAAGTGGGTCAAGGCTTACCTCTATGGCTACCGAAGGGGGCGATGCTGCGTGAAAGGCTGGAAAACTTCCTTCGAAAAGCACAGTTACGGGCAGGGTACTTGCCTGTGGTAACCCCCCATATTGGCGGCAAGGAATTGTATGTAACTTCAGGGCATTGGGACAAATACGGCAAAGACTCCTTCCAGTCGATCAAGACACCTAATGAAGGGGAGGAGTACATGCTCAAGCCTATGAACTGTCCGCACCATTGTGAGATATACAAATCAGAGCCACGCTCCTACCGTGAGCTTCCTTTACGTCTGGCTGAATTCGGTACTGTTTATCGCTATGAACAAAGCGGTGAATTACACGGCCTCACTCGGGTAAGAGGTTTTACCCAAGACGATGCCCACATATTCTGTCGCCCGGACCAAGTTAAAGACGAATTCATTCGGGTCATTGATCTGGTATTGTATGTTTTCCGTACCATGGGCTTCAATGATTATTCAGCCCAAATATCGCTTCGGGATCCCGAAAATAAAGCGAAATATATTGGTAAGGACGAAGACTGGGAAAAAGCAGAACAAGCCATCATCGAAGCTGCCGCTGAAAAAGGGCTTCAAACGGTTACCGAACTTGGGGAAGCGGCGTTTTATGGCCCGAAACTCGATTTTATGGTGAAGGATGCACTGGGTCGAAAATGGCAATTGGGAACCATTCAGGTAGATTATCAGTTACCTCAACGATTCGAACTGGAATATGTGGGGGCTGATAACCAAAAGCATAGACCTGTCATGATCCACCGAGCTCCCTTCGGTTCCATGGAACGCTTTATTGCCATCCTGATTGAAAACACAGGAGGTCAATTCCCTGTTTGGCTCTCCCCGGACCAGATCGCGATATTGCCGATATCAGAAAAGTACGCAGATTACGCTGACGATGTCTTTTTCATCTTACAGGAAAACGATATACGTGGTTTTGTAGACCATCGGGATGAGAAAATCGGGCGAAAAATCCGGGATGCGGAAGTCGCAAAAATTCCTTTCATGATCATTGTGGGGGAAAAAGAAGTGGCCGAGGGCAAGGTTTCGGTACGGAGAAAAGGGGAAGGAGACTTAGGTTCAATGACAGCCCTTGAATTTGCAGAATTTTTTAATGCAGAAGTGAAAAAGAATCTTGCAAGCTTTTAGTTTTACTGATAATTAACGTAATTGGTCTGTTTTTATTAGGTAAAATAGTAGCAATTCCGGTATTTTAAAGATATATTATAACCACTCAAACAACCAGATTTAAAAACAACATATGGCATTAAGACCCCCACGCGGCCCAAGAAGGCGTGTGATCGTAGAGGAACCTTACAAAATCAATGAACGCATTACAGCACCGGAAGTCAGGCTTGTGGGAGATAACGTAGAGCAGGGTGTATATCCACTGAGTAAAGCGTTGGCAATTGCAGAAGCACAGAGCCTAGATTTAGTTGAGATTGCCCCTAATGCGGTACCCCCGGTTTGTAAAGTTACCGACTACTCTAAGTTCAAATACGAACAAAAGAAAAAACAAAAAGAGATTAAGTCTAAAGCTCAGAAAGTGGTCATCAAAGAAATCCGCTTTGGTCCCAACACCGACGACCACGATTTTGAGTTTAAATTAAAACACGCCATTAACTTTCTAAAAGAGGGCTCAAAAGTTAAAGCCTACGTCCATTTTGTAGGTAGGACCATCGTATTTAAGGAAAGAGGGACACAACTGCTTGAACGATTCACGAACGCTTTGTCGGATTACGGCAAAGTTGAAATGGAGCCTAAGCTGGAAGGAAAACGGATGACCGTCATCATAGCTCCTACAGCCCCAAAAAAATAGCATCGATTTAAAAGGTTGAGGAATAGGTTTTAAGAGCTATTTCTATTAACTTTGCGCCCTGATTTTATCCATTCAATTATTTAGACGAATTCACAATGCCTAAGTTAAAAACCAATTCTGGTGCCAAGAAGCGTTTTTCGCTTACTGGAACTGGAAAAATCAAACGTAAACGTGCTTTCCATAGTCATATTTTGACTAAAAAATCGACGAAACGCAAGCGAAATCTTGTTCAGTCCACTACCGTTCATCGGAGCGATGAAGCACGGATTAAAACATTACTCGGTGTCTAATTTCTGAAGACCCGAATCGTAACCATTTGGTTCCTTTGTTCAACCCGATGCCCGGTTTTAAGACTTCAACCTTGAAGCGCCGTTCATCAAAAACAATTCATTTATGTCACGTTCAGTAAATCACGTCGCGTCACGTGCAAGACGCAAGAAAATTCTTAAGATGGCCAAAGGTTATTATGGCCGTCGTAAAAATGTTTGGACCGTAGCGAAAAATGCAGTCGAAAAGGCTCTTAATTATTCCTACATCGGTCGTAAACAGAAAAAACGCAATTTCCGTGCATTGTGGATCCAGCGTATTAACGCAGGTAGCCGCCAATACGGCATGCCCTATTCTGTATTCATGGGTAAGATCAATGCAGCAGGTATCCAGCTTAACCGTAAAGTCTTAGCTGACCTGGCCATGAATCACCCCGACGCTTTCAAAGCAATTGTCGAAAAAGTCAAATAATCCGGAAGTCAACCGGTCGAATAAGGATAATCACCGAAAAGCCCTGCCCACCACAGCAGGGCTTTTTTTAGATCTAAAACCATGATTTACTTCCTACTTGCCGTTGGATTCACCGTCGCTCTCTACCTGTTGATGCGATCCTTTCCCAAATGGAAAGTAAATTCATTTCATGCTGTGGTCTTCAATTATTATGCCTGTGTGGCCACCGGCATCGCCTTAACGCCCGACTTCCCCGATCAAATTTCTAAGGTAAACTGGACCGATTCCGGCACCCTATATACCCTCCTTCTGGGGGTATTATTTATTGTCGTTTTTCTATTAATCGGACTGTCCACCCAGAAAGCTGGGGTTACCGCCGCCTCTCTGGCAGGTAATTTGTCCTTGGTGATACCCGTTCTTTTTGGTTTATTTATTTTCCAAAATGCGCACAAAACTTTTACCGCCCTCAACTACCTTGGGTTGATCCTGACGATTCCGGCTTTAGCAATGGCTTCGTGGAGTGATCGGGCGGCCATACGCAAACAATACCTAATTTGGCCTTTGCTTTATTTCCTGGCCACTGGCACCAACAATACACTCATCAACTTCCTCACCTCTACCTTTTATGCCGAAGGCTCCAACACGTTGTTTATGATTATTGCCTGCTTAGGCGCAATCCTTATTGGTACGGGCTTGATAACGATCCAGGGCTTACGAAATGGCAAATGGCCTGAGCGCCAAAGTGTCGGCGCGGGTTTACTCCTCGGTATCCCCAATTTTTTATCCCTATATTTTTTGCTGAAAGCCCTCACCCACTACGGGCATAGTGCTGCCTTTGTATTTCCGGTTTACAATATTCTGACCATTCTAAGCTCGGCTGTAATGGCGTACTGGCTGTATAAGGAAAAACTAGCACGTGTAAATAAAGCCGGCCTTCTTCTAGCCATCGTGGCTATTATTTTAATTAGTTATCAGGAATTAGGGATTTGAACCGGCGGTAAATTGAAGGCGAATCCGTGTGGGATTGGGCGGATCGTAAGCGTTCGTTTCAGTCTCCATGTCAAAGCCCTTGGGTGACAACGAACGATAGGGAATTCTCCAGATCCCGCTATTTGGAAGCGTATCCCTAACAATTACCTGTTCTTGTTCAGCAATCCATGAAAATTGGTATACCTTCGAGTCCCCCTCAAAGCTACCTTCAAACTTGCCATCAGGATGAAAAATCACCGATTTCATATATCGGTTAAAGGTTAATCCCCCAAATTGCTCGATGACCTTTCCATCTCTATATACAGGTGAGCCATTAACAGACACCTCTTTCAGTCTCCAGGATTCAGGTTCTGTAAGCCATTCCTGAGCTTGTTCGGGGCTAGGACCCCTCGAACAAGCGATGAATATTGGCATGAGAAAAAACAAGAAAGCTGAACTTCTCATGTCGATTAGGCTTTGTCAAATGCCGGTTTTTTGACTTTGGGTTTCGATTCTGCTCGAACTTCTCGGTCCCTAGCCTTCGCAAAGTCCTGATACCGTCGCACGGTCGCCACGGCAAGACCTATCATCAACACGAAAGTCCCTAACCAAAGGATGTTGATGAGCGGCATTTCGATGGCTTTCATGACGACATAATCACGTTGGGTAGAATTGACAGCGAATGTAAATAAACCGGTTTTTGGATCAATTTCAGCAAATTGAATACGCAGCCCCAATGCCTTATTAGTTTCTGCTTTCCGACCGATGGTATTGTCACGAATAATGAACGAAGGACTCATCACATATTCTTCACCTCGGTCCATAATGCGAATAATGGCCTTCACGGCTGCGTCGCCATCCTTCAACGGCACCCCTTCCACCTCTTCGGTGCGAACCACATTTTCAAGTACAGCGATATAATCGTTCAGGAAAAACGTATCCCGCATCGCCACCGTATGGGTTTCCGTAGGGCTCCAGGTAGGCTCAGCAGTAGGATCAAGCGACATGGCTATGTAGGTATACAGATCTCGATCCCACTCTCTTTTCAAACCAGGTGAGGGTATGATCCCCCCCATATCCGGATTAATTTGAATCCTTGGAAAGAGGGTAAAAAGTTTCCCTTTGGGGTCTTGGTATTCTATTTCGTAGTAGAAATTATCGGGGTAGATTTCCATGGTATCTCCCCTTTCATAATATTTTTTACCCCCTAGTTCGATGTCCCGTAGGGCAATAGCTCGGAAATCGCGTTCGATCATTTCAACCCAACTTGCGGGTACATACTCGCGAATTCCCCTCACTTCAATCCGGATATCTTTCCAGGTCAATTGATAATCCCCCATCCGCTCCGGTTTATTGAACCAAAGCATGATATGTTCCCTATTTTCTTTGTTGTCGTTGGCCGTGAAAGCTTCACTTCTACTGATCATCAAGCCGGAGTTATTTAGGGACACTACCTTCGAATAACCCGACGAAAACATGATACCGATTAACATCAATGCGGCACCGATATGGGTGATCGCACCCCCAGAAATCCGATAGTTCCCTTTTAATATATTGACCAGGATAGCCCCATTAGAAATGATAGCGAAAACGGCAGCCGTCAATAACAGGATATAAGATATTTCGCGAACTTCACTCAAATAAATCCATATACCCGAAATGATGAATGTCAATACGAGAGGAACATAAAGCGCTTCATAATTACCTTTCGCCACCCTTTTCCACCAGAAGTATTGGCCTACGCCGGTTAGAAGTGCTACTACGATAAAAAACCAAAGTTGAAATTTGTTGTAGTGTGCGATAGGATCGGTTGGCATGGCTAAATTCCAAGCCATCCCGAACAATTCTCCGATTTTATTATAGACGGGAATGGAGGTGGTGGCCAGAATTTGAAAGCTGGACAAACAAAGTACGGTGGCACCAATAAAAATCCAGAATTCCCTCGAATAGGTCGAGACTTCCTCCTCATCGGAAGGCAGAGATTTCCATCGGTAAACTAATAGCCCTATTGCCACCAATACGAAGGTCAACATGTAGATGAGCAGTTGCCCGGAAAGCCCTAGGTCCGTAAATGAATGCACCGATGCATCGCCCAGAATACCACTTCGTGTCATGAAGGTAGAATAAAGCACGAGCAAGAAAGCGGTAATGGCTAGGATATAGGACGACTTTAATGCGGTAGCATTCTTACCCGAAATGATCATGGTATGAACCGCAGCTATGAGAATTACCCAGGGAACAAAAGAAGTATTTTCCACGGGATCCCATGCCCAATACCCACCGAAATTCAGCGTTTCATAAGCCCAATAGGCGCCCATCAATATGCCTAATCCCAGCACAGCAGCAGCAAACAAAGTCCAGGGCAAAGCGGGTCTTACCCACTCGTGGGTTCGTTTCAACCATAGTCCGGCAATCGCAAATGAGAACGGGATGAGGGATGCGGCAAACCCCAAAAACAAGGTGGGGGGATGAATGACCATCCAGTAATTTTGCAGCAGGGGGTTCAATCCATTTCCATCTTCGGGTATAAAGTCGGGTTGTAATTTCCAGAGTTCCAGATCGGGCATGGCCTCTCGGAGCAAGAGGAAGGGTGTGGAACCGATTTTGAGATCGATACCGGGAATGATTACTCCTAGAATCATCGACGTGAGAAACACCTGGACCGTTGCGAATACGGCCATGACGGGTGCTTCCCAGGTTTTAGAGGTCGCTATCAATATAAGGCCCAAAACCACATTCCAGAAGATCCATAGCAAGAAACTACCTTCTTGATTTTGCCAAAAACTCGAAATGACATAGCCCGTGGGCATGGCACGTGACGAGTTCGCCCAGGCATAATTATATTCGAAATAATGGTTGAGAATAATCCAATAAAGGCAAAAAACGATACCTAATACCGCTATGGCGTGCACAAAAAAGAAATTCCGGGCCAACTTTTTCCAATGACCGTGCTCCAGCGTCAGCTTATTCGCAAACTCCGATTTCACGTATCCATAAATGGCAACCAGAGCCGAAACAAAGGCAATGATTACAAAAAGATGACCAAACTTACCTATTGCCAGATGGTACATATATTGAAATGTTAATAAGTACCGAGGATACCGATACTTGAATTAAATTGAAATATTGCCACCTGACTAGGAGGCTGAATTGGAGTTATATTCTTTGATCTCCAATTTGTCATTTTCATATTTAGAAGGGCATTTCAACAGAATTTTTTCAGCGTAGAAATAGCCGTCCTCCATCTTCCCAATCACCACTACCTGTTCTGATTTATCGAAATCCTGGGGCATGGGTGCCGGATAAACCACTTTTTTAACGGTTCCCGCGTTGTCGATCAAGGAAAATTCAAAATGATTAGGATCGATTTCAGGCCGGTACATCATGTTGGTGATGTTACCCTGTTCATCCTTCGTCAACTCTCCCACGACGTGTATACTCGTATGATTCCCTTTTTGCGTCATGGCTTCCGCTTCATTAAAGGTCACGTAGGTACTTGCGTCCCCTGCGGTTGAGATAATGACGCCCACCGCAATCGCAATCACAATCAATCCTAGAATATGTATTTTTTTCATAGCTATTTAATTACGGATCCGTCTCTATCCTGCTTTACTTGCTTTTCCAATCGGGCCACTTTGCGATCCAACAATACTAGATAGATGGCAATTCCGATAAAGATCAAGACGATCACGCCTACCACAACCCAAATTTTCCCATCCTCCCTTAAGCGATCGGCCATTTCAATTTGCGACCCTTGTGCCAAGGCATGGAGGGTGCTTACCAATGTCAACAGTAAAACCGCTGGTATTTGTTTCCATGCCTTCATTAATAATTTATTTCGATATGAAATTTTCATTTTTTTATATTTTTCAATGTTCATTTAGCAGTCTTTCTACCGATTTTAATCTGATTCTAAGGGTCGTTATCCAAACACCCAATAACATCCATGCAATGATAGCCGGGTAGAAAACGGGTTTCATAACATTATCGTTGTCATAGATATTGAACCCCGGATTTCCTCCCTGCCCCGGATGCAACGTATCCGTCATCCGTGGAAGAATGAATATTAAAACGTTGAAAATGACAAAGGCAAATATATTGTAGACGCTGCTGATCCGCGCCCTCTTCTGTTCGTCCTCGAAAGCGCCCCGGAGAATCAAATAGGCAAAATAGGCTAACATGGCGATCGCTGCACTCAAAATTTTTGGATCCTTGGGTAGGGCTGAACCCCAGGTGTATTTCCCCCAAAGAGCCCCGGTGACAAAGCCAATTAAACCGAACAGAATACCCGTATTCACATACTCTACAGCTCTGTCATCGCTTTCAATTTTTCCCGATCGTAAATAAGCAATCGAGTGGACCAGGGAGATCAACAGGAACAGTACCATCCCAAACCACATCGTCACGTGGAAGTACAGGTTACGAACAGTTTCATTGAGGATGGCCTGCCGCGGCACCTCTCCTACCAACCCCATGACCAATACGTATACCAGGAGGATGATCGTCAAAATTTTCCACCAAGCTAGTTTCATCTTACGCTTTTCAATTGTTTTAAGATTTCCATATGTACGGAAACAAGATTAACGATAGGGCAACTACCAGGGCGTCTATCGCCAGTAACACCATAATTTCATCATGACTTACTGATCGCTCCAAGCCATCCATCGCATTTTTCGAGAATTTTACGGCCATTAGAAGCAGCGGGATAACCATGGGAAAACTCAACACCGCCATCAACATACCATTATTCCCGGCTTTGGAAGCTATGGCTGAAATCATTGTCAATACGGAAGCAAATCCTACACTTCCCAAGACCAGTGCCAATAAATACATGGGAAGATCCAACACCGGATTACCCATGGCTAACTGATAAATGGAAAAACCCGTCAAGGTCAACAAAATCATCAGTAGGGAATTATAGATGATCTTAGAAGCGATGATGGCTGCTGGACTCGTCAGCGTGTAATAGTACAAAATCCGCCCTTCACTGTCCTGTGCAAAACTTTTACCGATAGCATTGACGGCTGTAAACATGAGAATAACCCAGAAAAGTGTATTCCAAACGATCGGATCGAGGAGGTTCTGATTTAAATTAAAATGTAGATAACAAATGAAAACGGTACTGACAATATAGAGTACCATCCCGTTGAGTGCGTACCGTTGACGCCATTCAAGCTGTATCTCTTTCCACAAAAGAACCCTTATCTCGTTCAAGGCTCATTCTATAAATTAAATTGTAAAATTAGGTCATAAACCCGACAAAAAGGAATTATCAGCCATTGTTTTTCCCTAAAATTCAAACTACCTCACCCAACGCCAAAAATATTGCTTTTTATAGAATCAGCACCCTGTTAATTCTTCGGTAAAGATGGGAAATAATACATGGTCATTTGGCAGAAAAACCAATCAAACTGTTGGGATCCATTAAATTTTCAGTTGTTTTGCACTCAGTTTAAAAACACGTTGTAATTATTAAGTTTTAAAATGAGTGAAGTAAAACCAACTTTGCTGATATTGGCTGCAGGTATTGGAAGTCGTTACGGCGGAGTAAAACAACTTGATAGTTTCGGCCCAAATGGAGAAACAATCATCGACTACTCGTTGTTTGATGCCATTAGAGCGGATTTTGGAAAGGTTGTATTCATTGTCAGAGAAGAAATCCGAAACGATACAAAGGAAATTTTCGGCCCCAAACTCGACGGCCGTATCGATTACGATTTTTCGATTCAAGGATACCAAAGTTACGTTCCTGCCGATTTAGGCCCCATCGAACGCGCTAAACCCTGGGGAACAGGCCATGCCATGCTTTGTGCCTGGGAGCAAACCCAAACCCCATTTGCGATCATCAATGCAGATGATTTTTATGGTCTAGAAGCTTTCGCAACAATGGCGACCTTCTTGAAAGAAGACCAAGATCCGACCAAGCACGCCATGGTGAGCTACGAACTAAAGCGCACGCTTTCGGAAAATGGTACCGTCTCGCGAGGAGTATGTACTCGTGATGAGGACGGACACCTAACAGCTGTGGTAGAAAAGACCAAAATATTTGAGAAAGACAATACCATCTATTCTGAAGAAGAGGGAGAATTGATTCCACTCGCTCCGGAAACCCCCGTTTCGATGAATTTCTGGGGCTTTAAACCCGGTGTGTTTCCCGAAACAAAAGCTTTATTCGATGAGTACGCACGGGCTAATATCCATAACCCAAAAGCTGAATTCTACATTCCAACAGTGATGACCCACCTCCTTAAGACAGGGAAGGGTACTTGTAAAATGTTTAAAAGCACATCAGATTGGTTTGGAGTCACCTATCCGGAAGACAAGCCTACCGTGCAATTGCAACTCAATCGGCTCCATGAAGAAGGGCAGTATCCTGACTCGCTTTGGAGCTAAGTTGATGAAATATACGCATCGAAAAAGCGGAAGAATCGCAACTCTTCCGCTTTTTTACTAAGGAATAAAGCAACGTTATATAATCGCGTAAATTAGGCTCACCCCAGGACCTTATTCTTTGATTTCCCAAATGGATAACATCCGATCATCGCTGGCTGAGACTAATAAATTCTCGTAAGGGGTCCAATACAATTTATTTACCGATGTTCCATGGCCAGCATGGCGTGAACGATCGATTACTTTCAACAGTTTGAAGCTTTTCGCATCCCATAATTTTACGGATTTATCCATGCTGCATGTAGCAAATAAATGCCCCTCCGGATGGAAAGCAATGTGATTGATCGCATACATATGGCCGACAACATCCTCGACTAGGCTATAATCTTTACGTACGTCCCATACCTTAAAACGAGCATCGCGACCAGCCGTAAAAAGGAAATTTCCTTCGGGTGAATATACGGTCGTAAAAACGGAATTGGCATGACCTGCTAAATAATACAGCGGTTTCATCGTCTCCCTGTCCAATATCCTAATCGTATGATCACTGAGCCCTGCCGCCAAATGTTTTCCATCTCTACTAAGCGCTAAGGACCTAATACTCTTTTCGGCCAGCTTCACGTGTTTTTTCACGACCATCTTTTCAATATCCAAAACGCCTATCACCCCATCCCCAAAAGCGAGATAGGCGTCGTTCCCAACGATTAAAATGTCGAAAATAGCAGCAGAAGTTACCTTTACCGATCCAAGTCTTTCCTTATTTTCTGGATGGACCACATGGATGCCTTCGAAATTCTGACCGATTAATAAATTTTCATTCGCGGTATCGTAATCCAACGCATAGACGGAAGCGCCTACACGAGCGACCAAATGGCCTAAATCGGGTTTGTCTAAGTCCCACTCTACTACCAGGCCGTCTGCACCGGCTGAATAAAAACGATTCGAATATTTTGAAGGAGCTAACGCGTACACCGAGTCACGATGTCCGGCGAATGTATCCAATTTAGAAACTTTAATCATCCATCTAATACAATTGTGAAGGCATGGTTTTGTCCTTTATTCCTGTTTAATTTACCCGATTATACGACGTAATTACCAGGTACATGCCGTTGATTGATACCAAATTTAACCTTTCAGATGGTCATATACTAATATGGCGTTTAGAGGAAAGCATTGAGGAACTACAGCAAAATTTACCGAGCTGGCTCGATTACTCAGAGTACCATCGTATAAGTCATCCTTTGAAAAAACGGGAGTGGCTGGCGGGTCGACGTTTATTTTCAGCCATGTGCCAAAGAGCCGGGATCCAATTCCAGGGTATATGGAAAAACCCAGAGGGTAAACCTTTTTTAATTGGTTCTGGAGCACATATTTCCCTCTCCCATTCCGAACATTTTGTGGCGGCTGCGATTCATCCTTACGCCCCGCTGGGCATTGATCTCGAACGCCCCAAAGAGCAGCTTCTCCGGGTAGCTACCAAGTTTCTTTCAATAGACGAATGCACGTATGCACAAGAGAACCTGGATCTACTCTGTCGATTTTGGTCCGCTAAGGAAGCTGTATTTAAGTTGTTTGGCCAAAAACAGGTTAGTTTTCGTCATCATATTCGTATTTTACCTCCAACCCCTATTCGAGCTCGGTGGTCAGCCCATCTCAATGCCCCGCAACTTACAGGTCAAGCTTGGCTGACCTTCTTCAGGTTGGAGGACTATTATTTGACGGTTGCCCAGGGAATTCAAAGCTAATGTCCTGCTAGCAATAGCACTGCCTCTCGAAACAATGTCAACTGATGGCTTCCAGGACACGTTCCAACTCTTGGCTACGATCGTTTTCACCCGCTTTTTCGTACGATAAAATCATATTGCGAAGCACGCGTTGCACAATATCCTGGTTGGAACAGGGCTCGTAAAACGATTTATTTTGCTTGAGTTTTAATTGGGCAATGTAATGCTCAATGTCTGTTTTGGAAAAAATTATACCCCGATTGAATACATTAATATAAAATTGTACGTCATCTCGCTTGTAGGTCAATACGAAGAGATTGGGCAAATTGACGCCGTAGACGGGCATACCCAGTTTTTGGGCAATGAGCATATAAATTGTACAAAGCGTAATTGGGTTCCCTCTTTTACTCTCCAGTACAACGTTGATCATCGAATTGGCCGGTGAGTGAAAGTTTTTAGTATTCGGCCCGAAGCCCATTTTGTTGTAAAACGCATTATTCAGGAGTTTTACCTGCTCGGTAGGGCTCATTTCCTCGCGATAGTCCAACCATACCTGATAGTATAATTGCTCAATTTCAGCGGTTAATTTTTCGTAAGCCAAGTCCGGGTACAGGTATGTATTCAATATCCACATTCCTTCCAACAAATTGAGAGCACCTCCATTGACCCAGGTCTGAAGCTTTTCGATCAAGCCGTCCATCTGCAGATCATGAATCAAATCCTCCAGTTTTTTTTGGAATACGGGGTTGAAACTTTCCTCCCATTGTGTTTCCAGAAAAGGAATCACATGGTTTCCAAGGGAACGAATTTTCTCCTCAACATGGGCTCTCACCTCTGCATCTTCATCGTCAAGAAGTGAAACCAGAGCTTTCAATTCCTTTTCCGTCATGATATAGTATGGTTTGTTGAAACACTTGTTATGAAGTCGAAACTATTTTTATATGGCTATCAAATTATTTACTTTTGCCCGCAATGTATAAAATGTTTGGTACTATCAAAATCATTATTGAATGAAAATTCTCGTGACCGGCGGAGCCGGTTTCATCGGTTCGCATACGGTTGTAGAATTACACGAAGCCGGCTATCATCCTATTGTACTGGACAATTTTTCCAACTCTCAACCTGACGTTCTAGACGGACTGGAAAGGATTACCGGAAAGCGCTTTCCTTTTTACGAAGTGGACTGCAATGACCAAGCGACTCTAGATACGATATTTGAAAAAGAGCAGTTTGGGGGGATCATTCATTTTGCAGCCTATAAAGCTGTTGGTGAATCGGTTGCCCAACCTTTAAAATATTACCGTAATAACCTCGATACCCTACTTATTCTTTTAGAACTCTGTCAAAAACACGGGGTAAAGAATTTTGTATTTTCGTCGTCTTGCACTGTTTACGGACAGCCCGAGCAATTGCCTGTTACGGAAGACACCCCCCGAAAACCAGCGGCTTCGCCCTATGGGAATACGAAAAGTATCAGCGAAGACATCATTCGGGATTTGGTGGCTTCTAAGGCTCCTTTGAGAGCTATATCACTCCGGTATTTCAACCCGATCGGAGCCCATCCGAGCGCCGAAATCGGTGAACTACCCTTGGGAGTACCTAGTAACTTAGTGCCTTTTATTACGCAGGTAGCGGCAGGCCTACGTGAAAAACTTTCGGTTTTCGGTAAGGATTATGACACCCCGGACGGAACCTGTATCAGGGATTTTATCCATGTTACCGATTTGTCAAAAGCCCATGTAAAAGCCCTGGACTTACTTCGAAAGTCAGAAGAGACTTCCTATTATGATGTTTTCAATGTAGGAACCGGGAAAGGGCATAGTGTGATGGAAATTATCTCTACTTTTGAAGAGGTTAATCGATTGAAACTTAACTATTCGTTTGAACCTAGGCGACCTGGCGATATCGAAAAAATATACGCTCAAGCGGATAAGGCGAATCAAGTCCTTGACTGGAAAGCAGAGAAGTCGCTCGCCGATGCTCTTGCTGATGCCTGGCGTTGGCAACTCAAACTTACCAAGAATATTCCCCAAGCATAACTATGTCGAAAACCATTTTGATTACCGGCGGAGCAGGTTTTATTGGCTCACATGTAGTCCGGCTTTTTGTAACCAAATACCCTGAATACCAGATTCATAACCTGGACGCATTGACCTATGCTGGCAATCTGGCCAATCTGAGCGATATTCAAGATTACCCAAATTATACCTTCATCAAGGGCGATATTACCGATCAGGAATTTATTCAACGGTTATTTGAGGAAAACCGATACGACGGGGTCATTCATTTAGCGGCAGAATCGCATGTTGACCGCTCCATCGTTGACCCTATGGCTTTCGTGAAAACGAATGTATTCGGCACCGTTAACCTTCTTAACGCCGCACTTGCCAGCTGGAAAGAAGACCTAGGCGGTCATCGTTTTTACCACGTATCTACCGATGAGGTTTACGGAGATTTACATGGTCCGGAAGATTATTTCCGTGAAAATACCCCCTACGATCCGCGCTCGCCGTATTCGGCATCAAAAGCGTCTTCCGATCACTTTGTACGAGCCTACCATAACACGTACAAATTACCGGTCGTGATTTCCAATTGTTCCAACAATTACGGACCGAATCATTTTCCTGAAAAGCTAATTCCCTTGATGATCAATAACATTCTTAATCATCGTCCACTCCCAGTATATGGTAAAGGGGAAAACGTACGGGATTGGCTCTATGTCATAGATCACGCCCGGGCTATAGATCTAATTTTCCACCAAGGAGAGGACGGTGAAACCTACAATATCGGCGGCGAAAACGAGTGGAAGAACATCGATCTAGTGAAATTATTATGTCGTTTGATGGACGAAAAACTCGGTCGCGAACCAGGTAGCTCCGAAAAGCTGATTACCTATGTAACCGATCGCGCAGGTCATGATTTACGCTATGCAATCGATGCGACCAAACTTCGGGAAAAACTGGGTTGGACGCCGTCTGTAAATTTTGAAGAAGGACTATCACGCACGGTCGACTGGTATCTTGCAAACCAGGATTGGCTCAATAATATCACCAGCGGTAACTATAAGTCGTACTACGAAACCATGTACGGGAATCGCTAATTAATGCAAAAATGAAAGGAATCATACTAGCCGGAGGCTCCGGTACACGTTTGCACCCCCTTACCCTAGCCGTCAGTAAACAACTGATGCCCGTCTACGACAAACCTATGATTTACTACCCCCTGTCTATTCTTATGTTGGCAGGTATACGGGAAATTTTGATCATATCTACCCCCCACGATCTTCCCCATTTTCAAAAATTATTGGGCGATGGAAGGCAAGTGGGGTGTGAATTCCACTACGCAGTCCAACCTTCACCCGACGGACTAGCCCAGGCATTCCTCATTGGTGAGGAGTTTATCGGCAACGAAAAGGTAGCCTTAATTTTAGGTGATAATATCTTTTACGGCTCAGGTTTATCCAAGTTATTGTTAGCCAACAACGATCCGGAAGGAGGCGTCATATATGCCTATCAAGTTAATGACCCGGAACGGTATGGCGTCGTAGAATTTGATAAGGATTATAACGTACTTTCGATCGAAGAAAAGCCTCTCCAACCCCGTTCGAATTACGCTGTACCCGGCTTATATTTTTATGACAACCAAGTGGTAGAGATTGCCAAACAGATAAAACCTTCGCCCCGGGGTGAATTGGAAATCACCGACATAAACAAGTTTTATTTGAAGGAAGGTAAGCTGAAAGTTGGAGTGTTAGATCGAGGCACAGCTTGGTTAGATACCGGGACTTTCCAGTCACTCATGCAGGCTGGGCAATTTGTGCAAGTGATTGAAGAACGACAGGGATTGAAAATTGGCTGTATTGAAGAAGTAGCATACCGGCGGGGATTCATCGACGCCGAACAGCTGCAAAAAATAGCTCAACCCCTTTTAAAGAGTGGTTATGGACAATATTTACTTCGTCTTATCGATTAAATAGTGTAATCTTACACGTAAATAAAAAACAATGATCGCCAGGGAAATTGAGGAGTATGCTGAGAGACACACGGATCCTGAAAGCGCCTTGTTGCAAACGATCCACCGAGACACCTTTGCTCAGGTTCTCAGTCCGAGGATGCTTTCCGGTCAATTACAAGGTCGGCTACTCGCTCTACTTTCCCGACTCAAACAACCCAAGTTTATTCTTGAAATTGGCACCTACACCGGATATTCTGCCGTTTGTTTAGCCGAAGGACTTCAACCCGATGGACTCCTTATTACCATCGAAGCCAATGAAGAACTGGAATCTCGCATCCAGACCTATTTCGCCCAAACAGAGAAAAAAGAGCAAATACAACTAATCATCGGTCAAGCACTTGAGGTTATCCCCAACTTAGACTATTCTTATGATTTGGTATTTATCGATGCTGACAAGGCCAATTACATCAATTATTTCGATCTGGTGATTGAAAAAGTAAATAGAGGTGGTCTAATTATTGCAGATAATGTACTTTGGAGTGGGAAGGTGACTCAAGGGGCTACCGACAAAAATACCAAAGCTATTTTAGCTTTTAACGATAAAGTACATCAAGACCCCCGCGTTTCCAACTTACTTTTACCTGTTCGGGATGGCTTGATGATCATGCAAAAACTTTAAATTTATATTTTTAACGATATTCAATAACTCTTTTTCATGTGATGAAAAGTACGCTGACAAAAGTAGTTTTATTCCTGTTCTTCCTGGGGCTGATCGTACCCAATCAGATCCTGGCTCAACAATATCCAGCAGTACCAGCACAAATCCCTTTTGGTGGGATCAACGTTAAGTTTGATCAGAGTGCCCGAAATATCATCGCCTCGGATATAAAAGTACTGATGATTAACCAAAAATATTGGGAGGAAAAACTGGAACGTGCCCTTCTTTACTTCCCGATTATCGAATCCATCTTCATTGATGAGGAGATCCCCATGGACTTTAAATACCTGGCAGCCCAGGAAAGTTCGCTTATACCCGATGCTGTCTCCGCCTCCAATGCCGTTGGCTTTTGGCAATTTAAAGAAGACACAGCCCGAGAACTCGGCTTAAGGGTGGATCGTCACGTGGATGAACGTAAGAATATTTCCTCTTCTACACGAGCAGCGGCAAAATATCTGAAAAGAAGTAACCAAGAGTTCAATAACTGGGTATCGTCGCTCTATTCTTACTATCAAGGTATCAACGGTGCGAAACAAAAACTCCCGCCATCATGGAATAATGCCCACGATATAAGCCTAACAGGACGCACCGACCGTTACGTCCTTCGCTTTTTCGCTTACAAAATTGCCTTCGAAGCTGGTTTAGACCACTATCGTAGTAAAAACCCAATTACTTTAATCGAAGCCAGTGCAGGCAAAGGACGTAGCTTGGAAGAAATTTCTGCCGAATTGAAAGTAAGTTCGTCCGATTTAAAAAATTACAATATTTGGCTGCGAGGCAATAGTATCCCTACCGATAAAGCCTATTACATCACAGTACCGGTAGCAAGTAGTAAAGTAGCCACGGTAAAAGAAAGTCTGGCGATCGTCGAAAGTGACAATACCTTAGCCAGCAGCTACGAATATGAAGATTTGGGATATCCAAAACTAAGAAAACTGGAAAACCAACCTTCAGGTTATAATGCTCACGTCCGCTATGAGATCAATGGTTTGCGCGGTATTATGGCTCGTGCCGGCGATTATCCCAATACCTTAGCCCGTGCCGGTGGTATTTCGGTGGCTAAGTTTCGGAAGTTCAATGATATGGATGTGAACGACCCTGTGGTTCCGGGCGAGGTGTATTACTTAGTGGCAAAAAATAAAAGGGCAGCCACCAAGTTTCATACAGTACGTCCCGGTGAAACCCTGCAACAGATTTCACAGATTTATGGGATACGCTTGAAAAATTTGATGAACTATAACCGTATCCTTTCCAAAAGCTATTTTCTGGAACCTGGAAGAGAGTTATGGCTTACTCAAAAACGTCCGGCAAATGTGAAAGTTAAAATAAACGATGTACCTCCACCCCCGCCGCCTCGTGAACCAACTACCCAACCTCAACAACCGGAGGTAGTCGCTGAAGCTCCTACTTCGCAACCAACCGCGACGTCTAGAGAGGCTACCGAACCCGTTCGTGAAGTTGCTGTTAGCACCGATCAACCGGCGAGCAACATTCCGACCAAACCTTCGGAAAGGGTGAAATACACGCCCAAAATCGCAGATCAACCCGAAACTGCCCGTACGACAACTACAGCTCCAACAACAAGCCCTGCGGTTGAAAAGGAAACCCCGGCTCCCCAGCCCAAGCAATCGGAAGCAGTGGCGGAAACGAATACACAACCAGCTGAAACGGTCATCGAACGTCCTAATAACCGTATTGTCATTGTGACGGAAGACGATGAACGCCCTAAGCCTTATATTTCTCGAAGAGGTAGAAGCGCAACAGCACCAAGAGAAACAACTCCAACGCGGGAACCGGCGACCCCGATTAAAGAAGATGTAAAACCGGTATACAGCCCCAGCCCTTCAGCAAATGCAACGCAACCCGAAGAAACGGTTGCGGTAAATACACAACCTTCAGAAGCGGTCGAAGCCACTACGGCAGCAGAATATTATACGGTGGTGCGCGGAGATACCTACTACAGCGTATCCAGAAGATACGGGCTCACCGTTACTGAATTATTGGAACTCAACCAACTTAAAATTTCGGACAAATTGTTGGTGGGTAAAAAATTATTGGTCAAACCGGGTAGCACAACAACGAGCGCTGCACCGGCAAAAACGGCAACCGCTCCTGCTAAACCGCAAAACGTAGTCCATACCGTCCGAAGAGGCGAAACACTCTCCAGTATTTCCAGACGGTACGGAGTAACGGTTCAACAATTGATTCAACATAATTCACTCAAAGGCTCGGGCATTATGGCCGGTCAAAAACTTAAAATTCCCACTAAATAATGATCCTGATCGATAATACTTGTATTAGTGACGATATTGCCGATCAATTTTTTGTCTGTAATCTCGAAAAATGCAAGGGAGCATGTTGCGTAGAGGGTGACTCAGGAGCTCCTCTCGAAAAGGAAGAATTGCAAATTCTGGCTGACATCTATCCGGTGGTCGAACCTTACCTTACCGAGGAGGGTAAGAGCATCCTGGAAAAACAGGGTCTATATACTGTTGATGACGATGGTGATTACGTCACACCCGTTATCGATGACCGCGAATGCGCCTATGCTTTTTATGATGAAAACAAGGTGCTAAAATGTGCCATTGAACAAGCTTACAGAGATGGCAAAACAGATTTCATCAAGCCTATTTCATGCCATCTTTACCCAATCAGGGTCACCAAATATGAACAATACCACGCTTTAAATTACGATCGATGGGTGATTTGTAAAGATGCGTGTACCCTGGGTGAAGCGCTGGGCGTACCGGTATATAAATTTCTCAAACAGCCCTTGATTAGGGCTTATGGACAGGAATGGTATGATCAATTAGAGCAGGAAGCTGAAGAATTGATAGCCCGAAATGCCCAAAAACCCTAACGTTTTCGAAGACATCTATGAGGTCGTTCGTCTTATCCCAAAGGGTAGAGTAACGTCGTACGGCGCTATTGCCAAGTATCTAAACCTCCCCAGTGCACGAACGGTCGGATGGGCGATGAATCGATTACACAATCAAGATGATACCCCCGCTCACCGTGTGGTAAATGCAAACGGAGTCCTGACGGGTGCAGCCGCCTTTGATCGAAAAAACCCTATGGATAAACTATTGATGAACGAAGGGATATCCGTAGTGAATAACCGCGTAGTAAACTTTAAGGATGTGTTCTGGAACCCTTCTGAAGAACTTTGACCGTAGATGATTTTGAGGGGGAAGAGTAGCCCAATAATTTAAATTTGGATTACTCTTCCTCGAAAACCTAGTCGGAAATTAAACCGCTACACTTTGATGTTCCTCCAAATAAGCGATTAGGCTTTTTAGATTTGTTATCTTAGGATAATCTTCATCTGGAATTGCAATACCAAAGGTCTGCTCCAACTGCATTATCAAGTCGACCATGTCGAGACTGTCTAAACCTAAATCTCTTACAAAATGGGCTTCATCAGTCAAAGCAGTTGATTCAATCCCAAAGTTTCTGAAAATATCGAGAATCTTATTTTTCATGATTGAAACCGAAATTATGGATCATAAAAACACGAGTACATTTTGAACGCAAATATGATAAAATTAGTGCCATCAAAAAAAATAAATTTAATTATTCAAAGAGAGACATTTTACAATAAGCTGATTTTCAGCGCTTTTTAAAATTTAGAAACAAAATTTTTTTGTAAAATATTGCATACAACCCTATAGTGCTTGGAAATTGTATATTGTTTAGATTAGAGAATACGCGACTTCCTCAAAATGCGTTGAATGTTTCCAACTAAATAGAGGGCATTTCCCCTCAAACGGTTGCAACTGCGGTTCGTATTTTTTTTAATTAAATAGCACCAGTAGAGTAGATTTTCCTATTCCTTGACTCACAGGTTTACTTTAAACGATCTTTCTGTTTAGAGTAATCGGATGTTAGTTGAGGTTTCCTACTTGATTTCGATTCCCTCCAAATACATTCGACCACCACTTGATTCGAACATATTGCCTCCTAAACAAACGTATCGGCACTCGCCATGAACGGGGTCTATTTTCATTTCCCCTTGGGTTCTAAACTGAGATTTCTGTATTTTCACTCCCGAACTAAGATTCTCGTTTTGAAACCCGTATTTTTGAACGTATACCGATCTAAGCTCCCCTTTACTATCGGATAATCCAATTGGGAGCGTATCAAACTGATCTCGAAAATTACCGATTTAATGTCACCTAAATATAAATTCCCCAAACGATGAACCTCCGATAGGGAATTAAAAAAATTGACAGGTTAAAAAATTGTAATTAGGTTCGCATTAAAAAAATACAATATTACCGGCATCCTAAACTTTTATCATCCTATGCAGAAGCATTCTCGTGCTAACGAATTCCGACGTAAGCGCGTAACCTCCCGACTCTTTTTAGGAAGTATTGTGTTCATTTTTCTGAATACGTTTCCCAGTTTCGGACAGCCGTTACCCCGCTTTTACGATGCCATAGCCCTCGCAGATCCTGCTTCGTTTTTAAAAGTACCTGCCAACTGGACTTACGCTGACAGTTTGTTAATTCATCCAGAAAAGCCTAATTCGGTTAGAACAATACCGGGCAAAAAATATTTGGTTGGAAAACCGGGTGAATCGTTATTACCCAAATTTAACGCACGAAATTTTAGACTCTTCCTGGGCTATGTTTTATCACCAGGAGCAAGTGCATTGCTTACCCTTCCCGGGGGCGCGACGATCCTTCTCAGCGAGGGAAGAAATTTACCCGAACACGTACAGAGCGGCTTTACCGGGTTACCCCCCATCCAGGATGCTGGAAAAATGGCCGGTTTGTTGCAAACCGTAGAGCTGGATTATGAAAGCTTTTTACCCAGTCAAAACGGGAAAGTTCGAATTAATGAGTTAAAAATAAATGGAATAGTCGTCCAACAGGGACAATATTTAACGCACGATAATGCTACTCCCCTTTCCCTCCAAGTTATTCAAGGTACGATCGGCGTGAATCGGCTAGGATATAGAGAGTTTGAGGATAGACGCCCGATTCGTTTACAGAATTTGACTTACAAAATATACAACGACGACTGGGACAGTCGCACTACCAATTTACTGGGAGAATCGGGCTCTTCCCCTGAACTAACCTATCAGGTAGCCGATGGCAAAAAAACTTTTAACCTAGTCTATGAGGGGGATTTAATTGTTGAAGAGGATGGTGATTACGATTTCATGACCATTTACACTGGAGCCTACTGCCAGCTCAGTATTGACGAAAATGTGGTTTTGGACACCGATAACAGCAACTCGCAGGAGGTACAGGATACCAATGTCCGCTTAGAAAAAGGGAACTATCGTGTAAAACTATGGTATTCCAAACTCCCTTGGGCGAACGCTGCTCTAGGTTTAAGAGTAGGTAAAAGTGGCATCCGCCCCTACGACCTTCATGCAAAAGCCTCCCTTCCCGAGCCACCTGCCAAACCCTTTATTACCGTTAGCCCCGGCAAGGGTAAAGCAGAAATGGTTCGTTCTTTTGTACAATTACCATTCGAAAATCATAAAAGAACCCATTGTATATCGGTCGGTTCACCCCTCGGTAGAAACTATACACTCGATCTCAACCGAGGTGCCTTGTTGCAAGTATGGAAAGGACGATTCGCCAATACCACCGAAATGTGGCACCAGCGGGGTGAACGGCAATTACTCATCCCCGTTGGCCAAAATGAAATCCTATCGGGACGGAGTAGTATTGCACGCCTCAATACTGCGGATGCTCCATGGACTGATTCCTCTGCGGTCAACTTTTTGGATTATCGTGTTAATGACCAAGGAGAGCTAACATTTCGCTTCGCACTGGGACCGTCTTTATTTCAGGATGCGGTAAGCGCCACGGAGTCGGGGCTCCAACGCACCATCACTCCCGAACGAAATGCGTCGACGGCCAACTATGTGCTTCTAGCAGAAGGCTATCGCATCACCCAAATCGAAAAAGGATTATATGTTGTTGACGGCAAATACTACATTAAGACCAAAAATGGCGCAAGTCCCCTCCTGCGCAAAAATGACCAACTTGAAGAACTTATAGCGCCCCTTGCTTCGCCATTATCCTATTCTATTCTCTGGTAAGCTCCTTAGCGATCATGAAAACACGCACCATTTTCTTACTTTGCTCCTTAGCCTGTATTACCGCCTTCTCGCAGACGCGTCCCAAATCGGAAGATGACTATTATAGAATCGTTACTATTCCCATTCCCCATGATGTGGAGCTAGAGGTGGGCGGGCTTGCGGTATTACCCGACGGACGGCTGGCAGCATCTACCCGAAAAGGTGAGGTATGGATGATATCAAATCCTTACAGCATCGGAAATCGGGAACCAATTTTCAAAAGATTTGCCCATGGATTACATGAACCACTAGGACTGCTTTATCGAGGGGATGATTTTCTGGTAACGCAACGAGGGGAAGTAACGCGGCTGATCGATTCTAATGAAGATGGAGAAGCCGATATCTACGAATCTTTTTCGAAATGGCCTTTGTCGGGAAACTATCATCAGTATTCGTATGGACCCGTCCGTATGCCTAACGGTGAGATGATTGTCACGTTAAATGTCGACTGGATAGGGCGAGGAGGCAGTTTAACGAAGTGGCGCGGGTGGTTATTGAAGCTCGGAGAAAACGGCAAATTGACTCCCTGGGCAACAGGATTGCGATCACCTGCGGGGTTCGGAAGTTACCAAGGAGATATTTTTTACAGCGAAAACCAAGGCGATTGGGTAGCTTCCGGGCGTATCACCCATCTGGAGCGAGGGGATTTCGCCGGTAATCCAGCCGGATTGGTTTGGACCGATGACCCGGAGTCTCCCCTAAAGCTAAAGCCAGAAGATATTCCAAGTACAGGGGAACCCATGTATAATATCGCCCGAAACATCCCTCAATTAAAACTCCCAGCCGTTTGGTTTCCCCATACCATTTTAGGGATATCCCTTTCCGATTTGAAGGAAGATATAACCGGAGGCGCTTTCGGCCCCTTTGCAGGACAGCTATTTGTGGGCGACCAGGGGCACAGTACGATCATGAGGGCGGATCTCGAAAAAGTTAATGGTAAATGGCAAGGAGCATGTTTTCAATTTAGGGAAGGTTTTGCTTCGGGAGTGCTACGAATGGAATGGGGGCTCGATGGATCCCTGTTTGTAGGTCAAACCAGCAGGGGTTGGTCGGCGAAAGGAACAGAAAATTTTGCATTGCAACGACTTGTTTGGACAGGTGAAATCCCTTTTGAGATGAAGCATTTACGAGCGCAGTCCGACGGTTTTGAGATCACATTTACCTTACCCATAGATCCTGAAACGGCTAAAAAACCAGAATCTTGGGAGGTGAATAGCTTTACCTATAAATATCACAAAGAATACGGGAGTCCGGCGATCAATACGGAAACCCTACCGATTCGCGGTGTGTTGGTTTCCGACGACAGCTTAAGGGTTCGTATTGTACTGGATCGTAAATTAATGAAAGCGGGTTACATTCATGAGGTCAAAGCACTTGGAATACGCTCGGTAGAAGGGTTGTCCGTATTACACCCCACGGGGTATTATACCTTGAATGAAATTCCAGACACCGAACCGGCTGAAGGCGCTTTACTTACCGTTTTCCACCATACGGAACATCCATCAACAGCGAGTCAATCCGGCACAATGTCGACGCAAGCGGAGTCCACAACCAGCCGTGTGGGAGCAATAAAACGGGTTACCGTGCAACCCAGCAGTTGGACGAAAGGCCCGGATCAAACCATCCAAATTGGCACGAGACCAGGATTACGATTTGATATTTCCGAAATCAGGGTGAAAGCGGGTAGCAAAATCCAACTGACCTTTAATAACAATGACGATATGTTGCATAACCTGATCATTACCGAACCGGGAGCGGCCAATCAGGTGGGTGAAGCGGCACTAGCTCTGGGTCTACAAGGCAGTGAACAGCAATACGTACCGGATATTCCAGAGGTGTTATACCACACCCAGCTGCTTCAACCAGAAAGTTCAGAAACCATATACTTTGTAGCCCCTACTCGACCCGGCACCTATCAATACGTTTGTACCTTCCCGGGCCACCACGCTTTGATGCAGGGAAACATGGTTGTGGTTAAATGAAATTTTACAAAAAAAAGTAGACCCGTATTAACGTTATACCTTTTTTCGTAATTTGGCATAGATTCTCATTTTACCTTTGATATATGAAATTACGTCTTTACCTATTGGCCATCCTTGCGTTTTCTGTAACCTTCGTATCCTGTAAGAAAGACGAAGAGCCGGAACCCATCCCCGAAGTAGTAGGAAAATGGAGCCTTGACTATGGGGTACTCAGTGGTTTTTCTAACACCGCCATTAACGGGGCAAAAATTGACCCTTTCTCCGAATCTAATTGGGGCGACTTTTTTTACACCAGTCAGATCCACGTGCTTAACAACCAGAATAAGACTTTCGTGGAGGTTTTTAAAGCCGGTGGGTTTGCAGAAGACTTGGTAGGTACCTGGACTTTTGAAGGGAATTCGTTGACCTTAAAATATGATCAATCGGATATTGGCGATGAAGTAATGACGTACCGGGTTACCAATGGGCTCGAAGAACTAGTTTCCCAGCCGATTGATATCACTTTAGATGAAGAGAATTCTGGGAAGATACAGTACGTTTACCGAAAGTAAGGGGTTACAAACGACTTAATTTAAAGTAGCCATTTTGAACCTCATCCTCTGGCAAAACTTCGGAGGATTTCGAGATTTTAAGGGCATACGCCGCCTTTATGGAAGCCGGTAGTAGGTCTTCGACATCATAGAGATCATCCACATCCAGTGCATATTTATCGTCGATGTGCGGCGAGTCATGGGTATCCCAGAAGACGGTGTTTTTGGCTTGTTTGATAGCATCTGCGAGCGAATTGCCTACCACAATTCGCTTGAAATGATACTCTTCGAACTCTTTGGGTCGATAACCACCTAAGTTGACAAAGTACAATTTATTACCCTCGTTATCTGTGGCCTCATCTCGCCCGATCACTTCGATACGGTACCCCTCTACCGATGTAATAGGCCGGAAAGCATCAATGTGTACTTTTGCATCTGCTTCGGGCCAAAACTCCAATATTTGCGGAACAAAATCTTTGAGCTCCCTTCCGATGCTAAAGAATATATCGTGTTGCTCTATATGCCTACCGAGAGGTTTACAACCTAGAAGCAACATATATAAATTACAATTATTTTGTGGAGTTCCCATATAAAATGAACTATTCATGAGCAGACCGGGATTAACGGGATGTAAATTGCCCCATCTCTATCACTCGTTAACGAAAACCTGAGTAAATTGCAGGTCTATATTAGAAGTAAAATTATGAGGTCGGAAGAAATTAAGGAAACAAAATCGTTAAACTTCATTGAAGAAATTATTGAGGAGGATCTAGGAAGTGGGAAATACGATAGTATCGTGACACGATTTCCACCAGAGCCCAATGGGTACCTTCATATTGGCCATGCGAGCAGCATTGTCCTGAATTTCGGTTTAACTCAAAAATATAAAGGCTATACCAACCTCCGTTTCGATGATACGAATCCCGCAACGGAAGACGTGGAATATGTAGAAGCCATCAAAGAAGATGTTCGTTGGTTAGGTTACCAATGGAAACACGAAAGGTATGCTTCCGATTATTTTGACCAACTCTATGAATATGCGGTCAAATTGATAAAAAAAGGTTTGGCCTATGTCGATGATAGTACATCGGAAGAGATGGCACATCAAAAAGGCACTCCTACTACCCCAGGAGTAAATAGTCCCTACCGTGAACGCAGCATCGAAGAGAATTTAGATCTCTTTGAACGCATGAAAGCGGGTGAGTTCCCAGACGGAAGTAAAACCCTGAGGGCAAAGATCGATATGGCGCATCCGAATATGCTTATGCGTGATCCCGTGCTTTACCGCATCAAACATGCCCCACACCATCGCACCGGAGACAAATGGAAAATCTACCCTATGTATGATTTCGCGCATGGACAGAGTGATTCCATCGAAAGGGTAACCCATTCATTGTGTACCCTGGAGTTTGTACCCCATCGGGAACTTTATGACTGGTTGATTGAAAAGCTCGAAATTTTCCCATCGCGCCAATACGAATTTGCTCGTCGGAATGTCAATTATACCGTGACAAGCAAAAGACGATTGATGCAATTGGTGAATGAGAAATATGTGTCGGGCTGGGATGACCCACGTATGCCCACCATTGCCGGTATGCGGAGACGTGGCTATACCCCCGCTGCGATTCGAGATTTTGTAGAAAGAATCGGGGTGTCGAAACGAGAAAATAGCGTTGACCTAAGCCTACTTGAGTTCTGTGTTCGCGAAGATCTGAATAAAATTGCGCTTCGTAGGATGGCTGTCCTTAACCCGTTAAAGTTGATCATCACTAACTTCCCCGAGGGTAAAACGGAAATGTGTTTGAGTGAAAACAATCCCGAAAATCCGGAAGCGGGGGAGCGTGAAGTACCTTTTTCTAGGGAAATATGGATTGAAAAAGACGATTTTATGGAAAACCCACCGAAGAAGTTTTTCCGTCTTTCTCCGGGACAATACGTCCGCTTAAAAAGCGCCTACATTATTCGTTGTGATGAAGTCGTAAAAGACGAAAAGGGCGAAATCATTGAAATTCGCTGTACCTATATAGAAAATAGTAAAAGCGGGAACGACACTTCAGGAATTCATGCAAAAGCCACGCTCCATTGGGTCTCGGCTGCCCATGCAATACCGATCGAAGTCCGATTATACGACCGGTTGTTTCTCGTAGAGGACCCTACAGGGAGTGAAGGCGACTTTAAAGACTACATCAACCCGGATTCTTTAAAAGTCGTACAAGCTTACGCCGAACCGGCTTTAGCAAATGATGCCCAGGCCAGTCATTTTCAATTTCTTAGACTAGGGTATTTCTATCCCGACAAAGTCTCGTCACCGGGTCAATTGGTCTTTAATAGAACCACGACCCTAAGGGACAATTATGCCAAAACGGCTAAGAAAAATTAGTGTTGGGAAATAGTAGTATACTTCAGCAGAGCATTTCAGCACCGACGCCAAATGGGGGCAAGTCCCCTATTTGGTTTTGGTCATGCAGCCGGCCTACATTTTTTCGATGGCTTCTACAATGACTCCAAAAGGCTGTTCTCCCTCAAAAGTTCTAATAAGGTTTCGAGCCGAATCATAGAGAGCGATGTAGGGGAACTTCCTAATGCCCAAAGCGCGGGCTATCCTAAAACTCTCCCCTTCCGTACCCATTTTCAAATCGGGGTATCGATTTATACCTAAACCAATTCCAAAACGGGCTAGCTGGTCCACCTCTACAAATGAAGCTAGCAGTACTTGCCTCTTCTTGATTAAACTCTCTCGCTGTAAAAGACTTGAGATAAACTGTTGGCAGTGATCACAGTCGGGTGAAAAATAAATCAGTACCAAGGGGCCTGATTTAACATCACGGTTAGTATATCTATCACCGTCAATTAAGGTTAGATCGATCATCGGCAATCCTTTTTTCAATGCCGGGGATTGACCGAAACTATCAATATGGCTGAGTATTAATAAGAAAAATAACGCTAGTATTCGCATTCTTTTGGTATATGTCGTTTCAAGCCTAAATTAGTTGATTATTCTCGAATTTCAACAAATTCGAATTTTTTAGGCCCCTCATGCGCATAAATCCAATAAAAGACACCAATACCATGGTAGTTTGTTCCAAAATTTTCTTCATTTTTACCAAATAATAGACCCAATCATTGTATTTTGTTTATGGACTCGAGACGAGAATTTATTAAGAAAGCAGCTATGCTTTCCGGTACTGCGGGCTTGATGACCATGTTGCCAGCTTCGATCAAAAAAGCAATGGCCATCAATCCAGCGAAAGGTTCCACCTTTTTGGATGCTGAACACATAGTAATCCTTATGCAGGAAAACCGTTCGTTTGATCACAGTTATGGAACGTTACAGGGTGTCAGGGGTTTTAACGACCCTCGACCCATGGTGCAACCGAATGGCAATAAAGTATGGCTACAGTCGAATAACCAGAAGAAAACTTACCTCCCCTTTCGACTCAATATTCATGACACAAAATCGACGTGGATGAGCGCATTGCCGCATTCCTGGGAAAATCAAGTGGACGCGCTTAACAAAGGTCGCATGGATGGATGGCTGGAACATAAAAAATCGGGAAATAAGGATTATGCCGAAATGCCGCTGACTATGGGGCATTACAATCGGGAGGACATCCCTTTTTACTATGCACTCGCCGATGCCTTTACCATCTGCGACCAGAACTTCTGCTCTTCCCTCACCGGGACCACTCCCAACCGGTTGTATTTGTGGTCGGGCACCATTCGTGAAAAACAAAACTTTGAATCCAAAGCCAACGTACATAACGGTGACGTTACCTATAACAAGGAAGCATCCTGGACCACCCTACCCGAACGCTTTGAGGACGCGGGCGTATCCTGGAAGATTTATCAAAACGAACTTAGTGTTGACGTTGGTTTCGAAGGACCTGAGGAAGAATGGTTGGCTAACTTCACCAATAACCCTTTGGAATGGATGAAACAATACCATGTGTGGTATGCCAAAGGTTTACAAGATTACCTACCCAGAGCGTTAGCCGAACTACCCAAAAAGATTGAAGAACTGGAGAAAAAAATTGCTGCCGCCAAAGCAAAAAACGAAGATACCAGTGAACTCCAAAAACAACTCAACAGAACCCGGGTTAAACTAAATACCGCCAAAGAAGTAGCTAATAAATATAAGCGAGAGGATTTCGCCAAGCTTAGTAAAAAGGAGCAAAATCTCCATAAAAAAGCTTTTTGCGATAATTCCAATGATCCCGATTACCACGATGTCGTAGAAGTAAAATACGACGACAACGGCATTGAACGTACCATGTACCTACCTAAAGGGGATGTATTACATCAATTTAGGGAAGACGTTAAAAATGGACAACTGCCGACCATTTCCTATTTAGTGGCACCCAAAAACTTTTCTGATCACCCTGGAGCTCCTTGGTACGGAGCATGGTATATCTCGGAGGCACTCGATATCCTGACTAAAAATCCCGAAGTATGGAAAAAAACCATTTTTATCCTGTGTTACGACGAAAATGACGGGTATTTTGATCACGTAACTCCTTTCTTTCCCCCACGTCATGACGATCCCAAAACGGGGAAAGTCAGCAAAGGCATCGATACCTCTGTGGAAATGGTCAATATGAAACACGAACTCCAGCGTGTGAGAACCAATGCAGAACGTGTTTCGAGGGACGGCCCCATTGGGCTCGGATTCCGTGTACCCCTAGTCATTGCCTCCCCTTGGAGCCGAGGTGGTTACGTTAATTCGGAAGTTTTCGATCATACGTCTATCGTTCAATTTATTGAGGTGTTTCTCAGCCATAAATTAGGTAAGCCTTTCCGAGAAGAAAATATTTCCGAATGGAGACGTACGGTGTGTGGCGATTTAACCTCAGTTTTTCGTCCCTATAACGGCGAAAAAATAAATTTCCCCAAACCGGTTGAATACAAACGCTTTGTGGAGGGAATTCACAAAGCTCAGTATAGGGAACTACCTAAAGGATTTTACCCACTCTCCCCGGCTGAAATTGAAAGAGTAAATAGAGGCCTGGATAGTCCCATGCCTAAACAGGAAAAAGGTACGCGTCCCGCCAATGCACTGCCCTACGAAATTTATGCCGACGGTGGGTTCAACCAACGAGGTGAATTTGAAATTAGACTAGCTGCAGGTACCCAATTATTTGGAGAGAAATCGGCTGGGGTTCCCTTCTTGGTCTACGTATATGGAAAAGAATACGAAGTGAAAGCTTATGCGGTTAAACCAGGGGACACCCTGACGGAAGCTTTCCCAAATGGACTTTTCGTAGACGGAAAAACGCATTTAGCCGTTTACGGTCCGAATGGGTTCTATCGTGAATTTAAAACAGGATCCCTCCCGACAGTCGCGTTGGGAATAAAAGCTAACGCCCCCGAAAAAGCTGTTATTAAACTGCAATCGTCAGGAAACAGCAATAAAAACTTAAAACTTGTTGACAATGGTTATGGCTACCCGGAAAAGGCTATCTCCATTTCTGGAACAAAAGTCCATGAAATTGTTGTTGACCTTAAAAAAAGCCATGGTTGGTACGACTTCACCCTCTCAGACCCAAGCAATTCCAATGAATTTGTAAGACTGTGTGGACGTTTAGAAACAGGTAAAGAAAGTCGTACAGACACTATAATGGGGGCGTAAAGACATTTTATAAAAAAAGTAAAAAAAATTTAGCAAAAAATGTGACTTGATAGAAGATTAATCGTCATAATTGCGAAGTTTTTCATAACGTTGAGTAAATTAAATATCCGTTTTTGACCTTCAGAAACGGATATTTTGTTTTCAAGCTTTTCTAAGATTTTTTCCCGAAAACTTTTTTCTTAGACCAATACAATATCCTTAGAAGTAAATTGTATTTTTTTAAGAGCTAGCTCAAATTTTAAAAGAACCTTTGCTATATCTGGGTTGCTGCGAAAGAAATACACCTTACCCGCTCTACATGCCGTTCGGAATCCTGTATTTCCCCCAATAAGAAGAAGAATAGAAGTAAGTAACCCCAGAGAGGATGGGTTACATTAATTAAGCCTTGATAAGACCCCCTAGGTCCTAAAATGGTATTAACGGTGTGCCAGGATCAATTTAGTCTTTAGATCAAACAGGGTTTTCTCTAACCCAACTTCATAGGTATGCGGATTCTCAAATCGTTTACTCCCTTCTAACAGCCTGCTTAATTCTTCATTTACCCGTTTTCGAATATCGGATATAGAGGGTAGTTGATAAACAATTTTCCCCTCGCGATAGATAGGAACTAACAAATCTTCACTCTCATAAGAGTCATCAAAGACAAACTGCCGCGTGAAGTCGTAGGGATCAATCATCCGCTGTTCTTCTGCCACACCTGTGGCGACATTATAAATCATATCGCCAGCATATAATCCCCTCTTTGAGAACCTTTTAACCTGTAATATTCCCGGTGTGGATACCTTTACTAGTTGTTCCGATAATTTGAGCTTATATTCCCATTCTCCAGTGGCGTTCTGAAGGGCTGTAAGTTTATACACGCCACCCAAGGCAGGCTGATCATAGGCGGTCACCAATTTGGTCCCCACTCCCCAGGTATCAATTTTAGCACCCTGATCTTTCAAACTTCTGATGAGATACTCATCCAAGTCATTGCTGGCGACAATAGATGTGTCGGCAAAACCATTTTCATCCAGCAATTTTCTACTTTCTTTACTCAAATAAGCCAGATCGCCAGAATCTAATCGGATACCTAGAAGTCGATGCCCCATTTCACAAAGCCGTTTTCCCACCTCGATGGCGTTTTTAACACCTTCGATCGAATCGTAGGTATCTACCAATAATATGACATTGTTAGGCAAATGTTCGGCATAGGTTTCAAATGCTTCCCTTTCCGTGTCGAACGACATCACCCAGCTATGGGCGTGCGTACCTTTTAAGGGGATTTTAAACCGAAGGGCTGCAAGTGCATTCGAAGTCCCATCGAAACCTCCTATGTAGGCAGCCCGACTCGCCGTAACTCCGCCGTCGGGACCTTGTGCTCTTCTCAAACCAAATTCCAGCAGGGTGTCACCAGGAGCGGCAATGCGTATACGCGCTGCCTTGGTGGCAATTAACGACTGAAAATTAACCAGGTTGAGTAAGGCCGTTTCCAACAATTGACATTGCGCTATCGGTCCCGTTACCCTGAGAAGTGGCTCGTCAGGAAAGACCAAAGTACCTTCAGGAACGGCATCTAGGTCACACGTAAACCGCAAATCGCGAAGGTAATCTAAGAAAGCTCGGTCAAACAAAGCCTGATCGTCAGCACCAGTTAGCGAGGCTAAATAATCAATTTCCTCTTGGCTGAATCGATAGGCCTCCAAATATTCCACCACTGACTCCAATCCACACGCTATCGTAAACCCTCCTTTAAACGGATGTCTACGAAAATAAAGATTGAAGACAGCAATTTCATTGGCTTTTCCTGCTTTCCAATAACCATAAGCCATGGTTATTTGATAGAGGTCGGTTAGTAAGGGGGAGCACGAGAAATTTTTGTCCAAGGATATTGAATTTTAAGGTTAAATAGTTGTTTTCAATTTTCCGAAAAACACCGTCCGTAACGCTCGATTTGTATCTAAAAATAGTAGACAGGCCTGGGATTCCAATTTATTCCGTCAGATTTCTCCCTTGCCCCCCTTTTATAATTTTATTTTTCTCCCTATGCAACGTTTTTATTGATGTGCTACTCTTTTAAGTAATCCTATTCAAAAAGGGCGTTTGCAGAAATACCACACACCGCTCATCCAGCTCATTTACCTTTTGTGTAAAGTAAGGTTCTAGGTATTGCAAGGTACCCTAACTTTATGCCAACAAACAAAAAAAAGGAATTACTATTAGCCATGAACTTTATCAAAAATGTATTTGCATGTCTTCCCTTCTATCTTTTGTGCCTGCCTACCCTGGCGCAAAGCAGTGAGCTAGGGATCCATGGAAAGATTATACAAGCGGATGGAGAGGAAGTACCCTTTGCGAATGTTTTTTTACTGAGCAAGGAAGATTCATCGATTGTGAAAGGGGTAGCTGCGTCGTTAGAAGGGGAGTATACCATTGACGATATAAAGCCAGGGACTTTTTTAATTATGGCTACGATGGTGGGCTATAAAAAAGGTTTCAGTCCGGTTTTCGAATATACCGGGGGCAACCTACGAATAGCCGATCTTCGCTTGGACGTGGAAGTTAAGGCTTTGGAAGAGGTTAAAGTGGTAGCGCAGAAGCCCTTTATTGAGCAGGAAGTCGATCGCACGGTCATCAATGTTGAAAATAGCATCGTTTCCGCTGGCTCTACCGCTTTAGAAGTACTAGAAAAGTCACCCGGGGTTACGGTAGATCAACAAAATGATCGACTGAAATTACGCGGAAAAGATGGCGTGATCGTACATATCGATGGGAAACAAACCTATTTATCGGAGAGTGAATTGGTCAATTTACTCCGAAACACACCCAGCGATAACATCGAAAAAATCGAATTGATAACCAATCCCTCTGCGAAATATGACGCCGCTGGGAATTCGGGAATCATTAATATTAAGTTTAAAAAGAACAAAAACTTTGGTACCAACGGAAACATAAGCCTGGGTATGGGGGTGGCAGACCATAGCAAGTTGAGGGGAAATGGTACGTTAGCACTCAATCATCGCCAAGGAAAGTTGAGCTGGAATGCCCATCTGAATGGGTTTCAAGGAGAAGGTTTTAACAACCAAAACATCAAAAGAGTTATTCCATTTGAAGGTAAAAATACCACCTTCAATTCTTTATCTATTAGTGATTGGAAAGCACATTTTTATAGCTACCGTATTGGTGTAGATTATTATTTGAGCAATAAGACTACCCTGGGAGCTTTGGTTTCTGGATTTTCAAATAAATGGGAAAATCCATTCCGAACTACCCATTCAGACATTTACGATCATGAGATGAATCTGGATCAACGTTTCAGTACAAACGTTCAAGCCTCAAATCGCATGAGAAACCTGACGGGTAATATCAATCTGAAACATCAATTTGACGACAAGGGGAAGGAACTGACGTTTGACCTGGATTATGTAAATTATAATCAGAAGGGATATAACGGCATGGAAACACGTTACGAAAGCCCCAATCAAACGAACGTTCGCCCAGATGAGATTTTGAGAAGTAATATGCCAGCAACCATCAATATAGGAGTGGCAAAACTAGATTATACCCAACCACTTGGAAAAGGAAAACTAGAAACTGGATTGAAATCGAGTTATGTAGTTGCTGACAATGATATGGTAATGGAGCTATTTGCCGACATTTGGCATATCGACACGAATCGAACCAATCGTTTCAAATATACCGAGAACATAAACGCTGCCTATATCAATTACAGTGGGAAGTTTTCAGAAAAAACCAAATTCCAGATTGGGGTGAGAGGTGAGCACACACATAGCATTGGGAATTCGGTGACTTTAGACGAGATCAACGACCGAAATTACTTCAATCTATTTCCAAGTGTCTTTCTTTCACAATCACTTGATAGCAGCAACGTCCTTAATTTGTCGTACAGCTACCGGATTGACCGCCCCAATTATCAGTCACTCAATCCATTTGAGTACTATTTAGATCCTTATACTTTTCAGCGTGGAAATCCCAACCTGCGCCCACAGTATACGCACTCATTTCAGTTAACGCACGTATTTAAGAGTTTTCTTAATACCACCTTAGCATACAGTCGAATTAAGGATGTCATCTCCAACGAAGTGCCTCAGGTTGAACCGGAAGAAAATATCACGTATGTGACCAACGAAAACCTTGACAATCAGAATTATTTCAGCCTTACGGTTTCCGCTCCACTTCCCATCAACAAATGGTGGACCTTACAATTGAATGCTACTGCGACCTATAACGAATTCAAAACGTTTTATCGGAACGCTACCTATGATGTAAATATCTTTACGTACAACTTATTTGGAAACAACACTTTTAAGCTGCCTAATGAATGGGCGATTGAAGCAGGTGGCTGGTTTAACGGCCCTACGATCTACGGGCTGATCAACGCTAGTCCGCAAGGGGCACTTAATTTGGGAATCCAAAAAAGTATTTGGAATAAGAAAGGCAACATCAAGCTAAACGTTCAGGATCCTTTTTCCTGGAACCGGTTTAAAGGTGAAACACATTTCGAAGACATTCATTTAAATATTCATTCCACCTGGCCAAGTCGTCAAATCAGATTGGCATTTTCCTACCGATTTGGAAATCAGAACGTGAAAACCAGACAACGAAGCATTGGCTCTGACGATTTACAACAACGAGTAGGAGGTCAGAATTAAGGGCGAAGACGCCATTTTACATTGCAGTTCATACGATTAGTTTAGGTTAATAAATTGGAAAGCCCTCTCCGGATGCGAAAGGGCTTTTTTAATTTTCCACCAACAGAATAGAATTAGATTTTACCCTATTTCTACTTAACAATAGTATCGTTCCATTGAAAGTTTCAAGGATACTTAAATAAGCCAGTTTCGGTTTTTCATTACCTTTTCTTCGACTAAATGAAATTCGTCCAGTATGTCTTTCGCAAAATTTAAAAACCTCGATAATCGGATTACCCGTAAATCCTTTCTTCAGAAATCTTCCCTATCGATGTTAGCTTTAGGGTTAGGCTCATTAGGTGATCTTCGAGCTACCATTCCCAACGAACATTCCGTTTTACAACCCGATTGGGAAGGAGAGAAAATTCGTTCCGTCACCTACAATGTATTTAATGGTTGTATAGGTTATAAGGGAATTAACGGCCGTGAACTCCCTCCGGGAGAAGTCAGTTGGCGTGTAAAAATGGCTCGAGACCTTCATCAGATCCCAAAGAGAATCATGCTGGAGCTCGAGTTGTATCAACCTAATATTATCAATTTCGCCGAAGGTCCTAATGAAAAAGTAGTTTCGGAAATGGCGAAATTACTTAACTACAACTACGCATTTTTCCCTGGTGGGCAGGATGGTAAAGGGGGATTTCCGGGAGCCGTTCTCACCAATTTCGACATCGTAGATTCTTCGACCCGTCCGTTTGCCGACCCCAAGAACGATGCCAAAGAATTGTTTACAAGGCATTGGGGAAAAGCTACATTACGTACTTCGACTGGAAAAACGTTGGTGGTGCATTCCGCTCATCTTTGGCCTTTCAGACGGGAACCACGCGACACCGAAATTCGAATGATGGAAATCCAGGAACTCAAATCATCCATAAAGAAAGACCTACAAAACAAGATTAAATCTGTTCTGTTGCAAGGTGATTTGAACTTCTCACCAGATATGCCGGAATATGCAAAAATCCTAGATGAGGGATTGATCGATACTTTTAAAAAAGCGGGAACTGGGGATGGGAATACGATTGATGCCATTAGCCCGGGTCGTCGCATCGATTTCATTTTCGCCCAGGGCGAAATAGCGAAAAACATTCAAGAAAGCAGGGCTTTATTCGAAGGCAATTTCCGACTTTACCCAGACGATCCCACGAGTTACGCTTTAAGTGACCATTTGCCGGTACTGACTGATTTCATACTATAGTGACACAGCAGATGTGTAGGTTATTGACTTTCGTGGATCGCTATTAGGGGTAAGAATCCTATTCCTTTCGCTAAGAAAATAGGGCATCGATGCCGATCAATGCCCTGTTATTCTTTGAATGGTTGGTTTTTACTTAACTAGTTCCACCGTTCGAAATACCTATTTCTACAGTTCCATTTTTTTCATTGCTTCCACCGCATAGTTAGCGGCTCTTGCAGTAAAGGCCATATACGTCAACGACGGATTGACACAAGAAGACGAAGTCATAAAGGCACCGTCGGTCACAAATACATTTTTGCAATCCCAGATTTGATTATACTGATTTAACACTGACGTTTTGGGATCTCTACCCATGCGTGCCGTACCCATTTCGTGAATACCAATCCCTGGATTTTTGGTTAAGTCATTATAGGGTTGGATATCTTTCAAACCAGCAGCTTCCAGCATTTCAGCAGCATCATTCATCATGTCCTGACGCATCTTTAGTTCGTTTTCGCTGTAGGCTGCATCAAAAACAACTAAAGGCAGCCCCCATTTGTCCTTTTTATCGGGTGAAAGGGTCATCCGGTTGTTTTCGTCGGGTAGCATTTCACCAAATCCTCCCAGGTTCATTCGCCAGGGTCCGGGTTTAGACAGGCTCTTTTTAAACTCTGCTCCGAAACCTTTTTGGCTGGTTCCTCTTGACCACCCCAGGCGCGATGCACCGCCTTGGTATCCAAATCCGCGGATATAATCTCTTTTGTCATCAGCCCAATTCCTATAACGCGGAATATAAATACCATTTGCTCTGCGTCCGAAATAATATTTATCCTCCATGCCCTCGTAAATTCCACTCGCCCCTGCCGCCAAATGGTGGTCCATGATATTTCTACCCACTTGGTCGCTGTCGTTACCGAGTCCATTGGGGAAACGGGATGACTTGGAATTTAGAAGAATGGCCGCTGAAGCAATTGCCGATGCATTCAAAAAGATGATACGTGCAAAATATTCTCGCGTTTCCAGGGTATTTTGATCGATGACTCTTACGCCGGTAGCTTTACCTTGTTGTTCATCGTAAATAATTTCAGAGACGATAGAATCGGTGATTAAAGTCAGATTTCCCGTACGTTCTGCTGCGGGTAAGGTGGCCGATTGTGTACTAAAATAGGCGCCATAGGGGCAACCTCTCATACACATATTTCGGAATTGACAGGATGCTCTTCCTAGCTCAGTCTGTTCTTTAGTTGCCTGTGTAAGGTTAGCTGTCCGGCCTATGATTAATTTTCGCCCTGGAAATCTCTTCTCTATAGCCACTTTAACTTCTCTCTCGACACAGGTCATGTCCATAGGAGGGAGAAATTGACCATCGGGTAGCACTTTCAGATTTTCTTTTGATCCGCTAACCCCTATGAATTTTTCAACGTAGTCGTACCAAGGAGCTATATCAGCATAACGAACGGGCCAGTCTATACCCACTCCTTCTTTAAGATTGGCTTCGAAATCCTCTTCGCAAAGGCGATAGCTTTGGCGACCCCATAATAAGGATCTTCCCCCTACGTGATAGGCACGAATCCAGTCAAAACCTCTTTTTTCGATATAGGGGTTTTCTTTGTCATTTTCGAATAAGTATCGGTGCTCTTCGTTAGCGGTATAGCCTGTCCTGACACCCGCCCAATATTCTTCTCGAGCTTGGGTGGTCACCCGTCCGCGGTGCTCAAACTCCCAGGGTGCTTTGGTAGCGGTTTCATAATCGGTAATATGCCTAATATTACGACCTCTTTCTATCATGGCTACTTTCAAGCCCTTCTCTGTTAACTCTTTGGCAGCCCATCCTCCACTAATCCCCGAACCTACTACGATCGCATCGTAGGTAGCCTGTTTTCTAGCTTTTATATTCAAGTTCATAGATTCAACCACTTAGTTATTAAACATAAATCAAGTTTGTACGCGCACAAACGATTCTGTTAAAGTGCCCAAGTTTTCTGTTCCGGAGTAAGGGGTACACAACCTTCGTACCGACCTGGCACCGGTAAATAATCAAGGGCTTGGGTAGCCCCGACCTCAGAAGTAAAATATCCTAATAAGGTGAGTTCTTTCATCAGGGAGAAGAAATGTACGCCTGGCTCATCGAAGGTTTGATTGGCATCAGCCGCTTCTTTCCTTTTTTTGGCAACTTCATCCTTGTATTGGAAAGATTCCTCCTCTGCTTCCGTCAATAATTGAATTCTTTTATCGGCTGTTGCATCAAGGAATCCTTTATCCGAAATACTTTTTAGACCCGCCAGGAAACTCTTTTGATCCTTGGGGTAATAACAATCTTTCAGCATCAACTGAATAAACTCCGCCACATTCGCATCTTTGGCACCCGGAGTATCGGTTGCGGGAATAATGGTCTCTGCTATTTCCGCTACAAGTTGAAGTTGCTGATCGGTAAAACCAGTGAAAAGGGCCGACTCGGATTGACTACCAGGCGTACACCCTTCGAGAAAGGCTGTGATGGTTGGAGCAGATATGACCCCTCCCATCAGAAGAGCTACACGCTCCAATGCTTCGCGTCTATTCATTTTTTAAAAACGAATTTGGTTTACAAACACAAATTTACATGAGATAAATACAAAACCTACACATATAGTAAATTACAGCCGCGTATATCGGAATTATCGATTCGCCCCATAATTTCAAACGTATCCCCATTCGTACGACCTAGGTCGGAGGTTTCAATAAAACTGCAGGAGTCAAGATTACCTAGATCAATTATATTGACCCCGCCTGTGACCCCAGCATCGCAAAAACTGAATGGGTCGGTTATATCACGTATGAGGATTCTTAATGTCGCAACGGTATTGAATATTCCCTCCCCCGAGGAGTAAGCTTGGGAAACCAGTTCCGTCATTCCATATTCAGAATGGATAGCCGAAACCCCGAGGCTGGACTTCAATATTTCATGCACTTCCTGTCGTAGGAGTTCCTTTCTTCTCCCTTTCATCCCTCCGGTTTCCATTACCATTAGCTCAGGCCATTGTTCGGGTAATTTTTCGACCCAATCGAGAAGCGCAAAGGTTACTCCGATCAACAGTATTTTACGTTGATCCCTCCGTGAAGCCAACGCCGTCAGCTTTCGATTTAGTGCATCGAAATCATCCAAATAGAAACCAGAGTAGGCAGAATCGGACTTTTGCATGAAATGCTGAACCATGTAAACCAGGGATGAGTTGTTTCGTTCCAAGTAGGATGGTAATAGCGCCAGTATATGAAAGTTCTCAAGTGGCCCGTAGTTTTCCTCAAAAATCCGAACCGAAATCTCTTCGTAAAGGCTAAGATCGTATACTTCATGTCGACTAGTGGTCGTTCCAGTGGTGCCACTACTTTCGAATACTTGTCCTTGCCGGTCTCCGGTTACCACACGATGGGTTTTAAAAAAGGCGATAGGCAAAAAGGGTATATGCTCCAAACGATTGACGGAGCTTGGGTCTCGGCCGAGTGTCTCTACGTATTTTCGATATACAGGATTATAGGTGGCTTGAAATCGAAAGATTCGCAATGCCAGACTCTCGAATGAATCGGGGGTAACCGCGGGTATCTCTCTCCTCAACCTATCTCGTTGTTCGGAAAACGATTCTGTATCGACCATCGGCAAGTTTAACTAGTAGTTCTTCGCACAAATCTATTAAAAACCCTAGAGCAACGAAATCTTAACCCCCACACCGAGTGGATAAAATGCGTAAAGATTCACAATACAGGCAATAATTCACCAATAAAAATCGTACTTTTGATAGGTTTTAAAACAGTTGAATCCTTCGTTATGCGTATAGCCGGAATTCCATTGCTTGCAGGCATCATGTTGGTGGCGGGAAGCTGTGTGGATATACCAAAATATGACCATGCTCCCAGAATAGAATTTGTTGGTATCGATAAATTTGACTCAGAGGACAAATTGGGCAACCCGATCAAACTCGTCCGAATAACCGTTTCTTTTGAAGATGGCGACGGGGATTTGGGAGAAGATATCCAATCCGAGGAGAGAAGGAATTTCTTAATGGATAATGGTGGTTGGGGTAATTACCATGTTCAAGTGCTACGCTATGTCAATGAAAAATGGGAGCCCCTGGAAATGTCAGCCTTGAGTTACCTAGCTTTCCCCTATTTAAAACCAGATGGTATCCGAGGCCCTATTCGGGGTAAATTAGACTACGACCTTGATTTTGCCTTAGGAGCCGGTCAAAAGGATACCCCCTTAAAGTTTCTGGTTAAAATCCGGGACCGAGAATTACGAGAAAGTAATACAATTGAAACTGACTCGATCAGTGTCCCTATTTTTGACGAGTTTTAATAGAAATTCCGACTCCGATACCCAGCCTTTAGTCAACGCTATCAATTTCAACCACAACTAATCGTTTCTGCCTGTCAGAAATCGAAATATTCTTCTTTCGAAATCTCTGCCTGTGCCTCAATAGCCTGTCTTAAATCTTCGTCATCGCTTTTAATCTTGAATTCATCTTCCCCTTTAGGTCGGGCGAAATAGACGACAGTCTGTCCTACCGAAACCCTAAACACCATATCTTGGCGTTTGTTTTTCAGAAAAAACTCTTCCCGGCCAAAACGCTTGAGTAATTCTTCTCTGGTCATCGTTGAAGTTCGTTTCGTTGAAGTTACTGGTACAACGCCGAACTACGGGGATTCATTTTACCGGAGTTGTTCTCTTTTTTCCGAACTAAACAAAAGCATTGCTAGCCCCTGCTCTGCTTATTCTATTGAATGGGTATCTTTTTTACTGAATCAACGTCGATGGGAAATCAGACAGTTTTTCGCAACAAACCTGCTCCATTACCTGGTAAAGTTGAGCTTTGAACATATTGATGGTATGATCACCTCCATCGTCGCCTAGGGCGCCCACTCCGTACATAAAGGGTCGTCCCATAAAGGTGAAATCTGCTCCGCAAGCTAAAGCTCTTCCAATATCGACGCCCGATCTGATCCCACTGTCGATCATCACCTTCATTTTGTCTCCATATTTATCGGCGAGCCCCTTCAAAGGCTTTATCGTTGACTCCCCTGCGTCAATTTGGCGCCCACCATGGTTCGATACGATGATACCGTCCGCACCAATCTTGATTACTTTTTCCGCATCTTCGTCGCTAACTACCCCTTTGATGACTAGTTTTCCTTTCCACAAATCCCGGATTGCCGCGATTTTATCCTCGTCAACCCTACCGGTGAACGTAGCGTTCATAAATTTACCCAATTGCTTTATATCCAAATTTCCGGTCATATAAGGCTTCAGGGTAGCGAAATTAGGAATACCGTGCAGCAAGGTTTTGATACTCCATTCGGGACATACGGCAGCCTGAATGAAATTGTTTATGGTAATTTTTGGCGGCATCGATAACCCGGCTTTGATTTCTCGGTATCTTAACCCAAAAGAAGGTACATCTACCAGTACAACCAAAACGTCGTATTGACTTTCGCGCAGCCTACGGAGAATATCATCTCTAAGTCTATTTTCGGTAGGATGATACAACTGAAACCAGGCCTTCCCTTCGGTCACTTCAGAAATTCGTTCGATACTAGCGGTGGAAACGGTGCTTAGTATGTAGGGTATATTATGTTTAAAGGCAGCTTTCGCCAAAATTTCCGGAGCATTAGGCCAAATTAGGCCTTGCAATCCGATAGGTGAAATTCCGAAGGGTGCGTCGTAACGCTTTCCGAATAATTCCACGGACATGTCGACCCCCCGATGCTTGCGAAGATAATTAGGCATCAGCTGGATATCGCGGAAATCGTATTCATTGCGCCAGAGATTTAACTCCTCATTGCAGCCTCCTTCTAGGTAATCAAAGGCAAATTTAGGTATCCTTCTTTTCGCTCTTCTTTTCAAATCGGCTACGGAAGGATATTGCGGGTTATAGGTAAATACTGGTTTACTCATGGTAATATTTTAGAAAAGTAAGTGCCCAAAGGGTAAATCAAAAACTACAAAAATTCTATGGTGGTTAGTATCGGATAATGCGTGGAAGCGTCGGGGTAATCTCTGATTAATTTATACGTCCCAACTCTCACTCTTTTTTGTTCTTGAATAAATACATAGTCCATTCTTTCACCGGGTAAACCGTCGACTCGGGTCGAAAGCTGCGATCCTCTAGCGGCATCGAACCAGTTTTTTCGAAATGAAAAATAGGGCTGTTCATTTGGTTTTACCCCCATATCGACGGCTAACACAACGGGTTGTATACTTTCCCCTAGTAACTGGTTCAAAAAGGCAGCCTGTAGCCCACGATCCATGGCCGACGTATAGTCAAGTTGGGTATTGCAGAACCGGAAAGTGAGTTTATCAGAATGCCTAATCAATCCACAAAGCAGCATGCGCGGTGGGATATTGGGGCGACCGGGCAACCCTAGTTTTTGTAATTTCTCAAAAGGCCAAACCGAAAGTATCCCCACCCCTTGTGAACCCTCCTCCAGTACGTCGCTAGCTCCATAAGCATAGTACATGTTGGTCTGCAAGGCAATTTGGCGCATGTGAAATTTCAGTTGCCCTTCCGATACCAGACTATCTACTCCCTGTAAGGCTACTAAATGGGGCTGATGTTCCTTGATCAATTTGATCACTGTACGCAGATTGGAACCGCCGAAATTATCTTCACCATGTCTGATATTAAAACTAAGCACCTTTATGGTAATCGGTTTTACCTGCGGGGAAGAGCCCGATATTCCCATCAGACAAATCAACCCAAGCACTAATTGGACTAATGTTTTCAAAATAGTGAATTCTTATCCGTCTTACTATACCATACTCTCCTGCAAGTCGAATATTTTGTCCATCAACACCCACTTTTCCCCTTTTTTAGCAAAAGGAAGTGCTTTTTGATATTTCCACATTAACTGCTCCCATTTTTGTACGACCGGATTAGCTGCATCCATTGTAGCTTTTTTCTCAAATGAAAAGGTATCGTCAGTCTCCATAAGCATTACGAGCCGATTCCCAGCGCGACATATTTGCATTTGACTAATGCCCGCATCCCTGATACTCTGTAAAATTTCAGGCCAAACATTTTTATGAATTTCCTCATATTCAGCGATCAGAGAAGGGTCGTCCTGTATATCTAATGCAAAAAAGAACCGTTTCATCGTTAGATCACAAATTTAAGTCGAAAACAAATTGAGGAATGGGGGACTAAGCCCCTATATACTTTAAGTCTCTGACTCGTACCTCACTTTATAACCCCAAATCGCATAGTAGCCCACAAATAAGAAACAGGCGATAGGCACCAATAACGAGACTTGCATGTTGATTTTGGACACATAACCCGTCAAGGGCGCTATAACCGCACCACCGGCTATGGCCATTACCACCAACGAAGCGCCAAGTTTCATTTGACTGCCTAATCCCTTCGTGGCGAGTGCAAAAATAGTTGGAAACATGATGGACATAAAGAAGTACACGGCCATTATCGCCAAGACTGCCATTATTCCATCGACTTTCATGGCTACTCCTAACAAGAGGGCGGATGCAAGCGCGTAAACAGCCAGTAAGTCTTGAGATCGGAAGCGATTCATCAGGGCGGTTCCCACAAATCTTCCTACCATAAAGATAATCAGTGCAAATGAAGCATGGAAACTCGCTATTTGCACTGGCGACATTTCCGGATTTCCTCCTGTAATCTGTGCCATAAACTTCCCGAACCCAATCGCGATATTGAGATCTTCGTCGGGAGATAATAGCATTTTATAATCTACAAAATATCCCCATATAGCTGCCTGGGCCCCCACGTAAAAGAATTGAGCAAGTACCCCCAACGTTAAGTGAGGCTTCTTCAATACTTTCGAAATTCCTCGAATATCGCCCTCATCCTCGGCCACAGGCTCCGGCATTTTGGTAAAAGCAAACAGGATCGCCACCATAAGGACAACAGCTGAAATTATCAAGTACGGCATTTGCACCGATTGGGCTTCATGAATCCGTATGGCTGTTGCCTCGGCCACATCCATCATATTAAGTTCTTCATTCGTGTAAGACTTGTCAGAAAAGATGAATAACCCACCGATTAACGGTCCCATGATAATACTCAGGCCATTAAACGATTGAGCGAAATTAATTCGATTCGCCGCCTTATCGGGGTCTCCTAATATGGTAACATAGGGATTCGCTGCTGTTTCAAGAAACGCCAACCCGCAGGCTATGGTAAAAAGTGCAAACAGGAAAAAGGCATACGAACGCATTTCGGCAGCGGGGTAAAAGAGAACGCCACCCACGGCATAGAGGAGTAATCCAACCAAAATCCCCCGCTTGAACCCTCTTTTAGCCATATACATTCCCGCGGGGATGGCCATTAGAAAATAGCCTATATAAAAGGCTGAGTCTACAAAGCCCGCCTGCCCCCTATTTAAGTTCAAGGCGGTTTGAAAATGCTTGATAAGCGTTCCATTTAAAGAATTGGCCAGCCCCCATAGAAAGAATAAACTGGTGACGAGCGCCATAGCTAAACCGTAATTCTTAGCAGAACCACTAGAGGTGTTTACAGTCGAAACAGGTACGTTTGGCATTGAGTGTAAAGGTTTTTGAATAGTATAAAATCGTCCACATAGGACGCCATAAGAATTTGCTTATTAAAGGTAAATAGTAAAACTTTTCTCCTTAGATTAAAATCAAAACATTGTAATTTCCTGGAGAAGATACCGCGAAACGGGAACTTGATTAAGATTAGGGCTCTCTATCGTAAATGTTTTTCCAAACCGTAGGCTTGTATTTTTCTTTCATTTCGGGAATTCTTTCCAGTAAACGTGGCATGATGCCCTCCTTATCGATTACATACTCAGGAGGATCCTTTTCAAAGTTTTTGTATATGTTAATTACGTTTTCGAAGCTATCCAGATTTTCAAAATCGTAGGAGGATAGCCTCCAATTCAAATAAGGGGTTGCGGCAAAATTATTTAGATACTCTCCTTCGTCTTCTCCCAATACAACAATTTTCTTACCGTTGATTTCTACGGGTAATATCGCTGCCTTGGCAATACGTTGCTGCATATTCCCTAAATCGAAACCCGGAAAGGGGCGAAAAACCTCGGTAGACAACACAAAACCGGAGTAGAGCCCATAAGCCAGAAAAAGCCCTTCGGCAGCACCTTGTCTTCTGAAACTTAAAAATAGCCAGCTGACAAAATAAGCTACCGCCGGAGTAAAGAGGATAAAATCCATGGGCTTAAAATCGCCTATAAAGGGTATGGTAAAGGCGGAGAAAAAAAACCAGAAGGCCATTACCTGTTGGATACGAGTCTGATAGTAGGTAAACCTGTTGAATCCGAACATTCTAACAAAACCTGCAATGGCCAACCCCAATGAAAATCCCCAATAAAACAAAAAAGAAAGCAAGTCCTCTACCCCCACAGAACTCAGCTGAATCAAATTAGTGAACAGGCTCCGCCCCAGGCTGTCCAGTGCGTTGTTGAAAAAGTATATCAACACCACGATCAAAAGTGGGAAAATCGAGCCAAATAACCCGATCATGTGGTGGCGAAACCTAGCACCAGAATAAAAGATCATTGCCACAAACGCCCATACGTAGAACACTGCCGTGGGTAAATAAAAAAGGGTCGCCAACCCTATATAAATTCCCGCTTCGAAAATTTCATCGTTCACTTCCGGTCTTTCTATCATCCTAGCCAGTACACCGCAGGCCAAAAGCAAGAAAGTTGTCGCCATTAAAATAGGCGACAAGGTGAACATATCGTAGGACAAATTGAGTAATACCGCATAAATGAGCCCGGGGATGGCGGTAGCTTCCGGAAAAAAATTCCGACTATTACAAAGGAAATTGAAATAAAGCACTTGAAAGAGCCCTACGCCGCTTGCCACTAAGAAATAGGCCGACTGGGAGCGCCCAAAAAGGAAGTCTACACCCCAATACACTACTGCCGACAACACGCTGATATTCTGCCAGATATCCCTATAGAGCATAAAGCCCTTTCCCATCTGTTCGCCGGTTAACATCCAATTTAACTCAGCGATCAACAGGGGTGTTTCTAAACCATAAACAACTAAACGAATCGTTACAAAAAAAACGATCAACAGAATTAGTTGTAAAATCTTTGTGTTTCTAAATAAAAAAAGCAATAGTTAAAAAGATTGATTGCGGTTGCTAAAATACAGCCCGGTTCATAACAATCACAAAATAACTATGGATATTTGCAGGGAGGGTTAAAACCCACCAGAGCTTCATTATTCGATGAACTCTTTTAGAGAAGGTGGGGTTACCATCGCATTCATCATCATACCATTTGCAGGACATGGAATCGAAAAGACAACAGAAAATCGGGAAGCAGATACAAAAAGATTTAGGTGAAATTTTTCAAAAGGAAGCTGCACACCTTCTGAATGGAGCGTTAGCGACCGTTACGAGCGTAAAAGTTACACCTGATCTCAGTATCGCTAGAGCCTACATCAGCATATTGCCCGACCATAAAAAAGAGGAAATCATAGAGGCACTTAAGGAAAACTCTAAGTTCCTCCGTCAAAAATTGGGAAATCGTGTGAGACACCAGCTGAGAATTGTCCCCGAGCTCCAACTTTTTGTCGACGACACACAAGAATATGTCGAAAAAATTGAAAAGCTATTTGAAGGCCTGGTAATCCCTCCTCCGCGGGAAGACGGTACCGAGGGAGATTACAAAATGTAACCAGATTGTAACTTGCCGATGAACCTTTCCCTTAAAATAGCTCTACGCTATTTTCTTTCATACCGGAAAAGAAGCTTTATCAGCATCATCGCACTCATAGCCATGGTTGGGATCGGCGTTGGAACCATGGCTATGGTGGTGGTTCTTTCGGTTTTTAATGGCATGGAGGAACTGAACCGCCAGATTTTCAAATCATTTGATCCGGATGTGAAAATCATACCGCTGGAAGGTCGGAAATTTGAGGTAACAGACTCCCTTCTTCGCGCAATAAATGATGTTCCAGGTGTGGACTTCGTCACCCAAGTAATTGAGGACAATGCGCTTGCTTCCTACGATGACCAACAAGTTTTGGTCCGATTGAAGGGGGTGGATAGCACTTTCGAAAATCGCCACCAAATGGATATGACCCTCCTGGAAGGATCCTTAAAACTCAGGGGGGCGGCAGGGACCAAATTTTCATTACTTTCCGAAGGCGTTCGGAACGCTTTGGCCGTTTCGCTCCGAGACCCCTATATACCCTTTGAATTATGGTACCCACGTACGGATAGGAGAACGTTAAATTTTAGCAATGCAGAAGCCTTCAATCAGGTGACGACACTCCCCGGTGGGACCTTTTTTATCGAAAACCGGTACGACGATTACGTATTCGTTCCCCTCGAAACGGCTCAATCTTTGATGGGATTGGATAGAGAACGATCTTCATTAGAAGTCCAATTGCTACCCAATGCGGATGAAAGCAAGATTGTACGGCAACTCAAGTCCATGTTGGGGGACCGATTTTTTGTGTTAACCCAAGACGAACAGAATGCGGATTTGCTTCGGGCTATCAAAATTGAAAAACTTTTTGTCACCGTCACCCTCGCCCTCATTATTTTGGTCGCCGCAATTAATATATTCTTCTCATTGAGCATGTTGACCATTGAAAAGAAAGGGGACACTTCCATGTTTTATGCCATGGGAGCCCAACCTGCCTTAATCAGGCGTATTTTTATATCGGTGGGCAATATCGTCGCTTTTGCAGGTGCAGGATTTGGTTTAGTTGCGGGCATAGTCATCTGTTGGATTCAAAAAGAGTATGGTCTGATATCAATGGGGATGAAAACCGCATTGGTGGATGCCTATCCTGTAAAATTACAGTGGGGGGATGTACTCCTTACGGGTGTCGTCATTATCTTAATCACATTGGTGGTTTCTGTCATTCCGGCCGTACGAGCTGCCCGACAAGCACCCGTATTCAAATAGCAATGGTATTAACTGTACGTCAAATCGTTCTATTTTGTGGGCTTTTGCTCACCAGTTTGCAGAGTATTGGCGGGACGGATTCCACCTTTCGTCGATTTCCTGGCTATATTTCACCTGCAGGCCCCTATCGCCCTTCTGAAACCCGTACAATTGACTTATTACATACCAGTCTTAAATTAGATCTTAACTGGGCTCGTCAAACGGTTGAAGGGCAAGCGGTTCTCACCCTAAAACCCTATTTTTACCCACAAGATTCAGTGGTCCTAGATGCCCGAGCATTCCAAATTAAAGAAGTTTTACTCGTCGATCAATCGGCTAAAAATTTGGAGGAATTTGCTCGGATAAAAGGGCAAAAATTAGCTTACACCTACGATCAATTCAAAATCAGGATAGCCCTCGGGAAAACCTATCACCGTTCCGATACGCTTCACATCGCTATTTCCTACACAGCCCAGCCCAATGAAGCTGAAAAACTAACTGTTGAGGGGTATCCGGTTGAAAAAGGGCTTTATTTTATTAATCCGGACGGATCGCATCCTTACAAACCACGACAGATATGGACGCAGGGTGAAACTACAGGCGGTTCATCGTGGTTTCCTACCCTTGAAATTCCAAATGAAAAATACACTCAAGACATCCTCATTCGAGTAGAGAAAGGATTACGCACCCTCTCCAACGGATTGTTGATACAACAAACAAACCATAACGATGGTAGCCGAACGGACCATTGGCGTCAGTCATTACCGCATGCGCCTTACCTTACCGCTCTCGTGGTCGGTGACTTTGCCGAAACCGTAGAAACAACCAAGGATGGCCTGGTCGTGAGTTACTATGTCGAACCTGCCTATGCCCCCTATGCCAAAGATATTTTTGGTCGAACACCCGAGATGATCGATTTTTTCGCTCGTTTATTCGATGTACCCTACGTATGGGAGAAATATGCTCAGGTTGCAGTACGGGATTTCGTGGCAGGGGCCATGGAGAATACAACATTAACTGTCCTGAAGGAAGGTACTCAAAAAACCAGAAGAGAATTGATTGACGGCAATTCGGATGCGCTTATTGCCCACGAACTGGTCCACCATTGGTTCGGCAACCTGGTCACCTGTGAAGAATGGGGCCAACTTCCCCTCAATGAGGCGTTTGCCAATTACGCAGAGTACCTATGGGAAGAATACAAACAGGGTAAAAAAGCTGCTAATTGGCTGGGCTACCTCGAGATGCAGGAATATTTCGTAGAATATCAAAACAAGAAGGTGGAACTAATCCGCTATTTCTATGAGCATCCTGATCACATGTTTGACAGCCATTCCTATGCAAAAGGTGGGCGTATCTTACATATGCTTAGGAAATACCTCGGAGACGATGCTTTCTTTTCCTCTTTGTCGCACTATCTAAAACAAAACCAGTTCGGCACAGCAGAATTAGCGCAACTTCGTATCGCCATAGAACAGGTTAGCGGAAAAGACATGAATTGGTTTTTTGACCAATGGTTTTACCGTCCAGGGCATCCAGAATTGAATGTCAAACACTACTATGACGCAACGAAAAAAGTACTGAGGCTCGATATTGAGCAAGTTCAAGACACGCTGCTAACAACAGTCTACCGACTTCCCACGGCAGTTGATCTTTGGATAAAGGGCTCAAAGATACGGCATCAAGTCGTTGTCGATCGAACAAAACAAACATTTGAAATTCCCGTTGAGACCCGACCTGACCTGGTTGTGTTCGATGGGGATTGTGCGCTAGTTGGGGTAATCCAACATGAAAAGACAAGAGAAGAATGGATGTACCAATTGAGTCATTCGGATGAGTTCTTGACTCAATATTCGGCATTGCAGTGGCTAGGTACACATTTAGCCGACCCCCAAGTAAGAGAACTAGTTGCAGCTAAACTAAACGACCCTTTTTGGAAAATCCGTCAGGAGGCTATTTATCAAATGAGTGCCTATGATGGACCCGGTAAACAGGCTATTGAGCAAGTATTGGTAAAACTAATGACAACCGATCCGCATCCTATGGTGCGTGGAGAAGCACTTCTAGCGTTGGAGTCTTTGGGGATCGAAAAACATTTAAACCAAGTAAAACGTGCTTTAGAAGATAGCTCTTACGCCGTTGTTTCGACCGCTTTAGGATTGATCGCCAAAACCTCCCCTGAAGAAATGCCCGCCTGGATCGAGCGTTTCAAAGGAGAAAAGGTTGGGGTTATCGCTGCCGCAGTAGGAGATTACTTTGGTGACAACCCGAAATCAGAGCACTTAATTTGGTTTACCGAAATGCTTGATTATTTGGGTTCCAACGGGGGGTATGGGTTACTCCCGTCGTTTGGAAAGTTTATAGTTAGAATTGACCCTACGACCCAAGAAAAAGCCTTACGGTATTTGGAGGAACAAGCCCGTTCCCATCCGGGCATGTCCATACGCTATGGTGCCTATCAAATTTTAAGTTGGTTTGACGACCGTCCTGGGATAAAAAATCTCCTATCAGAACTTCGTAGCAATGAAAAGAACCTGCAGTTGCTCGATCTTTACAAGGCGTTACACGGGGAATAATTAAAATTATAGTTTCACGGAAAACTCCAATAAAGTTTCTTCATTTAAAATTTGGGTTTTCACCTAACTTTTCCCGATTTACACTTACATTCTGTGGAGAAAACCATTAACTTTGCACGATTTTAATCAACCAGTACTTACCAGAAAAATTTAAATATACAACACAAATGTCTTCCAATTCCGCTACTCATCAGTATCTGGCCGATCGTATTAATGCTCTTGAAGAGTCGTCTACCTTGGGTATGACAAAAAAGGCCCGTGAACTGGCTGCTCAAGGACACAAAGTAATCAGTCTTAGTGTAGGAGAGCCTGATTTTAAAACACCGGCACATATCTGTGAGGCGGCAAAAAAGGCCATTGATGATGGTTTCCACGGCTATTCACCGGTAGCTGGTTATCCTGATTTGCGTAAAGCTATCGCTGATAAACTTTTAAGGGATAATCAAATTGAATGGAAACCCGAAAATATCGTCGTATCAACTGGAGCTAAACATTCGCTTGCCAATGCCATTCAAGTACTAGTAAACCCGGGCGACGAGGTTATCATTCTTGCGCCTTATTGGGTTAGCTATTCGGAGATGGTCAAACTAGCCGATGGCAAATCGGTCATAGTGGAAGGAGCTTTTGAAAATAATTTTAAAGTCACCCCCGCCCAATTAGAAGCCGCCATTACACCACGCACAAAGGTGGTGATGTATGCTTCCCCTAATAACCCCACCGGTTCGGTTTATTCACGAGCTGAACTGGAAGCGTTGGCCGAGGTATTGAAACCCCATGAAGGCATTTTTATCGTCGCTGACGAAATTTACGAATATATCAATTTCACCGAAGAAGGTCATTTTAGTATCGGTTCCATCCCCGAATTGAAAAATCGGGTTATCACGGTGAACGGAGTAGCGAAAGGTTTTGCAATGACAGGTTGGCGTATTGGCTTTATCGCCGCCGACAAATGGATAGCCGACGGGGTTGAGAAATTGCAAGGACAAGTTACTTCGGGCACCAATTCGATTGCGCAAAAGGCAGCAGTTGCCGCTTTCACTGGTCCTTTGGATGCGAGTAAAGCTATGACTGAAGCGTACCGTCGTCGCCGCGATTTGGTGGTTAAACTGCTGCGTGAAATACCTGGTTTTAAAGTGAATGTTCCTGACGGTGCCTTCTACGCTTTCCCCGATGTAAGTGCCTACTTTGGAAAATCGGACGGTACAACTCAAATAAACGATTCTGACGACTTTGCTATGTGGTTGTTAAATACCGTCTATGTTTCTACCGTTGCTGGGTCGGGTTTCGGAGCTCCCAATTGTATCCGTATCTCCACCGCTGCTTCTGACGAAGCTTTGACCGAAGCTGTTACCCGTATTAAAGAAGCGGTAGCCCGTTTAAAATAATATTAAGTGATATTCATCAACCACTTCTAAAGAGCCTTACCGCCTTTAGAAGTGTTTTTTTTTGACTTCTTTCATACGTGGGAAGGTGTTGAGCCGAAGAAATCACTGTTGGCTCCTGTCGATATGCACAGGCCAAATTTCCACTCGCCGGTTCTTAGCCCGACTTTGCTCCGTGTTGTTGGAGGCAATCGGGCGAACGGGGCCGTAGCCCTGGACAATTATACGAGACGGTGAGACATTTCTACTTTCCAGTTCCCGCCGAATCTGATCAATTCTCGCCCATGACAGAGCTACGTTCTTATCGAAATCCCCAACGTTATCGGTATGTCCGTCGAGCTTAACGCCGAGGTCTGGCCTTTCCCTTAAAAACGCCAACACCGTTTCAATGCCTTGGGATATATCGGTCGTGAAGGATTCACTTCCTTGTTCAAAAGAAAAAACAGCCAAGGGTTTTGTAAAAATCTCTTCATCCATTCGAATATTTTCCCGCAAATTACTCGACTCCGAAAGGGGGGCTATGTATATTCCTCGTGGTTTATATCCCTTGGCAAAAACATTTAGGGTGTATGGTGTGTTAGGCCTTACCAAAAGTTTGTAGTCTCCGGTCAATGTTTTGTTCACAGAAACTAAGGAATCGTCGGCTCTTTTCAGATGGAGTTCTGCGCCCCGAATGGGTTGCAAGCTTCCCGAATCGTAAATACGCCCGGTAATTTCTACATCATCCGGATAATCAAAATCGTCGTCAGAGGCTATTTCATCCTGAGGTAATTTTACCGAAATATTACGCCATAAATCGCGAAAACGTCGTCGCACAAATACCGGATCCACTACTTCATCATACAAGCGAATGTAGGCAACCGCGCCAGGACTACTTTCGTGGTTAATCACTAAATCATCCTGAAAAAAATTCAGCACTTGACTTTTATCCAAAACTGCATTTTTCCCTTTGTCGGGGAACTGCAATTTCAACTCCCCATCGATAAATATCTGAATGATATCTTTTTTGTGATCACGGGTAAAGATGTAGTGGGTATATTTTCCGGGGCGGACGGCTACATTTTCACTAACAGCGAAATTGTAAAAGCTGACCTTCCCATCTAATATGTAGCAACCGTTATCGCTCGTACGGTTTTTAAAGTCTAGAATCCTACGCCAATCGTCAAGATTGTCCAACTTGAAGAACATCTCCACACTGTAGGATTTGTCGAGAAATCCCTTAGCCAAATTATTGTCAAAACTAAGCCCAGAATTTTCCTTGAAATAGTAGGCTAGTTTCACATTTCCTTTCAATTCCCGGATGGGCTCATCTTTGATTTCTCCTTTTTCTCCTAAAACTTTTAGAGGAGGCGCTCCACTTTCAACCGCATTCAGACCATTGCTGAAATCGTAAGTATACCGAAGCTGCGCATGGGCAAATTGCGCCAAGAGAATAAGTAAACTTACTGTATTCCAGATCTTCCAATTCATGACCTTAAAATTAATAAAAGTAGTGGGCTGAAAGAAATTAGATCACTAATTTTGCCGTCTGTCTCTTCAAAGCTTTGAAAAATATAATTATCGGTCTTGTTTTTTCTCTCCTATGGGCTTCCGCTTCGGTGGCCACCAAATACGGTCTAATCAACGGGGATCCCTTTTTGCTTTCGAATATTCGCTTTTTAATTTCGGGCACATTTTTGCTCACCTTTGTTTATGCCCTGAAGAGAGATCCTGTATATCGTCTTCCCCGCGGTGTAGAATGGAAACAATTGACCCTTTTTGGCTTCCTCAATACCGCACTTTATTTGTTGCTCTATGTGTGGGGGATGAAATACACCGCCGCAGGGATTGGAAGCCTTGCCGTGGCAGTCAACCCATTATTTATCACCTTTTTATCAGCTGTTTGGCTAGGTAAGAAGCCGAGTAAATTCGATATCACTGGCCTTTTACTCGGACTAATCGGCGTGGGTATTGCCTCCTATCCCTTGTTAGGGATTGGAACGACCTCCCTCCAAGGAATTGGAATCCTAATGCTTAGCATGCTGGTAGTATCGGTCGCCAGCGTGTACTACGCTTCGGTCACCTGGAAATTACCCGGATTGCTCTTAAATGGATGGCAAATCTTTATTGGCGGCATTATTACCTTACCCTTCACATTTTTATTTGCAAATACCGAAACACACCAATTCGACGCGACCTTTTGGAAATCAGTTTTGTGGCTGAGCTTTGCCGTTTCGATCGTGTCACTAGCCTGCTGGTTCTACCTTTTGAAAAGAGATACGATTAAGGCTTCAATGTGGCTTTTTCTTTGCCCCATTTTCGGATTTTACTACGCCTGGGTAATTATGGACGAACCGATTACCTCCTACACCATCCTAGGAACGATTTTGGTGCTCACCGGATTGCTCCTTTCCATCATTTCAAAATCACAATCGAAAACGGACGCTTAATTTCACCGTTGTTAGTGAAATAGTAGAAGTAAAACAAAAAAAAACGGCGAAAGTAATATTAACCTCCGCCGGTGGTGTGTCTATATTTAATTGACCAATGCCCAGGTCTGCCAAGGAATCCTTGAAAGAATCAGAATCAATCCCAGTGCATAGAATACCGTAATGGTAGAAAATTTCTTTTTGTCTTCAGTAGCTCTCTTCGCTCTGCCATGACCGATAGAGATCAAGACAATAGCCACAATGTTGATCAAAGGATGTTCTACGGTAAACAATCTCAACAGGGAATCTTTCATCGCTTCACCCGAAAGACTAGACATCCCCAGGGGAGATACTACGTATAAAATCAACCCAAACAACAACTGAACATGCGAAGTAATCATACCAACAAGCGCTGATACCCGGTGCCCTTTTGTATACGCCGAGGAAGTCAATAGGCCTATAATATGATAGACCAGCGCCAGGGCTAGCACAATGAGCAGAATGAGAGCGACGGTAGAATGGAGATGTTTTAGACCCGTATACATTAATGCAAAGTTTAATTAAGTAACAAATTTTCCAAACAACTAAGTTAAGCCCCAAAGCTCAACAAATTGATCTAATATAGAAATAGATTTTTAGTACCGACACAAATTAGACAATAACAATAGTTTATTGCATCAATTCCCTAGCCTCATCATCATCATATTCTTCTATCAGTTCTTGGAGTCGCTTTTTTAATGAAGTAATTAACTCCCTATGTTCTTCTCCATAAATATTATTCAATTCATGGGGATCATTTTGTAAATCGTATAATTCCCAGCTGTCGGCCCCTCCATAAAATCGAACCAATTTGTAACGATCGGTACGCAAACCAAAATGCGGATAGACGTGATGGGGCTGGGGAAATTCATAATAATGATAATACACAGCATCGCGCCAGGGTGTAGGGGTAGCTTCCCTTGTCAACAATGGTAAAAACGACCTGCCTTGCACTTCTTCAGGGGCTTTGATACCAGCAAGATCCAGAACGGTGGGCGCCCAATCAATGTTTGCAATTAACTCTTCGACAACGGTACCAGGTTTGATAACACCGGGATAACGGATCACAAATGGTGTTTTTAACGACTGTTCGTATATAAAACGTTTATCGAACCACCCATGCTCTCCTAAATAAAAACCTTGGTCGGAAGCATAAATCACCACCGTGTTCTCGTCCAGATTATTTTCCTTTAGGTAATCCAATACTTTACCAATGTTCCTATCCAGCGCATTTGCCGTAGCATAGTAGTCCTTAAGGTAGCGTTGATACTTCCACTCGATCAAATCCCGCCCTGATAATTTCTTTTCGTGAAACTCTTTTGCGATCTCGTCGTAATAACTTTTGATCTTTTCTCTTACCTCCGGCGAAAGTCGACGATACGAATGAAACTTCTCAAAATCGAGGTCTACCTTTAAATCTTCTTTTAAGCGCATCGTTTTTTCGATGGACATATCCTGCTCGGCAGCGGCGATGCGCCCCTTATAATCGTCATAAAACGTTTCTGGCAAGGGGAATTCCACATCATCGTAAGCGCCCAGGTCTTCCAAGGAAGGCTCCCATTCTCGATGCGTAGCCTTATGACCAATGACCATAAAGAAGGGTTTGGATGGATCCCGACGATTCAGCCAGTCGAGCGAGAACTCGGTAATGAGATCGGTGACATAGCCCTCATGTCGGACGGTATCTTTCGACTGATTGATAAAGTCCGGGTTGTGGTAATGCCCTTGACCGGGTAATATATTCCAGTAATCGAATCCCTCCGGCAAGCTATTTAAATGCAATTTTCCAACATAAGCGGTTTGATAACCGTTCTCTTGTAAAGCTCTTGAAAAAAGGAATTGACTGACATCAAATAAAGTCCTGTCGTTTCGCTTATAGCCATTTTTATGACTATATTTTCCCGTGAGAAGGGTTGCGCGACTAGGCCCACAGATGGAATTCGTAACCAAATTGTTCTTCAACAAGGCACCTTCTTGGGCAATACGATCAATATGGGGCGTACGTGCAATTGTATTCCCATAGGCACCAATGGCTTGATAAGCATGATCGTCGGAGAAAATAAATAGGATATTGGGCTGTCTTTTTTCCTCCTTAGGCGAGCATGCAAGTTGGCAAACCCCTATTATAAGGACCACAAAGGGGGATAGAAATTTTCGCATGAATTATATATATTAGACGGTATACTTATAGATTTCAAAGATCAAAAATAATTTTACTAACACGAAATTCTGGAAACACAAAAGATCAGATTCAGACGTTATTTAAAAGGAACAAAAAGTTTCAACTTCATTAAACGATAAGATTCATGCCTAAACTGAATGTAGCAAAGGATGTAGACATTTTTTACGTCGATTATGGGACAGGGCGCCCGGTCGTTTTGATCCACGGATGGCCTCTCAGTCATAAAGCCTGGGAGTCCCAAATCGCAGCGCTGGTGGATGCCGGATTTAGAGTGATCGCTTACGACCGACGGGGTTTTGGTAAATCGTCGGCACCGGGCGAAGGATACGACTACGACACATTTGCGAGTGATTTAAATCAAATCATGACACAACTCGATTTACGAGAAGCAGGCCTAGTCGGTTTTTCGATGGGAGGCGGTGAGGTCGTTCGCTATCTGTCGACCTACGGTAGTGACCGCGTTCGCAAAGCCGTATTGGTGGCATCCATCATACCGCTGGTGGCGCAAAAAGACGATAACCCCAACGGAGTGCCCCAAAATGTTTTCGATGATATCCTCCGTGCTTTAAAAACCAACCGACCCGCTTTCTTGACTGGTTTTGGAAAGAATTTTTACAATTATTCGGAAGACAAACAAACTGTTACGCCCGAACAACTCCATTACGATTGGTCGATTGCGGTACATGCCTCACCGATCGCTACCATTGGCGCTGCCAAAGCTTGGATGGATACCGATTTCAGAGAGGAGTCAAAGAACATCAAGGTACCTACGTTGATCATCCATGGGGATAGTGACTATACGGTACCGATTGCCACATCTGCCGATCAGGCTGCGAAAATTATCCCCAATAACGAATATAAAATTTATAAAGACGGGGCGCATGGCTTAAATGTTACCCATGCCGACCAACTAAACAAAGATCTCATCGCTTTCTTGAGCTAAGCGATTATGCGTTATTAATATCCTGTTGGAGGATTAAACTATTGTAACTACCCAGGCGCACCAAGTTTCCTTTGAGTGAATAGTCCTGGGTAGTTGCATATATGATGATTTGAAATGATTGCATCGACTCTTCCAATCTAATCTCCTGTTCTGAGCCAGTGAGATTATGTAAAATTAAAAATGATGAACTCGTGTCCCTCCTAACGAAGGACATAATGTGAGGATGCTGAATGGGGGTACGTTCCAGGCAGGCTCCCGCCGGTGCACCTAGTGCAGGAAACCTATTCCTCAATCCAATTAACGTTTTATAGCAGTAATAAATCGAATCGGGTAAGCATTTTGATTCTCGCAACGATCTTACTTTTCCTGGTTTGTTATAGCGCGGGGATTTCCATTTAGTTTCTAAACGGGGGTCTCCCCACAAAAAGGGTTCTCGCAAAAAGGGATCAGGCTTTTTACCCAGCATCCCGATTTCTTCCCCGTAATAGAGATAGGGTTGACCGGGTAGGGTGAGCAATAAAGCTGCTGCGAGTTTCATTTTACCAACATGTCCTTTGACCGTACTACCAATGCGCTGCTGATCGTGATTGGACAACATATTTGCGTTGATAAATTCCGGTGAAACCTCTCGAAAATGTTCAATTTGATAAATCAAGTGATCGATCAAATCACCATGTTCTTCCGTTAAGAGCACTAATTCGATTCGTTGCCACAGATCAAAATTAAAATTGGCATGCATGCCACGGAAGAAAGGCGCGATATGCTGTGTATCGGCCCACACCTCCCCAACCAGGAAGACCTCCGGTGAAATCGATTCGACCATTGCTCGAAAACGTTGCCAAAATTCGGGGTTTTTGTGGTCTTCCCAGATCGGGTAAATGTGCCGAGCTGCGTCCAATCGAAACCCATCAACCCCCACTTCTTTCAACCAATAGGTGACAATCGACTCAATTTCCTCCCAAACCGGCGGGTGGTCAAAATTTAAATCGGCCATTTCACTACTAAAGATCCCTAGAAATCTTTCTTGATTACCATTGATGCGATGCCAGGGATTTACCGTATGGGCATCTAAGGTCATTTCTCTAACCTCCCACCCCATTTCGTTGATTTTTTCATCCGACATCCACCGGTAGTAATGCCGAAAAGGCGAGGTAGGATCACGTTTAGCCTCTTGAAACCAGGGATGCTTTATGCTTGTATGATGGATTACTAAATCCATATACACGGAAATACCCCGTCGATGTGCCTTATCTATCAGTTCTTTAAAATCACTGAGGGTACCAAACTCCGGATCTATTCCATAATAATCGGTCACGTCATATTTGTGGTAACTAGGTGAGGGGTGTATGGGAGTTAGCCAAATGGCCTGAATGCCTAGTTCCGACAAGTAGTCCAAACGCGAAATGATACCCGGAATATCGCCTATTCCGTCGGCATTGGAATCGCAGAACGACCGGACAAATATTTCATATACGACAGTCGGGTATTTCGACATGCAGTTAGATTAATAGGAAATAATATAGGGTTGTAACATGGGGAACAGACGATGAGTAGGAAGACCCATAATGGTATAAAAAGACCCTTCTATTCTTTCAATTCCCACCATTCCGATCCACTCCTGAATTCCGTAAGCCCCCGCTTTATCAAAAGGCTGACAATTTTGAATATAATATTGAATCATTTCTTCCGACAAGCTAGCGAATTTCACACGCGCAACATCCGTTTCGACCTGCGTTGTTGAGCGGGTTCGTACACAGAGAGAAGTGTATACTTCATGAAATGAACCGGATAAGGTTTTTAGCATCCCTACTGCTTCCGTTAGGTTTTCAGGCTTTCCCAGCACCTGATCTTGAACCACAACCACGGTGTCAGCACAAATTAACAGGGTGTCGTCGGGTAGGTTCCCGAATGCCTCTGCCTTTTTATGAGCTAGAAAACCTGCTACTTCGGAAGCGTTCAGACCTGAATGGGATTCGTCCGTTTGAATTTTTATTACCTCAAATTCAAATCCCATTTGTTCGAGTAATTGTTTCCGTCTCGGGGAATTCGAAGCAAGTAGCAATTTCTTGTTTAATGTAATCATTCGGGAACTATCTTTGCAAAAAACAGGTCAAACTATAGTATCTATGTATTTAATACAACGCAATGATATTCAATTATCTACAACGTTGTATGGAAAGGGCATTGAAATCTAAGATTCGAAATGACAATAGAAGCAGCAATAAAACAGAAAAAGTTTTCCAACCCTTACCATAAATTTCTGATCAACCTCACCTATACAGCCAATTGGCTCATGAATAAACAAATGGAAATTTTGCGTCCATTTGATCTTTCGCCACAACAATATAACGTCTTGCGTATTCTTAGAGGTACTTACCCGCTTCCTATGCGGATTCAAGATATCACTGAAAGAATGCTTGATAAAACTTCCAATACGTCCCGACTGGTCGATAAGCTTGCAGCTAAAAACAGAGTGATTAAACAAACACGAAAAGACGACCGGCGAGCTGTGAATATTATGATTACCCCAGAAGGATTGGAAATTCTCGAAAAAACCACACCCCTCATTTCCTCGATTGAAAATCTTTTACACGCCTATGACGCCGAAGAAGTCGAAAAATTCAGCCAATTCCTCGATGAAATACGCCATAAAGACGGGGTAGAATAATTTTAACTAATCAGTTGTCATTCAATTTCATAACCATTTCAATTATTATCCATGAAAAGAAAAGTCTTTTTACCGTACTTCTTGTACCTATTTTTTATCCCGGTTACCTTACTATTTGCTGGCAACCCTGACAAAAACCCTCAAAAAGACAATTACAAAATAGACCCTAAAAAAAGCAATGTCAGGTGGACCGGTAAAAGTGTTAGAGGAGGTCATTTTGGGGATATTTCTATCAAGGAAGGCTCCTTTATCTACGATGGAAAATTAATAACCGGCGGTACCATCGTAATAGACATGAATAGTATTTCCGTAAAAGATATCGAAGACCCTAACCGTCAAAACCGCTTAGCGAACCACCTGAAAAGCGATGATTTCTTTTCGGCTGATAAATTTCCTGAAGCTAAATTAGTTGTAACAAGCTCAAAACCCGGTAAATCAGCGGGGCAAATTGAAGTATCAGGAGAGTTGACCATCAAGGGTATAACCAAGCCCATTAGTTTTCCGGTGAACCTCAAAAACTCGGGAAATAGTGTGGACGCCGAGGGTACCATTACCGTAGACCGCATTCAATACGACATTAAATACCGGTCGAAATCTGTATTAGATCCTTCTGCTCTCGCGGATCGACTTATATACGATGAGTTTACGCTTGATTTTAAAGTAAGCGCATCGAAGTGACACTAACTTAGTTTGATTTTAGGACATACCCTTTGAACGGGGACTGAACTAAATATATCATCAAAATAAGGGGGATTAACTTGGACGACCTGTCAAATGTACACGAACATTCTCGCGTTAATCCCCCTATTATTTTAACTAACGGGAACGAAAGTTTACAATTACTCTCCTTTCAATTTCTTGACCAGCCATTCGGTCATCTTCGTTCTTTGTTCGGGGTATGTCCAGTGGCCGGTATCGTAAGCTAGAAATAGTTCTTTAGGTGCGGTAGTTACATTGTAAAATGCGTGCATCGACGTAGGCGGGCAAGTCTCGTCGTTATAACCCCAGGAGTAAAAACCGGGCACCTTCACCCGTCTTGCAAAATTTACGACATCGAAATAGGGCAGCGTGGCGAGTTTTTGTTGGGTCTCGTTATACTCCCGATTCGATCCGGCAAAGTAGTGTGGCCACCCCCCAGCCCGTCCATGGAGATAACCAGTCACGTCACTCAAAGCCGGATAGTACGCGCCAAGCCATTTCACACGAGGGTCGAGGGCTGCGGTTATAACAGACAATGCTCCGCCCTGACTTCCTCCTGTAACCGCCAGGTTAGAACCATCGTACTGGGGTAGACTGGTCAGGAAGTCGTTGGCTCTAACACAGCCTAAGTAGACACGCTTATAGTAGAACCGGTCTTTATCATCGGCGTTATAGTTATTGTAAGAAGACAGGGCACCGAAGCGCAGATCTTCATATACCTGAGCAGGTAAATTGACGGGGATACCATGAATACCGATCTGTAAGGTAATGATTCCTTTTTCAGCATTAGCTACATCGCCGACATACCCCCTAACGCCGGCTCCCGGAACGTGGAGTAAAGCCGGATATTTTCCCGGTGCTTTAGGTACACACAGGACACCGTAGACCCGTGTACCCGGACGGTCATTTTGAAAGCTGACATGGTATACATCGACTTTTTCGGTACAACGTTCGGGGATTAGGGTCATTCGACTATCCAGGGGTACTTGACTGATTGCCTTTTTGGCATTTTCCCAAAAGGAATCGAAATCGGCTGGGTTCGCCACGGTGGGTTGGATCTTATCGGGGTCTATGCCGGCAGTAGCTAACCCCCTATAGGTAACCCCATCGACCTCTGTACGGGCTATACAACGAATAAAACCTGGGCTAGCAGCTTTACCTGCATCCACGGTTAGGGTACCATTTGCTAGGGTCTGTGTTTTTTGTTCGGTTGGGGGCATTTTTTCCAACCCTACCTCAAAGGAAACCACTGCACCTTTCAAGGGAACTCCGTCTTTCAAAACCGTGATATTGAATTTGATATTCTCCCCACTTTTGTAGGTCCAATTTGCCTTATCAGGCGCAACGATCACCGAAACATACTGCTGTGCAGGCTGCGCCCATGCGGCTATTGAACAACTCCATAAAAGTAAAAAGGCTAAAATCTTTTGCTTCATAGTTGAATCTAAATAAAATTACACATACTATTTCCGGAGAGAAAAGGACGGGAGCGCTTAGAGTTACTTAGCACGTTCAAATTTCTTGTCCTATTCATTATCGAGTCGAGTATTTGTAATCGTTGGCAAATTCCCTTTTCCGACGCCCCTGAGTTTATTTGGTATTTTGAAAGTATGCCTCCCCCTTCCAAAACCTATTTCCTCTCCTTATCACATTTCAACATAATTTCGACTATTCAATGGGAGCACATCCTTTACTTTCCATATTATTTCCGTAAAATTGAGTCGCATTATATCCGCAGGGACGGATGTGCTAAGTGGCGAACCTACCAGAACTATGAAAAACATACTACTCATTCTAAGGCGGGAATACCTGGTCAGGGTGAAGAAGAAATCCTTTATCGTCATGACCTTCCTTACGCCTATGCTGTTTGTCTTATTTTACGCGGGTATCATTTGGACCGCCATCGGCTCAACCGAAACCAAAGAAGTGTTGGTGTTGGATGAAAGCGGACTTATGAAAGAAGGCTTTAAAGATTCACGAGGGCTGAAATTTAATTTCACCAACTCCCCCCTAGAGACCGCCAAAGTAGAATTTGAAACCAGCAACAATAGTGCGCTTCTTCATATCCCTTCTAATGTCGTCGAAAACCCAAGAAGTGTGAGAATTTACGCGCAGAAAAATGTGAGCTTGGAAATGAAGTCCAACCTCGAAAAAGTAATCGAAAGCCAAATTGAAGACCTCAAACTTAGAGAAGCCGGAATCACCCCTCAAGTAATCGCTGACGCAAAAGTAAATGTCGCTGCACAGACGATAAACCTTTCGGAAGGACAAGAAAGGGAAAGTAATTCAGGATCCGCAACCATTATAGCGCTAATCTGCGGTATGGTCATCTATTTCGCTGTGTTATTGTATGGCACCCAAGTGATGCGTAGCGTTTCCGAAGAAAAAACCAGCCGTATCGTGGAGGTCATTATTTCTTCGGTTAAGCCGTTTCAACTCCTAGTGGGCAAAATTGTGGGCGTGGCTTTGGTAGGGCTCACACAGTTCACCCTATGGATACTGCTCACTATTTTACTAGTAAGTGGTGCAGGGTTTATGTTTAAAGATAAAATCAAAGATATTCAAGAGGAGGTTGCCGCTCAGCAAATCACCTCCATGCCCAAAGATATCGAATCCGAACTCCAAAAAGCAGATGACAACCCCGTGGCACTCGAAATTTTGGAAGGCATTAAAAGCTTGAATCTTCCCCTAATTCTAGGTAGTTTTTTATTCTACTTTTTAGGTGGGTATCTCCTGTATAGCGCCTTACTAGGAGCGGTAGGCTCCGCTGTTGACCATGAATCGGATACGCAACAATTTGTATTCCCTATTACATTGCCCCTAATTTTTGGATTCATCGTCGCGCAAATTGCTCTTCGCGATCCGGATAGTCCCCTCGTTTTCTGGACATCGATGATCCCCCTTACCTCCCCCATCGTCATGATGGTCCGTGTTCCGTTTGGAGTACCCGGCTGGCAAATATTATTGTCGATGAGCCTATTGGTTCTGGGATTCTTAGGGACCGTTTGGATTGCCTCCCGGATTTACCGGATCGGTATCTTGATGTACGGTAAAAAAGTCACCTATCGGGAAATTTCGAAATGGCTTTTCTACAAAAATTAGCGTTTGTAAAAATACTATTAATCCCTTGAAACGGATTTGTGCTTCCTATGAAACTCCTGAACAGTAGCGGTATCATAAGAAGCACCTATCGGGGCAACAATTAAATTTCTTCCCTTCCCTGAACCTTGCTTTTATTAGAGGTTCTTACGCTTCAATTCCTCAACAGCATAGTTGGCTGCCCGTGCTGAAAAGGCCATATAAGTTAGCGATGGATTTTGCGTAGCCGTCGAGGTCATACAAGCGCCGTCTGTGACAAATACATTTGGAACAGAGTGGATTTGATTCCATTTGTTCAACATCGATGTCTTAGGATCCTTACCCATTCTCACCCCACCCATTTCATGAATATCCAATCCCGGATTTCTCCGATCATCACGGGTTCTAATATTGGTAAAACCTGCCATCTCAAACATCTCCGTCATTTGTTCGAGATAATCTTTAACCATCTTATCATCGTTGTCGTCGTAGGCTACATTTATCCTTAATTGAGGTATTCCGAAAGGATCTTTCAATTCAGGATCCAACGCCACATAATTCGTTTCCTTGGGAATGGTTTCGCCCATCATATGCGAGCCTACATACCAATTGCCATACTTATTTTGAAACAATCCCTTCTTTAAGTCTTCTCCCCAACCGCTCCGGTCGCTCGAAGTGCTTCTTCCTGCGCTAAAACCGGCCGCATAGCCCCGAAGGAAATCCGTCTCCTGTTTTGCCACGTTCCTAAAACGAGGAATGTACCCACTATTAGGTCTTCGCCCATCGGTCCTTTTATCTAAATACCCCTCAAATTGTCCGCTTATTCCTGCTCGATAATTGTGGAAGGCAACGTATTTTCCCAATACACCACTGTCGTTTCCTAATCCATTGGGAAACCTATTCGATATTGAATTCAATAAGATTAAATTCGTGTTTAACGCTGAGGCATTTACAAAAATCACTTTGGCAAAATATTCAGTTGCCGTTAAAGTTTGGGCATTGATCACTCTTACACCGACGGCCTTCCTTTTTTGTTCGTCGTAAATAATCGAATGAACCACGGAATCGGGCATCAAGGTCAAATTACCCGTTTGCATAGCCCATGGTATGGTCGATGAATTGGAAGCAAAATATCCTCCAAAGGGACACCCTCGTTCACAAATAACCCGGTGTTGGCACTTTGCCCTGCCTTGCTGTAAATGTATAGGTTGAGGTTCTGTAATATGAGCACAACGGCCAATAATCACATGACGATTGCCTTTATAACGCTCAGCGACTTTTTGACTAAAGTATCTTTCTACGCAATTCAATTCATGTGGTGGCAAAAATTCACCATCAGGGAGGATATCCAAACCATCTTTATTGCCTGAAATACCTGCAAATTTTTCGACATGACTATACCAGGGAGCTATATCATCGTAGGTGATAGGCCATTCTACCGCGAAACCGTCCCTTGCCGGACCTTCAAAATCATATTTTGACCAACGTTGGGTTTGTCTAGCCCAAAGCAAAGACTTACCACCAACCTGATACCCCCGGATCCAATCGAATGGTTTCTCCTGTACGTATGGATGCTCCTTGTCTTTTACAAAGAAATGGGCAGAAGATTCTTTAAAATTATAACATTTGCTAACGATCGGATTTTCCTTGACAATTTCAAGAGGAAGCCGTTCACGGTGTTCAAACTCCCAGGGCATCATATTAGTCGTAGGGTAATCCTTAATATGCTCCACATTTCGGCCCCGCTCCAATAGCAGCGTTTTTAATCCTTTCTCTGTTAGCTCCTTAGCTGACCAACCTCCACTAATTCCCGACCCGATTACAATCGCGTCGTATGTATTTTTATCCTTGCCGTTGATACTAAAATTTATGGATTCGTAAGTTTGTGCTTTATTGCTCATTTCCTCAATTTTTTCCTTCCCAAATATTAAGATTCAATCGATACACAACCATGGTATCGTGCTGGAACCAGTTCATACCGGGTAATATGCGTCATCACGTATTCCGAACTCGTGTACCCTTGAATAACCAAGTTTTTGACAAGGTTGACAAAATCACGATCAGGTTGGACCGATCCCTGGGCAAATGACTTGATAAGTTGCAGTTGTTCACTTGATCTCAAACGGGAAAACCCTTTACCAAACTGGGTTCGAGCTGCTGAATCCAAGTTAGAAAGCCCTTTCTTAAGTAGATCTTGGCTACTGGTTTCGAAGCAGTCTTGAATCATCAACTCCACAAATCGACTCACGCCTAACTCGGCTGCCCCTGGGGTATCGGTTTTGGGAATAATAGCATCTACCATGGAGGTCAAGATCATTTTTTGGCCTTTGTCAAGCAAGGTAGGTCCGGCTATTTTCTCTACGGACCATTTTTCTGCCCAGGCGGGCAGGGCTACCATCGCCCCCATGATCCCCGAAAGCGTTCTTATCGCTTCTCTTCTTTGCATAAATAGAAATAAAAATTAATAATAAAATTTAAGTCAAGTCAGTTTTTTACAAGAAAATAAAATAATTTCGAAAATAGAAAAGTACCTAAAAAAATGTACTACTTTTCATTCCATGCCATTACAACATAAGGTGTCAATCCCTTATTGTCGGGGGAGGTGTCCCCCACATTTTCTCCACACCCACTTACTTCAACCTCAAAACGCTAATTGTAACTCTTTTTATTACAGTTAACACATCTCTTGTCTTTTTTACTTATTTATGAATAACACCCGATTTGCAACATCCTTGCATATACTTTTACTATTGGCTAGAAATCCACACCAATGGCTGAGTTCCGACTGGCTTGCGATAAGTATCAACATTAACCCTGTCGTCGTACGCAGAGAATTAAGTCAGATGCATGAGCGTGGATGGCTATCGAGCCGAAAAGGTAAAGAAGGTGGAACTCGCTTAGCTGTGTCTAGCAGAGAAATCACCGTGAAAGACGTGTACCTCCTCACCCAAAACGCCGAAATTTTAGGCAGAAAAAATCTTAACCCCAACCCTGATTGCCCCATCGGGAAAAAAGTGAATTCCGTTCTAGAGAAATTGAACCGTCAGGCAGAAACTGCCGTTCTAGATATATTGGGAAAGAGAACCCTCGAAAGTCTATTAAGTGAATTTGAATAGCTGAATCATTTTAGTTTTTCATAGTGAACATTGACTAAAAACATAATATCATAAATCGTTATTTAACATGATGAAAACAGGAATTACAGGGGCAACTGGTCAGTTAGGCCAGTTAGTAGTTGCTAAACTCAAACAGAAAATCGACCCTTCTCAGATTGTGGGCTTGGTTCGAAATCCGGCGAAAGGCGAAGGTCTGGGCATTGAACTTCGTCCATTTGATTATACGCAAACAGACACCTTAGCTAAAAATTTGGAAGGAATCGATCAACTGCTATTAATTTCTTCCAGTGAGGTAGGCCAGCGTAAAGCCCAGCACGAAAATGTAATCAATGCCGCTAAAACAGCCGGCGTTAAACGAATTGTCTATACCAGTCTCCTCCATGCTGATACATCCACGATCAGCTTGGCACCAGAACATTACGAGACAGAGCAGCTTTTGGAGGCGTCGGGGATTGCCTATACCATCTTACGCAATGGATGGTATACTGAAAATTACAACAATGCCATTGGAGGAGCTGTTCAGGCAGGCGCCTTGATTGGTTGTGCTGGAGAGGGTAAAATTTCAGCCGCCACCCGAGAAGATTACGCAGAAGCGGCTGTGGCGGTTTTGACCAGCGATGGACATGAGGGCAAAATATACGAACTCGCAGGCGATGAGCCTTTTACACTCATCGATTTGGCTGCAGAAGTTTCTCGTCAAACCGGTAAAGAAATCCCCTATCAACATCTCTCGGTTGCCGACTATGCTGAGGCTTTAAAATCGCTAGGCTTGCCCGATGGAATAGCACAAGCTATAGCTAGTTGGGACGGAGAAGCTGCCAAGGACCAACTTTTCGACAACAGTAAAACGCTTTCAAAATTGATCGGAAGGCCTACTACCCCATTAAGAGAGGTAGTAAAAAGTGCATTACGTTAGTTTTGATGTTAAATAGGAATACAGCCAGTTGACTATCTGGCTGTATTCCATCTTTCCAAAATGGCGCAGTCGAGCTAACAAAACCGCCAAGTAATTCGCTCCCGAAGGGCTTCAATCAAAAACGGAGCTCTTTGAATTTTTCTTTCAGTAACGCTAGTACGTGTTTCAGGTTTTTGGTAGCGTTGGGTCGTAGCCTGGATCCCGGCCAAATACAACTTAAAATTGGTGCGGTGTATAAAGATACTGCTTTGCCTCTGAATCCATAAAATGCAGCAAACAACGGTAATCGATACAGTGTAAAACGATTTTATACCCATTTACGTTAAATAGGTATTCTAACGCCTCTTATTTAATTTAGAAGGATATTTTTCCACGACAGAATTCTTAAGGCTCATGTATATACCATTTGATGAAATAGACTTTAACGCCCGGATTTGGATCTATCAAGCTAGCCATCCGTTGAGTCCCGAACAAGTCGGCACCTTAAACGAGACCTTAAAAGCGGCCGTAAACAATTGGGATGCCCATGGGAAGCCCCTCTTGGCATCAGTGAAAATTTTCCATAACCAATTTGTTGTTATTGCTGCCGATGAATCAGCCGAAATGCCTAGCGGTTGTGCCATTGATAAATCGGTGAGCTGGATGCGTGAAGCGGGCGTTGCCATGAAAGTCGACTTTTTTGATCGCTCCGTCGCATGGCTGGACGGACAACAACATGTCCGATTAACCCCTCTATCGGAAGTTAAAAAATTGATTTTCGACGAAGTAATTACTCCGTCAACCACGGTTTTCGACAATCTCGTTGCGACCAAAGCGCAATGGATGAAGCGTTGGAAAGTACCGGCTGCTTCTACCTGGTTGAAAAAATACTTCGATCAAAAAAATGCAGAAATACCAGGCTAGTTCTATGAGAAAATACCAGTACCTGGCAACCCTCTGCAGCTTCGTTTTGCTTAGTTTTTGTTTGTCCTGCAATAGCAATACGGTTTACAAATCTCATCAGGAAATCAAGGATGGCTTATGGTATGCCAAAGACAAACCTGAGTTTACGGTAAATATTGAGGATACTACCGCGCGGTATAACGTTTACTATCTATTAAGAACCGCCATTCAATATCCTTATTACAATTTGTACTTGACTCGAAAAATTACGGATCCGGACCAACAGGTACTTGCTTACGACTTAGTTGAATTAAAGGTTTCAGACGAAATTACCGGTAAACCATATGGGAAAGGGCTAGGCGATTTATTTGACCAAAAAATACCTTTTTTAAAAAATTACGAGTTCAAGCGGCGAGGTAGCTATACGTTTGAAATAGGTCAGTCGATGCGCCAGGACCCCCTACCCTTTGTTATGAGTATTGGAATTAGCGTAGAAAAAGTAGAACCTTAAGCTTTTTCATCGCTCTATAGCTATCCGAATACAACTTAGAGGCCTGAAATAGTCGTACCTTGAGGAATTGGTACTACTTTTGCCTTTCAAACAAGCTGTTATTTATTGTATCCGTGAAAAAAGTACTTTTTATTGATCGTGACGGCACTATCATTGTTGAGCCGCCAACTGATTTTCAGGTCGATTCCCTGGAGAAACTCGAATTTTTACCAAAAACCATTTCCAATTTACGTCGTATCGCAGAGGAGGGCGAATACGAATTGGTCATGGTGACCAATCAAGACGGCTTGGGAACTTCGTCCTTCCCCGAAGAAACATTCTGGCCGGCTCATAATAAGATGTTGAAGACGCTCGAAGGGGAGAACATAACCTTTGCGGCTATCCATATTGATCGGCACTTTCCGGAAGATAATTCACCCAACCGCAAACCGGGCATCGGTATGTTGGGACAATATTTTGATCCCAGTTATGACCTAGCCGGCAGTTACGTTATTGGGGATCGCATTACCGACATCCAACTGGCCGCTAACTTAGGTGCTAAAGCCATTTTTATCGGCTCGGAAGAGGCCGTTAAGGACCTGGACGAAAATCTCCGAAACGCCCTGGCCTTAGTCACGACCGACTGGGACGAGATTTACGAAAAAGTGAAACTTCCCGAACGAAGGGCTCAGATTGAACGAAATACAAGAGAGACCCAGATCAAAATTGAACTTAATTTAGATGGCACTGGCTCGTCTTCCATCGATACCGGATTGGGTTTTTTCGACCATATGTTGGATCAAGTAGCTCGACACGGAGGCATCGATCTCAACATTGAAGTTAAGGGAGACCTTCATATCGACGAACACCATACCATCGAAGATACGGGACTAGCCTTGGGCGAAGCCTTTCGGAAAGCGTTGGGCGACAAAAAAGGAATAAGCCGCTATGGCTTCCTCCTCCCCATGGACGATGCCCTTGCACATGTGGCTATCGACTTCTCGGGTAGGCCTTGGTTGGTTTGGAATGCCGATTTTCATCGCGAAAAAGTGGGTGACATGCCAACGGAAATGTTTCACCATTTCTTTAAATCATTTAGCGACACCTCCCTCTCCAATTTGAATATCAAAGCCGAGGGAACCAACGAACATCATAAAATAGAAGCCATTTTCAAAGCTTTTGCAAAAGCCATAAAAATGGCAATAAAACGGGATATCAATCAGCTGAACGTACTACCATCAACGAAGGGCGTATTGTGATTTTTTTGTTAATATCCCGTTAACGAGATGTATTGTCACAAATTTTTGTTTTATTTTTGTTTTGGGTCTAAAAAATTTTTGCGTTATGTACATGACAATTATAATGATCGTCTTCTATGTAGTTCTGCTAACTGCTTCCTTTTATGTGGGAAGATGGCTGGAAAAACATGAAAGAAATTATAATCCCAAATAAGTACGATCATTCACTTCGATTCTAACAAGATTATAAGTTATCCAGTGTGAAACTATTTCGTCAACTACTCTATTTTTCAATGATGCTATACTTCCTGGGTATTGTCACGGGAAGTATAGCATCACTGTTGACGAATTATAAACTAAAAACCTCCTTAATCATCGAGGCAGATGAAGAAGCTAGTAATCCGGTAAACACACAAAATCTCATCGAAGAAGATGTGATTTGTCACGAACATTCGTTCGCGCCGGATGTTTCGGATTTTGCTCATTTCCCCTCTCATTTATCTTTCTATAAGACACCTGCTATGCTCGATGTAGCCCTAAGCATGGTGGCTCCCCCTCCTGAACGGGCTTAGGATTATCTAATTGTTTTTGGGGTCGGTATGTGCCGATCTAATTACGGCTATTAGGGCTTGCAAAACCTTTCCATAAGGTCAGCCCCTATTGTATGCCATGAAATCCATCTTGAAAAACTTAACAATTGAGATTATGCCTAAGTCATTTAAAGATTTATTCGTCAATAATCAGAAGTGGGTAGAGAGCAAACTGGCTCAAGATCCTTTATATTTTGAAAAATTAGCCCAAGGTCAAGAACCTCGCTTCCTCTGGATCGGCTGTTCTGACAGCCGAGTGCCGGCCAATGAAGTTACCGGCACAGAGTCAGGTGAAATTTTTGTACATCGTAATATCGCCAACATGGTGGTTAATACAGATATGAACCTACTGAGTGTCCTTGACTATTCCATCAACGTACTGAAGGTCAAACACGTGATGGTAGTAGGCCATTATGGATGTGGTGGTATCAATGCAGCCATGGGGAATAAACAAAACGGTCTGATCGACAACTGGCTCCGCAACATCAAAGATGTCATTCGTCTTCACAAAGACGAACTTGATACCATCGAGGATCCTGTTCAAAAAAGCAATCGACTCGTAGAGCTAAATATTATAGAGCAAGTTTATAATCTGTCTAAAACTTCCATTGTACAAAACGCGTGGGCAGAAAAGCGTAAACTGCAAATTCACGGGTTAGTCTATGATCTCCGCTGCGGGATATTAAAGAATTTGAACGTTTCCATGGGCGATGTTGGCTCTCTGGACGACGTATATGTGTTTAGTGAACCTTCTTCCGGTGCAGCTTAAATCTTAAAAGATAGACTTCTGCATTCGTAAATAGCTATTGGTAATCAACTAAACAGATTCACATGTCATTTAAGAGAAATAGAATTTTGGCAAATCTGAAGTCGGATTTACCGGCCGGCATCGTCGTTGCCTTAGTGGCATTGCCGCTGTGTCTCGGGGTAGCCCTCGCTTCGACCGGGCAACCCGACTTATTATTTTCAGGAATTATTGCCGGTATTGTGGGGGGTATTGTGGTCGGTTTAACAAGTAAATCGGCTGTAGGGGTAGCCGGTCCTGCCGCTGGTTTGGTCGTAATCGTCTTTACGGCAATCGAAACCCTTGGTAGTTTTGAAGCATTTCTACTTGCTGTCGTCATTTCCGGATTACTCCAAATACTTGCAGGTTGTTTAAAGGCAGGTGTGATCGGCTATTATTTCCCGTCCTCGGTGATCAAGGGGATGCTAGCCGCGATAGGATTGATCTTGATCCTAAAACAAATTCCGCACGCTTTGGGATTCGATGTGGAATACATGGGGAATGAGGCTTTTGAAGCAGGAGAAGGAAGAAATACGTTTACGGACCTCTGGTATGCTGTTAAGTATCATACGGTAGGTGCCATTATTATTTCAGTGGTATCTTTAGCGGCCTTACTTCTCTTCGAACGTCCATTTCTGAAGTCATTAGGGCTATTTAAATTCCTTCCCGGCGCATTGGTTGTGGTGTTGTTAGGGATAGGCTTAAACGCTCTTTTAGGGGCATTATCACCCGAACTCGCTGTCAATGGCCAACATTTGGTTCAATTACCTGTGGCAGGAAGTGTCACGGAATTTATCGGCTTTTTCAAATTCCCCGATTTTAGTGCCCTGTCCAATCCCGATGTATATACGGTTGCTATTACCCTGGCCGTCGTAGCAAGTCTGGAATCGCTTCTATCGGTGGAGGCTACGGATAAATTGGATCCCTATAAACGGAATACGCCTACCAACCGAGAATTATTCGCCCAAGGTGTAGGAAATTTAACCTCGGGACTCATCGGAGGGTTACCGATTACACAGGTTATCGTTCGGAGTTCTGTCAATATCGATGCGGGCGGAAAATCGAGACTCTCCACCATTGTACACGGTTTTATACTGTTAATTTCAGTGATTTTCATTCCCCAGTTCATGAATTTGATCCCACTTTCTACCCTCGCAGCCATACTATTGCTGGTGGGATATAAATTGGCGAAACCTGAACTTTTCAAGGGGATGTATAAACTGGGTTGGGAACAATTCGTACCCTTTGTGGTAACCGTAGTAGCCATCCTTTTAACCGACCTACTAAAAGGGATCGCCATCGGTATGGTGGTAGCTATATACTTTATCCTTCGTAAAAATTACAAACACTCTTACTCGTACAAGAAAGAGAAGCAACAGACAGGAGAAGTCATCACGATATTACTATCGGAAGAAGTCACCTTTTTAAATAAAGGGAGCATTGGGTTAACTCTCGACAACCTGCCTTCCGATTCGACGGTCATCATCGACGGTAGTCGGTCGCGAGATATCGATTACGATGTGTTAGAAATTATTCAAAATTTCAAAGAACACACGGCACCGACTCGAAATATTACGGTATTAACGCGGGGGATAAAGGGAGTCTCGTCGGTTGACGGGCACTAATACGCCCAGAAAAAGATTAATGCCAGACCTATATCCATTTGGATTTTGGCCTGGCATTATTTCTTATAATTCTTCGATTATAAAATTGTGATTGGTATAAATGCAGAGGTCTGCCGCTATGGTTAGTCCCTCTCGTACGATTTCTGCTGCAGATAGATGGGGGGCGTGTTTTTTAAGGGCACTTGCTGCCGAAAGCGCGAAATTCCCCCCGGATCCGATGGCGGCTATACCATTTTCGGGCTCAAGTACATCGCCTGTACCGGAAATAATGAGAATTTCTGATGAATTAGCTGCGATCAACATAGCTTCCAGTCTTCTTAAATAGCGGTCCGTACGCCAATCCTTCGCTAATTCGATAGCCCCTCTTTTCATATTTCCTCCGAAAGCATTTAGCTTCTCTTCAAATTTTTCCAACAGGGTGAATGCATCGGCAGTACTACCCGCAAAACCTACCAATATTTTCCCATTTTGAAGTTTTCTCACCTTATGGACATTGCTTTTGGCAACGGTATTACCCATCGTAGCCTGCCCGTCCGCCCCAAGGGAAACCTTTCCATTGTGGAGTACGCCTAAAACCGTCGTGGCATGTATCTTCTGTTTTTCCATCATAAACATTTCAATAGTTTTCGTGTACAATGATAAATGCTTTTGTCGAGAACCTTTCAACCTTAACAAGAAAATCCGTCAGGTTAAAATGGAATAAAAAAGGGTAGAAATTAGCTTGTTCCACTTTTTGCGGGGTAAAAAAAAGTTTATCGTCGATAAAGACAGGTTTTCGGTGGGGAAGTAGCTTTTTTTTATACCTTTGTATCCCGTAATCAAATTAACAGCATTCGTCTTATGGCTTCCAAAAAGCAGAAGACCGCAAAGTATATATTTGTTACGGGCGGTGTAACATCCTCTTTGGGCAAAGGTATAATTGCCTCTTCTTTGGCCAAACTTCTTCAATCCAGAGGTTTTACGGTCACAATTCAAAAATTCGATCCCTATATCAATGTGGATCCGGGTACGTTGAACCCCTATGAACATGGCGAATGCTATGTTACCGATGACGGCGCTGAAACGGATCTGGACTTGGGGCATTACGAGCGTTTTCTCAACGTCAGAACTTCCCAAGCAAATAACGTTACGACCGGTCGGATTTACTACAATGTAATTACCAAGGAACGGCAAGGGGCTTACCTGGGCAAAACAGTACAGGTGGTTCCCCACATTACGGATGAGATCAAACGTAACATGCTGTTACTAGGTAAGACAGGAGAATACGATATCGTTATAACGGAAATCGGTGGGTGTGTAGGCGATATTGAGTCGTTACCCTTTATCGAAACTGTGAGGCAAATCAAGTTCGATATGCCCAAGCACGATACCTTGATCATCCACCTGACCCTCGTGCCCTATTTGAAATCAGCGGGTGAGTTGAAAACTAAACCGACTCAACATTCGGTGAAGCTGATGAATGAGGCGGGACTACAACCCGACATTCTGGTTTGTCGTACCGAACATCATCTTCCCCAAGAACTTAGAACAAAAATAGCCCGTTTCTGCAACGTACAGGAGGCGTCTGTAATTGAAGCCATCGACGCACCAACAATTTACGATGTTCCGATGAACATGCGGAAAGAAAGGTTGGATCAACGGGCTCTCTATATGCTCGACTTGTATTCTGAGCGCGATGCCGATTTACAAGATTGGGAAAACTTCCTCACTCGACTGAAATATCCCAAAAATTCTGTTCGGATAGGCTTGGTCGGCAAGTATGTGGAACTACGGGATGCCTACAAATCCATATCTGAGTCCTTTATCCATGCAGGTGCCGTTAACGAAACCAAAGTCGACATCGAGTGGATCCATTCAGAATCCCTCAATGGAGAGAATGCCCAGGAACTATTTTCGGGTCTTGACGGCGTATTGGTAGCACCGGGTTTTGGGGAAAGAGGGATAGAGGGCAAAATAGAAGCCATTAAATACGTACGCGAAAATGGTATTCCCTTCTTTGGCATATGCTTGGGAATGCAAATGGCTGTAATTGAATTTGCCCGGAATGTACTTGGCCTTGAGGAAGCACACTCCATGGAAATGAATGAAAACACTCCCGATCCGGTCATCGCCTTGATGGAGGACCAAAAAAGCGTTACCGAGAAGGGTGGTACTATGCGTTTGGGGGCATTCAATTGTAAGATTAAAAAAGGTACGCTAGCCTACGAAATCTACGGAAAACAAAATATTTCCGAACGACACCGCCACCGCTACGAGTTTAACAACCATTATCGAGAAAAATTCGAAAAGGCGGGAATGAAAGCGGTAGGGCTTAATCCAGAAAACAATCTGGTAGAGATTGTGGAGCTTGAATCACACCCCTTCTTTGTTGGTGTGCAGTTTCACCCTGAACTAAAAAGTACGGTTTTAAATCCGCATCCGCTCTTTGTCAGCTTTGTAAAACATGCGTTGAAATATCAACAAGAAAAACGCCCCAGCTAAATTTTCTAATATTGCCCTGGTGTGAATCCGTTTCCAATTCCATGCGAATGGTAAATTTATCGTATTTTTGCCTCCTCATTTAAGGTGCCTTTGTGTGTTGCCTGGTGTGGACGGATATTTCAATCAAATAAAATAGATGGATAAAAACCAAATAACGGGTATAGTACTCATTTTCTTACTACTATTAGGGTATACTTATTTTGTACCCTCTCCCGAAGAAACAATTAATCAGCAAACTACTCAACAAGTCGTAGAAGCGTCAGAACCAACTGATTCAGAAGAAATTATTGTTTCAGAAATTGGTGATAGTCTTGTAAAGGAAGTCACCAGTTTTTCCGATTTTAAAGTAAAGACAAAGGATCTGGAAATTGTTTTCACCGATAAAGGGGGAATCATCAAAGAACTAAGACTAAACAACTACAAAACCTTCGACGATAAACCCTTGTATCTCATCGCCGATGGGTACAATCGTTTCCAGTTGGAATATCCTTTGCAAACAGGTCCGATTAACCTGGCAAATGCGTACTTTGAATCAAGCTTGCAAGGAGATGTCGAACTGGCTGAAGGTGACTCTCTCCTACTCAACTTCAGGCATCAATTACCTGGAAATGAATGGATCGAACAATCCTATAAAATTAAGGGCACCGGTTTCTTGATCGATTACGCCATTAAGGCATCTCAGGGCGCTGGGCAATACGATAAATCGCTACGTTATGCCTGGACCAATGACATGCTCCAATTGGAAAATGACATGGCCGAGAACCGGAAAGTCGTTACCGTCAACTTCTACACTGATGAGATCGATGATCTGGGAATCTCTACCGACGGAGCCTTGCAAGAAAAAGCCGATATGCCGGTAAAATGGTTTACCATTAAGCATAAATATTTCTTGTCAGGACTTATCAGCAAGGAAACACCATTCCCCGATTTTACCGCTACCGGCAATGTAAATCAGGCGGATATGAAAGTAGTCAAAACCATGAATGTGGAAACGACGATTCCGGTAGCTGACATTCAGAAGGGTAAAGCCAACTTCCAGTATTACTTCGGGCCTAACGACTTACATACGGTTCAAAAGGTAGATGCTGAGAACTTCGATCAGAACGTTTACTTGGGTTATGCGTTCCTAAAGCCTATCAACAAGTTTTTCTTAGTGCCTCTTTTCAACCTGTTGGAACGATTTATATCCAATTATGGCTTGTTGATCATCTGCCTGGTATTAATCGTAAAGACAATTCTGATGCCACTCACTTACAAATCCTATGTAAGTATGGCGAAAATGAAGGTTCTTGCCCCGGAAATCGAAGAAATTCGTCAAAAATATCCGGAAGACATGGCCAAGCAGCAGCAGGAGCAAATGAAGCTATACCAACAAGTTGGTGTGAGCCCATTGAGTGGCTGTATTCCGGTATTGGCAACAATGCCTATTTTGTTTGCGCTTTTCTTCCTTTTCCCCAATCTTATCGAACTTCGCCAGCAGTCGTTCTTATGGGCAAAAGACCTTTCGACCTATGACGCATTTATCAGATTTCCATTCCATATTCCATTTTATGGTAGTCACATGAGTTTGTTTACCGTGTTGATGACGGTTTCGAGTATTGGTTACGCCTATTACAGTAACCAGATGACACCTACTCAACCCGGACCGGTGAACATGAAATTCCTTAGTTATGTGATGCCACTCATGTTCATGTTCTTCCTGAACTCGTTCCCCGCTGGTTTGACTTTTTACTATTTCGTTTCGAACCTTGTGACGATCATCCAGCAATTGATCATTCGGAGAATGGTTGATGACAAAAAAATTAAAGCCATTCTTGAAGAAAATCGTAAAAAGTTCAAGGAAAAACCACAGAAACAATCCAAGTTCAGAGACTATTTGGAAAAGTCATTGCAGGCCGCTGAGGAAGCCAAAAAGAAACAAGAAGCACAACAACAACGGAAGCCAAACCGGAAAAAATAGGTTCTGCATGGACTGAAATGAATAGTTTGATCGTTGAAGGATTGATAGGTGCCGAAATCGCAGTGTTTTACTAACCCCGGATTCTTCCACTGCGATCAGAATTTGAAACAACATGAATAAACTTTTTGGAATTCTCTTCATTTGTTTGCTAACCTTGCCCGCTAGCGCTCAGCTTGTAAAGAAAGGTGACGCTGATTTCTCAGAAGCATTGACAGCTTACAAACAGAAAAAGTTCGAACAGGCAATGAAGTTGTTCGAACCCATTACGAAAGATTATTCCAACGAGGATCGAAGTGCCTACGCTAAGTACTATTATGCCAGCGCTGCCCAACAGCTTGATAAAGATCAAGAAGGTTGGAATATGCTTCAACAGCTATTAAGCAAACATTCTAATTGGGCAGAAAAAGATGAGGCATACTACCTGGCAGGTCTCCTGAATTTCAAGTTGAAAGGATACTATCGCGGTCTTGACTACTTAAACCGGATCACTACTTCGTCCTATCAAAAGGACGTGCAAGGACTTATCCAACATTATATCGGTGACCTCCGTGATGTAGGCCTTTTAAAGGGGCTTAACAAACAATTCCCTTCTGATCGAATTGTGGCTAGCACCTTGGTCAAAGCCATCTTAGCAAAAGGCGGATCTTCGAAAGCGGATTTAGAGTTGGCCAAAAACCTGGCAACAAAATTCAATTTGTCGAGTGGGGGTGAGCTCACCGTTGAAAGTACCACCAAGGAAACTCCCGAAACGCGTAAAAAGACGCACTATGATATTGCAGTACTCTTACCGTTTCGTATCGATGCTTTCGATGCTTCTTCTCGTACAAGACCCAATCAATATGTCTATGATTACTACCAAGGACTGTTATTAGCACAAAAGCATCTCCAGTCCGATAAGATTGAAGTTAAATTAAATGCATTCGACATCAGCAATGAAAAACAATCCGTCGAACGCTTAATAGAAGCGGAAGATTTTCGGAATTCGGACCTCGTACTCGGGCCTCTACACCCCGAAACCAGTGAAGAAGCTGCTGAATTTTCGCGTAAAACCGGAATACCAGTCGTCAATCCCCTTTCTACCGACTCCAAGTTATTAACTTCAAAATATCCCTATTACTATTTGGCACATGCGAGTCTGGAACTACAGGCCAAGCAAGTAGCACAGGTGGCCGAGACCATCAATTCCGAAATAAAAGCGCTGATTTTCTACGGGGGGTCTCAAAAAGACGAATCCTTGGCGAAACATTATGTGGATGAAGTAAGATCGAAAGGAGGGACAATCATGGGCTTGAAAAAGATCGGGAATACAACCGAAACTATCGCCTCAGTGGTATCATCCGAAGCGATTACCTCCCTAGAACCGACCCATTTGGTACTGTTTTCCACCGATCCTCGCTCCGGACAGGCATTTCTCAGTTTATTGAAGGGTACAAATGGATTTGAAGGAGTACCCGTAATCGCTACGGCCACGAGTTTTGATCGTTACAATACGGATTTTGGGATCTACGGTCGTGAAATTTATCTATTGGATACAGACTATGTAGATCTGGAAAGACCTGAAGTGAAAAATTTCAGGTACCAATATTATATGGCCTTTAACACACTCCCATCCATTTATTCTTACCTGGGTTACGATCATTTACGCTTCTATGCACGAAAGCTGGATAAATACAAGGACAAAGCGGGTGAAGGCATCGCTCGCACCCAATATTCCGATCGATTAGGCTACTTATTAGGTGGTTTTGATTACGGCTCTTCCCGGGAAAATAACGTTTTTACCATCCGCAAATATCAGGGGAACACCTGGATCGATTTGGAAGGAGTGGTCAAAAATTAAGCCGGGATAAAATCAATTAAGCGCGATTGTCCACTGAACGCCGGCAATGCCAGATGCTGGGCAGGTCCGTAGTTACTTACCGAATGTAGACGATGCCAATGTCCAGCAAAAATCCCCACTACACTCCGCGAGTCCATCACAGCTTTTACAAAGTCTAGTGTACTTTTACGGTTACCGCTCTTCGGCCAGCGTTGTCGTCTTTCAATTTCATATCCTCGGTCGGCATCCCATCCCCAATTCGGGTGACCACAGCACATACCCATTCCGGGCACATAGAGCGGAATATGAACGAATAATGCGATCGGAAAACCTTTGGATTCTTCCTTTTTAAAGAAATCCAATTGCTCTTCACTGACCTGGTAAGTCGAATTATCGATCATGACGACATTCACTTCGCCTACCAATTGGGATGAAGCATAGATCCCGCTTGAATATAAAGGGGCTAAACTTTTCTTACACCAATAATCCCGAAGTTCGTCCGCACTCCCTTCCATGCCTTCATAGTGCCAATCGTGGTTACCGGCCGTATACATATAAGGTAATCCGGTTTGGTCCAATTGTTCTTTTACAAATGCCACCGCCACCTGAGATGGATAATTGAAAATGTCGCCCGACAAAGCGATCAAATCTACCTTTTCTTCCTTTGCGTAATGGAGTAATTGTTTGAAATATTCCGTAGTTGTGCCTTCCTCACCTGTCCGATAGTGCTTAACCGATTTGAAGGCATTGTGCATGCGCTGACCATAGGTGTCATATTCCTTTTCTTTCTCATTCAGGATGCTGATATGGGAATCGGAGATTTGTAAGATCTTAGTGGGCTTACTAAGCCCATTAATCAGAACGGCCGTACGATGTAGGGTCGTATGATGAATGCTGGTCCAGGTTTTAGGAGTTTTTAGATCCAAGCCTAAAAAAGCCGGAAGACCTATTAGTGACTTGGTAAAGGAACGGCGGTGAATTTTGAAAGGCATAGGGATGTATATAAACTTTTGTTAGGAACAGGAGAAAGATTTAAAACTTTAGGACGAAATAATCGTTGTATTAATTTCAAGCCAGAATATAACCAATTCTCTGTTGATTCGTTATATAGGGAATAGAAAAGATCTGTATTGTTTTCCAAATATAAACTTACCCGAATTAAAAGTCGAGATAAACAGGAACCTATCGTTACCCTCGAAGGTGTGGTAGCCTTATTATTGTTGTTGATTTTGAGTCTAGCAGCAGTGGTTTACCATCTCATTCGAATCCAATATAGCGGGGCGATCGATTTTTCACTGGATTGGAATTTGTTCCTGAGCTGGATTCCCTTGTTGGTTGCGTATGTGGCCAGAATACATTCGCGTGCCTTTCCCTCCCATTATCCGGTGACTATTATCCTAAGTGTCATTTGGTTATTATTTTTTCCCAATGCCCCTTACATGATCACCGACCTCATCCATTTGTCGGTAGATTATCAAAGCAACCGCACCTGGCACGATGCGATCATGTTGTATTATTATGCTCAGGTAAGCTTAATCAACGGTTTGATATCCATGTACTGGATTCATCACACCTGGCTCAGGGTTTTCGGAACGAAAGCTGGGCATATTCTTTTGCTTTGTAGTCTTCCCTTGGCGGGTTATGGAATTTTTTTGGGCCGTATAGGCAGATGGAATAGCTGGGATATTTTACACAATCCCATTGGGCTCATGGAAGCGGTGTTAACGGGTATTCATGAACGAACGGCTATTCTACTCACTTTCGAATTCGCACTCTTACTGGGTATGTTATACCTGGTCTTGTGGATCCTGCTTCGCTATCGTCTCCACAGGTCGAGGTCTCACCACTGAGCTATCGTCGCGCTCTTAAAAAGTCCCAAAAGCCGTTTCGAGAGAGTTCCTGCAATTTCTTTTGTTGTTCATACGTCAGGACAGCGATCATTTGTTCTCTTTTGGTTTTTTGAAGAGCCCGTAATTGTTTGCGTTTCGTCGAGGGTCTACGGGCTAGTCTTGCTTCTTTTCGAATATACTTGCGATCAATGCGATTGAGCTTCTTTACCTGGCGAGGCGTCAATTCAAGCTCATGGGCATATTTCTCCAGGTTCTTTTGAAAATTCTTCTGATTGAGTTTAATCGGGCGTATATCCTCCTGCTCTTCTTGACTATGTTCGAAAAGACGTTGCGCAGAATTTTGCCGAGGATAACTAATAAAGACAGTGGCTAACAGCAATGTTAAAATTGCCGATTTAAAGGGACTCCGAATGGTTACTGACATGCTTTGTAAAATAAAAAATTAGTCGACGCTCACTTAACGATACACGTCGACTAATTCTTATATGCTTATGGGTCAAAACCTATAGTAAAAGTCAATTACCGGTTTTGTGCATGGATTTTTCCAAATCTGTAATGCGCGGTAATTCCAATATTCCGATTGGTACGATGCCATTCTGAATGTTGAACATAGGTGGCATGGCTGAGGTTGCTGATATACTTCCGCGACAAGAAGATATCATTAAAATTAAGTGCCAGAAACGCCCGTTTGTTAAAGAAGTTCCTTCGGATACTCATATTCGCTTGGGCGACTCCCATCCTGGTCCCTTGTGCAATCGCTCTCGGACCTTCGTAATTCACATAAAAAGATCCCCGGAAGCCGGCTGGTAGATGGAAGAAGGCATTGAGGTTACCGGAGAACGACCATCTTCTGCTATCAATCCCTGCAGGTACTGAAACGATTTCGTTTTTGAAAATACGCCCGCTTGAGTTCAGCTTGAATTGATCGCTAATTTTCAATGAAATGTCTGTTTCGAACCCATAGGAGAACTCTCTCCCTACGTTATCAAAACTCGAGTATGATATTCCATCCTCATCGATTCGACGAATATTGGTAATGGCATTATTGGAATAACTGGAGAAAAGGTTCGCACCTATGCCGAGAACATCTTGATAATTGGAATAACCGAAATCGAGACGATGGGTGAATTCGGGATTCAAATTCGGATTACCCGTCCTGATGTTACGTGGATCCGTAATATCCGTATAGGGGTTCAACCAGTCGGCATTCGGGCGCTGTACCCTTCGACTGTAATTCATACGTAACTGACTGGCTTCTGAAAGTTTTCGAGAAACAGACAATGAGGGTATAAAATTCAGGAAGTGCACCGAAAAGTTTCGGTTCATACTGATTTGGTCTAAGTGTTGGTCCATATTACTGAGTCTTAACCCAGCTCTAAAACCCCACTCATTCCATTTTTGGGTTGCACTGACATACCCACTGTAGAGTGCATCCTGGTACCCGAAAATATTACTAATGTTTTCGTCGTAGATATATTCCCCGCTTTCAATATTTCGGGTATACAGGAAGTTATTATTCTTTCGGAAATTCTGGCGGGTATGCCCTCCAGCCAGAAAGGTTAAATTCTCGTTAATCGGCCAAGAAAAATCGATTTTCCCATACAAAGCATCGCTATTATTATCCCTGAGGTTATACTGTTGACGCCGCCACTCCGGTTCCTCGCTATCCTGAAGGAGGTCGGACCTTCCGTCGGAATTAGCCATCGTATAACTGGCTGTCGCCATGATATAATGCTCTTTGTCGGTGAATTCTTTTCTGAAATCTAAGCCGTAAGTTACATTGATACCATCGGAAAAACCGTCGTTGATACGATCAAAGATCCGCCCTTCCGATTGATCCGAAAATACGGTCCGATTGGAGATAAGACCTTCGTTTTGATTTTTATATTGGCTAAAGTTGATATAAGCTCCTATGTTCGTTTTGGGAGTGATGTCGTAATTGGCGGAGATACGGCCGAAACCATTTGTGTTTTTGTTAAAGCCGGTTCCGTTCTGGAATAGGGTTGACGGATTGTCTCCGATCAGGTTATTCCGTTCCAGTTTCCGGGTATTGTGTGTTTCGGAGGTACTAAAATTGGCCGAACTACGAATTGATAACTTTTCAGTTTTGTAATTAAAATTGGCTCCGCCGTTATAGGTATTGTAATTACCGGCATACAATCGTACACTTCCATTTTTACCTATAATCGTCGCCTTTTTTGTAATAATATCAATAACTCCACTGGCTCCGTCAGCCTCATACTTGGCAGAAGGTGAGGTGATAACGTCGATTCTCTCAATTAAATCAGAGGGAAAATTCTGCAATACACTGGCTAAATCACTGCCATACTGTGTTGAGGGCTTACCGTCGATTAATACGATGATATTTGATTTACCCCTAATCATGGGTGAGCCGTTCTCATCAATGGAAACGGCAGGCAGTTTTTCCAACAACTCCGTCGCGTTATTACTCGAAGCCAATAAATCTTGTCCAATGTGGACCGAGGTTTTATCGATGTCAGAGGTGATCATGGATCGTTCGGCGACAATGGTCACTTCATCGAGCTGATTTTCTTCGGCCTCCAAATAAATAACTCCTACATCCAAGTCATTCGATTCCACGGGAACTTGCACTTTGGGAAGGAATTGGTTTTTGAGGCCTATCGATGAAACCCTGATTATATAATTTCCGGGTTTCACACCCCCTATTGCGAAATTACCTTCCAGGTCTGAGTTTACACCGGTTACGACGGTCGAATCCGTCCGCATAAGGGCTACAGTTGCAAAAGCAGCAGGTTCACCCGAACTTTTTTCTAATACGCGTCCTGAAATTTTAACACCACCCGTCTGGCTAAACACGGGTGTACCAATAATGAAAAATAAGGTGAGAAGTCTAAAGGATAACTGAGAAAAATTCACGATTCTATTGGGTATATTTCAAAATAAAGTTCAGTACCATAAACATTATGACTCGGAAACGCGTACTGAAGTTTAATTTGAAGGGGTAATTATTATTTATGGCTGTGTAAATATAAATAAAACATTTCACTCACCTTGAAGGAGAATATAGAAATATACAAAATAACCTTCTGAATTTTAAAATCTTTGCATGTAGTTTACGAAGTTTCGATAAACCCTCTCACTAAAAAGCAAATTAAATATCGGCAAACGCGGAATTGTTATGAATTCCTAATTCTTCCCCGAGGGTATTGATAGAATAAGAAAAATATAGGCTTGCTGATACTCGGTAATATTGCCGCAGAATCGATAAATTTGCGTTTTAATACAAACGTAAAGTCGGTGAAAAAAAGAGATTTAAGTGAAATTAAGTTAGGACACACATTTTTTTAATTTATTTGCGACGGAATTTATTTGCGACGGGATCGTAGCCGCGCCCCCCTTAGGTTACTACCTATTCATCATCGGGAAAAATAAAGTATAATCCTATCCTATATCAGGACGGCCAATTGATGGGGGTTTTACTATATATTATTAAGGAGATCAAAATTTAAAGAAAGAAATTTAACGACTGCGACAGCAGGCAGACATCGGGTAACTAAATGAAAAACATTCGAAATTTTTGCATCATCGCACATATTGACCACGGGAAGAGCACGTTGGCCGACCGGCTTTTGGAGTTTACCAAAACGGTCACCGACCGGGAAATGCAGGAGCAGCTACTGGACAATATGGACCTGGAAAGGGAGCGTGGGATAACCATCAAAAGTCACGCCATTCAGATGGACTACCATTACAAGGGGGAAAAATACACCCTTAATCTGATTGATACTCCAGGTCACGTCGACTTTTCATACGAGGTATCCCGGTCTATTGCTGCTTGCGAAGGAGCCCTCCTATTAGTAGATGCGTCGCAGGGCACGGAAGCCCAAACCATTTCTAATCTCTATCTGGCTATGGGTTATGACCTGGTCATCATCCCTGTTTTGAACAAGATCGATTTACCGGGAGCAATGATCGAGGAAGTAAAAGATGAGATGATTGATCTGTTGGGTTGTTCTTCCGATGAGATAATTCCGGCCAGTGGAAAAGCCGGCATAGGCATAGAAGAAATTCTGAATGCAATTGTCGAACGCGTACCACCTCCCTCAGGCGACCCCAATGCACCCCTTCAGGCTCTCATATTCGACTCGGTATTTAACCCGTTTCGGGGGATTGAGGTAATTTTTAGAGTAAAAAACGGCTCTATTCGAAAAGGCGACAAAGTGAAGTTCATGAACACTGGTCGTGAATATGAAGCCGATGAGATAGGCACTTTACGCCTCAATAAGGAACCGAAAAACACTATCGAGTGCGGCGATGTGGGTTATTTGATTTCCGGTATAAAGGTAGCCCGAGAGGTGAAGGTAGGCGATACCATTACCCATGTAACAAGGCCAGCTAGTGCTCCCATACAAGGCTTTTCGGAGGTAAAACCGATGGTATTCGCAGGAATTTACCCGGTGGAAACCAGCGAGTTCGAAGATCTTAGAGAGGCAATGGAAAAATTGCAGCTCAACGATGCTGCTTTGGTTTGGGAACCGGAAACTTCCGCTGCTTTGGGATTTGGTTTCCGTTGTGGCTTCCTAGGAATGCTCCATATGGAGATCGTCCAGGAAAGATTGGAACGGGAATTCGATATGACCGTCATTACAACGGTCCCTTCGGTTCAATTTCACGTCACAACCACCAAGGGTAAACTTTTAAAAGTTAGTGCACCCTCCGAAATGCCGGACCCAAACTATATAGACACGATTGAAGAACCCTATATCAATGCCCAAATCATCACTAAATCGGAATACATCGGGGGCATCATGGCGCTCTGCATGGATAAACGAGGAATGCTGAAAAACCAGGTTTATCTGACGGCGGAAAGGGTAGAACTTCAATTCTCCATGCCCCTTGCTGAGGTTGTATTCGACTTTTTTGATAAGTTAAAAACCATTTCAAGGGGCTATGCTTCACTGGATTACGAATTGAGTGGCTACCAAGAATCGGACATGGTGAAACTGGATATCATGTTAAATGGGGAGCGTGTTGACGCGCTTTCTGCCATCGTCCACCGATCTAAAGCCTATGAATGGGGGAAGAAACTTTGTGAAAAACTGAAGGAATTATTACCTCGCCAGATGTTTGAAATCGCTATTCAGGCTGCGATAGGGCAAAAAATCATCGCCCGTGAAACGGTAAAAGCGATGCGAAAAGACGTATTGGCGAAATGTTACGGGGGGGATATTTCCCGGAAACGTAAGCTCCTCGAAAAACAGAAAAAAGGAAAAAAACGGATGCGCCAAGTCGGAAATGTGGAAATTCCACAAGAAGCCTTTATGGCGGTTCTGAAAATCAACTAATGTGGAGTCAAATCCTACTTTAGCCTATTTGTCGTTAGGAACTAACCTGGGTGATAGAAACCGTTTCTTACAGGAAGCCAGGGGATTGCTTGAGGATACGAATACCCACATTATCGCCTATTCTTCCGTGTACGAAACCGAGCCTTGGGGTAATGACGGCCAACCCGCCTATTTGAACCAAGTCGTGGCGGTTCACACGGTTTTATCACCCGTTAACCTACTCAATCATATACTTTCCGTTGAAAAAAAACTGGGGCGGGTGCGCACGGAACGTTGGGGGAGTCGTACCATTGATATCGACATCCTCTATTTTGGGGAGGATGTGATCGAACAACAATTCCTTCAAATACCACACCCCCGATTGCATTTACGTAATTTCACCCTTTACCCCCTTGCGGAACTAGCTCCGGATTATACACATCCGGTATTAAAAAAAACAAATCGACAATTGCTAGCGGAATCTATCGATCCCCTCAAAGTGAGCCTTCTCGAAAAACCTTCTTAAAATAAATATCGCGACGTAGGGAGAAATAATTAAGGGAGAGTATCTGTTTTCTCGTCTTAAAAAGTGATACTCATGTGTACTATTAGATCCAACACTTAGCAAATAGTACCAGCAACTTAATAACTCTTACTAGTTTTTCAACCCCGTCATGAGCAACATAAACAGTACCCGACAATCTTCCAGTGGAGTAAAAGCTTTCATGGATGAAGATTTTCTATTGCAAACCGATACGGCGAAGGTGCTCTACCATGAGTTCGCTAAACAGATGCCGATCATTGATTATCATTGCCACCTTCCACCCGATGAAATTGCGCAAGACAAGATCTTTGAAAACCTTACACAAATTTGGCTCTACGGTGACCATTACAAATGGAGAGCCATGCGTAGCAACGGGGTTGACGAAAGCTATTGTACCGGTAATCGATCGGACCGCGAAAAATTCCAGAAATGGGCAGAAACCGTACCTTATACCCTTCGAAATCCGCTTTATCATTGGACTCACCTCGAACTTCGCCGCTATTTTGACGAATACGAACTACTTAGCCCCGCCAATGCAGATCGTATCTACGATGAAATCAGCGCTAAACTAAACTCACCTGAATATTCCGTAAGGAGTCTACTGAAAAAAATGGACGTAAGAGTGGTCTGTACCACAGACGACCCCTTGGATAGCTTGGAGTATCACCAAAAAATCAAAGAAGAAGGGATTGATCTAAAAGTATTACCCACGTTCCGTCCAGATAAATTCATCCTTATAGAAAATAGTAATTATACCGAATTCATTGATCGCCTCGCTGCCCTGACTGACATTGAAATCGATTCTTTCGACAAATTGGTCGAAGCACTTCGCAGACGGGCGGATTTTTTTGCATCGATGGGTGGTCGATTAGCAGACCATGGACTCGAACGTATTTCGGCGGTAGCCTTTACGCTGGAAGATGCCGATAAGGTTTTCAAGAAACGTTTAGCCAACAGTACCCTCTCTTTTGATGAAATAGAACTGTTTAAATCAGCGCTCTTACATCAACTAGGAACGATCTATCATGCACTTGATTGGACCCAACAATTCCACTTAGGTGCCATGCGTAATAATAACCGAAGAGCCATGCGCACCCTAGGTCCTGATACGGGTTGGGATAGCATTGGAGATTACCCACAAGCTCTGTCATTGTCGCGTTTCCTGGGCAAATTGGATGAATATAACCAACTAGCCAAAACCATCATTTATAACCTTAATCCCGCTGACAATGAAATCATTGCGACCATGACTGGTAACTTCAACGACGGTTCGGTAGCAGGGAAAATTCAATTTGGTTCAGGATGGTGGTTCCTCGATCAAAAAATCGGAATGGAAAACCAAATGAATGCCTTATCCAATATGGGCCTTATCAGCCGTTTCGTGGGGATGCTCACCGATTCCAGAAGTTTTCTATCCTTTCCACGACATGAATATTTCCGTCGGATTCTCTGTAATTTATTCGGTAATGATATCGAAAACGGTGAATTACCTAACGATATAGCCTGGACAGGCCAGATCATCCAAAACATCTGTTACAATAACGCGAAGGAGTTTTTCAAATTCTAAGCAAATATGAACCGGTCGGCAAAAACGGCGTACCGGTTCATATTTATCTGCTTTAAGCAGGTAAACCCTTCCCCACGATTACTTTTTGTAGTATATAACTATTCTTTATGGAAAAAAAGACGAACTTCCGATGGACCGTAGTCGCCCTACTGTTCTTCGCTACCACCATCAACTATCTCGATCGTCAGGTATTAGGACTTCTAAAACCTACGCTGGAAGTTGAATTTGGATGGTCTGAAACCGATTATGCAAAAATTGTAATGGCTTTTTCAGCCGCCTATGCTTTAGGACTCCTGTTTTATGGTGGTTTTGTAGACAGGGTGGGTACGAAAATTGGCTATGCCATCTCCATCATCATTTGGAGCGTCGCTGCCATGTTTCACGCTGCCGCCCGCTCGACCTTAGGCTTTATCATCGCGCGGGCTTCCTTAGGGCTGGGTGAATCGGGTAACTTCCCCGTCGCCATTAAAGCGACAGCGGAATGGTTTCCCAAGAAGGAACGAGCCTTTGCCACGGGTATATTTAATTCTGGCGCCAACATCGGAGCCGTGGTAGCCCCCATTATGGTCCCCTGGATACTTGGTGTATGGGGCTGGGAAGAAGCTTTTATTATCACGGGAGCCATCGGTTTTATCTGGCTAGGCTTTTGGTGGTTTATGTATGAAGTACCCGCTCGCAAAAAAGGCATCTCTAAGGAAGAGTATGATTATATTCATAGTGATGATCACGAGGAAGAAGAAGTAGTTGAAGAAGAAGTCGAACAAAAATCAACCACCAAAACATGGTTAAGGCTGTTCCGAATTCGGCAGACATGGGCTTTTGTTTTCGGTAAATTCCTAACCGATCCGGTCTGGTGGTTTTTCCTATACTGGCTTCCCTCCTACTTTGCGAGTACCTTCGCTCTCGATTTGACCAAACCCAGTCCGCACCTCGCTATTCTTTATACCGCTACCACAATCGGTAGTATTGGCGGCGGTTACTTATCGGGATATTTCATTAAAAAAGGAATGGCTGTCTTTAAAGCTCGGAAAACGGCCATGCTATTGTTTGCCCTAATCGTTGTTCCGATCGTATTCGCACAATATTGTACAAATATCTGGCAGGCTGTAGCCCTGATAAGTCTAGCTGCTGCTGCTCACCAAGCATGGAGTGCCAATATCTTTACTACTGCCTCTGACATGTTCCCCAAAAAAGCAGTGAGTTCAGTAGTTGGTATCGGTGGGATGGCCGGGTCGGTAGGAGGTATCTTATTCCCGCTTTTTGTGGGGCATATCCTCGATGCAGCTAAAAACGCAGGAAATATCAATACAGGTTATAACCTAATTTTTATTATCTGTGGCCTAGCCTATCTATTCGCCTGGGTAGTGATGCACTTCTTTACCCCCCGGATGGAAAAAGTGAAATTATAAAGTTTACACAACTTTATGAAAAGCTTCCTGCTAACCACAGGAGGCTTTTTTTATTTAAATGGACTCCAACTCGTGATGACTTTTTAGTCGACGCACGAAATCTGA